>Ga0335080_10005891_pt1 | contig 12671 bp, 9 predicted proteins | sample Lox_Sample_34_FD_206720 | JGI IMG/M metagenome (GOLD analysis project Ga0335080, IMG submission 206720) | Soil microbial communities from Loxahatchee National Wildlife Refuge, Florida, United States - Lox_Sample_3.4 | ecosystem: Environmental > Terrestrial > Soil > Wetlands | place: USA: Florida... | reverse complement strand
TGGCGCTCGAGTTCTCATCGGCCCGGTAGATCTGGTCGCGTACCGGATAGCGGTGCACCTGCTCGATCCCGGGCAGCACCAGCACCGTGCCGGCGCTGTAGGCGCGCGCCGTGCCGTCGAGGTCGTTGCTGAGCACCAGCGTCTCGCCAGCGTGAACCGTGGCGAACGGCGGATGCGCGTAGAGCGCGTAGGCGAGGGCGGCGATAACTGCCGCGGCGGCAAGCCGACCGCGCCGGCGCCAGCCGCCCGCGAACACTCTGCGCAGGCCTTGCCCGGCATGCTGAGCGAGGCGGCCGAGAGCTGCGGCGAGCGCCCGCAGGAATTCCCCCAGCGCATCGAAGCGATTGTCCATGAACCTGACTCCTCACTCGGCGGTGGACCGCCTCGAGTGAGCAGTCTCGGGTGCGCCGGTGGCAAAGCCGTGGCGCAATCGTGGCGCGCTGTGGCGCTATAACGTCATCCCGTCATGGCGTCGTGGCGCCACGACGCGGGACGACTTCATAGCCGGGCGCCTCGGGCTCGTCGTCCACCATCTGCGCAGGGAAGCCTTCCCCGAGCACCTTGACGCCACAGGCTTCCTCCAGGCGCCGGATGATGTTGTCGGAGAGCTCCCGCGGGCCGTAGCGCCGCGCGCCGTCGCGGAAGATCCCGAGCACGAGCGGGGAGAGCTCGACGGGCACACCGAGTTCGTGCGCGAGTCGGTCGAAGAGTCCCACGTCCTTGATGACCAGATCCATGGTGAAGCTGATGTCGCGGCTGCCGTTCAGGATCACCTGCGACTCGGTCTCGTGGACGAACGAGTTCCCCGACGAGATGCGGATCGCCTCGTAGACGGTGTTCATGTCCATGCCGACGACCTTCATGGTGGTCAGTGCCTCGGTCAGCGCCACGAGGTGCACCGTGCAGAGGTAGTTCGTCATGACCTTGAGCACCGAGGCCGAGCCGAGGGCGCCGGTGTGCAGGATCTGGCAGCCGAGCATCTTGAGCGTCGGCAGCACCCGCTCGAACGCCGCGCGCGTGCCGCCGGCGAAGATCGAGATGTTGCCGGTCGCGGCGCGGTGGCAGCCGCCCGACACCGGGCAGTCCATCGCGGTCGCGCCCTTCGCTTCGACGAGCGGTGCGAGGCGCTTGACCTCGTCGGCGTCGGTCGTGCTCATCTCGAGCCAGACCTTGCCGGCGCCGAGGCCCGCGAGGATGCCGTCCTCGCTCTCCATGACCGCCGCGGTCGCGGACGGCGACGGCAGGCACGTGATGATGATGTCGACCGCCTCGGCGATCGCCTTCGGCGAGTCGGCGCGCTTCGCGCCCCGCGCGACGAAGTCCGCGACCCGTCGCTCGTCGAGGTCGCGCACGGTGAGGTCGACGCCGTGGCGCAGGAGGTTTCCGGCAAGGCTCGCGCCGACGTTGCCGAGGCCGATGAAGCCGATGCGGGGGTGATTCACGTGCGTGTCCTGGGGCTGGGGAACTGTCCGCGGCGTCCGGGAAATCCCGCGGTACCGCGCTCGGCAGGCTAGCGGCTCGGCAAAATCCCCGGCAAGTCAAATTTTTTGTGGGTTTCAGCAAAGGCCGTTTGCACTTGCAGGCGACGCCCGCCGGGCGGCAGACATAATGGCCGCGGCGGCGGGCGGGTGCGGTCCGGGTGCGGTCACCGACGCATTGCTGATATAAGGACACGTTCCGAGCGGGGGCGCACGCACCATGACGGCGAACGCGGAATCGATCGAGGCCGAGGTAGCCAGGCACACGCCGTCCATGGCCGCACGCTGGTACGTGCTGATGATGACGGTGCTCGTCTACACGCTCAGCATCGCGGACCGCTACGTGGTCTCGACGGTGCTCGAGCCCATCAAGGCCGACCTGCACCTGTCGAACCTCGGCGTGTCGCTCGTGACGGCATGGCCGCTCGCCTTCTTCTACGTCGTGCTCGGCTTTCCGATCTCGTCGCTGATCGACCGCTTCAGCCGCCGCAACATCATCGCGATCTCGATGATCGCCTGGTCGGTCATGACGACGTGGACCGGGATGGCCCGCAACCAGCTCTATTTCGTGCTGGCACGCGTCGGCGTCGGCATCGGCGAGGCGGGCGGCACGCCCGGCGCCAACTCGCTGCTGTCGGACTACTTCCCGGCCGCGCGCCGGCCGATGGCGCTGACGATCTTCTCGCTCGGCGCGCCGATCGGCGCCTACGTCGCCTACGACTTCTCCGGCCAGCTCGCCGACCGCTTCGGCTGGCGCGAGATGTTCATGCTGCTCGGCATACCCGGAATCATCGCCGGGCTGCTCGTGTGGCTCACGGTGCGCGAGCCGCAGCGCGGCCAGCTCGACCACCGCGACGACGTCAAGACGCCGCCGTTCCTCGAGACCATGAAGTTTCTGCGCAGCCAGCGTTCCGCGGTGCACGTCATGGTCGGCAGCGCCCTCACGGCGCTGTGGGGCTGGGGGCTGATGTATTGGACGCCGGCGTACCTGCAGACCAGCTTTCACCTGACGCCCGGACAGGCGGGCGCCATCATGAGCCCGATGCACCTGTGGGGCGGCGTCGGGGCGACGCTGTTCACCGGATGGCTGCTGGCCCTCGAGCCAATGCGCGACCCGCGGCGCGTCGTGCGCCTGATGGGCTACTGGATCGGCGCCGCAACCTTCGCGTCGATCGCGGTCTACTGGACGCACTCGCTGGTGTGGGCGCAGGTGTTCCTGTGGATCTTCGTGCCGGCGATCTACTTCTATATCGGGCCGTGCTTCGGCCTCCTCAACAACCTCGCGCCACCGCGCATGCGGGCGATCTTCTGCGCGACGACGCTGTTCCTCGCGAACGTCGGCAACCTCGTGATCGCGCCGCCCCTGATCGGCGGTCTCGCCGACTGGTTCGGCGGCGGCCACGGCACGGATCCTGAGGCGCTGCGGCTCGCGATGCTGTGCATGGCGCCGACCGGGTTCTGGGCGACCGCACACTATTTCCTGTCGCTGAAGAACCTCGTCGCCGACGAGGAGCGCGCGACTGGCGTACCGATGCCGTACAGATGATTCGAGGCGGTGCGCGGCACCGCCAGGGAGTGGGTTCGTGAAGACTCTGCAGCACTACATCGACGGGCGGTTCGTCGCGCCCGTCACCGGGGCCGGCCGCTTTTCGGTCATCAACCCCGCGACCGAGGCGCCGGTCGCGGAGATCCTGATGGGGAGTTCCGCCGACATCGATGCCGCGGTCGCGGCAGCGGTGCGCGCCTTCCCGAGCTTCGCGGCGCTGCCCCTGACCGAGCGCATTGCGATGCTCGAGCGCCTGCTCGCCGTCTACGAACGGCGTTACGCGGACATGGTCGAGGCGATCACGACCGAGATGGGAGCGCCGCACGACCTCTCGAAGCGTTCGCAGGCGGCGGCCGGCCGCGGCCACATCCAGGAGGCGATCAACGCGGCGCGCAGTCTCGACTGGGAAGTGCGCACGCGCGGAGCCGCGGTGATACGTGAGCCAGTCGGCGTCTGCGGCCTGATCACGCCGTGGAACTGGCCGTTGAACCAGATCGGCGCCAAGGTCGCGCCGGCGCTCGCCGCGGGCTGCACGGTCGTGTTGAAGCCGAGCGAGCAGGCACCGCTCTCGGCTCAGCTGTTCGCCGAGTTCATGGACGAGGCCCGTTTCCCGACGGGCGTCTTCAACATGGTGCACGGGACCGGACCGGTCGTCGGTCACGCGCTCGCCGGGCATCCGGACGTCGACATGATGTCGTTCACGGGCTCGACCCGCGCCGGGATCAGCGTCGCAAAGACGGCCGCCGACACCGTCAAGCGCGTCGCGCAGGAGCTCGGCGGCAAGTCACCGAACCTCGTGTTCGCCGACGCCGATCTCGAGGCCGCGGTGAAGCGCGGCGTGCTGCACTGCTTCAACAACAGCGGTCAGTCGTGCAACGCGCCGACGCGGATGCTCGTCGAGGATTCGGTCTACGACCGGGCCGTCGAGATCGCCGTCGCGACCGGCGCCGCGGTCGAGGTCGGCGATCCCTCGAAGCCGGGCAAGCATCTGGGGCCGGTCGCCTCGCGGATGCAGTTCGAGAAGATCGGGCGCTGCATCGAGCAGGGCATCGCCGAAGGGGCGCGTCTCGTGCTCGGCGGCCCCGGCCGGCCGCCGGGGCTCAACGTCGGCTACTACGTGCGCCCGACGATCTTCGCCGACGTCCACAACCGGATGAGCATCGCGCGCGACGAGATCTTCGGTCCGGTGCTGTCGATGATGCGGTTCAAGACGCTCGACGAGGCGATCGCGATCGCCAACGATACGCCCTACGGGCTCGCCGCGTACGTGCAGACGCAGGACCTCGACAAGGCGCGCCGCGTCGCGCGCCGGCTGCGCGCCGGCAGCGTCCACTTGAACGGGGCCGCGCAGGACTACGACGCGCCGTTCGGCGGTTTCAAGCAGTCCGGCAACGGCCGCGAGTTCGGCAGCTACGGCCTCGGGGAATTCCTCGAGTTCAAGTCGATCAACGGCTACTACGCGGCGTGAGCGTTCAAGCGCCATGAAGCTCACCGACATCAAGACCTTCGTCGTCGGCAACCCGCCTCCGCACTACGGCGGGCGCTACTTCGTGTTCGTCAAGCTCACGACCGACGGCAATGTCTCGGGCGTCGGCGAGGCCTACTGCGTGCCCTTCGACCCGCAACTGGTGGCGCGCATGATCGAGGACGTGTTCGGGCGCTACCTGCGGGGCGAGGATCCGCACGACGTCGAGAAGATGTGGCGCCGGGTCTATTCCTCCGGCTTCACGCAGCACCCGGACCTCACGCTGATGGGCGTCCTGAGCGCGCTCGAGATGGCCTGCTGGGACATCATTGGCAAGGAGGCGGGGCAGCCGGTCTACAAGCTGCTCGGCGGGCGCGTGCACGAGCGGCTGCGCTCCTACACCTACATCTACGCGCGCCCCGGCGACAAGGTGGACGTCTACCAGGACCCGGAACTGTCGGCCGAGCGCGCCGCCGAGTACGTCGCGCAGGGATTCACCGCGATCAAGTTCGACCCGGCGGGTCCTTACTCGGCGTTCGACGGACGGCAGCTGTCGCTCGCGGCGCTCGATCTCTCGGAGCGGTTCTGCAAGGTGCTGCGCGAGGCGGTGGGCTCGAAGGCCGACCTGCTGTTCGGCACGCACGGGCAGATGACTGCGGCGGGAGCACTCAGGCTCGCGCGCCGGCTCGAGCCTTACGACCCGCTGTGGTTCGAGGAGCCGGTGCCGCCGGACGCGCCCGAGGAGATGGCCAAGGTCGCGCGCGGCACGCGGATCCCGATTGCGACCGGCGAGCGGCTCGCAACCAAGGTCGATTTCGCGCGCCTGCTCGCCGCGGGCTCGGCCGCGATCCTGCAGATGAACCTCGGCCGCGTCGGCGGGATCCTCGAGGCCAAGAAGATCGCCGGCATGGCCGAGGTGCACCACGTGCAGATCGCGCCGCACCTGTACTGCGGCCCGGTCGTCGGCGCCGCCAACATCCAGCTCGCGACCTGCAGCCCGAACTTCCTGATCCAGGAGAGCATCGAACGCTGGCAGGGCTTCCACGCCGACATCCTCATGAAGCCGATCCGCTGGGAGGAGGGCTACATCATCCCGCCGACCGAGCCCGGTCTCGGCGTCGAGCTCAACGAGGCGCTCATCGAGAAGCACCCCTACCGGGGCACGATGCTGCACCTCGAGATGGCCGGCCGCCCGATCTGATCCGGGCGCATGCCCGCGTCGTGATTCCCACGCTCTCGGTCGCCGCGCTGTTCGAAGGGCCCGGACAGGCGCGCGGGCGCTGCGACCGCGCGCTGCTCGACGCCGCCTCGACGGTCGGGTTCCTGGTGCTCGACGACCTTCCGCCGCGGATCGCGCCGACTGCGGCGGTGCGCGCGGAGTTGCTGCGGATCTTCTCGACGGAGCCCGCCGTGCGCCGCCGCTTGTGGCGGCGCGTGTTCGATCCCGCGCACCCGAACATCTATCGCGGCTGGTTTCCGGCGCAGAGCGGCGCCGCGACCTACAAGGAAGGGATCGACATGGGGCCGGACGTCGCGCACGACGACTTTCCAGTCGACGCGGCCGATCCCCTGACGGAACCCACGCCGCTGCCGTCGGAGGCCGAGCTCCCCGGCTGGCGCGCCGCGGTCAGACGCTACTACCTCGGCATGGAGTCGCTCGCCGGTGCGCTGACGCACGCGCTCGCCCGCGGGCTCGGCCTTCCCGAGACGGCCTTCGACGCCTGGTTCGCGGGTGGCCTGTCGACGCTGCGCCTGATCCGCTACCCCGTGCGTCCGCCCGAGTCCTTCGCCGGCGCGCCGCCCGGCGATACCTTCGTCGAGCACGCCGGCCGCTCGCGCCACACGATCGGCATGGCGCACGTCGACACCGGCTGTCTCACGCTGCTCGCGCAGGACGAGGTCGGCGGGCTGCAGGCGCGTGGCCTCGACGGCGGCTGGCTCGACGTGCCGCCGCTCGCCGATGCGGTCGTCGTCAACTTCGGCGCGCTGCTCGGACGCTGGACCGGCGGGCGCATCCGCGCGACCGAGCACCGCGTGCTCGGGTCCGCCGAGCCGCGCTGCTCGATCCCGTTCTTTTACGAGCCGCGGGTCGATGCGCGGATTGCGCCGCTGCCGGGAATGCCGGACTTCGAGCCGTTCGTGTTCGGCGACTACCTGTGGGCGGCGGTCACGCGCTTCGTCGAGTTCCGCGGCCTGGAAGACGTTCGCGCCCCGCGGCACAGCTAGCGACCACGGCAACGGCGCCTGCGCACGCCCCGGTCGCGAGCAGGCCGAGCGCATGCCAAGTGCAGTGAGCCTGGGTCTTGCCTGGCGCGGCACGCCTCAGCCGCGCAGCCGCAGCCCATCGGGGTCGTAGATCGGCGCCAGCCGCACGGTCGCCGCGCAGGCCTCCCCGAGGATGTCGATCTCGAAGCGCTCGCCGTCGCGCGCCAGCGCCGTCGGCACGTAGCCGGCCGCGAGGCTGCGCCCGACGCAGTGACCGTAGGCTCCGGATGTCACGTAGCCGACGGCGGCGCCGTCCTTGATGATCGACTCGTAGCCGACGACGTCGGCATCCTTCGCCTCGACTTCCATGACGACGAAGCGCCGCTTCGGCCCGGCCCCGCGTTCGGCGAGCGCGGCGGCGCGCCCGGTGAAATCCGTTTTAGCAAAGTCGATGAAGCGGTCGAGCCCGGTCTCGCCCGGCGTGTAGTCGGGGCGGAAGTCCTTGTTGAAGGAGCCGTAGCCCTTCTCGAGCCGCAGCGACGACAGCGCGCGGCCGCCAAAGTGCACGAGTTCAAGGTCCCGGCCCGCCTCGACGAGGTCGTCATACAGCGTCGCGAAGTAGTCGGGCGTGGTCCAGATCTCATAGCCGAGCTCGCCGGTGAAGCCGGCGCGCGTCAGCACCGCGGGCGCGAATCCGACCGCGGTCTCGCGCACGTCGAACAGCCGGAACGCATTGGCGGAGAGATCGGTGCGCGTCAGCCGCTGCACCAGCGCACGGGCGTTAGGCCCTGCGATCGACACCCCGGTCAGCGTCGAGCAGGCCGAGCGCACGTGCACGTCCGTAGGTGGCGACGCCTGCCAGAACCAGCGCAGGTGGAATTCCTCGGCGAAGCCGGAGCCGACGATCAGGTAGCGGTCGTCGGCGAGGCAGGCGATCGACAGGTCGCCGATGATCCGGCCCGCGGGGCTCAGCATCGGCGCGAGTCCGAGGCGGCCCGGCCGCGGAATCCGGCAGGCAAACACGCGGTCGAGCCACGCGCGGGCGCCGCGGCCCGTCACCTCGTACTTGCCGTAGTTGCTGGTCTCGTAGAGCCCGACGTGGCGGCGGACCGCCTGGCACTCGGCGCGCACGTGCGGGAAGGCCTCCGAGCGCCGGTAAGTCGGCGTCTCGACGGGCGCGACGCCGGGCGGCGCGAACCACAGTGCGTTCTCGAGGCCGAAGTTCGCGCCCATGACGGCGCCGGCGGCGAGCAGCTTGTCGTAGATCGGGGAGCGCCGCACCGGGCGCGCGGCCGGCAGTTCCTCGTTGGGGTAGGTGAGGCGGAAGCGGCGCGCGTAGTTCTCCGGCACCTTGATCGAGGTGTACTTCGGCGTCGCGAAGGCGCCGAAGCGCGCAACGTCCATCGAGATGATGTCCTGGCCGGGGTCGTTCTCGGCCATCCAGCGCGACAGCACGAGGCCGATTCCGCCACCCTGGCTGAAGCCGGCCATGACGGCGCACGCGACCCAGTAGTTGCGCAGCCCGCGCACCGGCCCCACCAGCGGGTTGCCGTCCGGCGCGAACGTGAACGGCCCGTTGACCGCCTTGCGGATGCCCACGCGCCCGAGCGCCGGGAAGTGCTTGAACCCGACCTCAAAGTACGGAGCCAGCCGCTCGAAATCGTCTGGCAGCAACTGCATCGCGAAGTCGTCAGGCGTCTGCTCCGGTGCCCAGATGATGCCGTGCGGTTCGTAGGTCCCGATCAGCGCGCCGCCGCGCTCCTGGCGCATGTAGATCTCGCCGGAGTAATCGGTGGTGTTGACGATCTCCCGATCGCGGCCCTTGAGCTCGGGCAGGTCCTCGGTCAGCAGGTAGTGGTGCTCCATCGCGAGCACCGGCAGGTTGATGCCGACCATCTGGCCGACTTCGCGCGCCCAGAGTCCCGCGCAGTTCACGACGTGCTCGGCGTGGACGGTGCCCTTGTCGGTCACCACGTCCCACGAGCCGTCGGCCCGGGGCTTCAGCGCCGACACGTGCGTGAACCGCTCGACCGAGGCGCCGAGCGCGCGGGCCGCCTTGACGTAGGCGTGCGTGGTGCCGGAGGGATCGCAGTGGCCGCCGTCGGCGCGCCACAGCGCGCCGATGAAGTGGCTGGTGTCGATCAAGGGGTTCAGCTTCGCGGCCTCTTCGACCGTGATCATCTCGGTCTCCATGCCGAGGTAGCGCGCCCGCGAGCAGATCAGCTTCAGGCTGTCGAGCTCGCCCTGCGTCGCCGCGAGCATCAGGCCACCGTTCGGGTGCAGGCCGCACGACTGACCGGAGAGCGCCTCGATCTCGCGATAGAGATCGATCGTGTATTTCTGCAGCCGCGAGATGTTCGCTTCGCCGTTGAAGGTGTGCATGCCTCCGGCCGCGTGCCAGGTCGAGCCCGAGGTCAGCTCGCTCTTCTCGATCAGCAGGACGTCGGTCCAGCCGATGCGGGCGAGGTGATAAAGCGTGCTCGCGCCGACGACACCGCCGCCGATCACGACGGCTCTCGCGGTTGCCTTCATTCAGTCGCTCTCCGCACCACAGGTCTGGCCACCGGCGGGCCGCCGGGGCGAAGGCGCATGGTACGGCAGCGGGCCGGGCGGCGTCTTGCGGGGCGGCTCCGGCCGGGGCCGCGTCGTCGCGCTCTTGACGGCCCTGCGCCCAACCGACAACGTGTCGCCGGGGAGGCGGCGCGGGTCTGGCGCGCGTCCCGGAGGTGGCCGTGGCGGATTTCCTGAGGTCGCTGTGCCTGACGCTCGCGCTGGCCTGCGGCGCGCTCGCACCCGCCGACGCCGCCGTCGTCGTCTCCTCGAAGCTGTCGAGCGAGTCGGCAATGATCGGGCACATGATCCGCCTGCTGCTCGAGGCGAACGGCATTCCGACCGTCGACCGGATGACGCTGGCGGGAACGCCGATCATGCGGCGAGCGATCATGGCGGGCATGATCGACCTCTACGTCGAGTACACGGGCAATGCCGCGTTCTTCTTCAACCTGGCCGCCGACCCGGCCTGGAAGGATCTCGACCGCGGCTACGAGCTCGGGGCGCGGCTCGACTACCAGGCGCATCGGATCGTCTGGCTGACGCCGGCGCGCGCCAGCAATGCCTGGGCACTCGCGGTGCGCATGGACATCGCCGAGCCGAACCACCTGCGGACGATGACGGACTTCGGGCACTGGGTCGCCTCCGGCGGCGACGTCGTTCTGGCCTGCTCGGCGGAGTTCGCCAACTCGCCGCTCCTGCGCTCGCTCGAGCACACGTACGGATTCGCGCTGAAGCCCGAGCAGCTGATCGTGCTCGCGGGCGGCGACACCTCGGCGACGATCCGGGCGGCGGCCGAGCGCACCAGCGGCACGAACACGGCGATGGTCTACGGCACGGACGGCGCCGTCGCGTTCTTCCACCTGCAGGTGCTCGATGACGACCGCCACGACCAGCCCGCCTACGCGCCGGTGCCGATCATCCGTGAGGCGACGCTGAAGACCTATCCGCAGATCGCATCGATCGTACGGCCGTTGATGGAGAGCTTCGACCGCGAGACGCTGCAGGCGCTCAATGCCCGGATTCAGCTGAACGGCGAGCCGCCGGTGACCGTCGCCGCCGACTATCTGCGCTCGCGCGGCTTCCTGAAGTAGGCGGGGCCGAGCGAGGTATGACCGAGTCGAGTTCGCCCGGCCCCGTCGCGCCACGCTTAGACCGGCTGGGTACGCCGCTCGCGCTCGCCGGCGCGGCGGCGCTGGCCTGGGCGCCGTTCGTGGTGTTCAAGGCCAACCGGATCGCGAGCGGTGATGGCCGCCTGTTCCATGCCGTGCTGCCGGCCGCGGACTCCGTCGGCCTCACGCTGATCCTCGCGCTCGTCGCGCTCGTCGTCATCGCGGCCCGGAATGCGCGGCTGCGACTGATCGCCGCGCTTGCCGGCCTCGCCGTGGTCCTGGCGGCGCTCGCGGTCGCGGCCGACCGACTGACGCCGGCGGGCGATCGCATCGTGCGGATCGCGCCGGGCGCCGGTTTCTGGTGCCTGCTGATCGTGCTCGCGCTGCTGGCGACCGACGCGCTCGCGCGCCTGCGCCCATCACCAGCCGTGAGGGTGCTGTGCCTGCTCGGTGTCGCCGCGGTCACCTACGCGGTTTTCGCTCACGGCGTGTTCGACAACCTGTCGGTCATGCGCGAGTACGCGGTCAACGCCAGCAGCTTCGGGCGCGAGGCGCGCCAGCACGTTGCGCTCGCGCTGGGATCTCTCGGCGCCGCGGTCGCCGTGGGCCTGCCGCTCGGCATCGTCTGCCACCGCGTCGCCAAGCTGCGCGGCGTGATCCTGCAGACGCTGAACCTGATCCAGACGATCCCGTCGATTGCGCTATTTGGCGTACTGATGGTTCCGCTTGCCGCGTTGGCGACCGCATGCCCGCCGTGCGCCGCGCTCGGTGTCAGCGGCATCGGCGCCGCGCCGGCCGCGGTAGCGCTCTTCCTGTACGCGCTGCTGCCGGTCGTCGCGAACACTGCGGTCGGCCTGGCGCGAGTCTCGCCGTCGGTCGTGGAGGCTGCGCGCGGCATGGGACTGACCGACGGGCAGGTACTAACGCGCATCGAGCTGCCGCTCGCGCTGCCGGTCATCGTGACCGGCGTGCGCATCGTGCTCGTCCAGAACATCGGGCTCGCGACGATTGCCGCATTGATCGGCGGGGGCGGATTCGGCACTTACGTGTTCCAGGGCGTGGGCCAGACGGCCATCGACCTCGTGCTGCTCGGCGCGATGCCTACGATCGCGCTCGCGTTCTCGTCGGCCGTCGTGCTCGATGCGCTCGTCGATGCGATGCAGGGAGACCGTTCATGATCCAAGTCGAATCGCTGACCAAGCAGTACGGCGCGTCGACGGTCGTCGACGCGGTCTCGATGACCGTCGAGCGCGGCACGATGACCGTCATCGTCGGCACCTCGGGGTCCGGCAAGTCGACGCTGCTGCGCATGATCAACCGGCTCGTCGAGCCGACGCGCGGGCGCGTGCTGATCGACGGGCAGGACACCGCGTCGACGCCGGGCTACCTGCTGCGGCGTCACATCGGCTACGCGATCCAGGGTCACGGTCTCTTTCCACACCGCAGCGTCGCCGACAACATCGCGACCGTGCCGCGCTTGCTGGGCTGGGACGCGAAGCGCGTGCGCGCGCGCGTCGAGGAACTGCTCAGGATCTTCCAGCTCGACCCGGCCGAGTACGCCGACAAGCTCCCGGCGCAACTCTCGGGCGGGCAGCAGCAACGCGTCGGCGTCGCCCGGGCGCTGGCCGCGGAGCCCAAGGTGCTCCTGATGGACGAGCCCTTCGGTGCGCTTGATCCGATCATCCGCGGCAAGGCCCAGGATGATCTGCGCGAGATCCAACGGCGCTTCGGCACGACGGTGGTGCTCGTCACCCACGACATGGACGAGGCGTTCCGGCTCGGCGACCGGGTCGCCGTCATGAGCCAGGGAAAGCTCCTGCAATGTGGCCGCCCCGCCGAGCTCCTGACGCGACCGGCGGACCCGTTCGTGTCGCGGCTGACCGGAACGGCGGACCGCTCGCTGAAGCTCCTTTCGCTGACGACGGCCGGCGAGGCGGCCGAGCCGGGTTCGGCGGAGGGACCCGGCGTCTCCGCCGGCGCATCGCTGCGCGACGTGCTCGCCGAGCTCGTATGGCGCGGCGCGACCGCGGCGCCGGTCGTGCGGGCCGACGGCACGCCGGCGGGACGCCTGACGCTCGAGCGCGTGCTCGCGCGGGGCAGGGCGATCTGATGGGGCGCATCGCCCTGGTGCTGCGCCTCGCGGCATTCGCCGTGCTGGTTGCGTTCCTCGTGGTGCCCCAGCGCTTCGCGCCGCTGTTCGAGCCGCTGACGGAGTACGGCGCGCCGCCGATCTACGACCAGGGGAGCCTGCTCGCGCTCGCGCTCGCGCACCTCGGCACGGTGTTCCTGGCGGCGGCGGCCAGCACGGTCGTCGC
>Ga0335080_10005887_pt1 | contig 12675 bp, 10 predicted proteins | sample Lox_Sample_34_FD_206720 | JGI IMG/M metagenome (GOLD analysis project Ga0335080, IMG submission 206720) | Soil microbial communities from Loxahatchee National Wildlife Refuge, Florida, United States - Lox_Sample_3.4 | ecosystem: Environmental > Terrestrial > Soil > Wetlands | place: USA... | reverse complement strand
TCATGCCGTTCTCGATTCTGATGAACAGCTCGCCAAGCGCGTCCTCGATGAAGAAGACGCCATCAACGAGCTGCAGCTGGAAATCGACGACCGCGTCGTTCAGCTCCTCGCGCTACACCAGCTCATGGCCGCTGACCTGCGCTTCGTTCTCGCCGTTTCCCGCATTAACAACGATCTGGAACGCATTGGCGATCAGGCCGTCAACATTGCGCAAGGCGCCTTGAGAATCCTTCGCCATCCTCGCGTCAAGCCGTACGTCGATTTACCGCGCATGACCGAAGTGGTGGAAGAGCAAGTGCGTAATTCGCTGAATGCCGTGGTTCGCCGCGACGTGGAGCTGGCGCAAAAAGTCATGGCCAGCGATGATCAGGTCGATCAATATCGCGATCAGATCTTTCGCGAACTGCTGACGTACATGATGGGCGATTCCAGCGTGGTTTTTCCTGCGTTTGAACTCATCCTCGTCGCTAAAAATCTCGAGCGCATCGGCGACCACGCCACCAACATCGCCGAAGACGTCATCTACATCGTGCAGGGCCAGGACATCCGCCACCCGTCCGTCGATCGCCGCTAATTCTGGAGTGCGGCGGCGAGCCGCAACTTTTGCAACCGCACCCGCACTCGAACGGTCTCTCCCGCGCGCTGGCTGTGTGAAGTTGTCCTGTCATCCCGACCGGAGTGCCGCGCTTTTTTTGCGGCACGAAGCGGAGGGATCGCGGCAAGCTCTCATCCGCCAAGAAATTTGGCGCGACGGACGCGGCCCTCTGTGCGCAGCCTAGAGGGACCTCAGATTTCTATTTTCCGTTTCCAATTTCTATTGCCCCATACGATCAGCCCAATTGCCACAAGCACCGCCATCACACTCACTACGATCCCCACGGTTCGATCCTTCGTCCGCGCAAACCACACTCGAATCACCGAATTCCCTCGTTCCACCGGGATCACCATCACGTTGAAATCGTCCATCCTTTCCGGAGCAATCGCTTGTCCATTCACTTCCACTCGCCACGCTGGATAATTGAGCAGTCGCAATGCCACGCGGGCGTTGTCCTTGGCATCCACGCGAATTTCTTTCTTCTCCGTCTTCCACTCCGCCACGTGGACCTGCGCCTCCAGCACGCCGCTGTCATCCTTACTCTTCGGCAGAATCTTCACCAGCGGTGCGCCTACCGGCAAATCCGAGTGATCATCTCCCAGCGGATCGTATTCGTCCGTGCCATCAAATCCCGTCCCGCGCTCGATTGCGGCATACTGCGTCGGCATTTCGTCGGTATCCCACCAGCCATTGCTTACCAAAAGGTGTCCCATCGGCACGCAGACCACCGCCATCACCACAAACAGCAGCCATCCGCGGCGCTTTTCGCACACCGCAGCGGCAAAGCACGCGAAAATCAGTGCCACCATGGACATCCATCTCCACGGAAACTGCACGAACCGCAGTTTTGGCAGCAGATTCCACAGTGGCAGCGTGAACCGCAGCATCAACACCGTCGCGGCCGCGCCAACCACCAGCAGCGCTGTCCACGCGTTCCGCTGACTGCCTGCCCCAACACGCTTGCCCAGCCGCGCCGACAGCAGCGCCGAAATGAAAAGCAACAGCACCAGCATCAGCGCGCACATCGAGGCGATCCAGTTGAACCACGTGTGCTCCACATCTTCAATCGCGGTAAACAAAAAATTCTGCGAAGGCAGCAGCCCGCTGGAAAGAGCCTGCCCGATATTCACCCAACGCTGCTCATACGCCGCGGGAATTAAATAAAAGGCCGTCAGACTCAATCCCAGCGCCAGGCCGCATGCGCCGCGCACCGCAATCTTCCCCGATCGTTGTGAGACTGCCGCCCACGCCATCAGCAGCGCGATCGAGTAACTCGCGATCACTCCCGCGGGAGCATTCGAAAGCCACACGCCCGCGAAGGGGAGCGCAAAGTAGACGATGCTGGATGGCCCTGATTCCGAATCTCGCAGATAATTGCACAGCCGCAGCGCACCCAGCAGAACCAGCGGAAACATTGCGCAGGCCAGTTGCTCCGCAAAATCGCTGCGAATGTAGGTCATCAGCAGCGCATTGGGATTCATGGCATAACACGCCGCGCCCAGGATCGCGCCGCGCTCGCTGGTCAAACGTCTCAGCAGCAGGAACGCTGCCAGCCCTGCGAACGTTTGCGCCAGCACAATGAACGCCACCGGCACCCATGTCAGTGGCATCAGCCGCGTCAATGCCGCTCCCAGCATCCACGAAAGCGGCGGATAGAAAATGAATCGCGGTTCGCCGAACCCGTGATTGGTCCAAGCGGTCCAGCGCGGGTACAGCACTCCTTCTCTCCACTGCTGCGCCGCGTCGAACCACGAATCAGCGTGAAACTCGAAATCGTGGCCTGACGCGCTGCCATACCAGAAAAATGGCAGCACAATCACCACGGATACCAGCAGCGATAGGCCCAGTGCCAGCAGCCATCCAGGGATTCTGCCTGTGCCCACGGCCTTTTGCGTTGCGCTCGGTGCTGTCATCGGATGTTCATGGAATTGTAACCGCAGACGCGAGCTTGCCCATCATGCTCTCTTGCTCGTAGGCGAGCGCACCTCGATTGAGCGATAATACACGCGCCCATGAGTACCGTCACCACAGCCACCGAGCCCATCATCGAAGCGCGCGCTCTGGAAAAGTTTTATCCGCAGCCCGATGGCAGCCGCATTCAAGTCATCGCTCCCACCGACATCGCCATTTATCCCGGGCAGATTATTTGTTTGCTGGGCCCTTCTGGTTGCGGAAAATCCACGATGCTTCGCATGCTCACCGGCCTGTCGCCCACTTCGGGCGGCACGGTCTATTGGCACGGTCACCCGGTCGGCGCCGAAGCTCCCAACGTTTCCATTGTTTTTCAGAGCTTCGCTCTTTTTCCCTGGCTCACCGTGATTGAAAATGTGGAAGCGCCTCTCGAGGCCCGCGGCATTCCCGAAGTCGAGCGCCACAAGCGCGCCTTGCGCATCATTGATGCGGTGGGTCTCGACGGCTTCGAGTCTGCCTATCCCAAGGAACTCTCCGGCGGCATGAAGCAGCGCGTCGGCGTGGCTCGCGCGCTGGTCGTTGAACCCGAAGTGCTCTTCATGGACGAGCCTTTCTCCGCTCTCGATGTGCTCACTGCCGAAACGCTGCGCGGCGAATTGCTGGAACTATGGCTGGGCAAACAGATTCCCACGCGCGCCATCTTCGTCGTCACGCACAATATCGAAGAAGCGGTGCTGCTCGCCGATCGCATTATTGTCCTGGGCCGCAATCCGGCGCACATTCATGCGCAATTCTCCGTGGATTTGGCGTATCCGCGTGACCGCAAAACTGCTCGTTTCACCGAACTCGTCGATCTCATTTATCGCGCACTGACGCGTCAGGATCATCCCGACCTTACTCCCGAGCAGGTTCCGGATCATGATTTGACCACGCAGAAGCGCTACCTGATGCTCCCGCACACACGCCCCGGCGGAATGGCGGGCCTGCTCGAAATTCTTGTGGATCAAAGTGGACGCGCGGATTTGCACGTGCTTGCCGACGAACTCAGCCTTGAAGTCGACGCCCTGCTTCCTACCGTCGACACAGCTTCGCTGCTTGGCTTGCTGAAAGTCGAAGAAGGCGATGCCATCATCACTCCCGCAGGCCTGGCGTTTGCCAAAGCCGACATTCAGGAACGCAAAGCCATCTTTCGCAAGGCTGCTCTCGCCAACATCCCGCTTCTTCGTCAAATGGAGCAGGCGCTCAAAGCCAAAACGAATCGCACGCTCCCCGCGGAATTCTTCCAGGATTTGCTCGACGAACATTTCAGCGAAGACGAAGCGCGCCGCCAACTCGAAACCGCCATCCAGTGGGGCCGCTACGCCGAGCTTTTCGATTACGACGCCGCCAGCGGCAAATTGACGCTGACCGAGAGCTGATCTGCCTGTGTCCACTCCCGCCGCTGTCTCCACACAACCTGCGCCCATTCCTCCGACGCTGCTTCGGCCAGCCGGCTCTCGGTGGGCCTGGGGGTTTTTGATCGACATCGCCGTATTCGTGGCGGTCTTTGCCGCCGTGTTCGGCCTTTATTCCATCGGCCGCTCCTGGTTTGGCCCGGTCAAGGTGGAATCCGAAATTTCCCAGAATCCACGCAGCCTGCCTCTCTACGCCCTGTACTCGCTGGTGCGCATTCTCGTTGCCTACGGCTTGAGCCTGGTTTTTGCTCTCGTCTATGGGTACGCTGCGGCCAAATCCAAACGCGCGGAGATGATCCTCATCCCGCTTCTGGACATTCTGCAATCCATTCCGGTTCTGAGTTTTCTTCCCGCGGTCATGCTGGCCATGGTTGCTGTTTTCCCCAGCCGGCAGCTTGGCGTGGAACTCGGCTCCATTATCCTGATCTTCACCGGCCAGGTCTGGAACATCGCGTTCAGTTTTTATTCTTCTCTGAAAACCATTCCTCGCGATCTGCGCGAAGCCGCCATCATCTACCGATTCAGTCCGTGGCAACGTTTCCTCGAACTCGATCTGCCGTTCTCCACCATCGGCCTGGTCTGGAATTCCATGATGTCTGTCGCCGGTGGTTGGTTTTTTCTCATGGCTTGCGAAATGTTTGTCCTCGGCGACAAAGACTTCCGTCTGCCGGGCCTCGGCTCTTTTCTACAGACTGCCGCCAGCAGCGGCAATACCCGCGCCATGCTCTGGGGCCTGGGTACCATGGTCGCCGTGATTGTGTTGATGGACGCGCTCATCTGGCGCCCGGTGATCGCCTGGGCCGACAAATTCAAATTTGAGCAGGTGGAAAGCAGTTCCACGGCGCAAAACTCGCTACTCAGTTTCATTCGCCGGGAATCGTTTCTGATCCGCGCTTACCGCCGCATTCTTCATCCCATCGTCGATTGGCTTACGCTGAACTTTGCCCGTGGCGCCTCGCGCGCCGCGAAAACTCTGTCGGCAAGCTCGCGCGGCTCGCGCCGCTGGCTCGGCTGGCTTTTCGCCGCAATCGCCGTCGTCTTTGTTTTGTACGGCGTCTACCGCACTGTCGGCGAACTCTCGCACCTGCACCGCGACGATTATTTTCTGCTGTTACGCAGTGCCGGGCTTACATTTCTCCGGGTGAATCTCGCTTTATTGATCGGCGCTTTCTGGACTGTACCCGTGGGCGTCGCCATTGGCTTCAACCCGCGTTTCGCGCGGATTGCTCAGCCGCTGGTTCAGCTCGCCGCTTCTATCCCCGCCACGGCGCTGTTTCCCGTCATTCTTCTTTTTCTGATTCGGTTGCGCGGCGGCGTGGAGATTGCCGCCATGGCGCTCATGCTTCTCGGCACTCAGTGGTACATCCTGTTCAACGTGATCGCCGGCGCCATGGCCATTCCCACGGACTTGAAAGAAGTTTCCCACGTTTTTCGATTCGGCAGTTTCGACCGTTGGCGCTATCTGATCCTTCCCGGAATTTTTCCCTACCTGGTCACCGGAATGGTCACTGCCTCGGGCGGCGCGTGGAACGCCAGCATCGTCGCGGAGTATTTTCATTTCCAGGGGAAAATTGTGGAAGCTCCCGGGCTGGGCAGCACCATCAGCCGCGCCAGCGACTCCGGCCACTTCGATCTGCTTCTGGCTTCCACTCTGATCATGGCCACCGTCGTGGTCTTGATCAATCGCCTGGTGTGGCGGCGACTCTATCGCCTGGCCTCCACCCGCTTCAAACTCGAAACCTGACCCACTCGGTTTTTGTGATCTGTCGTCTGCTGCTCGTCTCAGGCAGTCGGTCCGATTCCACTTGCTTCGTCTACTTCTTCTGCAACTCCCGACTCAAATAGCTGATCTGTCCCACGTGACTGTAAAAATGCACCGCGCAGCGCAAAAATATCGTGAATCGATCGTGCGATTGCGGTTCCCGTTCCCCGGTGTACGGCAACGTCCAATCCTGCTCCCCTTGTTTTTCAATCGTCGACACCACCATCGCAATCGCTTCATCCAATTTCCGCAGCACCTCGTCCTTCGACAGCCTGCGTGTTTCCGTGAATTCCACATCCCGGTGCCGTACATAACCCGTGCCGGCAACCTGTGCGCCAATGTAATAGCTGAGGTTTCCCGTCAGGTGCAGCACCAGATGCCCCACGCTGTTCCCGTACGTGTACGGATTCGTCCAGAACTGTTCTTCGTCCAGCGGGTCAGCCCATTTGTGCAACTCCGCGGCCCGATCGCGGTATTCGCTTGCCAATGAAACCATCACTACCCTCGATAACTCGCTCATCACGTTTCCTCCATTCCCATTTTGTCATTCCGAACGGAGTCTGCGGAGTGAGGAATCTCTCTTCGATTTCAATCCAAGAGATACCCGTCCCTACTTTGCCTTCGCGTTTTTGTAAATCACGCCTTCCTTCATTACAAAAAATACCTGCTCCGTCACGCGTATGTTCCGCAGCGGATCTCCCGGCACCGCCACCACGTCCGCCAGTTTTCCGGCTTCGAGCGTCCCGATTTTATCCGCCATGCCCAGCAGTTCCGCGTCCGAAGAAGTCCCTGCCTTCAGCGCATCAATCGGCTTCATGCCGAGTGTTACCATCTGGTTGAACTCCTCCGCGTTGCGTCCGTGTGGGTACACGGCTGCATCTGTGCCGAGCCCGATTTTCACTCCTTTGGCCAGGGCTCGCTGGAACGTTTTATGCGCGGCCGCATCCGCCGCGTTGGCCTTCGCCAGAATGGCCGGAGGAAAGTACACCCCGCGCGCGATGCGTTCCTGTTCGCCGACAATCGCCATCAGCGTGGGCACAAAATAGGTTCCGTGCGCCACCATCATGTCCAGCGTCTCATCATCGAAAAACGATCCGTGCTCTAGTGAGTTCACGCCCGCGCGGATCGCCCTTTTGGCCGCTTCGGACCCGTGGCAGTGTGCTGCTACTTTTCTTTTGAGCGCGTGGGCCTCGTCGATCAGCGCGTTCAATTCCTCCTGCGTAAGCTGCGGGGTATCCACGTCGTCCGTCAGCGAGAGCACTCCGCCCGAGGCGCATACCTTAATCACGTCCGCGCCGTACTTATGCGCCAGCCTCACCGCATAGCGCATCTGATCCGGTCCATTCGCTACTCCCTCCAGAGGTCCTGCCTCGTGCCCAAAAACCCCTTGCCGAAAACCTGCTTCGTCATCGCAGTGGCCACCGGTCGAGCCAATTGCCTCCGCTGCCACCAGCATTCGCGGACCAACCACAATTCCGTCGCGAATGGCGTTGCGTAATGCCACGTCAATCCGGTCCGGAGCGCCTACATCCCTTACGGTCGTGAATCCTGCCATCAATGTTTTCTTCGCATTTGCAGTCGCGTCCAATGCCTGTTCTGCGAAGCTCTTCTGCAATTGATCCAACTCATCCTGGTTCCAATCGTCACTGATTTCCCCGGTCAGGTGCGTGTGGGCATCGATGAATGCGGGCAGCAGCGTCGCATCCCCCAACTCGATCACTTGCGCGCCCGGGGGAATCGTCGCGCTGGCTCCCACGCCCGTGATTTTCGTATCCGTCACCACCACCAGGCCTGGTGAAACTGGCGCGTTGCTCTTCCCATCGAACATGCGCGCCGCCTTTAGCACATACGTTTTGTTCGGCGCTTTGGCCTGCTGCGCGCAGACGTTCACTGCGGCAAATAACAGAATTCCTCCCATTCCTGCCCATCTACGCATCGTTCGCATTCTGCGGTCCTTCCTCACTTTGCCTTGTCGTTCTTGTAAATCACGCCTTCCTTCATCACGAAAAAGACTTGCTCCGTCACGCGTATGTTTTGCAGAGGATCTCCCGGCACCGCCACCACGTCCGCCAGTTTTCCCGCTTCCAGCGTCCCTATCTTGTCCGCCATGCCCAGCAGTTCCGCGTCGGAGGAAGTCCCGGCCTTCAGCGCATCAATCGGCTTCATCCCCAAATCCACCATCTGGTGAAACTCTTCGGGATTTCTTCCGTGTGGGTACACCCCCGCATCGGTGCCCAGCCCGATCTTCACGCCCTTCGCCAGCGCCCTCTGAAATGTGGAATGAATTGCATTGGTGGCCGCATGCGCTTTCGCCGCAATCGCTGGCGGAACGTACGTCCCGCGATTGAAGCGTTCCTGCAGCCCTTGAATCGCCATCAGCGTCGGCACCAGGTATGTCCCGTGTTGCTTCATCATGTCCAGCGCTTCATCGTCCAGAAAGCTGCCGTGCTCGATCGAGTCGATGCCGGCGCGAATCGCTCGCTTCGCCGCCTCTGCTCCGTGCGCGTGCGCCGCTGTCTTCCTGCGCAGCGCGTGCGCCTCATCCACAATGGCATCCAACTCCGCCTGCGTCAGTTGCGGCGTGTCGACATCGTCGGTCGGCGACAGCACCCCTCCCGACGCGCAGACCTTAATCATGTCCGCACCATATTTGTGATCCAGTCGCACCGCATAGCGCGCCTGGTCCGCTCCATTGATCACCCCGTCCAGCGGACCCGATTCGTGCCCGAACAGTCCTGCGCGGTAACCATCTTCGGAATCGCAGTGTCCACCCGTTGCCCCCAGCGCATGCACCGTCACGAGCATCCGCGGACCCGGCACAACACCGGCGGCGATGGCATTGCGCAGCCCCACATCCATGTAGTCCGACGAGCCCACATCGCGCACCGTGGTGAATCCCGCCATCAGCGTTGCGCGAGCATTGGTGCTGGCGTCCAGGGTCATTTCTGGGATGGTTTTTTGCAACGAGTCCAGCCGCGCCTGCTTGAAGTCCTCCACATACATAAACGTCAAGTGGGTGTGCGCGTCGATAAAGCCCGGCAGCAGCGTGGCATCGCCGAGATCAATCGTTTCCGCTCCCGCCGGAATTGCCGCGCCCGTCCCCACTCCGGCAATTTTTCCGCCGCTCACCACCACCAGCCCCGGTGTTACCAGCGCGTTGCTTTTACCGTCGAACATGCGCGCAGCCTTCAACACGTAGGTCTTGCCAGCTGTTTTTTGCTCTTGTGCATAGCCCGGCGCCCAAAAAACCAGGGTGGTCAGAAAAATCAACGCGATTCGGCGTAACATGCGGCTCTCCCTTTTCGGTTTGGCTTTCTTGGTGGAAGGCAGACTCTATCCTGCCAGCAGAAAATGTCAAGCACCCCCTGGTGGCGACCGTCCGCGGTTCTCTGTACACTGAACTCCCGGTGATCCCGCCTGACCTGAGCGGCGCGAACGAAGCCACGCGAAGGATCTGCTTTGGGGCTAGGACATCCTTTTGGCCACTGTTCCCGCCGTCCGCATCCGCAAGTGCAATCAATCGCCCGCGCGTCCTTCCGCCCAGTACGTCCTTTATTGGATGATTGCCACTCGCCGCCTTCATTCCAACTTCGCGCTCGATCGCGCACTCGAACACTGCGCCGCGTTTACCAAGCCGCTACTCATTTTCGAACCGCTCCGCGCCGGCTATCCTTGGGCCAGCGATCGCCTCCACCGTTTCGTTCTTGACGGAATGGCGGACAATGCGCTCGCCTGCCAGTCGCCCGGCGTGCGCTATTATCCCTACGTCGAACCCACTCCTGGTGTGGGCAAGGGCCTTCTCGCCGCTCTTGCAAAGAACGCCTGCGTGGTTGTTGCCGACGATTTTCCCTGCTTCTTTCTTCCGCGCGTGGTTGCCGCGGCCGCCGAAAAACTTTCTGTTCTGCTGGAGGCCGTGGACTCCAACGGCTTACTGCCGATTCGCGCCACGAATCAAACTTTCCTGCGCGCCTTTGATTTTCGACGCTTCCTCCAGAAAGAGCTGCCACAGCATCTTGTCCACTTTCCCTACTCAAACCCGCTCGCCAAGGCCAAGCTCCCACCCGCTCCGGCGCTTCCTCGAGAAATTACCGCCCGCTGGCCCGTCGCCGGCAAAGCTCTTCTCGCCGGCGAGGCTGGATCTCTAGACGCCCTTCCCATTGATCATTCCGTCAAGCCCACATCGCTGGGTGGCGGCTACACCAACGCGCGCGCACACCTGCGGCAGTTTTTCGGTACAAAGTTTTCTCGCTATGCCCAGTTCCGCAATGATCCCGACAACGATGTTTCCAGTGGCTTTTCTCCCTTCCTCCATTTCGGCCATCTTTCTGCTCACGAAGTCTTCTGCGAATTGGCGCGTCGCGAAAAGTGGAAGCCCGCGAAACTCTCTTTGCGTTCCAACGGCGCCCGCGAAGGCTGGTGGAACATGAGTCCAGCCGCGGAAATGTTCCTTGACCAGCTGGTCACCTGGCGCGAACTCGCTTTCAACTTTTCTTCCCATCGCGGCGATGCCGACAAGTTCTCCTCGCTTCCTGCCTGGGTCCAGAAAACCCTTCACGACCACGCCACTGACGAGCGCGATCCTCTTTACACCCTCGAGCAGTTGGAATTTGCTCGCACGTATGACCCTCTCTGGAACGCTGCGCAAACTCAGCTCCTTCTCGAAGGCCGCATCCACAATTACCTGCGGATGCTCTGGGGCAAAAAAATCCTGCAATGGACCCGCTCGCCGCAGGAAGCAGCCGAAATCATGATCCATCTCAACAATAAATATGCTCTCGATGGCCGCGATCCCAATTCCTACAGCGGCATTTTCTGGGTGCTCGGCCGCTACGATCGGCCTTGGCCTCCCATCCGTCCCGTCTTTGGTTCCATTCGCTACATGAGTTCGGAAAATACCGCCCGCAAGCTCTCGGTGAAGAACTATCTCCGCCGGTATGCTCCCACGACCCCAGCCGAGAAGACGCCGTAAGCCTCCCCTTGCGCGTCATGCCTCTTTGCCGCAGGATGCTCTAGCGGAACGCGCGCGGCGGACGCGGTGTTCTCCGATCTCTCTCGGTAACACTTTGAACCAGAGGAGCCTTTATGTGGAACCGAGCTTGCCCCATCTGCTTCACGCGGATTTCCCGTTTCCTGCTTCTAACTTCTTCATACGAAATTACTTGCCCGACCTGCCATTCCCCGCTCGAACTCTCTCGACAAAGTCGCCTGCTCGACGCTCTTTTTGGCTTCCTGCTCGCCTTGCTCGTCTTCCATCTTCCACTTCCCCATACCGGCGTGAACTGGATTCTCCGCCTGGTCTTCACCTTCCTTGCTTTTTGTTCTGGCTCCGCCTTGCTGCTTTTCTTCGCGGCCGATCTTGTAGTTCGGCCCGGTCCGCTTTCCACTCCTTTTCCACATCACCATTCGTAACAGCCCGTTGGTACTATTGACCCGCTAGTCAGCCCACGACAGACTCGCTCGGATGGCGTCTTATTCGCAGTTCCTGGGCCGTAGTGTCACCGTGCAATATCGAGTGGGTGATATCCTGCTGCCTGCCTCCGGCCTTTTTGCCGCGGATTCCGGCCGCTCCATTTTCCTCGAGCAGCACATCGAACAGCGCGGCAAGCGCAGTTATTTCCGTTGGGAAATTCCCTACCAATATATCCATCGCATCGAGGAAGTGGCCGAACCTGAAGAGAAACCCGCGCGCCAGCCGGAACTTTCCTCGCCTTCCGCTGACCCTGTGAATCCGCCGGCAACTCGCGCGGCCCATGCCGGCTCCTCTTATCTTTCCTCTTCGCGCCGCACGGACACTGCCTAATCCCTCCGCGACGCCTTCCTCTGAATCGGCTACAATTTCACTGCGTCACCGCGTCTTAGTTTCGTTCTTTCCTCACAGGAGGCATTTCGTGAGCGTTTCTTCCTCTCCGCGCAAAATCGGATTCATCGGTCTCGGGCTCATGGGTCGCCCCATGGCCACAAATCTTTTGAAGGCTGGCCACACCGTTACCGTATGGAATCGCACCGCCTCTCGCGCCCAGGAACTTGTCGCCGCCGGAGCCACGCTCGCCAAAAACCCGCGCGAAGCCGCCGCTGCTTCCGACATCCTTTTCACCATCGTCAGCGATCCCCCCGCTCTCGAGGAAGTTCTCTGGGGTCACGAGGGCAGCAACGATGGCGCGCTCGCCGGACTTCGCCGCGGCAGTATTTACATCGACTCCAGCACCGTCGCTCCTTCTCTCACTCGCCGCGTGGCCGCTGCTTGCGTCGAGCATGGCGTCCGTTATCTCGACGCTCCCGTCACCGGCGGCGATTGGGGCGCTCGCGAAGGCAATCTAGTTTTCATGATCGGAGGCGAAGCCGGCACGCTACGCGAAGTCGAACCCGTTCTCGGCGTGCTGGGTAAGAAGTGGTTTCATCTTGGCCCAAACGGCGCCGGTCAAACCGTCAAGCTCGCCATGAACGCCATTCTCGCTTTGCAAGTCGGCGCCATGGCGGAAGCTCTCGCCCTGGTCACCAAAGCCGGCCTCAAGGGTGAGCAACTCATCGAAGTCATGCAATCCAGCATGGCCCGCTCCGGCGTCCTCGACATCAAGGCTCCCCTGATGGTGAAAGGCGACTTCAAGCCCAGCTTCCCTCTTCGCCTGATGCACAAGGATCTTGGACTGGCGCTCGATCTCGCTAATCAGCTTGGCGTAGCTCTGCCTGCCACCGCCGCCGCTCGCGAAGTTTACAACTACGTCAAAGGCGCCTCCCCAGACGACCTCGACTATTCCGCCGTAATGCGCTTCTGGCAGAAATAACAACCGCCATAATCTTGGTTTGCGCGTCTCTTGATTTGTTGTAGTGGCCCGACCTTCAGGTCGGTTGTTCGATTCCCAGTCTGTCATCCCGACCAGAGTGCCCCGATTTTGCGGCACGCAGCGGAGGGATCGTGTCAAGATGTTCCCTCCAAAAAGAAACGAGGCAGGTTA
>Ga0335080_10005885_pt1 | contig 12675 bp, 10 predicted proteins | sample Lox_Sample_34_FD_206720 | JGI IMG/M metagenome (GOLD analysis project Ga0335080, IMG submission 206720) | Soil microbial communities from Loxahatchee National Wildlife Refuge, Florida, United States - Lox_Sample_3.4 | ecosystem: Environmental > Terrestrial > Soil > Wetlands | place: USA... | reverse complement strand
CCGCGCCGTTGGCACCGAGCAAGCCATAGATCTGACCGGCTTTGCAGATGAAACTGACGTTGTCTACGGCGCGAATGGGGCCGCGCTTTTTGTCCTGAAAAACCTTAACCAGACCACGGGTTTCGATCATGGACGAACCTCTTCGCTGGCAATCACTGGACAGGCAACCGTCTGCTAAAGCGTATACGCGCAGTGTAAACCGAAAATTTCAGCGCGCGAGGAATGGTCCCGCGCGTGCCATGTGTTGCGCCAAGCTATCCCTTATGGCAATTCGGACATTGCTTGGCATCGAATTTGTCGGCGGGGACGCGAAACATGTTGTTGCACTGAACGCAAACGCGGTGAACGAAGGGTGTAGAAGCGGATGCCAGCGGCTTCGCGACGGGAGACGGAGGCGAGTTTGCGCCAGGAGCGGCCTGATTCATCCGGGGATTCTACCACGGGCTTCCGGTGCGGGGCGCATCCCTTCCCGTGTGAGGCGCATCCGATAGAAGAACGCAGGAAGTGCATGCAAATTCGGATAACCTCCTGATAGACTTTAGCTTAGCAGGGCGACCGCCTCGGCATTTCGGCCAGCAAACCAATCACGAGTCAAGGTGTACCGGCCAAAAACAGGTAGCAGTAGAGCGGTAGAACGAATGCGCCCGCCTCTGGTCGATCATGGATCGATTAACGGAACTTATGGATAGGAAACTGCGAAACAGGACTCTGCTGCTGCTCATTGTGGCGGGAGTGGTCGCGTTTATCCTGGTGAGGATCAGCGGACGGCAACCTGTGGCGAAGATTGCGGCCACTGTCCCGATGCGGCAGAACATAACTTCGTCAATTTCCAGCAACGGCAAGGTAGAACCGATTGCGCCGTATACGGTGCGGGCGGAGCTGGACACCTTCGTGCAGAAAGTGAACGCGTCGGAAGGGCAGAGCGTAAAAAAGGGCCAGCTCCTGCTGGAACTGGATGTGCGCGACGCCTCCGCACAGCTTGCGGCAGCCAAGGCGAAATTGTTGCGCGCGCAAGATGATTTGCGGGCGGCGCAGGGCGGAGGGCGCGCTGACGATGCGGCACGGATTTCCGGAGACTTGGCCAAGGCGCAGGCGGACCGAACCCGGCTGCAACAGAAGCATGACTCTCTGGAGCGGCTGATGAAGGAAGGCGCAGCGACCAAAGACGAGTTGGCGGCGAACGACCTGGAACTGGCGAGAGTGAATGCGGACGTGGAGAAGTTCTCCGCAGCAAAGCAGGAATTTACGCGACAGGCCGGGTTAGACGTTTCGCGCAACCAACTGGCTGTGCAGCAGGCGCAGAGTGACGTGGCAGCGCTTGAACAGAAGGTGCGGCAGGGTCGCATTATCTCGCCGATGGATGGCACGCTATACTCGCTCCCGGTGAAAGCCGGAGATTATGTGAAGGTGGGAGACCTGCTGGCGGAAATGGCCGATCTTCGCAACGTACGCGTGCGTGCGTTCATCGACGAACCGGAAATGGGCGGACTCGAGCCGGGGCTTCCGGTACGGATCACGTGGGACGCGCTGCCGAATAAGTCCTGGCAGGGAAAGACGGAGATCATTCCGAAACAGGTTGTGGCGCACCAGTCGCGGAGCGTTGGCGAGTTATTGTGCTCCGTGGAAAACCAAAATCTGGAATTGCTGCCCAATACGAATGTGAACGTGAAGATCAACTCGCGCGAGCGGAACAACGTGATCACGGTGCCTCGTGGTGCGGTGCAAACGGAAGGCGGCAGGCGCTACGTTTTCGTGGTAAAGCCCGGAGTCAGCACCGCCAAACTCGAGAAACGCGAAATTCAGGTGGGGATTGCGGATGCGACGAACTTCGAGGTCACCGGTGGTTTACAGGGCAAAGAGGTGATCGCGCTGCCTGGAGACGTAGACCTGAAGGACGGACTGATCGTCAAAGTAGTGAACATGGACACGTCCAACGCCAAGAGTGAAAAGGATGCTGGGCTTTAAGCGGCTCCATGCGATGGTGTTGATGGCCGCACTTTGCGCCGCGGCGCCGTTGCGCGCGCAAGAAGCATCGCTGGAGACCGCGAAAGCGGCATTCGAAAAAGGCGACTACGCGAAAGCGGTAGAAATCCTTCAATCAGCTGCGACAAAATCATCCAACAACGGCGAAGTTTATCTCTGGTTAACGAAGTCTTATCTGGAATTGAAGCAGTACGACGCCGCCGTGAGCAGCGGAGAAAAAGCAGTCGCGGCGGATCCCAAGAACTCCGTTTATCACCAATGGCTCGGTGAAGCCTATGGCGCCAAAGCGGACCATTCGTCGATGCTGAGCGCGTACGGGTGGGCGCGAAAGACCCAGAAGGAATTCGATACGGCGGTTCAACTCGATGCTCACAACTACGATGCAGTGCAGGACCTGATTGAATATGATTGCACGGCTCCGGGGATGGTCGGGGGCGGGGAAGACAAAGCGCAGGTATTGATTACGAAGTTGGTGCAGTCGAATGCTGCCGAGGGTCACTACGGCGCAGGTATCTGCAAGGCACAGAAGAAGGACTACGCCGCGGCCGACGCGGAGTTCGCAAAAGCACTGGAGAATAAGCCGCAATCCGCGAAGCGCGTTTACGACATCGGCGACTACTTCCTGCAGCGAAACCATGCGGACTCGCTGTTGACGGTGGCAACGCAAGGGGAGGCGCTGACGCCCAAGGATCCGCGCGGCAAGTTCTATCGAGCCTGCGCGCAGATTATTCAGGGAGAGAAGCTGGGCGACGCAGAAAAACTGTTGCGCGATTACCTGCAGACTGCGCCGGCAAACTCCGAATACCCATCGGCGTCGCAGGCTCATTATTGGTTGGGCAGGACGTATGAAGCGCAGAAAAACGCGGCGGCGGCGAGAAATGAGTATCAGACCGCGATTAAACTGAATCCGAAGAGCAGGCTAGCCCAGGAAGCGCTGAAGCGCCTGGGTGGTTCGTGAGGGGCGCCGCCGGGCGCAAGGAAACATGCAACTGAAAGAAAGTATGGCGGTAGCGATTGACGCGCTGCGCGCAAACAAGTTGCGCGCGGTGCTGACGTCGATTGGGGTAATCATCGGGAGCGCGTCGATCGTGTTGGTGGTGACGGTGGCGCTGACCAGCCGGAAGTATGTGATTTCGCAGATCGAAGCGGTGGGGTCGAACCTGGTATGGGCAGAGATGATCAAGACCCCGGAGAAGGTCCAGCCGCTGAGCCACGAACTGACATTGGCAGATATGGACGCAGTGGCAGCCCAGGTAACTGGCGTTGTAGCGGTGGCAGGCGTGTCAGACATGCCCATGACCGTGGTGGTGGAAGGACAGGCGAGGCCAGTCGCGTTGATTGGGGTCACATTGGGCTACCAGAAGATTCGGCGATTGATCATTCTGCGAGGGCGCTTTTTCGATTCCGGCGATATGGAAACGCGCAGCAAAGTCTGTCTGATCACCAAGGAATTGGCAGTGCATGTCTTTGGTGTGGAAAACCCGGTGGGTCGCAACATTCGCATGGGGGAGTTGTCGTTTACCGTGATTGGGGTGTTTCGCGAGCGGGTCAGCACCTACGGCCTTGCGGAAATGCAGAATGAGTCCGTTCTGATCCCCCTTCCGTTGATGGAGTATTACAAAGGCCGAATGGTTCTGAGTTCGTTGTACGCGCAGGCAGACACGCCGGACCACGTGGAAGCCGTGGAGCGGCAGATGAACCAGTTGCTTAGGAGCCGTCATCCGGCCGAAGCAAAATACAACGTGCAAACGCTGACGGCGATCTTGTCGGCGGCGAAGTCGATCTCGCTGGGGTTGACAATAATGCTGGTGGTGGTGGCGTTCATTGCGATGCTCATCAGCGGGATCGGGATCATGAACATCATGTTGGTGACGGTGCGCGAGAGGACGCGCGAGATTGGGATCCGCAAAGCGATTGGTGCTCCCCGGCGTGAGGTTCTGGCGCAATTTCTGATTGAAGCGTTTCTGATCAGCGGGGGCGGGGCGGTGATCGGCATCCTGATTGGCCTGGCGATTCCGGTGGCGGTGCAGCAATTTTTGCTGCCAGGAAACCTCCGAGTGCCGATTTCGGGGATGAGCGTGGTTGCGGCGTTTCTGGTGTCCAGCTTGACCGGATTGTTCTTTGGGTGGCTCCCGGCAAGCCAGGCGGCGAAACTGGATCCCGTGGAATCCTTGCGATACGAATAGCCATCCTTTCGCTTGGGGATTGGACCGAACCGGAGGTGTGTATGGCGTGGAAACGCAAGACAACGTGCGCAGCCTGGATTCTTATGGCGGTGGGGTCGTTTGGAAACGCGCAAACCTCGCCGGCTCTCGCGCCGACGGAAGGAAACACTTCTCCAGTGGTTTTGACGCTACGACGCAGCATCGAGCTGGCGCTGCAGAACAGCAAGGACATTCAGGTAGCGAAGATACAAACGCGTGTGGCCGACCAATCCGCAAGGCTTACTCGCTCAGAATTTCTGCCGAATTTTTATGCGGGATCAGGCGCGGGCTACACATATGGTTTGCCGGAGACTCCTGGAGGGCGGCCACCAGCGATCGTCAGCCTCACATATACGCAGGAAGTATTCAACGGGCCATTGCGCGGGCTGGCCAGAGAGCAGGAAGAGCAGGCGCGGGCGCAAAGAATCGTGTTGGAAGACACGCGTAATCTGGTTGTAGAGCGCGTCGCCGCGGCTTATCTGGAGCTTGTGAAAGTCCATCACTCGGTGGACTTGCTGCGGAAGGAAAAGGATAGCGCCGAAAAAATCGTCCAGGTGACGGAGGAGCGGCAAGGCGAGGGGTTTGAACTGGCCACAGAAGTGACGCGCGCGCAGCTCACCAAAGCCCAAGTGGTGCAGCGGATTTTGCAGCTGGAAGGCCGCCAGGACGAGTTGGAGGTGTACTTACGCAATCAGTTGGGGATCCCGCCGGACCAACCTTTGGAAGTGACGCCGGAGGATCTGCCAGGTTCCGCGGAGCAGGCTGGCGCGAACCTGGTGGCTTTGGCAAGCCAGGGCAACCCGAGCCTGGCATTCGCAGAATCGGACGTGAAGGCAAAAGAGTTCCGGTTAGAGGGTGAAAAAAAAGGCAACTGGCCCACGCTGCAGTTAGTGTCGGTTTACGACGTGCTGGCGAAATTCAATTTCCGCAATTACAACCAGATCTACAACAACTTCACGTACAACAACCTGAACGCGGGAGTGAACATCAACGTTCCGATTTTTAGCTCAAAAACCAGAGCGAGCATTGCGCTGGCACAGGCGAATCTGGATGCCGCGAAGCTGAATCTGGCCAGCAAGAAGAACCAAGTCAGCGCTGACGTGCGCCAACGCTCACGCAAACTGCAGGAAACCGACGCAGCAAGGGAAGTGGCGCGGCTCGAACTGCAGTTGGCGCAGCAGAACCTGGCCGTGTTGCAATCGCAGTTCGGGGAGGGCAAAGCGAACCTGCGCGACGTGGAACGCTCGCGTTTGGATGAAAGTGAGAAGTGGATGGCCTTTCTGGACGCCAATTTTCAGAGGCAGCAAGCACAGCTGGAGCTGTTGCGCATCGCCGGACAACTGGAAAAGGCGCTGGAATAAGCGATGCTGGAAAAAGACAGCCTGGCCGTCCTGCAACAGGCTCTGGAGCGGTTAGAGGCAGGATTTCAGGAATTGCCCGAAGGAACTGGCGATTGCGGGGATATGCGGCGCATTTCGGAAGTGCTGAACGAGGCCGCCCTTCGATTACGGGACAATTTTCCGTATTTCCATCCCATGTATGCGGGGCAGATGTTGAAGCCGCCACACCCGGTCGCGCGGCTGGCATATGCCCTGGCGCAGTGGATCAATCCCAACAATCATGCGCTCGACGGCGGCCGCGCTTCGTCCGCGATGGAAAAGGAAGCAGTGGCCGAAATCGCCCGGATGTTTGGGTGGAGCGACCATCTCGGCCATCTGACGAGCGGCGGCACGATGGCCAACCTGGAGGCGCTGTGGATTGCCGGCCAGTTGGCCCCGGGCAAGACGATCGTGGCCAGCGAACAAGCTCACTACACGCACCAACGAATCTGCGGGGTGCTGCAGCTGAAATTCGAATCGATCGCTTGCGATGATCGAGCGCGGATGGACGTGGGCGCGTTGAAGGAACGGCTTGCACGCGGAGACGTTGGCACCGTGGTTGCGACGATGGGAACGACCGCCACCGGTTCGGTGGATCCCCTCCCTGAAATTCTGCAATTGCGCGAGCAGTATGGGTTTCGGGTGCACTGCGACGCAGCTTATGGCGGCTATTTCGTTCTTGCCGGCAATCTGGAACCCGAGACCACACATTGTTTCTCGCACATCAACCACACCGACTCGATCGTGATCGACCCGCACAAACATGGGCTGCAGCCTTACGGCTGCGGCTGTGTCCTTTTCCGCGACGCATCAGCCGGGAGCTTTTACAAGCACGATTCTCCGTACACGTATTTCAGTTCGAAGGAGCTGCATCTAGGCGAGATCAGCCTGGAGTGCTCGCGTCCTGGAGCGGCGGCCGTTGCGCTGTGGGCCACGCAGAGGCTGCTTCCCCTGGAGAAGGGTGGCGAATTTGCCGCGAGCCTGGAGAGTTGCCGGGCCGCCGCGCTGAAGCTCCACTCGCACCTCGGGAGAGATGACCGGTTCATCCCCGGTTTTCCACCCGAACTGGATATCGTGGTCTTCACCCCGATGGCATCTCGCGTGTCCATTGCCTCGGAGTTGAGCCGGAAAATTTTTGACGCGGCGGGAAGCCAGCACTTGCATCTAGCGGTGGCGCAATTGCCGGTGCGATTCTTCCCTGGGATAGCGGGGAAAATGATCGAGGACGAGCCCAGGGTTGTGTGCCTGCGAAGCGTGCTGATGAAGCCGGAGCACCGCGAGTGGCTGGACCGGATCTGGTCGGTATTGTCCGAGGCAACTGACGAGGCTTCAGGGGCAGCGCACAGTCCAAATACCACTTAATGCAGGATTTAGCCGTTGGATGCTCCTTTCGCTCCGTTGGGAAAATCGGGTGTTCGACCGGCATTGAGTTCGGTAAACTAATGGATAGACGTTTTGTGTGTACATCGAGCCGCCGACCTAGAAGCTATTGGTGTGGTTAACCGTGGAGCGAGATTCGAACATCTAATTTGAATCAGTCTGAGGGTGAAGAATGCCGGATGTGTTGAAGACATTGCTGTTGAATCCGCCAAGTTTCGAGAACTTCGACGGAGGAGCGAGTTCGCGCTGGCCTGCGACTCGAGAAATTGAGTCCTACTGGTATCCCGTTTGGTTGACCTATCCCGCCGGGCTGATTCCCGGCAGCCGTTTGCTGGACGCCTCCCCCCACAAGATTAACTGGCAGCAGACCGTGGAGATTTGTAAAGAGTATGAATTCCTGGTGCTGTTCACGTCGACAGTGGGTTTCGATAGCGACGTCAAGTTGCTGGCGAAGATTAAGGAGTCTAACCCCTCGCTGAAAGTAGCATTCGTCGGCCCACACGGCCATATCAAGCCTGAAGAAACGCTGAATGCGAGCGAGAATATCGACTTCATCGTCCGGGGCGAGTTTGACCATGCCGTGGCGGAGTTTGCACACGGCAAACCGCTGGACCAGATTCTAGGCGCGAGCTACCGCAAAGACGGGCGCATTGTACACAACGCCCCACGGCCGCAGCTGCACACAGAGGAATTGGACGCGCTACCGTTTGCAACAGACATTTACAAGCGAGATCTGCAGATTGAACGGTACAACGTACCGTTTTTATTGAATCCGTTCGTTTCGTTTTACACCTCGCGCGGGTGTCCGGCACTTTGTACGTTCTGCATGTGGCCGCAGACGATCTCCGGGCACGCCTGGCGGATCCGGTCGGTCGACAATGTGGTCCAGGAAGTAAAGAATGCCCTCGAATACTTTCCGCAAATGAAGGAGATCTTTTTCGACGACGATACCTTCAATATCCGTAAGGATCGGGCCATCGAGCTCAGCCAAAAATTCAAGCCGCTAAAGTTCCAGTGGTCCTGCACGGCACGGTGCCACAGCAAGTACGAGGAATTGAAGGCGATGGCTGACGGAGGGGCGCGCCTGTTCATCGTTGGATTCGAGTCTGGCGACGCGCAAATCCTAAAGAACATCAAGAAGGGCGCGACGATCGATATGGCGCGGGAATTCATGAAGAACTGCCGCAAGGTCGGGATCAAGGTCCACGGGGACTTCATCATCGGATTGCCGGGTGAAACCAAGGAAACGATTAACAAGACCATCGATTTCGCGAAGGAACTGGACTGCGAGACCATCCAAGTTTCCCTGGCACACGCCATGCCGGGCACAGAACTCCACGATCAGATGACCAAAGAGGGCTTTCTGCGCGTCGAGGCCCTTGCCGATTCCGGCGGGCACCAGTTGCCGCACATCGAGTATCCACACCTTTCGAAAGCCGAGATGATGGACGGCGTGAACCGCTTTTACGACGAATATTATTTCCGCCCTCGGGTAGTCTGGCGCATCGTTCGGGAAGCTCTTTGGGACAGCCATGAGCGCAAGCGGCTATACCATGAGGCCGTGGAATTCCTGAGACTGCGCGCCGAGCGGCTGAAGTGGGCTCGCGAGGGTGGCGACGCTCCGAAAACCATGGTGTCCATGGCCGGAACGTCTTCCGGCGGCAGCGACTAAGCGCAATCCATGAGTCACGAACGGAGGCTCAGGTTCAAGACCCTGGTGATGGTCTTGCTGATGGTCGTGTGCGCGAATCTGGGCGACTTGATGCTGAAACGGGGCATGCTGCAGATCGGCGCGGTTCAGATTTCAGCGCCGGGAATCTGGCTGGCGCTGCTTTCCACGATTCACAATCCGACAATCTGGCTAGGCATCCTGTTTCTGCTGGGATTCACGTTTTGCTACATGACCGCAGTGAGTTGGGCGGACTACAGCTACGTCATGCCGGCAGGCGCATTCGGCTACGCGGTTCAGACGATGCTGGCGGTCGTGATTTTGCACGAAGTGGTAACAGCGCGGCGCTGGTTTGGTGTCGCGTTGATCGTCGTGGGCGTCCTCCTAGTAGGGCAGACCCACCCCAGCACAACTGCACCCAAGACGGTGGCATCGTGACTCGGCTCGGAGTATTTCTGATGCTGGTCTTTTTCATCTGCTGCAGTACGGGCGGTGAGATTGCCATGACCTACGGGATGAAAGAAGTGGGGGAACCGAGCAGCTTTCGCCCAGGGGCATTACTGCGATTTATCACCAGAGCCATCGGAAATGGCTGGGTGTTGTTCGCCGTGCCATTGCTGGCGGCGTCGTTCTACTCACTGCTGGTGCTATTGTCCTGGGCGCCCCTGAGCGTGGTGATTCCCGCCTCTGCGTTTAACTATGTTGTGGGAACCTTCGGCGCGAAATATTTGTTGAGAGAGCAGATCTCCCCAAAGCGTTGGGTGGGTGTCGTAATGGTTTGCACCGGGGTAACATTAGTCCTTATTACCTAAGCGAGTTGGTTGAGGTGATTGCGAAGATACCCTCTTTAAGTTAGATTCAACCCAAGAACCTGCCAGGGTTTGGCTGAATCGGGAAAGACATTTTGGGCGCGGCTTTGGAGTGTGTTGTGTCTTCTGGAGTTCTTCGTTACCTCATCTTGCTTCCCGCGTTAGCGCCGCTGATCTACTATCTGCTGGCGATTTATGCAGGAGTAAGTTTCTTCAGGCGCGCGAGAGCGCGGAAGATCAATCGGTCGTTCGCGCCGCCCGCAAGCATCCTCAAGCCGGTGCGTGGAGTGGATCGCGAGGCCCTCGAGAATTTCGCGAGCATGTGTGACCTAGATTACCCGAATTACGAAATTCTGTTCGCAGTTGGGGATGCAAGGGATCCGGCGATCGATGTAATCGAGCAAATACAGCGTTCCTTTCCGCAACGATCGATTCGCCTGATTTCCGGTATCGAGCAACTCGGAAACTGCCGGAAGACGAACAGCCTATGCCGTCTGGCGAACGAAGCTACGCACGATCTACTGGTCATCAATGATAGCGATGTCCGTGTAGAAAAAGACTATCTGTGGAATGTTGTAGAGCCGTTGCGGGATCCCAGGGTCGGTCTTGTGACGGCGCTTTTCCGCAGCATAACGGGCAAAGGATTTGCGGGACAACTCGATGCTGTGGGTGTGCCCACCGACGGAACGGCGAACACGCTGGTTGCCTGGAAGTTCTCGAAGCTTGATTTCGCGCTCGGCTGGACGATGGCGATTACGAAACAGCGGCTGGGTGAGATCGGTGGGTTCGAGTCGCTGGTCAATATGCATTCCGATGACTTCGCATTGGGGAATGCGGTAGCCAGGAGAGGTTATCGAATTGAACTGCTGCGAAAGCCGGTGAGCATGGTGTTCCCGGACGAGACGTTTAAACAATTCTTTTTGCATGAACTTCGCTGGTGCACTCAGCTTCGCAATCTCCGGCTGACAGGGTATCTCGGGATGTTTTTGACACACGGTTTTGCCTGGGCGCTGCTCGTGGCAGCTGTGGTTCCCACATGGAATGTGGCCGTCGGGTATGCGGCACTTTATGCGATTCTGCGTTTTGCGATGGCCTGGTCTCTTGGAGCATGGGGCCTCGATGACCCAACCGTTCGACGGAGGCCGTGGTTGGTTTTTCTCCGAGATGGGGTGAACCTCGCCGTTTACATTGCGAGTTTCTTTTCGCAGACGGCGGAGTGGAGGGGGGTGCGTTATCGTCTAAACGGTCCTTTCATGGAACCGATCGATGCAGCCCCGAGCAACGCCGTCGTGCGGCACGTTTGACCTACCTGCCCTGCCCGACCTACAGTTATGCAGCGAGAGTAAATAACCCCCATTTAATGGCGCATATCTCCATCTGGCGAAGTGTCGTCCTTGTACTTGCTGTTGCACCCTTGGCTTATTACGTTGTGGCAACCGTTGCCTGCCTGCGTTTTTTTGGGAAGGAGCGCCGCAGGATTCTTCCCGATTTTCGACCCCCAGTGAGTCTTCTCAAGCCGGTGCACGGTGAAGACTTCGCCAGTTACGAGAACTTCAGGAGTTTTTGCCGGCAGGACTATTCAGACTACGAGATTCTGTTCTGCGTAAATGATCTCTCCGACCCCGCTGTTCCAGTTATAAACAGGCTGATCGCGGATTTTCCCGATATTTCTGTTCGGCTGCTGTCGGGAGCGGAACAAATCGGAACCAACCGCAAGGTCAACAATCTCGCGTTGTTGGCCAGGGAAGCTCGTCACGAACTGCTGATTCAAACGGATGGGGACGTGCGCGTCGGGCCCAATTTCGTGCGCGAACTGGCCGCATCGTTTGCAGGTTCCGAGGTGGGCCTGGTGAGTTGCTTTTATCGAGGAGTGGTGCAGCCGAGCCTGTTCGCGGAGCTGGAAGCACTTGGAGCTGCAACCGATTTCGCGCCGGGTGCCATAGTCGCGGACTGGAAGGAAGGAGTAACGTTCGCGCTTGGGGCGGCAGTGGCCACGACCAAAACTTGGCTTGCGAAGATCGGTGGGTATGAGGCGATCGCAGAGTATCTGGCAGATGACTATGAAATTGGGAACCGAATCCACAAGGCAGGCGGAGTCGTGCTTCTGTCGCGAGAGCCCGTCTGGACGATGTACCCTACGCAGAGCCTGCGAAGCTTTTGGGAGCATCAAGTACGGTGGGCGAGAACGACCCGCCTTGTACGGCCATTCTCGTACTTCGGTTTGCTGATCACCCACGGATTGGCGTGGGTTACCGCGGCGGCATTATGTGGCCCGACGATCCTGACGGCCGTCGCGTATCTCTCGGCGTATCTCGTTTTTCGCCTTTCGTTAGCTTGGACGGCAGGAGTTTGGGGACTGAACGACGATGTCGTTCGACGTAAGCTCTGGCTGGTGCCTGTGAGGGATGCAGTGCACTTCTTTGTGTGGATTGCGGGATTCACGTCGAACCGCGTGCACTGGAGCGGGAGGGACTTCACGATTCGCGAAGGAAAAATGAGCCCGCTCTCGTAGCGGAGGTGCTGTGACAATGCCACTTGAACGGAATGGCGGCGAGAGAGAGGATGACCTGTTCCCGAGCAAGTAAACGTCAGCTGATCGAATCGATCAATCTTCGGAGAACTCATGGCCAAGGTAAAAACAAAGAACATCCATAAGTTCATCAAGCCTTACGTGGTGACGTCTGGCAAAGGCTTTCGGCTGAGAGACTACGATCCAGGCGACACGCACCATCTCAACTCAGAGGACAAACCTGAAGCGAAAAAGTTGCTCGCCGAAGGCGTGGACATGCTGGCCGACCTGCAGGACGTTCTGTATGCCGAAGGTAACTGGGGCTTATTGCTGGTTTTTCAGGCCATGGACGCCGCCGGCAAGGATGGCACAATCAAACATGTCATGTCCGGAGTGAACCCGCAGGGTGTGGACGTGTTTTCGTTCAAATCGCCGTCCGCAGAGGAACTGGCTCACGATTTTATGTGGCGAACGAATCGCTGCCTGCCTGCGCGGGGCAAAATCGGCATCTTCAACCGGTCGTATTACGAGGAAGTGCTCGTGGTGCGGGTCCACCCTGAGTACCTGGAAAAGCAACGCATCCCAGACCAGTTGCGTGGCGATCATTTCTGGAAAAATCGATACGAGGATATTTCCGCATTCGAACGCTATCTAACGCGCAACGGCATTGCGATCCGGAAGTTCTTTCTGCACGTGTCCAAGAAAGAACAGAAGAAGCGTTTCATGGCACGCCTGGATGTTG
>Ga0335080_10005884_pt1 | contig 12676 bp, 7 predicted proteins | sample Lox_Sample_34_FD_206720 | JGI IMG/M metagenome (GOLD analysis project Ga0335080, IMG submission 206720) | Soil microbial communities from Loxahatchee National Wildlife Refuge, Florida, United States - Lox_Sample_3.4 | ecosystem: Environmental > Terrestrial > Soil > Wetlands | place: USA: Florida... | reverse complement strand
GCTGGCCGCCGCCCTTGGGGCTGAGGCTCCTCCAGTAGAAGGTGTGGTTCCACACCTGCGCGGAGTTGTTGAAGAGCCCCTTCTTGTCCGGCTTGCCGGCGGCCGCCCGGACGACGTCCTCGAGGGACGCGCCGGCGAGGTCCGTCCCCTCGATCATCTTGTTGGTGTTGTCGACGTAGGCCTTGTGGTGCTTGCCGTAGTGGAAGGAGATCGTCTCCTGCGAGATGTGGGGGGCGAGGTCGCTCTCGCCGTAGGGAAGGGGGGGAAGCTGGATCATCGTGGCACCTTTGGTCTCTGTGGTTTGAGCCGTCGTGGGCGAGGCCCCGGACCTCGCGGCGACGGCCACCCCGGCGGCGATTGCGCCGCCGATGAAGCCCCGCCTCGTGGTCCCGGAGGACGTCGGGTTCTCCGCCATGGTCCTTGTCTCCTTGGGAACCCCCCGAGCGTACCCCGAGTCGGGCCCGTGGGCCAAAAGGCCCCGCCCGACCCCTTGGTCCGTGGCCTCAAGGGGAGAGGACGATGCGGTACCGCGCGTTCTCCTCGCCGCGGCCGCAGGCCTCGCAGGCGAAGCAGGCCCCGCGCTGCCAGCCCACGCCGACCCGCTGCCCGCGCTCGAGGGTGCGCACCTCGGTCCCGAGCGCGGCCACCGTGCCCACGATCTCGTGGCCGGGGATCATGGGGTAGCGGCCCGCGCCCCAGTCGCCGTCCACGAGGTGAACGTCGCTGTGGCAGATGCCGCAGTGGGTGATCCGGATCCCGAGGTCGGCGGGCCCGAGAGGGGCGGGCTCGTAGACGAAGGTTCGCAGGCGGCCCTTCCGCGAGCGGGCGGCGTAGGCGTGGAAGCTCATCTCCCGGGGAATCCACCATCGCGTCGCCCGTGGTCGGCCGAAGGGAGGTAAGATGCCGCCCGTGGCCGGGACCGGCCGACCGTCCCGGCGGCTCCGCCTGCGTTCGCGGCGATCGGAGAGCTCTCCCGTCGAGGTGACCATGCGCACCGTGTTCGTCCTGCTGCCGGGCCGCAAGGAGGAGAACGACCACTACCAGCTCCTGCAGGAGGAGACGGCGATCGCCACCGGGGCCCGGCTCGGCCTCCGCACGGAGGTGGCGTGGGCGCCCGCCTTCGACCAGCTCCGGACCCTGAAGAAGCGCTTCCTGGCCCCCGGCCCGCCGGACGCCGTCGTCGTGGAGCCGGTGAGCCAGTCCACCACGAGCCTCCTCCTCCGCGAGCTCCGGGGCCGGGCCGGCATGGTGCTGCTGAACGCCTGGAGCCCGGACGTGGAGGACGCGGCGCGGGCATGGGACCGCGCGTCGCCTTTCGGCTCCGTGAGCACGGACCACGCGGCCATCGGCCGCGTCCAGGGCGAGCAGGTGCTGCGGCTCGCCCGCGGCGGCCCGGTGCTCTGCGTGACCGGCCCGCGCCGATCCTCGGCCGCGCAGGAACGGCTCGAGGCCCTGCGGTCCACGGTGGGCGAAGGGGCCTCCCTCGTCGACACCGAGGCCGGCGAGTGGACCGAGGCCGCGGGGATCATGGCGTTCGGCGACTGGTACCGGGTCTTCAAGTCCAGGAACCCCGCGCTCGCGGCCGTGGCCGCCCAGAGCGACGAGCTGGCGGTGGGGGTCGGGAGCGCCATCCGGGCCCTTCCCGACGCCGCCCACCGCGCGGCCCTCGCGCCGGCCCGCCTCCTCGGCGTCGACGCCTGCCCGGGTTACGGCCGGCGCCTCGTGGACGAGGGAACGCTCGCCGCGAGCGTCGTCACGCCGGCGAACACGGGCCTCGCCCTCGAGCTCCTCCAGGCCTTCTGGGGGGAAGGCCGGCCCCTCCCCCTGCGCTCGTTCACGGCGCCGAGCCCCCACCCCCCGGCGTAGCCGAGAAGTCCCTCCCGCCGGGGGTCGATTTCGTGCTAGCGTCTCGGCGAACATCATCCACCCGACGCGCGCCGAGGGCGCCGCCGTCGGAACGGAAGGAGCCGAGGGAAAGATGAAGAAGCTCGCGCTGCTGCTGGCCGCCTGTGCCGTGATCGCTCTCGTCGGCGTGCCCGCGGCCCAGGCCGCGGATGGGAAGGCCCTCTTCGAGGGCAAGTGCGCCATGTGCCACGGCAAGGACGGAGTGGCGAAGCCGATGGCCAAGGGCTCGGCCAACTTCAACGACGCCAAGTGGCAGGGGGCCACGAAGGCTGAGGCGATCGTCACCGTGATCACCGACGGCAAGGGGAAGATGAAGGGCTACAAGGACAAGATGAGCGCCGAGGAGATCAAGGCCGTCGCGGACTACGTGAAGACCATCAAGTAGACGACGCTCTCCCACGCGAAGACCCCGAGGCTCAACGGGACGCCGCGGGGTCTTCGCGTCTTCGGTCGGGCCCGGGCTCGGCTTCCGGCCCGCGCCAACGGGCCATCGGAGGCTCGCGTGATCCAGGTTCCCCGTGTCGGCGCCGCCGCAGTCGCTCTCGCGGCCGTCGTCGGGCGGCCGGCGGGCGCGGACACCTACCCCCGGCAGCCGGGTGTCGACGTCCTCCACTACGCCTTCCGCCTGACTCTCTCCGACGACACGGACGCGATCGAGGGCGAGGCGACGGTGGCCGTCCGGGTCGCCGCGGGCGTGGGGACGCTGGCCCTCGACCTCGCGCAGCCGAAGCCGGAGACGGGCGGCCGCGGCATGACCGTGACCGCCGTCACCGAGGGCGGGGAGACTCTGGCCTTCGAGCACACGGGCGACCGCCTCCGCATCCCGCTCGCCCGCCGCGAGGGGACCGAGGAGAGGCGCGAGCTGGTCGTGCGCTACCACGGCGTTCCGGGAGCCGGCCTCCTGATCGCGCCCAACCGCCACGGCGACCGGACGTTCTTCAGCGACAACTGGCCGGACAAGGCCCGCCAGTGGCTGCCCGTCGTCGACCACCCTTCCGGCAAGGCCACGAGCGAATTCCTGGTGACCGCCCCCGCCCGCTACCAGGTGGTCTCGAACGGCCTCCTCGTCGAGGAGACGGACCTCCCCGACGGCCGGCGCCTCACCCACTGGCGGGAGAACGCCCCGATCGCGCCCTGGCTCTTCGCCCTCGGTGTCGCGCGCTTCGCGGTCGAGCACCGCCCGGAGTGGCGCGGCCGGCCCCTCGAGACCTGGGTCTACCCGCAGGAGCGCGAGGCCGGCTTCCGGGCCTTCGCCGAGCCCACCGTCGCCGCGCTCAGCTTCTTCGAGGACGGGATCGGCCCCTACGCCTACGAGCGGCTGGCGAACGTCCAGGCCAACGGCATCCACGGGGGGATGGAGCTCGCGACGTCGATCTTCTACGGGGACGACTCGGTGGGCGGGAGCGAGCGGCGGTGGGATCGCGTCATCGTGCACGAGATCGCCCACCAGTGGTTCGGTGACGCGGTCACGGAGGCCGACTGGGACGACGTGTGGCTGAGCGAGGGGTTCGCCACCTACTTCACTCACCTCTTCGTGGAGCACGCGGAGGGCCGGGACGCGTTCGTGGCCGGGCTCCGCAAGGACCGCGACGAGGTCCGCGCCTTCGACGAGAAGAACCCGGCCTACCGCGTCGTGCACGACAACCTCTCCGACATGTCGCAGGTGCTCAGCGGTCCGGGCACGTACAAGAAGGGGGCGTGGACGCTGCACATGCTGCGGGGCGTGATCGGAGACGACGCTTTCTGGAAAGGCATCCGCGAGTACTACCGCCTCTACCGCGACCGGAACGCCTCGACCGCCGACTTCCGGCACGTGATGGAGGGCGCCTCCGGCCAGGACCTCCGCTTCTTCTTCGACGAGTGGCTCACCCGCGGGGGCATGCTGAAGGTCCAGGGGCGCTGGACGTGGGACGCGCCGGCGCGGGCCCTTCGCCTCGACCTCGAGCAGGTCCAGCCCGGCGCGCCCTACCGCATGCCGATCGACGTCGCCGTCGAAGAGGCCGGCCACGCCCCGCCGCGAGCCGATCGGATCGATCTCCGCGAGCGTCGCCAGACCTTCGTCCTGCCGGCGGACCGCGAGCCGCGAGCCGTCGAGCTCGACCCCCGCGACCTCGTGTTGATGGACGCCACCGTCGCCCGGAGCGACGCCGGGGTCCGCTGAGCCGACGGCCGGCCGTCGGAGGGGCCCCGGGCTCATCCGCCTCGCCGGCACGCCTCTCCCCACATCTTCCGTACCCGGTCCTTACAAGCCTGACCTCTCCTTGATGCCGCGGTCTGGATCGCGGGCCCTCGCCCACCGATCTTGAGGGTGTCCGAGTTCGCGCGGTCACGGTCCGAGTGTGCCCCTCGCCGGGGCGTGCCTGCGGCCGAGGCGAGCGAGAGTGCGAGGCATGCCGCTCTCCGAGGCGAGAGTCGACCGGCCGCCGTTCCGTCCGCACCGGCCGGAGGCGTCCTGGCTCGCCTTCCTGCTGGCCGCGGCCGTCGGCCCGACGGCCGGGTGCGTGGCGCGGGCCGGCCAGGCCTCGGCCCCGCCGGCGGTCGTCCTCGTGTCGATCGACACGCTGCGCCCCGACCACCTCGGCTGCTACGGCTACGCGAAGCCCACCTCCCCGGAGATCGACCGGTTCCGCCGGCAGGCCGTCCTCCTGCGCTGCGCGATCGCCCAGGCGCCGTCCACTCTCGCCTCCCACGCCTCGATGCTGACCTCCCTGCCTCCGCAGCACCACGGCGCCTCCGTGGAGCGGCTTTCGGCGCTGCGCCCGGGGGTCGTGACGCTGACCGAGCTGCTGCGGCGGGCCGGGTTCGCCACCGCGTCGTTCAACGGAGGCGGGCAGCTCGACCGGAGCTGGGGCCTCGACCGCGGGTTCTCCACGTACGTGAGCGCGACCGACGGCTCGACGGCCGACGTGGGCGACGACACGCTGGACCAAGAGGTCGCGAGAGCCGTCGACTGGCTCGACCACGCAGGCCGCCGGCCGTTCTTCCTCTTCCTCCACACCTACGAGGTGCACCACCCGTACACGCCGTCGCCGGAGCGGCTGCGCCAGATGGAGACCGGCTACACGGGTAGCCTCCCCCCGCACATCTCGATCGCCCTCCTCGAGAAGATCAACTCCGGGCAGCGCCGCCTCGCCCCCGGGGACCTCGCCCACGTCGAGGCGGCGTACGACGCGGAGATCGCGTCGGCCGACGCCGCCTTCGGCCGCCTCCTGCAGTCGCTCCGCTCCCGCGGGCTCTACGAGTCGACGCTCGTCGTCCTGACCTCTGACCACGGCGAGGCCTTCGGGGAGCGCGGCAAGGTCGGCTGGCACGGCGACGCGCTCTTCGACGAGCAGATCCGGATCCCGATGATTCTCAAGCTGCCGCGGGCCCGGCTCGCGGGGGCGACGATCGAGAGCCAGGTCCGGGCGATCGACCTCGCCCCGACGGTACTGTCCCTGCTGAGCCTGCCCGTCCCGCCGGAGTTCAGCGGCACCGCGATCGACCTCGCGGGCGGCGCACCCGCCCACCCGCCGTGGGCCGTGGCCAGCATCGACGGCCGGCCCAAGACCGCGGCCGTCCGCACCCGGCGCTGGAAGTGGTACGACGGACGCCTCTACGACCTCGTGCACGACCCTCGGGAAACACACGACCTCGCCGCCCGCCGTCCCGACGTCGAGGAGAGCCTCGAGGGGAGGCTGCTCGCCATCCTGCGGTCCCGGGAGCTCGCGCCCACGACCCCGATCGAGCCCGGCGACGAGCTGAAGGAGCGGCTCCGCGCCCTCGGCTACGCGTCGAGCGTCGACTGAAGGCTACCGCGAACGCTCCCTCTACCTGGGGCGGTCGATGGTCGCGAAGGCCATCGGGGAGCGCGCCTTCCGCCAGTTCCGGGCGCGCCGGGCGGGGACGTTCTATTGACGGGGGGCCGCGGGGCGCGCCCCCGCGGCCCTTGCCCGCCGCGGCCATCCCTGCAATTCTCGGGGGATGCCCCGCCGGTTCATCGAGGTCGAGAAGGCCCGCCAGAACAACCTGAAGGGCGTGAGCGTCCGCATACCGATCGGCGCGGTCACCGCCGTCACGGGCGTAGCCGGTGCCGGCAAGTCCTCCCTCGCCTTCGACGTGCTCTACGCCGAGGGCCACCGCCGCTACGCCGAGACGTTCAGCCCCTACGCCCGGCAGTTCCTGGAGCGGCTCGACCGGCCGCGGGCGGAGAGGATCGACGGCGTCCTGCCGGCGGTGGCGGTCGACCGCACCGCGCCCGTCCGCACGTCGCGCTCCACGGTCGGCACGATGACCTCCGTCGCCGACTACCTGCGCGCGCTCTACGCGCGGGCGGCCACGCTCCACTGCCGGCAGTGCGGGCGCCCGGTCCGGCGCGACACGCCGTCCTCGATCTTCGAGGGCCTCGTGGCCGAGGGCAGAGGGCGCGGCGCCCTCGTCTGCTTCCCGCACCGCGTGGGCCGGAAGGTGGGCGCGGGCGTCTTGCGCGAGGCGTTCGAGAAGGCGGGCTTCCGGAGGGTCCTGGAGGACGGCGAGGCGAGGCGGATCGAGGAGGCGCGCCTCCACCCCGAGGGCGGGGTGATCGTGGTCGTCCTCGACCGCGTCGTGGTCGAGGACGACGGGCGCCAGCGGATCGTCGACTCGCTGGAGGCCGCCCTCCGGCACGGCGAGGGGCGCGTCGAGCTGCGGGTCGAGGGCCGCGCGGAGCCGCTGCGGTTCAGCGAGGCCCTCCACTGCGCGGCCTGCGACCTCGCCTACGCCGACCCCACGCCGGCCCTCTTCTCCTTCAACCATCCGGTGGGCGCCTGCGAGACCTGCAAGGGCTTCGGGCGCACCATGGCGATCGACCGCGACCTCGTCGTCCCCGACCCCCGCAAGTCGATCGCCCAGGGCTGCGTGAAGCCCTTCCAGACGACGTTCTACAGCGACTGCCAGGACGACCTCGAGCGGTTCTGCCGGCGGTCCGGGATCCCCGCCGACCGGCCGTACGCCGACCTGCCCGCGGAGGCGAAGCGCCTCGTCTGGGACGGCGAGCCGGGCGGGAGCGCAAACTGGCGGCGGAAGTGGTACGGGATCGGAGGGTTCTTCCGCTGGCTCGAGTCGCGCACCTACAGGATGCACGTGCGGGTCTTCCTGTCGCGCTACCGCAGCTACGGCACGTGCCCCGACTGCGGCGGGGCGCGGCTCCGGGCCGAGGCGCGCCTCTTCCGAGTCGACGGCCGCACGCTCCCGGAGGTCGAGGCACTGCCGGTGGCCGACGTCGAGCGCGCGTTCCGGGAGTGGAGGGTCCAGGGAAACGACACCGCCTCCGAGCAGCTCCTCCACGAGATCCGCGGCCGCCTGCGCTTCCTGGTCGACGTTGGCCTCGGCTACCTCACCCTGGGCCGCCAGTCGCGCACCCTCTCCGGCGGCGAGGCCCAGCGGGTCACGCTCGCGACCGCCCTCGGCGGATCGCTCACGAGCACGCTCTACGTCCTCGACGAGCCCTCGGTGGGCCTCCACCCGCGCGACGCGGGCCGGCTGTCGTCCGTCCTCCAGAGGCTGGCCGAGGCGGGAAACGCGGTGGTCGTGGTCGAGCACGACCCGGCTCTCATCGCCGGCGCCGACCACGTCATCGACCTCGGCCCCGGCCCGGGCCGCGAGGGCGGCGCGGTCGTGTACGAGGGGCCGCTCGCGGGCCTCCTCGAGGCGCCGGGCTCGAAGACGGGCCTGCACCTCGCGGGGCGGCTTCCGATGCCCGGCCCCGCGGAGCGCCGGAAGCCCGACCCCCGCCGGCGCCTCCTTGTCCGCGGGGCCCGCGAGAACAACCTGAAGGACGTCTCGGTCGAGGTGCCGCTCCACCTCCTCGTCTGCGTGACGGGAGTGTCGGGGTCGGGCAAGTCGTCGCTCGTCGAGCAGGTGCTCTACCGGAACCTCCGACGGCAGCTCGGGCTCGGCGAGTCGGAGCCGGGGGCGTGCGACGGCATCGACGGCGCTTCGGCCCTCGCCGGCGTCACCCTCGTCGACCAGGCTCCTCTCGGGGCGTCGTCCCGCGTGAACGCGGCGACCTACATGGGCGTCCTCGAGCCCCTGCGCAAGGCGTTCGCGAAGACGCCCGAGGCCCGCGCGCGCGGGCTCAAGCCCACCGCCTTCTCGTTCAACTCCGAGGCCGGGGCGTGCCCGGTCTGCGAAGGCGCCGGCTACGAGAAGGTCGAGATGCAGTTCCTGCCCGACGCCTTCGTGAAGTGCGGGGCCTGCGACGGCCGGCGCTTCCGGCCCGAGGTGCTGGACGTGCGCTGCGAGGGCCTCTCGATCGCCGACGCGCTCGACCTGCCCGCGGCCGACGTCGTGCGCCTCTTCGACCACGCGCCCGGGGTGCGGAAGGCCCTGCAGCCGATGCTCGACCTCGGCCTCGGCTACCTGTCGCTCTCGCAGCCGGCGCCGACGCTCTCCGGCGGCGAGGCGCAGCGCCTGAAGCTGGCCCAGGCCCTGGCCGAGGCGGGCGAGGGGGCGGGGCGGCTCTACCTCCTGGACGAGCCGACGACCGGCCTCCACGCCGCCGACGTGGCGGTGCTGGTGGCGGCGATGCATCGCCTGGTCGACGCCGGCCATTCGGTGGTCGTCGTCGAGCACGACACGGAGGTGGCGCGGGCCGCCGACTGGATCCTCGACCTCGGGCCGGAGGCCGGAGACGAAGGCGGCCGCGTGGTGGGCCAGGGGCCGCCGGAAGAGGTCGCCAGGCTCGACACGCCCACCGGGCGGGCGCTCGCCTTGGCCTTCGATCGGGCCGAGGGTCCACTGGCTCGCTCGGCGTCCGCCGGGGCGCGGCTCGGCCTCGGCTCGCTCCCCTCGGCCGGGCGCGGACGCCGGGGCCGCTCGGCCGCCCGCGCGGAGACCGTCGAATCCCGCGGCGCGACGGACCGCTCGATCCGCATCGTCGGCGCGCGCGAGCACAACCTGCAGAGGGTGGCGGTGGACATCCCGCGCGACCGGCTCGTGGCGGTGACCGGCGTCTCCGGCTCCGGCAAGTCCACCCTCGCCTTCGACGTGCTCTTCGCGGAGGGCCAGCGGCGCTTCCTCGACTGCCTCTCGACCTACGTGCGGCAGTTCATTCGTCCCCTCGCGCGGCCGGAGGTGGATCGCCTGGAAGGCGTGCCGCCCACGGTGGCCCTCGAGCAGAAGCTCTCCCGCGGGACGCCGCTCTCGACGGTGGGGACGGCGAGCGAGGTCTACCACCACCTGCGCCTCCTCTGGTCGCGCCTCGGGACCGTCCACTGCCCGAAGTGCGGCACGCCCGGGCAGGTCGTGGACGCGGCCGCCCTGGCCGAGCGTGTGGCCGAGGACTTCCCGGCCGGGGAGCTGACCGTCCTCGCGCCGCTCGTCCGCAGGCGGAAGGGCTTCCACCTCGACGCGATCGCGGCCGCGGCGAAGAAGGGCATCGGCGAGGTGCGCATCGACGGGTCCCTCCACGACGCGGCGAGGCCGCCGCGGATCGACCGGTTCCAGATCCACGACGTGGAGGCCGTCGTGGCGCGTCTGCCGAGGAAGCGGAACGGCTCGCGTCCCGTGGAGCAGACGGCCCTCGGCCAGGCGATCGCCCGCGCCCTCGACCTCGGCGCCGGCTCCGTGGTGGCGGCGGCGGGAGGGATCGAGCGCTTCTACTCGACGCGCCGCTCCTGCCCGAGCTGCGGCACGGGACTCCCCGCCCCGGACCCGCGACTCTTCTCCTGGAGCCAGAAGTACGGGGCCTGCCCCGAGTGCGACGGCTTCGGGGCGCCGCGGGTCGAAGAGGATGGGGAGACCCGCCGGGCCGAGGGTGTCGCCTGCCGGGCCTGCGGCGGGACCCGGCTGCGGCCCGAGGCCCGCGCGGTTCGGATCGCCGGACGGCACATCGGGGACGTGTCCGCCCTGACCCTCACCGAGGCCCGGGCCTGGCTGGGGACGCTCGAGGGCGCGCTCCCCGAGGAGGTGCGGGAGCGCGTCTGGCCGGAGCTCGACCTGCGCCTCGATCTCCTGGACCGTCTGGGCCTCGGCTACCTGACCCTCGACCGCGGGGCCGACACCCTCTCGACCGGCGAGGCCCAGCGCATCCGCATCGCGGCCGCCCTCGCCTCCAACCTGCGCGGCGTGGCCTACGTCCTCGACGAGCCGACGGTGGGCCTCCACCCGCGCGACGACGAGGCGCTCACGAGGGCCCTCCTGGGCCTGCGCGACCGTGGCAACACCGTGGTCGTCGTCGAGCACGAGGAGAGCGTGATCCGCGCCGCCGACCACGTCATCGACCTCGGGCCGGGGGCGGGACCGCACGGCGGCCGGCTCGTCGCCGAGGGCTCGCCGGAGCAGATCGCCCGGGTCACGGCGTCGGTCACCGGCCGATGGCTGCGCGGCGAGGGCGAGCACCCGCCGTGGCCGCGACGCAGGCTCGCCGACGCGGACCGACTGACCGTCGTCGGCGCGCGCCTCCACAACCTGCGCGACACGACCGTGGACGTCCCTCTCGGCCGCCTGACCGTGGTGACCGGCGTCTCCGGCTCCGGGAAGTCCACGCTCGTGCGCGACGTCCTCTTCCGCGCGGCGAAGGCGCGGCTCGCCGGCCGGCGTCTGCCCCCCGTGCTCCGGGACCTCACGGGCCTCCGCGGCCTCGCCCGCGCCCTCGAGGTGGACGAGTCGCCGATCGGCCGCACCCCTCGCTCCGTACCCGCCACCTACGTCGGCGTCATGGACGCGATCCGCACGCTCTTCGCCGCGGTGCCCGACGCTCGCGCTCTCGGCTACTCCCGCAGCCGCTTCTCGTTCAACGTCAAGGGCGGCCGCTGCGAGCGCTGCGAGGGCCAGGGCCGGCTGCGCGTCACGATGGCCCTCCTGCCCGACACCTACGTCCCCTGCGAGTCCTGCCAGGGCAAGCGCTACAACGCCGACACCCAGGCCGTCCTCTTCAAGGGCCGGTCGGTGGCCGAGGTCCTCGAGATGACGATCGACGAGGCCCGCGGGCACCTCTCCGCCGTAGGCGCGATCCGGCGGCCCCTCGACTTCCTCTCCGAGATCGGCCTCGGCTATCTCCAGCTCGGACAGCCCTCGCCCACCCTCTCCGGCGGCGAGGCCCAGCGGATCAAGCTCGCCGCCGAGCTCACCTCGCCCGGCTTCGGCCCCTCGCTCTACGTCCTCGACGAGCCCACGACCGGCCTCCACATGGCCGACGTCGCTCGGCTCGTCACCGGCCTCCAGCGCCTCGTGGACCGGGGCGACACCGTGGTCGTGATCGAGCACAACCTCGACCTGATCGCCGCCGCCGACTGCGTGGTCGACCTCGGGCCGGAGGGCGGCGAGAGGGGCGGGACGGTCGTGGCCTGGGGCACGCCGGAGGAGGTCGCGCGCTCTGCGGCCTCGCGGACCGCGCCCTACCTGCGGGCCCACCTCGCGCGGCGGCCGCCCTCGCGGGAGCGCCGCCCGGCCGCCTCCTACGGATAGAGGACGGCGGCCTCGCCCTTCTCCGCCACCCGCTTCTTCACGAGGGCGAGGATCTTGTCGCGGCGCGCAAGGAGGCCGTCGATCTGCCGCTTGTCGAGCCACGGGCCGAGGTGGGCCTCCAGGGTGGGCCGGTCGAGCGCGCCCAGACGCTCGAGTGCGGCGCGGGAGAAGCGCACGAGGTCGTCCGGCGTCATGAGGTCCGTCTGGATGCGGAATGCCCGCGAGGAGTCGATGGCGTAGAGCCGGAAGGACGGGTCGACGAGGACGTTGCGGACGTTGCGGTAGTCGGTGTTGTAGGAGAGCTCGTGGAGGAGCCGGATCCTGTACATCTGGGCGTTCCAGCCCTCGGCGTCCGCGGACTCCAGGCCCTTCCTCTGGCGGTCGTCCTCGGTCATCACCCCCTCGACCCACATCTGGAGCGAGCCCACGCGCCCGTCGATCCGCCTCTCGACGGTGGGGGGCACGAGGCCGAGGCCGAGGAGCTTGTCGAGCTCGTACGCCGCGACCTCGCTCTTCCAGGAGTCGCGGAAGTCGAACTCCGTCCCGCCGCCCTCCAGGTGCTGGAGGCCCATCCTGTGCTCGTTGATCGTCTTCCAGATCCCGTGGTGCGTCCTCGCGCCGTCGGAGAGCGTGAGCTTGTCGGGTCGGGTCACGCCCTTGCCGATCGGCTTGCGGTCGACCACCCTCGCCGTCTTCAGGAACTCCTCGGCCTCCGCGCCGGCGAGCGGCAGGCCGTAGGCCGCGGCGGGGGCGGGGGCCGGCGCCTGCCCGCGGGCCGGGACCGGGACCACCGCCGCGACGCCCACGGCGACCCACCCCAGCCCGAGCCGACCGTACCTCATCGTCGTCCTCCTCCTACGCGTCCACACGGACGATCTGCAGCTCGGACGCCGCCTCGTCCCACTCCGCCGTGACCCGGCCCGCGGTGGGAATCCCAAGATACCCCGCCGGCCTCGTCGAGGCCATCGGCACCACCTCCCCGAGGGGCAGGCCCGTGAAGCGCACCGTTCGCCCGACGGCGGCGTCGAGGCGGAGCGCGGAGCCGGCGAGGTAGGGCGAGCCCGGCGAAGCGACCCGGCCCGCCGGCGACAGCTCGACCTCCTGTCCCCCGATCCTGTAGCGGCCGGGAGGCATGCCGGCGGCGGCGGTCGCGTCGGTCACGAGGATGGAGCGGGCCTCTGTCTTGGCGCGGATCATCGACTTCACGGTGGCCGGGGGCAGGTGGTGTCCGTCCACGATGAAGCTCGCGAGCAGGCGGTCCTCCCCGAGCTGCTCCCAGATGACGTTCGGGTGGCGCGGGACGAGCGACGGGCAGCCGTTGCCGAGGTGGGTCGAGAGCGTGGCC
>Ga0335080_10005881_pt1 | contig 12680 bp, 7 predicted proteins | sample Lox_Sample_34_FD_206720 | JGI IMG/M metagenome (GOLD analysis project Ga0335080, IMG submission 206720) | Soil microbial communities from Loxahatchee National Wildlife Refuge, Florida, United States - Lox_Sample_3.4 | ecosystem: Environmental > Terrestrial > Soil > Wetlands | place: USA: Florida... | reverse complement strand
GTACCGATATGGCGCAAACGATATGCTGATTGAACCTGCGTTGTCAACCGAGCGACGACCCCACTCTCACTTGCACATCAGAGATATCGCTGCCCGCCTTGCTACACAGTCACTTCCTGCTAACATGACTCCGGTTCACACCTGATCTGTGCGGATGCGGCTCGCCATTTCGCGAAATGTTTCGCTACATCGATACATCCTGAGTTGGCTATAAGCCTGGATTCATTTTGGAACCAATTCCAACCGGGCCAGAGCCTCGCCTGTGGTGACCATTTTCGCTCCTGACCTGGTCAACTCCAGTATGGTCTGCTCTCCGGTTTTGCCGTCGAGAGTCTCAATGGCATCCCGGACGATCGCCACTTTTCGTCCTCTCTGCAGCAGCCCCTTGGCCGCGAGGCGCACGCAGTATTCAGTTACCACGCCGAAGACGGTGAATTCAGCATCGCGATCCAGGCGTTCGAGGAGTTCATCCGCATGGCGGCTCTCGAAGATATCCAAGGTCTGCTTTTCGAGCACGATCTGCTGGTGACTCAGCATATCCGGCGGCACACCGGGGCCCGGGTCATTGGGGACGCGCACATAATCGGCGGTCATGGCTTCGGGGACGAACTGCGCACCGCTGGTGCCCTTCATGCAATGGGGCGGGAAAGTCCGGAACTCGGGATCGTCCGGCGGGTGAAAGCATCCGTGGGAAACGAGAAAAGCCCGGCCCTGGCGAGCCACATCGACCAGACGGTTGATGTTGGGAAGCAATTTCTCGGCGCCGGGAACGTAGAGCTTTCCTCCCGGGCGCATGAAGTCTTCCTGCGCATCGACGCACCAAAGGATGTGGGGAGGACATCGCATGCCGGTTTCGACATTGTGCCTGAAATGGGGTGTGAATTCTAATTCTAAAATCTGATGGTCTCCATAAATTCGGGTAAGACAGTGGCAATCGTTAGGCGGTTGGCAAGAACCCGGATCTCTCGCTGCGCTCGAGATGACATCGTTCGTGCGGTGCTATTCCACCCTGCGCATGGACGGCATGCGTGAACTCGTGCCCTTCCTGTTGTTGCGTTGCTCTCCACTCTTCGATGGTCTGTATACTACGCGCGGATTTCGTTTCCAACTTCCTTCGGCAGGTGTGGCATGGCGCAGGAACAGGCGGCTCAGGCTCCGAATCTCTCCCGGCTGGTGATCTATAACATCGGACTGCTGTTGAGTGGCGACATCGAACGACCGATTCTCGATGCGGATACGGTGGTCGCGGTGGACGGTAAGATCACAGCGATCGGCAACCACAAAGAGATCGACACTTCCGGCGCGACCCTGACGATTGACGCGCACGGAACCGTGCTCGCCCCGGGGCTGATTGACAGCCATGTGCATCCCGTGGCCGGAGACTGGACGCCGCGGCAAAACCAACTGGGGTGGATTGACAGTTGCCTGCACGGGGGCGTCACCACCATGGTCTCCGCCGGAGAAGTACACACCCCCGGGCGCCCGAAAGATGTGACCGGCGTAAAGGCCATGGCCATTACCGCGCAGCGGGCGTTTCATGCTTTCCGGCCCGGAGGGGTAAGAGTCCACGCGGGCGCTCCGGTGATCGAACACGGGATGGTGGAGGATGACTTTAAGGAACTTGCAGCGGCGGGGGTTACGATCCTGGGAGAGGTTGGCCTCGGTAGCGTGAAGGATGGGAAGACCGCGCGCCAGATGGTTGGATGGGCGCGCAAGTATGGAATGCAGAGCACGATTCATACCGGCGGGCCGTCGATTCCCGGTTCGAGTCTGATCGATAAAGACATGGTGCTCGAGACCGACGCGGATGTGATCGGCCATATTAACGGCGGGCATACGGCATTGCCTGATGACCAGATCACAGCACTATGCGAGCGGTCTTCGCGGGCGCTAGAAGTTGTTCACAACGGCAACGAGCGCGCGGCGTTACTGACGCTGCGCACCGCGAAGGACCTCAACCAGCTCAAGCGAGTGATGCTGGGAACAGACTCGCCAGCGGGATCCGGCGTGCAACCGCTTGGCATTCTACGGATGATCTCAATGCTGTCCGCCCTGGGTGGTGTACCGGCAGAAACTGCAATCTGTTTTGCAACCGGAAACACAGCAAAGATTCGGAATCTTGAAGCAGGGCTGATCGCCACGGGCCGGGCGGCGACCTTCGTGCTGATGGACAAAGCCCAGCACTCCGCCGGGAAGAATCTGCTGGAAAGCATCCGGCTGGGTGATTTGCCAGGAATTGGAATGGTAATCGTGGACGGTGCGGTGAGCGTGCAGCGAAGCCGAAACACGCCGCCGGCAACCAGGGTACCGGACATTCTGCGCCCGTGATCCGCCTGGGCGGGCGGAATCGGTAACCGACCACGCCTGTCACCTGGTTACCGAAGTGACGTGCCCCTGACTGGAAAGGGGTCCTAGCTGGTCGCTTCACAAATAAAATTACCTTTCTAGCAGTCCGCGCCTGCAGGGCAGAAAGCATCCCCCTTTCCGGCTTGACCGGAACTCTCCATATCCGAGAGCAGCTTGTTGGGCGCGGCCTGGTTGTTCATGCGATCAAAGGCCCCGATGTTTCGTAGTGCTCTACTCTCCCTGGCATTCCTGGCAGTGTTTCTTGCCCTGAACGATCCCCATGTCATTGTTCTGTCCACGCTGGGGGATGTTGCCTGGTACCCGGCGACAGGGCTGTGCCTGGCTCTCATGCTGGGGGTGAGCCCGTGGTACGCGATTGCCGTGTCCCTGGCAAACGCGCTGGCGGGGGCGCTGATCTACCACCAGCCAGTGCAATCCTACGGAGAAACGTTCGGGGCAGTGGGGATGGCGATTTGTTACGGCGCGGCGGCCTACATGCTGCGTGGACCGCTGAAGATCGACCCGGGGTTGCGCCACCGGCGTGACGTAATGCGCTACGTCCTAGTCACCGGTGTCGCGGCAGTCGTAGCCACCGTCATTGGAGTTGCATGTCTGGCGGGCGACAAGAGCATCGCGTGGGCTGGGTTCATGCCGGCGGCGGTCTCGTGGTTTTTTGGAGACGCGATCGGATTGTTGGGGGTCGCCCCTTTTCTCTTGATTCACGTTCTCCCGTGGGTGCGAAGACACCTGTCGCCGGCCTCTTCGGAAGCTGAAGGGCCGAGCGAGCGCGATCCACAAGGCATGCTCGCGCGAACTCCGGGTTCAATATTTGAAGCGTTAGGCCAGGGTGCTGCGCTGGTGGCGGCACTGTGGATGATTTTTGGTACTCACCTGCGAGACCGCGAACTCACGTATTTATCCTTCGTTCCCATCATCTGGATGTCGATGCGGCAGGGCATCCGGCGGGTAGCGGTTGGGCTGCTGCTGTTCAACTTCGGGGTCGTGGTGGCCATGCGCTTTTACCTGCCGACGCCGAGTCTTCTCAGCCGGGTCGGCCTTCTCATGCTTGCGGTGTCGGCAGTTGGATTGATCACAGGTTCCGCGGTGACCGAGCGTCACCGGGTTGCGGTTGAACTGCAGCAGCAAACGGTTTATCTGAACTCGTTGATCGAGAACAGCCCCCTGGGACTCGTCGTGATAGACCGGAAGGGTCAAATTGAATTGACCAATCCCGCCTTCGAAAAAATGCTGATGTACAGACGTCCCGAAGGGAGCCATGATCCGAACCGCCTGTTCTTGTCCGAAGAGGAGAACTCTCAATTTCAGGAACACATCTCCCGCATCCTGGCCGGGGAGATGCTGCACACCAACGTACGGCGCCGTCGGGGAGATGGCAAAGTGCTGGATCTGGAAGCGCACGCGGTTCCGCTGATCATTGACGGCCAGGTGAGGGGCGCGTTCACCATTTACAACGATGTCTCCGAGCAGGTGAGGGCATCCGAGGCGGAACGGAAACACGCGGAGTCCCTGGCTGAACTGGTCTATGAACTACAGGTACGAACCCGGCAGATGGCGCTGCTGAACGAGATGGGCGACTTGCTGGAGTGTTGCAGTGACATCCCGGAAGCGTGCGCCGTAGTTTCGCAGTCGGTGCAGAAGTTGTTTCCAGACGCTTTATCTGGCGCGCTCTACCTGTTCCGGTCGTCCCGGAACCTGGTTGAGACCGCGGTGAACTGGGGGAGAGCGCAATCCGAGCCAGTGTTCCCGCCGCACTCCTGCTGGGGCCTGCGCCGCGGCCGCCCTCATTGGAGCGAAGGTGCTCAGGCGGGAATCCGCTGCCAACACCTGGTCCAGGATTCGACGTTGCATAACCTATGCGTTCCGATGGTGGCACAAGGCGACACGCTGGGCATTCTGCAACTCGATTTTGCCGATGACGCCGCGCCCATGGGAGGAACCGAAACATTACGTGATTCCCGCAGTCGCCTGGCGACTTCCGTTACCGGGCAGGTTGCGCTTTCGCTTGCCAGCCTGCGCCTGCGCGAAACATTGCGCGACCAGTCCATCCGCGATGCCCTGACTGGACTGTTCAACCGGCGCTTTATGGAAGAGTGTCTCGAACGCGAACTGCAACGGGCAGCCCGCAAGCAGCACCCGGTTTCCGTGCTTTTCCTGGATCTTGACCAGTTCAAGCGCTTCAACGACACCTTCGGTCACGATGCCGGTGATGTGGTGTTGCGATCGATGGCTGATCTGCTGCGTAACTTCTTCCGCGCTGCGGATGTGTGCTGCCGCTATGGAGGCGAGGAATTCGGCGTCATTATGCCGGAATCTTCTTCGGACGATTCAGCCCGGCGGGCGAACGCGCTACGCGAGGAAGTCAAGAAGCTGAAACTGGAGCACCGCGGCCAGATGCTGGGCCTGGTAACGGTTTCGATCGGCATTGCAGCGTTTCCCGAACATGGAACTAACGCCGAGCAATTACTTCACGTGGCAGATCAGTGCCTCTACCGCTCGAAGGCCTCCGGCCGCGATACTGTGACCGTGGCGTCCCTGCCCGCGGTAAGACCCTGACTCAAAAATTTCCGGCTTGGACCTTTCACTGCATTCCCAGCGATGCCGCAATCGTATTCTTGTATTCGCGGGCCTTTGCGATTGCCGCTGCTTCATTCACCGTCAATAACTTCCGGTCGCGCATGACGACGCGGCCCCCGATGATCACGGTTTCCACATCGCTGGCCTTGAGGGCATAAGCGACCTGCGCGTAGATGTCATACATGGGAACGGCATTGGGTTCGTCGAGGCCGATGATCACCAGGTCGGCCTTTTTCCCGGGCTCGAGGGAACCGATCTCTTTCTCCAGGTGAACCGCCCTGGCGCCGTCGATCGTCGCCATTTCCACGACGGCTTTCGCATTCAGCGCCAGCGGATCGTTCCTGGTGATTTTTGCAAGCTTGGCTGCGAGATCGATCTCCTCCATCAGGTCGAGATCGTTGTTGCTACCGGCCGGGCCATCGGTCCCCAGACCCACGGCCACTCCCGCCGCGCGCATCTCCGGAACCGGCGAGACGCCGCTGGCGATCATCATATTGCTCGACGGGTTATGCACACAGCCCACGCCCTTTTCGGCGAGGATCTTGCGATCGGCTTCATCGACAAAGATGCAGTGGGCGGCGATCACATCGGGACCGAGGACGCCGACCTGGTCGAGGTATCGCACGGGTGACATACCGTGCTGCGCTTGGCTGTCATCAGCCTCTTTCTTCATCTCCGCCACGTGGATCAGGATGGGCGCGTGATATTTGCGGGCGAGCGCAGAGCTGTCTTTCAAAGTTTTTTCCGAGCAGGTATAGATCGAGTGCGGAGCGGGAGCGGCGTGGATAAGCGGGTCGCCCTGCCACTTTTGCAGGAATTTTTCGGTGTAAGCCAGCATCTCGGCTTCGGACTTGTTGTCGGGCGCGGGGAAATCGATGAAAGTCTCGCCCAATACTCCGCGCATGCCCGCGGCTTTGGTCTCCTCGGCGACCGCGTCTTCGAAGTAGTACATGTCGGCGAAGGTCGTCACCCCAGCGCGGATCTGCTCGGCGGCAGCCAGGCGTGTCCCCCAGCGAACGAAATCTTCATTCACGTTTTTGGCTTCGGCGGGAAAGATGTATTTGTAGAGCCAGTCATTGAGAGGGACGTCGTCATGCAACCCGCGGAACAGGGTCATGGGAACGTGAGTGTGGCCGTTGATAAAGCCAGGGAGGATGAGCTTGCCGCGGGCATCGACGGTGTGAGGCGCCGAATACCTGGACTTGATTTCAGCGCCAGGTCCAATGGCGAGAATGGCATCGCCTTTCACCGCAATGGCAGCGTCCTCAATAATGGTGCGCGCGGCGTTCATTGTGACCACAGTGCCGCCCACGATGAGCAGGTCCACTTTTTCAGGATGGGTCTCAGCTTGTGAAAGACCTGCAGTCAGGAACAGGAAAACCGTCAGAAGTATCGAACAGCGGCGATTCATGATTGGTGGCTCCGAATTGGCGGGACCTGGCGGCGCTCGCGGCAAATCTCCCGAATTAAGCGACTGCACATGGAAATCAAGCCCGCAAGATTTTCTTACAATTGTTTACGATACATTGCAATCGACACCAATATTCCGTTTCACGAATGTTTTCATTCCACTTCTTGTAGGATCCCGGCATTGTAAAGTTTCCCGTCACTGAGAACGTCTGGCTAAATTATTGGGAGTCATCATATTGCGTTCCAGTCACGGTTTGGAACCGAGCCTGCATAACAACACTTTGCTTTTGGGCCCTGCTGACAGGTTCTCGGGTTTGTGCTGTAGGTCCGTTGCCTCCTACCGTTTTTCCTTTCCGCTCCTCGCCTGCCTTTGTTCTTAGGGTCAATCCAGAATGAATGAGGGAGGCAGTTTGTGTTCATCAAGAAGTCTCGCGACATCGTCATACCGTGGGTAGCATTTCCGCTGCTTTTCGTCTTGTTCACGTTTTCCGCATACATGTTCGCCCAGACTACGATCTCCACCGGAAGTATTCAGGGAACGGTCACGGACCCGTCCGGCGCGGTAGTGAGCGGCGCCAGGGTCATGATAAGAAACCAGGGCACTGGACAATCGACAGAAACCAGAACCAACGCTTCCGGCACTTACGCTTCCGGCGCGCTGATCCCGGGCAGCTATCTGGTTCGAGTGGAAGCCAGCGGCTTTTCGACGGTGCAACTGCCGGTAACGGTCGAAGTGAACGTGACATCAGGTGGAAATGTGCGGTTATCCGTCGGCCAGAGTACGCAGGTGGTTGAAGTCCAAGGATCGGAAGTGGCGGTCAATACCGAACAGGCGACCGTGCAAGGGGTCTTGACCAGCCAGCAGATCGAGAACCTGCCCATCAACGGGCGCAATTTTCTTGACCTGGCGCAACTGGAGCCCGGGGTTCAAATTCAGGACGGCGGGACTTTCGATCCCACAAAGAATGGATTTTCCTCGGTCTCGTTCGGTGGGCGTTTCGGGCGCACAGCGCGCATCGAAGTGGATGGAATCGACATCAGCGACGAGACGGTCGGCACGACGACGCAGAACCTTCCCCTGGGCGCGATCCAGGAATCGGCGCTGCAACAGTCTTCGCTGGATCTTTCCACCGAGCTGACTTCTTCGGGATCGGTCAACATCACCACGAAATCCGGCACTAACGGCTTGCATGGAGACGCCTTCTATTATTTTCGTGACCAGTCGATGGACGCCGCCCTTCCCGGGGATTCTACGAACCCGTTTCAACGAAACCAGTTCGGAGGCAGCCTTGGCGGGCCGATCATCAAGAACAAGCTCTTCTTCTTCATCGATGCAGAGCGCGATAAGCAGGACCTGATCGATCCTGTGCTACCGGGAGGCGCATTCAGCAGCCTCACTGGAAACTTCGATTCTCCGTTCCGTGAAACCCAGACGGTGGGGCGCGTCGACTGGCAAGCGGGGCGGTTCAAGGTCTTCTATCGCTTCACCTTTGACCAGAATCGCAGCGAGCTTCCCTTCATTCCCAACTCGTTCCAGCCCTTTGCCAACGTCAACCACGCGCGCGATCATGTGGCGGGCGTGGACTTCAATACCGGAACCTTTACTCATAGCATCCGCTTCGGCTACACAAAATTCCAGAACGGCATCACCGACGCCGTGACTGGGTCCAGCATTTTCGATCCCGCCCCTGGAATTGAGCTGGCCATCGGAGGCGATCCCAATTGTCTGACCGCAGGCCTCGACGACTTCTGTTCAGGGCCGAATTTTCTGGCCCCGCAGGCAACGGTGCAGTCCGATCATCAGCTCAAGTACGACGGAAGCAAGGCTTTCGGAAGTCACCTGCTGCGCTTCGGCGTGGGTTACAACCGGATTCACGGGGGCGGGTTTGCCGAGTTTCTGGGACTGGCGCCTGCCGTGGGCTCGCCAAGCACGGCTACCCCATTCAATATTTTTTCGGGAGGCGCAGCCAATCCGCTGAACTATCCCGTCACGAACGTAACTCTGGGGAATGGCCAGGGCTTCTCGTCGGAGAAAGCGGCCTTTGGATATCCCGGCGGGGGGCTGGGGCCTGACAACCGGTTCTCCTGGTACCTGGGAGATTCCTGGAAGATAAGACACAACTTTACCTTGACCGCCGGCTTGCGCTATGTGCGCGACACGGGACGAACCGACAGCGACCTGGGGCCGATTCCAGCGCTGGATCAATTCAACAACCAGTTTTACTCGGGCCTGGGCAATCGCGTGAACCAGCCCAATGACAACTTCGCTCCGCAACTTGGATTCGCGTGGGATCCCAGGGGAACGGGCAAGACGGTCATCCGGGGCGGGATCGGGTTGTTCTATGAGAATTCGATCTGGAACAACAACCTCTTCGACCGCCCCGCGAGGCTGGCGCAGGGACTCTTCCTGGGTTCGCAGCCTGTGTGCTCGAATGGCGCGGCGCAACCTTTGCCCTTCAGCAGCAGCATCGCTCCGGCGAGCATATGCGGCCAGGCGATTGGAAGCGTGGCCCCGCAGATCGTTCAGCTGCAGCAGGAATACCAGGCCTTCACCCTGGCGCAGGGGCCAGCCAGCAATGCCACTTATGTCGGCAATATTCTTGCCGATGGCATCGACGTCACCGGCACCAACCTGTTCGCTCCACAATACGTCTCGCCTCGCTCGGTGCAGATGAATATCGGCCTGCAGCATGAGATCCGGCACGGAATGGTTTTCACCGCCGACTTCCTGCGCAATGTATCAACCCATGACCTGCTGAGCATTGACACGAATCACGTGGGCGATGCCCGGTTCTTCAACCAGACCAACGCCGAAGCCGCAATCGCCGCCACCAACCAGGAGTTCGGATGTGCTGATGTCGATTGCGCCATCAACGCGGGAGCCAGGATTTCAGACTACGCGACCAACGGCCTGGACTCCGGTTACTCGGTCTGCGGCGGGCTCGCCTGCTCAAGCCTGGACCAGCCTGGCCAGATCCATGCACGGGCCGCTTTCCCCGGTATCAACCAGAATCTCGGCACCAACCAAATGCTGTTCCCGATCGGCCGCTCTGTGTACAACGGCCTGCAGACATCCCTGCGGCAGAATGTGCGCAGTCCCCTGCCTGGGATCCGCTACTTGAACCTGCAAGTCTCCTATGCATTCTCCCGCTACGTATCCACAGCGCGTGACAATGACTTCATCAACTTCGCTACGGATAACGCCGATCCCACGAGATACATTGGGCCTAACGGCCTGGACCGCACCCATCAACTTTCCTTTGGAGGCACGATGGACCTGCCGGCCCACTTCCGCATGAGCCTGATATCTCACTTCTACAGCCCGCTGCCGTCGAACGTGACGCTGCCGGTCAGTGGGTTACCGGGGGGTCTGTTCCAGACTGACATCACCGGGGATGGAACCGGAGATGGAACCGTCGGCTCCAACGGCGGGGCTGGCGATCTGTTGCCGGGGACCAACGTCGGTGATTTTGGCCGGGCGTTTGGCGTTAACGGGCTCAACCAGAAGATCACTAATTACAACAACACCATGGTCGGACAGCCGACGCCAGCCGGGACAGTGCTGATCAGCAGTGGCCTGCTTACGCTCGCGCAGTTGCAGGAACTGGGAGGGGTCATCGGCGGAGAATCGACTGGCGGCTTCACCGGCTTGTCTCTGGCTCCGGCGGGCGCGGTGGGCCAAGCGTGGCTGAAAACGTTCGATTTGAGCTTGAGTTGGGCTTACAAGTTCAGAGACCGCATCGAGCTTCGGCCGGGCGTATCCATCTTCAACCTGTTCAACTTCGCGAACTTCGATGGACCGGCCGCTCCATTCAGTACCATCCTCGACGGAACTGCCGGTTCACCAAACGGAACCACCAATCCGCAACCGAACGATTTGCGCCTGGGCCTTGGCTCCGGCGTGAATGCACTCGGGTCGCCACGGGCACTGGAGTTTTCCTTGAAGTTCAACTTCTGAAGCTCTGGAATGCAGTCGGTTCATTGGACAGGCCGCTCGCAACCCGAGCGGCCTTTTTTTCAGAGTGACTGCGGAAATGGCGAATAGGATTGCTTTTAGGCAAATGGAACGCTCCGAACAGGCGGGAGCGCGCGCGAGGGCTGCTATCATACCTCGGCGGCGGAGCCTTTCAAGCTGGCATGGATCGCGCCTTCGGGCGCGGTTAGGCCTCTCTGGGGCTACCCCAGGGGAACCTGAATAACTGACCGTTGCGTCGCGTGAGCGTCGCTGCGCCTTGCGCAGGCCTGCTCGTGCAGAGTGTGACTCGTTGGAGACTCCGCCGCTGAGTTTATGCGGGACTCTTTTTTGTTTAATGCGCTCGCCACTTCGTTTCTTGCCGGCGAGCCAAACGTCGACCAACTTGTTTCCCGCGCCACTCGAGCGCTGGGAGCGCCTTGGCCTTGGTTGCGGCCGCTGGCGCGCCGTTATGCGGGAGCGTTCGCCGGCAAAACCCAGCCACGAAGGAAAGAGGTCGCGCGGTTTCTGTCGCGCGATGCGGGCTTCGCGCGGGCGCGAGCAAAATACTCCCACCAGATTACCGTCGCAGAGTGGCTGGTTGCACCATCACAGATGCAACCCGCTGCCGCAGTCTCGGCGTTGGATCTGCCTACGATTGTTTCGGTGCGCGAACTGGCCGACTGGCTGCGGGTGGATGTAACCGATCTGGAATGGCTCGCCGATCTCAAAGCACTCGCATACAAAAATGGGGAGCCGAAGCTGCGCCACTATCGCTATCAGATCCTGGCCAAGCGCTCGGGCGGCCTGCGGCTGGTCGAGGCTCCGAAGGCCCATTTGAAGGGCTTGCAGCGGCAGATCCTTAAGAGGATTCTGGAGAAGGTTCCTCCACATCCGGCGGTCCACGGATTCGTCAAAGGACGTTCCATCAAGACGTTCGTGCAGCCACATGTCGGAAAGCAGGTCGTTTTGCGAATGGACCTGCACGACTTCTTCCCCTCATTTGCAGGCGCCCGAGTTCAGGCGTTCTTTCGCACCCTCGGCTATCCGGAAAGAGTGGCCGATCTCCTCGGAGGCCTTTGCACAAATGCCACGCCGCGCGACGTTTGGAGTGGGTTCCCCATGGCAATGGATCAACTGCGGGATGCGCGGGCTCTGCATTCGCGGCCGCATCTCCCCCAGGGCGCGCCGACTTCCCCATTGCTGGCGAATTCGTGCGCTTATCGAGTCGATTGCAGGCTGACAGGCCTGGCGAAATCAGCCGGCGCGGATTACACACGTTATGCCGACGACCTGGCATTCTCGGGAGACGCGGAACTGGAGAGCCGGATCGGCCGGTTTTCAGTTCACGTCGTAGCGATCCTGATGGAGGAAGGGTTCCGGGTAAATCATCATAAGACGCGCGTGATGCGGCGCGGCGTGCGCCAGCACCTGGCCGGGTTGGTGGCGAACAAGCATCCGAATATCGCTCGACCGGATTACGATCGGCTCAAAGCCATTCTGACCAACTGCGTTCGATTCGGACCGGATGGCCAGAACCGCGAAGGGATTGCGCGCTTTCGAGAACACCTCGAGGGGAGGGTCGCATTCGCAGCTGCGGTGAATCCCGCCCGAGGGAATAAGCTTCGTGCAATACTGGGGCGAATCAGGTGGACTTAGTGGGAATTCGCCGCAATCCCAGACCAAAACCTGAAAACGCAGAGTCCGCCGAGAACTGCCGCAGAGGGCGCGGAGAAAACAACTAGAGCACGCCAGAGCCATTTTCACCTTAACCCATCCTCTCCTTTGATCTGATCTTTCGTTAGCCCGCCTACCCGCGGCAGCGGTCTTCCGCTATCAGTTACCGCGACCGCGACCATGATCTCGTTGGCTCGCGGGGCATCGTTGATCTGCACTTCCATGCCGTCGAAGTGACTGCGGACGAAGGCGGCGTCCTTGTGGCCGAGGGGAATATCGAGGGCGACCCCCAGGCCTCCGCGCTTTTTGGACGACGGAATCAGCGCCGCGCCCTTACCGATGAACTTGCGCACCGGGGCTCCCAGCTTGGGGTGCAGAACCGCGGCTGCGTGCTCGAGCTCGCCGTTCTCGCCCACGGCGGCGGCTTTGCCGTAGCTTTCGACCTTATCGGGAGCGATGCCTAACGCTGCGACGGCACGCTGGGTAAGAAGATCGCCGAGTTCTTCGCCGATGGTCATCAGTTCGGAGAGGTCGTCTACGTACTTCCCTGCGTATGGGTTCTCGATGACGGCCACGGCCGCGGCGCGGCGAGTGGGTGGATGGATGGCCTGCCCCATCTCGGTACGGGTCTCTTCCAGAAACGTTGCGATCTTGCGGATCTTTGCGATTGGCATCTTGGTGGTTTCCTCTCGTCATGCGC
>Ga0335080_10005877_pt1 | contig 12690 bp, 8 predicted proteins | sample Lox_Sample_34_FD_206720 | JGI IMG/M metagenome (GOLD analysis project Ga0335080, IMG submission 206720) | Soil microbial communities from Loxahatchee National Wildlife Refuge, Florida, United States - Lox_Sample_3.4 | ecosystem: Environmental > Terrestrial > Soil > Wetlands | place: USA: Florida... | reverse complement strand
GTCGTTGCTGCGCGGGTCGATGCGAAACTCCCGGACGTCGCCGAGTCTCGCCCGCAGCTGCGCGTGGAAGTTCGACCCGGCTTCGGGGTCGTCCGAGTCCGCAACGATGAGGTCGAGCACTTTCCTGGCTCCGGCTTCCGGGAGCGGGAGGATGCGGTCTTCGTTGCCGAGGACCGTAACGGCATCACGCGCGATGCGAAGGGCGAGCGCCTTCGAGGAAGGGGCGCCGACAACGTCGTATATTTTCTCAACGTCCACATACCGATTGACGTCCAATCCCATGCGCTGCTTCAGCGCGAGTAATTTCTTCACGGACGAATCGACGCGTGCCTCGTCGATCTCCCCGCGTCTGACCGCTTTCACGATCGCATCGACCGCGATATCCGGGTCCGGCGGCATCAGAATAAGATCCGCGCCGGCTTTGAGAGCGCGCACAACCGACTCGGCCGGTCCGAATCTGGAAGCGACCCCCCGCATGACCATCGCATCCGTCACCACGAGTCCGGAAAATCCCATTTCCTTTTTCAGGAGGCCGGTCGAGAGCCCGGGGGAAACAGTCGCGGGCATTCCAGAAGCGGAATCGAATGCCGGCACCGCGATATGACCCACCATGACCGAAAGAGCCCCCGCCTCGAACGTTTTCCTGAACGGCGCGAGCTCGAATTTTTCCATCCTCTCCCGGTCGAACGGAAGAGTCGGCAGTTCCAGGTGGGTGTCGACCTCACTGTCGCCGTGACCGGGAAAATGTTTGACGGTTGCGATCATGCCGCCATCCTGCGTTCCCAGCACAAATTGCGCGGACATTTCAGACACCAGGTCCGGGTCGTCCCCGAATGACCGCGTATTGATGACAGGGTTCTTCGGATTATTATTGATGTCAACGACCGGAGCATAATTCTGGTGAATCCCGATGGAGCGTCCCTCGATCGCCGTGATCTTCCCGATCTCGTACGCATACGCGGGATTGCGCGTAGCGCCGACTGCCATGGCGCGCGGAAACGTCGTCGCCCCTTTGATGCGCATGCCGGCCCCCCACTCGAAATCCGCGGCGAAAAGAAGCGGCGTCGGAGCCACACGTTGGAGCTTGTTTGCCTGGACGGCATATTCGTAGACATCGCCGATGGAAAAAATGAAGCCGCCGATTTTCCGTTGTGCGGCAAGGCGTTCCAATTCCTGCCAGTGGGGCGATTCGTGCGGCTCATACGGGACGGTCGTCCAGACGAAAACCAGCTGTGCCGCTTTTTCGTCAAGGGTCAGATGGCGGAGGGTGGAGTCAACCCACGCAGCTCCTGTCGGCGGTCGATTGGGAGGGGAGATGGACGGAGCCCCGCCGCAGCCGGAAAGGAAAAGGAGAACAGAACCAACGACGAGCGCTTTCATCGAATCACGCAGGCAGCCGCAAGACTTGTGAACGTCAGCGAAGAACAAAACGTACGAAAAGTCGGAAGGAGATACAACGCCAAAGCCGGCGACATCTCCGGCCGGCGACGAGGGCTTATACTATTCGCGTGCGTTCCAAAGGAAGGCGGCGCACCTTTGGCAGACAGGTCCGAATGTCACGACTTTTCTTCGAGAGGCAAAAAGGGAATCGTGCACAGACCTGGAATGGCAACGAGGAAGCTCATGAGGAAATATTGCTCGTACCCCATGCGGACTTGAAGAAATCCGCTGAAGACTCCGGGAATGAGTACTCCCGCGGCCATGAACGCGGTCGTGATCGCATAGTGCGACGCTTTGAATTCGGGCCGGATCGTTCGCATCAGGAAAACGGTGTAAGCCGACACGCCGAGACCGTAGGATAATTGCTCGTAGGCATTCACCCCGTAGACCCATGGCAGGGATGGCTTGTAGGCGGCGAGGAGCCAGTAGAGAATGATCGCGGAATTCTGGACGATCGCCGTCGGCCACATCCATCGCCGAAGACCCTGCTTTGCGATAAGGACGCCGCCGAGTATTCCGCCGGCAAGGAGGGCGATCGAGCCGACCGTGCCGTTGAGAATACCCATCTCCTGGGTCGAGATTGCGAGCCCTCCCTTTGTCGCAGCGTCCATCAGAAACGGAGGCGCCATCTTGAGCATGAATGCATCGCCCAATCGGAAGATCAGGACGTACGCGACGATCCACCCGATCTTGCGCTGCGTGAAGTACGTTTTAAACGCTTCGAGAAAATTCGGCCGTTCGCCCTCGGGGAGGACGGACCGCGTCGCCTGGGGAAAGGGAAGATACCAGAGCTGGAAGAAATAGAGAAGAAGAAAGACCAGCCCGGATGCGGCAAAGGCGGAGAACCATCCAAACGCGACCGGATTGACGGAGCCAAGGAATCCGATTCTGAGTTCTTCGTATAATTTCACACCCTGGGCATTCGTTCCTTTGAGATAGCTTTGGGCGATCGAACCTGCGAGATAAACCAGTCCCCCATTTCCAAAAAGCCAGGCGAACTTGTACGTCGTCGTTCGAACGCCGACGAATAACGCCTGGGCATCCTTGTCGAGTGCATCGAGATAGAATCCGTCAATGGCAATGTCATGGGTCGCCGATGTGAGGGCGACGAATGCGAAGATCGCGATCGAAATTGCGAGGATGTTGCGCGCAAACGACGATGCCGCGAGGATGAAGAACAACGCGGTGCAGACCAATTCCATCGACAGAATCCACCTTCTTCGCGTCGAATAAATGTCGACGACCGGCCCCCAGAGCCCTTTGAGCACCCACGGCAAATAGAGGAAGCTCGTCAGCCCGATGAGCTCATTGCCCGCTCCAAGGTCTTTCAGGAAGACGACGGACATGAGATTGACGACCGTGTACGGGAAACCTTCGCCAAAATACAGCACGGAGACCCAGACCCACGGGTTTCGTTTCTTAGCGCCTACCGGATCCATTTTTCATTTTTCGTTGGAATACAACTTTTTCATCGTGGCGCTCGGAAAGTAGTGGGCGAGAATCTGTTCGGCGGAAAAGCCCAGCGTCGCCATGATCGCGGCTCCGATCTGGCACAGTCCGACTCCGTGCCCCCAACCGGCTCCAAACAACGTGAATCTTTCGGGGACTTCAGCATCCCGCGGGAAGGTCTCGACAAAGAAGGCCGAGCTATAGAGATGAGACCGTGAAAGCCACCGCCGAATCTCCAATTCCCTCCCGACAATCACGCTTCGCCTGGTTCCCTCAATCTTCAAACGTGCAATTCTGCCCGAGGGACCTCGTTTCAGCGGCTCGAGTTTCCTGACCGCCCCAAAATCAATTTCCGATTTTTTCCGCAGAATGTCGGCTAACTCTTCGGCTTCATACTCGACCTTCCATCGAAAGAAGTCTGCCGTCTCACGATCGTACGACGGCAGGATCTGGCGGAGAATCGAACCGTCGTTCGTGTTGCAGTACGCTCCCGGAGAAGAGCCGATCCAGCGAACGGCATCGGCTTCAGTCGCGATCGGATTTGCCCGGACCTCGGAGTCCGTCACACTTTGCAGGTACGGCACATCTCTTTCTTCCCACACATTCCCGAAAGGTTCCGTCATACCGCCGCACGCCTTCGAAAATCTCGCATCGCACACTTCATCGTCAAAGGTCAGGAATGTCCCTTTCGTCTCATCAACCGCTTCCGTCGCCGACGATGAAATGATTCGCGAAACTCCCTGGTAACGCTGGCAATGGTCGTCGGCGCAAACGTCGAAGTGCTCATGGTCTTCGCGGTCATACCATCGAATGATCTCCGAATCGCTCTCTTTTCGATTGACGTGCGATGCGCGGCGCCCGCTTTTCCGCCGGTCGAGCATCGCAACCAGCCAGCTCCTCGACGTTATGGCGTGCGCTTTGAGCAGTTCAAGCGGTGCTTCGGCGCTCATCTCGGATGAGATCACGCTTCTCAGGTATTCTTCCACCCCAATTTCGTTGACGGCCGTTACGCCGTTCCCGGTTGACGAGAAACGGAGAGACCCGAGGAACGACTCATCCTCCTTCCTTTCCCAATGAAACTGCAATCCGATTGTCACGCCGGAGAGTGTTATCGCGGTTTTCACCCGGGGTCGGAGGACAATTTCTGTTCCGCGGCCGGCTTCCCTTCCATCTTCATCGAAGAGAACGACGACATTTCCGTCACTGCGCGCACCGAACCCGCCGCGGATGGTCGTTCCCGCGGGAGACACCATGGCCGTTTCGCATCGCCCCGCAATTTCCGCAACTCCTTCGAGGATGCCGACCTGGATGACGGGTTCTTCGGATACCACAAATCGAATGGCGTTTAGATGCTTCGTTCAAGAAAAACGATGGCGATACGGTCTCCGCGTATTCAACTGAACGCGGAGAAAATCCGAACTCCGAATGGCGACACCCGTGACCGAACCGCTGAGGGGAAAATGCGCTCTGCAAAAAGGAATCTTCTCATTATCAAACATTCTGCAAGATGGTTCCTTCTGTCGGCACGATTCGAATCTTTCTGATTTTTTCGAATTTCAAAGCTCGCGACTCGATTTTTGAATCAGGCGGGCTCTCATCGATTCGAGGATTCCGCAGCTCTCGTAGAGCCGCAGGATCAGAGCGCCGCGACAATTTCCGACAGGTTCTTTTCCGGGAAGCTCACCTCATTGTATATCCCTTCGACGGTCGGCGCGTCGACGTGCAGAAAATCTTTTTCAACGGGAGTGATGACGAGCCCCGCCATATCGATCGCTGCCGGGCTGATAAGGATGCGTGCTTCGCCTTCTTTATGATACGCGTCCGGACGGTGCTTCGAGCGGGGGAACAGAATCAGCCGCCATTTCTTCGACCCGAAACCGCACAAGAGATTCATCATCGGTTCCTCATCCGAGCCGACCGTGTGCTGCCATTGCTTCACGAACGAAGAAAAAAAACGGCTCATGCCCTCCTTCGAATCGGTTTCGGCCGCCAGGACCGTTCTGCCGTAGGATCTGAGGACGCCGAGGTCGACATTCTCAAACCGGCGCAGGAACTCCTGTTTCTTTTCCGCATCCCGTTCGACCGGCGTGACCCCTGCGGGGCCCGCCTGAAAATGCAGATGGTCGGGGGCCGATGCACCGCAACGGGGGCCGTTGTAATAAAGAACGTAGTCGGGGCTCATGTCCCTGGCTAGGTCCAGCATGACGCCGAACCTCGAGCCGATGGATTGCGGCTCGTGCACCGTGCTCGAGATGGTGAGATGTTCCGGAAAGATCGGCGCGGGGTTGCACAGGATGAGGAACCGGTCGTGGTAGAGGATGGCCTTCTGGGGATCGGGGAGATTCTCGATGCAGAGGAAGCAGGGACGGCGTCGAATTGCGTCCGCGCTGGTGTCGGCCGCAGTGCTGACGATACGGCGCGGATTGAACTGAAGGGCGATGACAAATCCGCTGCAGGGGACGTCGCGGGTTCGAACAGACGCAAGAGCGGCGTAGCCGGTCGAAAGGCCTGCCCATGAACGCTTTTGTTCCGCCAACAGCTTCCGGACGAGCGCCGGCAGTGTAGTACCGGCGCGTTCGCCTGAAAAGAGGGAAAAAATTCTCGTCGATGTAATCGCCATGGAATCCGTTACTGCGGCGGTGCTTGTGTATGCATCCGCACGTCCTCAACTGTCAGAAATCCGATGTAGTGGTCGACAGTCGTATTTCCCATTTTGAACGGAGCTGTTTCCGAAACTTGAAACCCCATCCCGGTGTACCACTCGAACGCGCGCCGGTTTTTCACCATGACGCCCAACCACAGTCTGTCCTCGCCGTAACTCGTTGCCTCGTCGGCCGCCTTCCGCATCAGCCCCCGTCCGATTCCCGCACCCTGACAGTCCGGGAGGATATAGAGGGATGAAACGTAATACCGCTGCTCCTTCCGATTGAATCGCGTACGCATGACGCCGACAATCTGAGTTCCCGCCTCCGCAACGAACGCCGCCACGTGAGGGTCGTCGAGAAGCTTTTTGAGCGCATCGTCGCTGTAGAAGGTCTCATGGTAGGCATGAAGGTCATCCGTTGGAATGAACGAACTGTATGCATCAACCCATGTCTTCCAGATCACATCCGCGATCGTCCGCCAGTCTTGCGGGCTCGCCCTCCGGATCGTGAACGCCTGCTTTTTCATCCGCGCCCCGCGTTCATTCGACGCCGTGCAAGAATTTCGATCGTCCGGACGTGGTCCTTATACGCGTCATTGCGGTTTGTCTGCTCGACCGTGAGGGACGAATCCGAATTTCCTTCCCAGCGGCGGCAAAGATAGATCGGTTCGAAGATCCGGCCGACGCGATACTCGCGCGAGATGCGGAGGGAGACGGCGTAATCCTCGCCGTAACTGACATTCGGAATCCCGACCTTCCGGAGAAGGGATGTTCGAAAGGCGCGCGGCGCCCCAAAGCCGTTGATACGCAGGGCGTTGTTCCGGCCGTTCGCCGGAGTCCATTCGCGGTGGTCGACGACGCCCGGCGGGATCTCTTCCAGGTTCATGTTCACCAAACGATACGAGCCAACGACCATTCCGTAGTCCCCCTGCCGGAAGACGTCGAGAATTTGCTGGAGCGTGGTCGGCCCGCTGTAAATGTCGTCCGAATCGAGCTGGACGGCGAACCGTCCGCAGCTGGGAGAACGGACGGCTTCTTCCCAGCATCCGCCGATTCCAAGGTCGCTTCTCGACGGAATGAGATGTCTGACAGCGGAATGACGCGTCGCAAGATCTCGAAGTACATCGGTCGTCCCGTCGGTGGAGTGATTGTCGACGACGAGGACATTGTACGGGACATCTGCCTGCTGAGAAAGGGCGCTCATGACGGCGTCGCCGATCGTTCGTTTTCGATTACGGACAGGAATGACGACGCTTGCATCGACGGGATATTTTTCTTCGTCCTGAGGAATTTTGGAATAGCGGGGCGTGAGGTAAGCTCCGACTCTCTTGAGATGGTTCGTCGCGACCTTTTCCATCTCCTTCTGAACGATTCGATTCCTTGGGTCGACGTAGTCAAAAAGCTTCTCACCGGATTTTCGCGGATCGGTCGACGCCTTCGCGCAGAGAAATTCCTGCACGTGGAACAGGGCGTGGTCGACGGAGACCTTGAGCCGCAAGTCGTAGAGAGCCGCGTGACGAACGGCTTCGACGCTTCCGTGTCGCGCGACGGCCCTCCGTACAGCCTTCATCGAAAACAACATGAGCGGGCCGAATTCAAACGCGTCGCGGACGCTTCCGGCTTGATACTCGTTCAAGGGGTGCGGGACGCGAGCTCCCGACTTTGTTTCGTAGTAATCCGCGTACGTCAGCCCGCTCCCGGTTTGGCGCGCAACGGACACCAGCCGGTCCAGAGCTGAAGGGGCAACGTCCACCTCTTCGCTGACCGGCACGAGCAAGAGATACTCCGTCCGGGTCCGTTCCAGGATCCTGGAGACGGTCCTTCCGGAAAATGGCGCTTCGGTGGAGATATTTTCCGCTCCGGCGAAATGTTCGTTCCTGCCGCCCGGATGGACGATGATGGTGCGGTCCGTGAGCGGGGAAGAAGCGAACCGGCTGAGCATGGAAGCGAAGGACGCGGCGGAGGAGCGCAGGAGGACAATGGTAAGAGGTTTCACGGATGGTTCGGCCTCCCTTGCGCGGTCAGAGGTTGGAAGTTAATCGGCAGGTTTTATCAGGCGGTCGCACGAGCGTGGACAGGGCTGAGAAGCCCGAGAGCCATGATCGAAGCGCCGTGTACGGGCTGGGATTTCGGAACCACGACGCTGATGCCTGAGAGTTTTTTTGTCAGCGCCGCCTGCAACTTGCGGGAGTAAACGTTTTTGCCCGCGATAAGCCCTCCGATGAACACGATCGAGACGGAACTCCCGCGTTTCACCCTCCGCAATTTACGCCAAACCGGCTCTGTGACGCTCAGAAGCTCCTTGACCGCTTCGGCGAGGATGCGGGTCGCAACGCCGTCACCTTTCTCGGCCGCCTCGACGACCAGCTTCGCCACGGAGGCGATGTCGAACCCTTTCGTGTACACCGCGTTGATGATCGCTTTTTGCGATCCAAGACCGAACTCAACCGCCAGCCTTTTCGCAAGAACCGTTTTTTTTCCCGCCCCGTCGATCATTTTCGCCACGGCCCTCAGACCTTCTCGACCGATCGTGTATCCGCTCCCCTCGTCCCCAAGGTAACGTCCCCAGCCGCCGGCGCGATGTATGCGTCCCCGCGAATCCTTTCCCATCACGAGCGACCCGGTTCCAGCTATGATGGCAATCCCCGCCTCTCCGCCAAATGCTCCCTCCAGGGCTATGCGACCGTCGCTCTCAACTGCAATCCTCACGTTCCTGAACGTTCGAGCAAAGAACAACTCCCGGAGCCCATGCGCCATGCGTTCCTGATCCCCCGTGCGACCCGCCCCCGCAAGCCCGGCCACCAGCGCCCGAACATCCTTGTGCGGGACTCCGGCCGAATGACAACAGGTCTCGGCCAAATCGCAGATGGTTCGCGCCGCCGTTGCAACGCCCGTCACCTGAAAGTTCGACGCCCCGCCACGCGCGGTCGCAATCACGGCTCCTCGGGAGCTGCAAAGTTCGGCAATGGTTTTCGTCCCTCCTCCGTCTATTCCCAGGACGTACGAACGCTCCGGCGTGTTCATGCTCGCGTGAGTATAGCACGAAAAGTAAGGAAAATCAAACAAATGCTCCGTCGACTCGCGGTCGTTCCTGTCTCGGCGACGCGGCGCCCGTTCTTTCGATTCAGGGAATTTTTTTCTATACTTTCGCGCAGATGGAACCAATCATTTCAGCCCGCGTGTTCTCGAATCACCGTCCATGACGAGAACTCTCCGTTCAACCCCCGCTCTGGTTTTTGTCATTCTATTCCTCTTCTCATCGTTCGGAAGTGGACGAGCTTTCGACGAACGAAAGAAGGCGCCGAACTTCTCGCTGAAGACCGCCGACGGCCTGGTTGTCGAGCTGCAAAAACTCCGTGGAAAAGTAGTCGTCATAAATTTCTGGGCGACATGGTGCGGTCCCTGCCGCGCCGAGATTCCGGGCTTCGTCGACGTATACGAGCGCTACAAATCGAAAGGGCTTGAGGTGATCGGCATTTCCGTCGACAACGGCGGATGGACCGACGTCCAACCTTTTGTGAAACGATACGGGATTCCATATCCCATCGTGCTGGACGACGGCAAAACCGTCCGAAGGTACGGCAACATCGCCGCCATCCCGACAACATTTATCATCGACCAGAAAGGTTTCATCGTCGAGCGGCATATCGGCTCGATTCCCCGCGATGAATTTGAAGCCATGGTCAAAGGACTTCTGGGGCAATGAAAAGCATGCGGTTTCCCGCGTCGATTCTCTCCGTCATCTGCCTTACCGCAGGTTTTTCCCCATCTTTCAGCCAGCTGAGCACGTCCGCCGGAAAGGTGACGGTCGGGACGATTTCGGAAGCGGACAAGATGCATGCGGGCTCCTCGGGACGATTCGCGATCGTGCTCACGACGGTCGACGGATGGCACATCAATTCTCACCATCCTGCCGAAGAATTTCTCATCAGCACAAATTTTGACGCCGAACCCCAGGAAGGCATCATCGTCTCCGATATCCGGTATCCGGCGGGAACGCTCCGGAAACTTTCATTCGCGGAAAAACCGCTCGATGTCTACGAGGGGAAGACGATCATTTTTCTCTCCGTGCGATTTTCCGCCAACCTCCCCGCGGGAGTGGACACGATTCGCGGGGGCATCCGGCTCCAGGCGTGTAACGACCAAGTGTGCCTCGCTCCTTCCACGATTCCCGTACGCATCCCTGTACAAATCGTTCCGCAGACGGAGCAGACTTCGGCGGTGAACGCCCCGTTCTTTTCCGGCTACGACGGCGAACGGTCCGAAAGCACCGCGGGGAACAGCGAACTGGCATCCCTCTTCGAGAACAAAGGAGCATTTCTTGCATATCTTGCGGTCATCCTGATCGGACTCGCGCTCAATCTCACTCCGTGCGTGTATCCGATGCTGTCGGTCACTGTATCCCTCTTCGGCGCGCAGTCCGACACGAGCATCGTCCGGGTGCTGGCGAAAGCGGTCTTGTACGTCCTTGGGATCTGCACGATGTACAGCGTTCTCGGAGTAAGTGCATCTCTGGGCGGAGGGTTGTTCGGCGGTTGGCTCCAGAGTCCGTTGGTGCTCGGCGGAATCGGCGCTCTGCTCTTCGGGTTGGCGCTCAGTTCGTTCGGCCTCTACCAGATCCAAATCCCCTACTGGATCACCAGCCGCGTGGGCGGAACCACGGGGACCGGCCTTGTCGGCATCTTTCTTTCAGGACTCGTCGTCGGCATCTTTGCAGCCCCCTGCGTCGGGCCCCCGGTTTTGGCACTCCTGGCACTCGTCGCCGCAAAAGGGGATCCGTTCTTCGGATTCCGGGTGTTCTTCGCGCTCTCGTTCGGCCTCGGACTTCCGTACCTCATCCTCGGAACGTTCTCCGGGCTGGTCAAGCGCATACCCCGGTCCGGGGCCTGGATGGTCTGGGTGGAGCGGATATTCGGAGTCATCCTCAGCGGAGCCGCCCTTTTTTATTTGACCCTTGCCGTCGCGCCGAAGTATGTCCCGTATGTCATCCCGCTTGTTCTCATCGCCGGCGGTGTCTATCTCGGATTCATCGATTCGTCCGGCCGCGGACGCAAAGCGCTCCGGCGGCTCCAATGGGCTTTCGGAGTCGTCAGCGTGGTCTTCGGGATCGTCATTGGGAATGGACTCCGGGCGCCAGGATTAGACTGGGAACCATTCAGCGAGCAGGGACTTGCCGCGGCCAAGGAAAGCCGACAGCCGGCCGTCCTCGATTTCTATGCGGATTGGTGCATCCCGTGCCTCGAGCTCGACAGAAATACGTTCACGAACGCTTCCGTGACATTGGCCATGAAAGATGTACGGCGCTTCAAGGTCGACCTCACACATCTCGAATCGCCGGAGGTGGATGCCATCCGGCACCGATTCAATATTTCCGGTGTTCCCACTCTCGTGTTTATCGACCGGCAGGGAGACGAGCCGAGCGATTCGCGTCTTGTCGGCTTCGTTCCCCCCGAGGAATTCCTGCGCACACTCGCATCGGTCGTCGGAAAACCGTAGGCGGGATGTTGCGCGCATGCATCCATCCGACTGCAGTATTCAGATCGGAAGCCCCCTGAAACTCCTGACCAATTTTGCCCCGTGGCACACGTCCGCGAATCGCCGCCCGCGATTTGCGCCACAGAAAGCGGGACCTTGTTCAAGAATCTGACCCTCTCAAAAAAAGTTTTCTTCATCCTCACTCCGCTTTTTGTTTTGACGTTCGGGTTCGTCGTGTACCTCAATTATCGGTTTCAGGAGAGGCAGGTCCTCGTCCAGGCACAGAGCGCCGCCTCGGCCCAGGCGACGAGCATCCGGAAGACCCTCGTCTACATGATGGTCAAGAATCAACAGGTCGACGATAAATATCTTTCGCAAATCAGTGAACCAGGCGGGGAGATCGAAAACCTGCAGGTCGTGTTCCACGCCGACAGTCTTCATCTTCTCGACGAGTATCAGACTGTCGAGAGGATGAAAAAATTGCACGAGCGGGAGTCGCTCGTCCTCCGGGCGTCGCATCCCCAAACCCAGCAAGTTTTTTCGACCGGCGAACCGGAATGGATCATTACCTGCGACGTGACGAAGCATCCCGGGATTCCGAAGCACGACGATTATCCTCTTGCGTCCCTCGAATCCGAATTGCCGTTGAAATTCTGGACCTGCGGCAAGCTCGACGTCGTTCTTCCGTTCCGGGCCGAGGAGCGTTGTCAGACCTGCCACGATGTGCCGCAGGGATACGTTCTCGGCGCCGCGTCGATGGAGATTCCATTCGGGGACACGATCGCTGCAATCCGGGCCAACGCCTTGCGCTCGGTGCTGGTTTTTATCCTGTTCACCGCCGTTGCCGTCGGGCTCGGGACCCTCACTTTGAAAAGGTTCGTTTACAGTCCCATCAACCGTCTCGTCGGAGCTGCGGATGTCATCGGTTCCGGAGACCTTTCCCAGCCGGTGAGCTCGGGCTTTGACCGCGATGAGCTCGGCCGCCTTGCGCGGTCGTTCGAGGGGATGCAGGTCCGCTTGCGGCAGGCGCAAGACGAGCTTCTGCAGAAGGAACGCCTCTCGGCGGTCGGGCAGATGGCAAGCGGCATCATCCACGATTTTCGGAATCCGATGCAGAACATAGCGACATGTCTCTCTCTTCTTGAGTCTCCCCGCGGGATTCCGGAAAAACGTCAACGGGAAATCTTCTCCTATATCAGCGCGTCGCTTGACCGCATGGTGCGCATGACGCAGGAGATCCTCGACTTCTCCCGGGGCCGGATGCGGCTGGACCTCCGGGATGCGAACGTGGAAGAAATGCTCCAGGATCTCCTTCGCGATGTATCGGACCAACTCCGAAAGAAATCGATCACGATTGAAATCCATAACGAGTTCCGCAACACGATCCGTTGTGACCGCGACCGGATCCTCCGCGCGCTGGTCAACCTCGTCAACAACGCGGAGGACGCGATGCCCCGCGGCGGGTCGATCACGATCCATGTTCACGCCGACCGTTCAATGGTCGCGTTGAGCATCCACGACACAGCGGGGGGAATTCCCGAGGAGATCCGCGGCCGTATTTTCGAGCCGTTCTTCACGTCGGGAAAGTCCCGGGGGACGGGATTGGGGCTTCCAATCTCAAAAAAGATCGTGGAGCAGCATGGCGGGTCTCTGACTTTCCACGTCGATGAGGGAAGGGGGAC
>Ga0335080_10005876_pt1 | contig 12691 bp, 10 predicted proteins | sample Lox_Sample_34_FD_206720 | JGI IMG/M metagenome (GOLD analysis project Ga0335080, IMG submission 206720) | Soil microbial communities from Loxahatchee National Wildlife Refuge, Florida, United States - Lox_Sample_3.4 | ecosystem: Environmental > Terrestrial > Soil > Wetlands | place: USA... | reverse complement strand
TTGGCCAGCGCCACCGAGTAGCGGTTGATCAGCCCGGGCGGCATCCAGGGCGGGGCGCCAAGGCGGGCGCCCGGCCGGAACGCGAACGGGTCCGTCCCGGGGGGCAGGTCGGCCGGCTCGGCGAAGTCGCCGCTGGTGACCACCGAACGGCCCAGGCTGGCTCCCCGGGCCAGGCTGTCGGACCAGGCCACCGTGTACCCGAACGCGCGGTCGTGCTCGGTCAGGGTGGCCATCGTCTCGTCGATGTCGGCGGTGCGCACGGTGTCCACCCTGACCCGCGAGGTGGCCACCCGCTTGAGCTGGACCACGGCCCGGACGATGAGCCCGGTCAGGCCCATGCCGCCGGCTGTGGCCCAGAACAGCACGGGATCGGCCTGCTCGGTCACCGTGCGCAGCTCGCCGCCGGGCAGCGCGATGTCGAACGACCGCACGTGCCGGGCGAAGCTGCCGGCCACGTGGTGGTTCTTGCCGTGCACGTCGGCCGCGATGGCGCCGCCGACGGTCACCTGCCTGGTGCCGGGAGAGACCGGCACGAACCAGCCGGCCGGCAGCCCGGCCACCATGAGCTGTTCCAGGCTGACGCCGGCCTCGCAGGTGGCCAGGCCGGTCGCCGGGTCCAGCTCGAGGATCCGGTTCAGCCTGGCGGTGGAGATCACCACCCCGCCGTCGCACTGCGCGGCGTTGTTGTAGCTGCGGCCGAGCCCGCGGGCGATCACCCCGCGGGGGGCCGGCGCGGCCTCCAGCAGCCGGACGGCGGCGGCCGCGGTGGCGGGCTCGGCCAGTTCGGCCCGGGACGGCGCGATCCGGCCCCAGCCGGTGAGCCTGACGGTGCGGCTTGACATAGTGACCGAATAGTATGCGCCCATCCGGTCGGCACCGGCTCCCGGGAGGACGATGCGCAGGACCACCGCCGCGCTGGCCGGCCTGCTCGCCGTGGCCGCCTGCAGTGCGCCTGCCGCCGCGCCACGCGGTCCGTCCGGCCCCTCGGCCAGCGCCCCGGCCACTGCCCGGGCCGCCGCGACCGCGCCGGCCCGCCCGCGCGCCGCCCAGGCCCCGCCGCCGCGGGTGACGGTGACCCGGACGCGGACCGCGGACGGATCCGTGGTGACGGTGGCGGCCTTCTCCGGCCCGGTGACCTACGTCCTGCACGACGGCAGCGAGGACCCCGGCTACGCGGCGGGGCGGGTCCGGGCCGGCCCGGTGGTGCGCGGCGCCGAGCGCGGCCGGCTGCTGGCCGCGTTCAACGGCGGTTTCAAGCTGTCCGCGGGCGCGGGCGGGTACGAGCAGGAAGGGCACGTGGCCAGCCCGCTGCGGCCGGGCCTGGCCAGCCTGGTGATCGACCGATCGGGCCGGGCCAGGATCGGGGTCTGGGGCCACGGGGTGCTCCGCACCGTCGAGGAGAAGCGGGCCGCCGCTTCTCAGTTGCGGCCGGACGCCGGGAAGGTGCCGTCGATGTCAGCCGGGAATCCCCGGAACTTCTCGAAGCGCAGCAGTTCGACGATCTTGAACATGGCGTAGAACTTGACCAGCCGGACGCGTGCCGCCGGGTCGAAATGCGCGGACGCCAGGGTCAGCAGGGTCTCCTCGAACCGGTCCAGGTCAGCGACCGGAGCCGACTCGACGTGTGCCCTGATCGCGATGATGGCGTCGACCTCCCCCAGGGACAGCCAGTTGCTGATGACGGCCGAGTCGCCGTGCTCCTGCAGGACCCCGCCCGCCGCGGTAAGGAACATGGACAGATCCATATCGGGCCTTTCGTAATCGATGGTGTATCCGCTTTCCGCAGGGCCGGCTGTCGATGCTTACCTGAAGGCGACGGCGACGCTGCCCGCTTCATGCCGGCCCGGCAGCTCATGGACCGGTATCCGTATGGCTGGCCCCTTTCCCCCGGGCCACCGGCACGAAGGGGCGGGTAGGGCCCGCCGACGCCTCCGCTGCAGGCAGAGCTGGTGATGCGATGATCAGCACCAGCGTGGTCGGCCGATGGCCGGCGGGCCCGTGGTACGGGCCCGCCGGCACCCCCCGCCGCAGCTGATGCGGCCTGTCGGATCCAGCCTGGTGCGGATTGGGTGGCGTTGTCCCAGTTGGTGCCCGCCGGGCAGGCCCTGGGAATGAACTTCGCCTGGTGCACGGCCGCCGAGGCGAAGGGCGCCGGGGCGACGGCGGAGAAGATGGCGGCCGCCACGATCAGCGGCGCCAGGGAACGACGCAGGATTGCGCGCATGAAACTTTCCCTTTCGTAGGTATGCGGAAGGAAACTCGGATGGGATCTCGGATGGACGAGGCGCTCGCGTTCCTGCCGCCCGGCCGAGCGGCGGAGCGGGGCTGGCCGGCCCCTCGCGGCACCGGTGCGCGCGCGATCGGATACCCGGCTCGCCGACGTCAGCGGCGGCAGCCGGCGACATAAGGTCCTGCCCGGTGGCCGGTCGTACGCCACGGCCTCAGCCCGGCTCGCCTTAATGTCAATCTGACAGTAACAGGGTCCGCGAGTTTATGTCAATAAGACATTAATAGGTGGCCCGGGACGGCCTGGTCACGGCCGGCGGGTTCATGTCAACCGGACAATAAGATATGCTCGGGCGCATGCCCCGCCGCGAGCGCCAGCTGGTCAACCTGGCCGTCGACCTGGCCATCCTGACCGTCCGGGAGAATCTCCTGCAGGTCCTGATCATCGAGCGGGACAACGAGCCCTACCGGGGCCAGGCCGCGCTGCCCGGCGGGTTCCTGCGCCCCGGCGAGCACCTGCGGCAGGCCGCCGAACGCGAACTCGACGAGGAAACCGCCCTGGACGGCGCCGCCCTGCACCTGGAACAGCTCGCCGTCTACGACGACCCCGGCCGCGACCCGCGAGGCCGCGTCGTCAGCGTCGCCTACCTGGCCATCGCCCCCGACCTGCCGATCCCGGCGGCCGGCTCTGACGCCCGCAGCGCCCGCTGGGCCCCGGTCAGCGCCGTCCGCGGCACGCTGGCCTTCGACCACGCCCAGATCCTGGACGACGCCGTCGAGCGCGCCAGGGAACGGCTGGAGTTCACCACCCTGGCCGCCGCGTTCTGCGGCCCCGTCTTCACCATCGGCGACCTGCGTAACGTCTACGAAGTGGTCTGGAGCACCCCCCTGGACCCGCGCAACTTCAACCGCAAGGTGGCCCACACCCAGGGATTCATCGAGCCCACCGGCACCAAGCGAAGCCCCGACACCGGCCGCCCCGCCGCCCTCTACCAGCGCGGCCCCGCCCAGGCCCTCAACCCCCCGCTGCTGCGCGCCACGACGGCTCCCTAGGAACCGTCGCTGAGCCGGTCCCCGGCCGGCACGCCCGCCGTCTGGTACAAGCTCTCGATCCGGGTCCTGGCCGCCTCGGCGGCCGCCGCGTCCCCGGGCTCGGCGGCGACCCGGACCAGCGCGGCCAGCGCCCTGGTCTCCAGGTAAGCCGCGCCGGCCGCGGCGAACACGGTGACGGCACGCCGCAGGGCGGCGGCCGCCTCGCCGGCCTGCCCCCGGGCCCGGTACAGGGCGGCGGCGGACAGCCACACGCGGCCCTCGAGCATCGCGTCCGCCCCCTGGCGGGCCAGGCCCGCGGCCTCCTCGAAGTACCGCTCCGCTGCGGCGTAGTCACCCTGGCGCCAGGCCACGTCGCCCAGGCCGTGCAGGGCGTACGCGCGCCCGACGCCGGCCTCGCCGAGGTAGATCCCGTAGACCGCGTCGAAGGCGGCCCGGGCGCCGTCGGTGTCCCCCATGGCCAGGCGGGTCTGGCCGATCCAGTAGCGGGTCTGTGCGATCGGCCGCCCGCCGAGCTCGCCGGCCAGGGCTTCGGCCTCGCCGAGAACGCGCAGGGCGGCGGCGTAGTCGCCGCGGTCCAGGTGGGTCTGCCCGATGTAGCGCAGGGCCTGCCACCTCCCCACCGTGTCCCCGGCTTCGGTGTAGCCGGCCAGGGCCTGGTGGAACAGCTCCAGCGGCCGGGTCAGGTGCCCCTGGCGGCGCAGCGCGTTGGCCAGCGTGCGCAGCGCGATCGCCTCACCGTGCCGGTCCCCGCAGCCGGCCAGCAGGGCGGCCGCCCGCTCCAGCTCGGCCAGGCCCGAGGTGCCATCGGTCCGGCGGCTGGCGACCAGCGCCGGCTGGTTGAGGCAGGCCAGCACGATCCCCTCGCCGCGCCGGTCACCGGCCCGGCGGCAGGCCTCCAGCGCGACGGCGTGGGTGGCGGCCCAGTCATCGAAGTAGCCGCGGACCGCGTAGAACTCGTGGGCGGACACGGCCAGGTCCCAGCAGATGCCGGTCAGGCCGAGGGCGGCGCAGTGCTCCACCGCCGCGCGGATGTTGGCCCGCTCGGTCTCGAACCAGGCCAGCGGGTCCGCGCCGGCCTCGGCCAGCGCCTCCGGCGGCGCGTCCCAGCCGGGCACGTCGCTGTGCACCACCTCGAAGTCCCCGCCGTACAGGCCCGCGTGGGCGCGCCGGGCCAGGGTCAGCAGCGCCCGGTACACCTGGCCGGGGACGGCGGCCGGGTCGCCCGGGTACTCGGCCAGCGCCCGGCGGCGGGCGTACTCCCGGGTCAGGTCGTGGAACCGGTAGCGCATCTGGGACCTGACCGGCTCGGTCATGAAGCTCGCGGCCAGCTGTGACAGCGGCCGGGCCGCGTCGGTCTCGCCGCCCGTCTCGTCGCCGCCGAGCAGGGCGGCCGCCGTCCACAGCCCGAACCCGGTCAGCGGCAGCAGGCCCAGGCCCAGGAACAGCCGGCGCGCGCCGGCGTCCAGCCGGTCGAACCCGGCCCCGATGGTGCGTGCCACGCTGAGCTCCCCGTAGGCGAACGCCTCGGGTCCCTGCCGGGCCAGCCGGCCGGCCAGCTCCGCGGTCGGCCGGGGGTGGTCGTGCACCCGCAGCGCCCCGGCGATCCGCAGGGCCAGCGGCAGGCCGCCGCACAGCGCCACTACCCGGTCCACGGCCTCCAGGTCATCGTCCAGGCTGAGGCCGGCGCCGCGCACCACGCGCAGGAACAGCTCGGTCGCGTCCGCGCGCTCCAGCGGCTCCAGCGGCGCCACGTGATGGGCGCCGCTGATCTCCGGCAGCCGCCGCCGGGCGGTGACCAGGACCGCGCAGCCCGGGTTGGCCGGCACCAGCTCACCCGCCTGCGCCCCGTCGGCCGCGTCGTCCAGCACCACCAGCACCCGGCGGTCGGCCAGCAGGGTCCGGTACATCCCGAGCCGCTCCGCCCTGGTCTCCGGCACCCGCGGCACCCCGAACGCCCGCAGGAACTGCGCCAGCACATCGCCGGTGTCCATCCCCGCGTCCACCGCGCCGCTGGCGGTGCCGTGCAGCTCCAGGTACAGCTGGCCGTCGGGGTAATGCTCCCGCGCCTCGTGCGCGGCCCGCAGCGCCAGCGCCGTCTTGCCGATGCCGCCGGGCCCGGAGATCACCACCACCGGCGCCGCGGGCCGGGTCTTCTGGCTCAGCAGCCAGGACACCTCCGCGGCCAGGTCCGCCCGGCCGACCAGCTCCACCGGGGGCGGCAGCTGGCGCGGCACCGCCAGTACCGGGCGCGGCGGCTCCACCGCGGGCGCGCTCGCCCGCTTCACGATGGCGGCCTCCGCCTCGGCGATCGCCTGCGCCTCGCCCCGCGCGATGGCGAAATGAAAGGTCCGCAGCAGCGCGTCCGGCTCGGCACCGGTCTCCGCCTCGAGCGTCTCCCGGTAGCGCTCGTACGCGCTGGCCACGTCGTCCGGGTGCCCGCACCGGTACTGGGTGAGCATGAGCTGCTCGCACAGCCGCTGGTCCGAGGGGTACCAGCCGGCGGTCAGGATCAGCTCGTCCAGGATCCGCTCGTGGTGGCCGCGGGCGAGCTCCAGCCCGAACAGCCGCACCGCGGCCCGCTTGTGCCGCTGCTCCAGCGCCACGGTCTCCTGCCGGAACGCGCCGCTGGGCACGTTGGACAGCGGATGCGGCCCCCGCCACAGCCGCAGCGCCCGCCGCAGGGAGCCGACCTCATCCTCGGTCCGGCGCTCGGCCGCGGCCTCGTCGGCCTCCCGCACCAGCCGCTGGAACAGCAGCGCGTCGACCTCGTTCTCGGCTACCTGGACCTCGTATCCGAACCGGGTGTGGGTCTTGAGGTCACCGTCCCGGCCGATGGTGGCCAGCAGGTCACGCACCGCCTTGACCCGCTTGTAGAGCTGTGCCTCCTCCACCTCATCGCTGCCCCAGGCCGCGCGGATCAGCTCGGTCTTGGATATCCGCCGGTTCGCGTTCACCAGCAGGGCGGCCAGCACGATCAGGGTCGGACCGCCCGGAAGGTCGAGTAACGGGCCGTCCCCGCCGATCTCCAGCTCACCCAGCAGTCGGTAGATCACGCGCTTCCTCCCCTCAGCGTGCATAGGCCCAGTATGCAGGGCGATCCGCCGACGCTACGCGAGCGGCGGCGGCACCAGGGGCCGTTCCGGAAGCGAAACGGAAGTGTATCGGTAGCTCTCCATGCTTAAATCGCATTAAGTAAAGGACTGGCTGCAGAAAGTTATAGGTGATGACGATGACGAGGTCCGCGGATCGCGGGATCACCGACCCGGCCCGGGCGGCCACCGCGCTGCCCGGGCGCTGCCATGGGAGCCTCGACGCGATCACCGACAGCGAGCGCCGTGGATTACGCCCCATCGGAACCACCGCACGTGAGGTAGCGACCCGGACCGGCGTTCTGCTCAACGACCTGCTCGCCCTGCCCGGCGTTCGCATCTTCCAGGGCGTGCGCCCGGACACCGGACAGGACATGCCGCGCATCCCGCACGCGATCAGCGCCGGCAGGCAGGTCATCCTGGTCGAGTCGGTGGCCTGGCCGCCGGGCCGGTACGCCGCCCGGGCGGCCGGCCGGATCCATTGCGACGGCACGTATACGGGGCAGTCGGTCCGCCCGCTGATCAACGCCGTCAGGCACTGGCGGCAGACCCTGCCGCGCGGCCACCGGGTCAGCGCCCTGGTGGTCGTCCACCCGACCACCGCAGGCCACCTCGCGCTGCCCGCCCCGGCCACCCGGGACCTCGCCTGGACCTGTGCCGACGATGCCGTCCGCGCGATCCAAGCCCGCCTTCCGCGCGGGCAGCCGGCGGTCAGCATGAAGGCGGTCGCGGCGCTCTTCGCGGCGACCGCCCCGGCAGAAAGCCCATAGGGGAAGAAACCCGGTAACAGCCCCAGCCACCCTGCTAACGTGCCCCTGTCAGACGAAAGGGGCGGCTTCCGTGGCCGGGATGATCTTCTTTACGGACAACTACCAGGACCGTAGCACCAACGACGGATATCAGTTCGAGTTCTTCTGCCGTCGCTGCGGTAATGGCTACACGTCCTCGTTCCAGCACTCGGTCACCGGTTTCGGCGGCCGCCTGCTCCGGCTGGGCGGCGACATGGTGGGCGGCGCCGTCGGCGAGAAGGCCGCGCAACTCGGCTGGGACGCCGAGTGGATGCGGGACGGCGCCCGCGGGTCGACCCGCGACAAGGCGCTCGCCCGGGCCGTCGAGGAGATGCAGCCGTACTTCCACCAGTGCCACCGCTGCGGGCAGTGGGTGTGCCAGCAGGTGTGCTGGAACGCCCAGCGCGGCCTGTGCACCACCTGCGCCCCCAAGCTGGACCAGGAGATAGCCGGCCTGCAGGCCGCGGCGCAGGTCGATCAGCTGAACCAGAAGATCAGGAGCCAGGACTGGACCAGGGACATCAACTACCGCGACCAGGGCACGGGCCTGTGCCCGTCCTGCGGGCAGGAAAGCGGCGGCGGGAAGTTCTGCCAGAGCTGCGGCCACGCGCTGGCCGCGGCGGAGTCGGCGAAGAAGTTCTGCGGTAACTGCGGGACCGTGCTGACCGGCGCGAGATTCTGCGGCGAGTGCGGCACCCCGGCCGGATAGCTGGCCCGCGCCATGAGCACGGCCCAGTACAGGATCTTGTCGCCGGCCAACGAGAAGCGCGAGGACGGCCAGGCTGACGTGGGGATCGCCGACGGCGCGCTGGTGCTCGCGCCTTCCGGCGAGAGCGTGCTGCGTGTCCCGTTCGGTCATATTGCCTCGGTCACCGAGCCGGAGCCGTTCACGGTCCGGATCACCCTCGCCGACGGGACCGCCGTCGAGCTGAGCCGGCTGGGCGTCATGCGCACGCAGCTGCTCGCCGAGCTGCGCGACGGGCGGGGGGACGCCGCGGCGGCGGCCGCCGCCGCGGTGGGCGAGGCGGCGGCGTTCTCCTGCGTGACCGGGGGCGAGCCGGCCGAGGTCCGGGTCTACGACGACGCGCTGCTGGTCCTCGGCGCCGCCGGCGGTGAGCGGGTCAGCTTCTCCTTCGTCGGCGCGGTGCAGGTGCGGGACTACGCGGTCACGGTGGAGGTGGCGGGACGGGAACCGGTGATCTTGTCCCGGCTCGGCCGGCGGACCGGCGAGCTGGCCGGCCTGCTGGCCGGCCGGCTCGCGGAGGCGCGCGGCCGGACGGCGGCGTTCCTGGGCGCGCTGCTGCCCGGGCTCGACCCGATGGCCCTGCGCGCGGCGGCCGGGCTGCTCCGGGACGGCGTGGCCGTGCCGGCCCGCGAGCTCGACGCCATCCACCCCGACCTGGCCGCCACCTTGATCCAGGTGGCCACGCTGCCCGCGCGCCGGGACGCGGTGGCCGAACTGGCCCGGCGGACCGACCTCGCGATCGGTTTCAGGCAGCTGGTTTCGGTGCGCCGGCCCGCGACCGGGGTGACGCCGTGGCGAGATCCCGCCGCCGCGCCGCACATCGGCGAGCACGCCGGAAATCAGCAGAGCCCGGGCGGCGCGTTCCAGCCGGGCCTGGCCGGCCTGCTCTCGGCCGGCCTCATGTCCGGCGGGCCCGGCGGGTTCGGGTTCGGCGAGGGGTACGGCGCCTTCGGCGCGTACTGGGCGTTCCGCGCGCTCGGCGCCGGGATGAACCCCCGCGGGCAGCAGCGCCCGATGGCCCCGCGGCCCGACATGACCCGGGGCTGCCTGATCCCCGCCACCGAGGACCTGGCCGCGCTGACCACGGCCGGCCAGGACCCCACGGTGCTCGCGTTCGCGCTCGGCCGCGGGCCCGGCCTGGTGGTCTTCGAGGTGCTCAACCAGGCCGAGCCCATGACCCAGGTGTACCGGGCGGACGGCGCCGACGGGCTCGCGGCGGTCAACCGGGCCCTCGACGACGCCGGCTTCCAGGTAGCGGGCCATGAGGCCCTGGCCGGGCAGGTCCCCCACGACGCGCAGTGGCCGGACCGGATCGCCGCCCTGCTCGCCAACCGGCCCTGACCCCGGACGGCGGGCCGGCCCGGGGTCCGGCATGGTCAAGTGCGAGGCATATGAACCGCGTGGGGCGGGAATTACGTTCTCTAGGCGAGGCCATATGAGCGGGTGGCCGCACGGACAGGCCAGGGGCGCATGGACCACACAGGGGACGAGCAGCCGACCGAGGACGCGCGGCCTTACCTGCCCACGGAAATCGCGCGTCCCCGCCCGCCGGCGCAAGCGGGCCCCTCGTATGAGCCCACCCAAGCGGGCCCCTCGTATGAGCCGACCCACGCCGGGCCCGCGGACAAGCCCACAGCAGCCGGGCCGTCCTACACGCCGGCCCACGCCAGGTCGGCCGCGTACCAGCCGACCCAGGGCGGGCCTGGAGACCGGGCCGATCCAGCGCAGGATCTCCTGAGGTACGGTCCCGGTGTTCCCGCGACCCCGCCTCCGGGGGCCGCGCAGACGGCCGAGCGCATCTGGCGCACCGGCCGCCCGGAGGAGCCGGCCCGGCGGCCGCGGCGATGGCGCGGGCTGGCCAGCGCGGCGCTCACCGTGATCCTGCTCGCGGCCAGCGCCGTGGTGCTCTACCTGCGCTTCCATCACCCGCCGTTCCACGTGATCGGGGTGGCGATCACGCAGCAGACGCAGACCGCCTGCGGGGTCAACGTGACCGGCCAGATCAGCACCAACGGCGCCGCCGGGACGATCTCGTACCAGTGGCTGTTCCAGCCGGACCGGCGATCGCCGCAGCCGCTGAGCCAGTCGGTCGTGGCCGGGCAGAACCTCGTGTACGTGACCGTCGCCGTGCAGGGCAGCGGCCACGGCACCGCGTCGCGCACGGTCACCCTGCAGGTCCTCGGCCCGGACCGCCGGGCCGACTCGACCAAGGTGGTCCTGCAGTGCTGAGGAACACCGGGCGGCCAGCCCCAGGGCCCGAGCCGTAAAGGGGACCCGGATGGCAGAGTGGAACGTCCCCGGCTATACCGTGCTGCGAGCGCTCGGCTCGGGCGGGTTCGGCGAGGTGGTGCTGGCCAGGCACGACGCGTCGGGAGTTCCCGTGGCGATCAAGTACCTGCGCCATGAGCTGCTCTCCGACACCGAGTTCGCCACGATGTTCCGCGGCGAGGCGGCCACGCTGGCCTCGCTGGACGAGGAGAACGTGGTCCGGCTCTACGAGTACGTCGAATCGCCGTTCGGCGCCGCCATCGTCATGGAGCTCGTGGACGGCGTCTCGCTGCGCGACATCCTGGCCCATCAGGGCAAGACCACGGCGGAGGCGGCGCTCGTGGTGCTGCATGGCTCGCTGCTCGGGCTGGCGGCGGCGCACCGGCGCGGGGTCGTGCACCGGGACTACAAGCCTGAGAACGTCCTGGTCGACGGCGAGGGCATGAGCAAGCTGACCGATTTCGGCATCGCGGCGCGGGCCGGTGAGCTGCCGATCCCGGCCGGCACCTTGGTGTACGCGCCGCCCGAGCAGATGGCCGGCGCCCCGGCCAGCCCGGCCGGCGATGTCTACTCGGCCACGGCCACGTTCTACGAATGCCTGGCCGGCCGGCCGCCGTTCACCGGGAACACCGCCGAGATCCTGCTCCGGCAGCACCGCGTGGAGCCGGTGCCGCTGGACCCGGTGCCCGAACCGCTCCGGCCGCTGGTGGCCGCGGGGATGGCCAAGAACCCCCGGCAGCGGCCGTCCGACGCGGCCGCCTTCGTCACCGGGCTGGAGACGATCGCGTCCGGCGCGTACGGCCCGGGGTGGCACGAGCGCGGCCGGTCGCACCTGGGTGAGGCGGCCCTGCTGCTGGCGGCGCTGTGGCCGTCCGGCACGCCGCCCTCGGTGCAGGGCACCGAGGTGTACCGGATCCGCCTGTTCCGGCGGTTCAGCCCGGCCAGGGCGGCCATCACGGCCGGCGTGGCGATCGCGGTCGTGGCGGCGGCCGCGGCGGCCATCACCCGGCCGGCTCCGTTCAAGCCCAGCTCCCTGAACCACCCGGTGCCCGTGCAGTCCGTGGTGCTCCAGCCGCCTGCGTCCCCGTCGTCCTCCTCGGCCTCCCCCTCGCTGTCACCGTCGCACTCCGCGAAGCCTTCGCCGTCGCCGTCCACGGTGCCGGCCTCCTCGGCACCGCCGTCCGCGGCGGCGGCGACGTCGTCCTCCCCGGCGCCGCCGCCATCCTCGGCGTCGCCCTCGCCGTCGCCGAAGCCCTCGCCGTCCAAGTCCCCGTCGCCGTCTGCATCCCCGTCGCCGTCCCCGTCGTCGTCCTCGTCCTCGCCGTCGCCCACGCCCACCCCGACTCCCACCACGCAATCGCCCACGCCCACCCCGTCCCCGAGCACGACGACGCCCGGGATCGGCGCCGCCCCCGCCTGACCCGGACGGGGGCAGCGCCGTAAGCTGCAGGCACCGGCGACACCATCGGAGCCTGCCATGCCCTCAGCCGTTCCCGTCATCGACCTCACGCCCTGGTTCGGCGCGGACGAGGCGGCCCGCGCGGCGGTCGCCGCCGAGGTCGACGCCGCCCTGCAGAGCGTGGGCTTCTTCCTGATCAGCGGGCACGGCGTGCCGGACGAGGAGCGCGCGCGGGTCCGCGCGCAGGCGCGGGCGTTCTTCGCGCTGCCGGCCGGGACCAAGCGGCGCTACGCCGTCACCGTCGGCGGCCGGGGCTGGCTGCCGCCCGGCGTCGAGGCGAACGGCTACGCCGAGGGCACCGAGACCCCGCCGGACCTGAAGGAGTCGTTCGCGGCCGGCGCGGACACCCCGACCGGCGACCCCGAGGCGGACGGGTTCTGGTTCCAGCCCAACGTCTACCCGGCCGAGGTGCCCGGGCTGCAGCCCGCGGTGGTCGGCTACCTGGCCCGGATGCGCGCCCTCGCGGACGAGCTGCTGGTGCTGTGCGCGGCCGCGCTCGGGCTGGAACGTGACTTCTTCACCCGGCACACCGGGCACGCCACGCACATGATGAACATCAACTGGTACCCGCCGATGGCCGTGGCCGGGGTGCCGGAACCCGGCCAGTTCCGGATCGGCCCGCACACCGACTTCGGCACCGTCACCATCCTGGACCGCGAGCCGGGCCGCGGCGGCCTGCAGGTGTGGACCGAGCAGGACGGCTGGGCGGACGCGCCGTACGTGCCTGGCACGTTCACCATCAACGCCGGCGACCTGCTGGCCCGGTGGAGCGGCGGCCGGTGGAAGTCCAACCGGCACCGCGTGCTGCCGCCGCAGGCCGAGGCGCCGGAGGAGGACCTGGTCTCGCTGGTCTACTTCTACGAGGCCGACCACGACGCGGTGATCGAGTCGCTGCGCCCGCCGGTCGGCAGGCGGGGCGACTACGCCCCGGTGGTGTCCGCCCAGTTCATCAAGACCCGCCTGGATGCCATCACGCAAGCATGATCCCTAACGGACCCGGTTCGTGCCCCGCCGGAACCTTCCGCGAGGCACGCAGCCCGCTCGTTCGGTGCCTTCGTCAGTA
>Ga0335080_10005875_pt1 | contig 12694 bp, 12 predicted proteins | sample Lox_Sample_34_FD_206720 | JGI IMG/M metagenome (GOLD analysis project Ga0335080, IMG submission 206720) | Soil microbial communities from Loxahatchee National Wildlife Refuge, Florida, United States - Lox_Sample_3.4 | ecosystem: Environmental > Terrestrial > Soil > Wetlands | place: USA... | reverse complement strand
CCCGCGTCCTTCAGCACCGCGAGCACCTCCTCGTGCGAGATGCCCTCGAGCTTCGACATGTGGTGGATCTCGGACGCCGTGTAGAACTTGAGATGGACGTCGGGAAGCGCGGCGCGCAGCTTCCGCAGCACGTCGGCGTAGAACTCGAGGTCGACGTGCGGGTTCTCGCCGTTGACGCAGTGGATCTCGGTGAACCGCGTCGCCTCGTACTGGACCACCGCGTCCGCGACGAGCTCGTCGGCCGAGAGCGTGTACGCGTCCTCCTGGCGCTGCGTCTTCGCGAACGCGCAGAACTTGCACTTCACGCGGCAGACGTTCGTCTGGTTCAAATAGAGGTTCTGGACGAAGAAGACCTCGTCGCCGCCGCCGCGGAGCCGCCGCGCGAGGTCGGCGAGCTCGCCGAGCGCGAGCAGGTCCTCCGACTCCATCAGCGTCACGCCGTCCTCGAAGTCGAGCCGCTCGCCGGCCTCGATCTTGGCGCGGATCGGGGCGAGCGTGTCCAGCGATTCGAGCAGCGCCAAAGCGTTTACCTCTCTCTGTTGACGACGGCGTGCGTCAGCGACTCGAGCTCGTCGCGGTGGAGCTCGCCGTTGAGGCACGCCCGGGCCCGTCTAGCGTAGTCGAGCGCGACGTCGCGGGACCGCTCCAACGCGCCGGTCGCGGCGACGCGCGTGAGCGCGCCCCCTTGAGAGAGCGCGAGCGGGTCGCCGGCGAGCGCACTGCGCACGACGTCGTCCTCGGCGGCCGCGAGCAGGAGCGGGAGCGTCGGCGTGCCGTCGCGGAGGTCCGTGCCGGCGATCTTCCCCGTCTCGATCGTCGCGCCGGAGCAGTCGAGCACGTCGTCGGCGATCTGGAACGCGACGCCGAGCGCGAGGCCGTAGTCGCCGGAGCCGCCGCCGAGCCGGCACGACGCCTCGAAGAGCTTCCCCGTCTTCAGCGCGCAGCGCTCGAGGTACGCGTCGACGGTCGTCGACGGGTCGTGCGTCTGCGTGCGCTGCATCGCCTCGCCGCGCGCGAGGCAGAGCGTCGCGTCCGCCAGGATCGCGACGTCGGCCGCGCCGCCCGTCGAGGCGAGCTCCGCGAACGCGCGCGCGAAGAGGTAGTCGCCGGTCGCGCGTGCCGCCTCCGGGCCGTGCACCGACCAGGCCGCCGCTTTGCCGCGGCGGAAGTGCGCACGGTCGATGAGGTCGTCGTGGACGAGCGTCGCCATGTGGACGAGCTCGACGGCGACGCCGGCGGCGATCGACGGCTCGGTCCCGGGCGGCGCCGAGAGGAACACGAGCAGCGGGCGGAGCCGCTTCCCGCCGGCCGCGAGCGCCTCGTTCCCGACGGCCGCGACCACGCCCGGATGGCTCGCGACGGTCCGCGCGAGCCGCTCCTCGATCGCGTCGAGGTACTCCTCGAGGCCGGGTGCCTCGCGAATCGCGGCCAGCGTCGTCGTTGCACTCACTCCGATCCCTCCGCCTCACCGACGTGCAGGGCCACGATACCCCCTGCAAAGAGCCGGAATCGAACCGCGGTGAAGCCGCACGCCGCGAGCAGGTCGGCGAGCTCGCGCGGCACGGGGAAGCGGCGGACGCTCGCGGGGAGGTACGTGTACGCGTCGCCGCCGGGGAGCACCTTGCCGAGCTGCGGGACGACATGGTCGAACCACACGCGGTAGAAGGGCGCGAGCGCGCCGTCCGGGGTCGTGATCTCGAGGATCCCGAGCCGTCCGCCGGGCCGCAGCACGCGGCGCAGCTCGCGGAGGCCCGCCTCGAGGTCGTCGACGTTCCGGACGCCGAAGCCGACGGTCGCCGCGTCGAACGACGCGTCGTCGAACGGGAGCGCGAGCATGTCGCCGCGCACCCACTCGACCCCCGCGTCCTTCGCGCGCGCCTTCTCGAGCATCCGCTCCGCGAAGTCGAGCCCGACGACGCGGCCCGCACCGGCGCGGCGCGCGGCGACCGCGAGGTCGCCGGTCCCGCAGCACGCGTCGAGCACCGAGTCGCCCGGCCGCACGACGGTCTCGACCGTGATCCGACGCCAGCGCCGGTCGAGCCCGGCCGTCATCAGCCGGTTCATCGGGTCGTAGACCGGCGCGATCCGGTCGAACATCGACCGGACGCCGTCCGCGGGCAGCCTGCCGGTCTCGACCGTCAAGGCGCCGAGCCCCACCGCTTCGCGAGCGTGTTGTCGAGCCCGAGCTGGTCGAGGGCCCGCGCGACGACGAAGTCGACGAGATCCGAGACGGTCTCGGCGCCGTGGTAGAAGCCCGGCGCGAGGAAGAGGATCGTCGCGCCCGCCTCGCGGAGCGTGAGCATGTTGCGGAGGTGGATCGTCGAGAGCGGCGTCTCGCGCGGCATCAGGATCAGCCGCCGCTCCTCCTTGATGGCGACCGAGGCCGCCCGGTGGATGAGGTTCTGCATCGCGCCGGAGGCGATCGTCCCGAGCGTCCCCATCGAGCACGGACAGATGACGTACGCGTCGACCTTCGCCGAGCCGGACGCGTACGGGGCCTTCCAGTCGTTCGGGTCGTAGAGCGTCGCGGCCGAGCCGACCGGCTCGAGCAGCCGCGCGAGCGTCTCGTCGCGGGAGAGCCGCGCGTTGCCGTAGAGCTCGGTCGCGATCACCTCGATCCCGGCGCTCGACGCGCAGACGCCGATCTCGCAGTCCTGCTCCGCGAGCGCCTCGAGGAGCCGCGCCGCGTAGGGCGCGCCGGACGCTCCGGTTATCCCGAGAAAGACATGCATGGCTCGACTTCCGAGATTGTGACTGTTCCGGCGCTACTGCTTGCCCTTCGAGGCCTCGAGGAAGATCGCGAGCTGGGTCAGGCGTTTCAGCCCGAGCGAGTCGAACTTCGGCATCGGCGAGCCGGGGTTCACGCACGACGGGCACTGGAGATGCCGGATCTGGAAGGCGATCCCGAGGTTCTTCGTCCCGATCTCGCTGAGGTCGGGCGCGCCGAGGTTCGACGAGCCCGAGCCGAGGTACGTGTGGCAGGCGGTACAGCCGGAGGTCGCGAAGAGGATCGCGCCGGGCACCGCTCTCGGCGGCAGGTTCGCCTCCTTCACCCACGTCGGCACGTCCGCGACGACCTCCGACGCGAGCGCCTCCTTCGCGGTCGCGCCCTTCCACGTCAGCACCGCCATCGAGACGATCGTCAGCGCGGCGGCGACCATCGCGACGGGCCGGTACGCCGGCCGGCGCTCGCGCCGCGAGTCGAAGAACGGCAGCCCGATCAGGATCACGAGCAGGATCGTCGGCACGCCGACGGTGCCGAGGAACACCGACTCCGGCCACTTGAAGATCCGGAGCAGGTAGAAGAGGAAGTAGAAGTACCAGTCGGGGCGCGGCACGAAGTTCGTCGTGCCCGGGTCGGCCGGCGCCGTGTACAGCGGCCCGAGGATGCCCGGGTTCGTGCCGTCGTGATGCGGCCCGCCCGCCGTCCACTTCCAGATGCAGGCGAGGGCGATGATCACCGACACGACGACGAGGCTCATCAGCGTGTCCTCCCACATCGCCCACGGGAAGAACGGCTTGCCGCGCTTCTTGACGTCGTCCTTGTAGCGCGCGAAGTCCTCGCGCTGGAGCTGCCTGAGGCTCGGCTTCTCGGACATCTACTCGGAGCCTCCGGGCTCGGCGGTCAGGCCCTTGCGCAGCGTCGTCGGCTCCTCGGGCCGCTCCGTTCCCGCCGCCTCCTTCGACCACGGCGGCGAGGTGACGCCGAGCCGGATCACGAGGTAGAGGTGCAGCCCGATCAGCCCGGCGATCGCGCCGGGCAGCACGAGCATGTGCAAGGAGTAGAAGCGCGTCAGCGTCTCGGCGGAGATCTCCTGCCCCGATCGCAGGAACTGCGCGAGCCACGGCCCGAGGAACGGCGCCGTCCCGTTCAGGTTGATCCCGACGACGCTCGCCCAGTACGCGGTCTGGTCCCACGGGAGCAGGTAGCCGGTGAACCCCTCGGCGAGCGCGCTCGCGAGCAGCAGCACGCCGACGATCCAGTTCAGCTCGCGCGGGTACTTGTACGCGCCGAAAAGGAACACGCGCCCCATGTGCAGGAACATGAGGATGATGAAGACGCTCGCGCCCCACTTGTGCATGCCGCGCACGAGCCAGCCGAGCGTGAGGTGGTCGGTGATGTCGACGATCGACGGGTACGCGCCGGTGGGCGTCGGCTGGTAGTACATCGCGAGGATCACGCCGGTGACCGCCTGGACGATGAACGCCGTCAGCGTGGCCGAGCCGAGCGTCTGCATCCAGTTCGTGTCCGCCGGGACGTTGCGGAAGAGGAAGTACTTGACGCCGCCGACGAGGCCCGAGCGCTCCTCGAGCCAGTCGAGCGGGTACTGGACCGCGATCTCGAGGTTCTCGCGCCGGATCTGACCCTTCGTGGGCGGTTTGCGCGCGGCGGCCATCTAGTGATGGGGCGGCTGGATGGGATAGAACCACTGCTCCGGGCCGTCGACGTGCTGGCCCGGCCCGGCGAGCTTGTAGCTGTGGATCTGCGCCTGCGCGCCGGTGCCGTCGACGTGCGAGACGGAGAACGTGTGGAGCAGGATCAGGCGGCCGTGGTCGATCTCGAACGCGTAGCGGTCGAGCGCGCGCACCGGCGGGCCGGCCGTCCGGTTGCCCTCCGTGTCGTACTGGCCGCCGTGGCACGGGCAGCCGAAGCCTGCGGGCGTCGTCGGGATGAGCCGCACCTCGCCGTTCGCCGTCTTCTCCTCGGACGGCTTGCCGATGGGGCCGTTCGCCTGCACGGGGCAGCCGAGATGCGCGCACCGGTTCGAGATGATCGTGAAGCTCGGGACGGTCCGCGCCGAGCCCTCGACCCTGACGCTGCCGTTGTTGCGGACGAACGCCGTGCGCCGGCTCACCTCGCCCTCCGCCGGGTTCACCATGAAGGTCGCGATCCGCCACTGGCTCTCCGGGAACTCCGTGATCGGGCCGAGGTCGACCTTGTAGCGCTTCTGGCCGACGAACGACGGCAGCACCGCGAACCCGGCGACCGGCAGCGTGACGAGGCCGCCGATGATCGCGCCGACGCCGACCGTGACCGTCTCGAGGAAGCGGCTCCGCGGGAAGCGCTCCTTCGTCGTCAGCTCGGACTCGGGCTTGCGCGGGCGGCCCTCGGCCGTCTCCGCCTCGACCGTCGTATGCTCGACACGGTACTCGCGCGTCGCCTCGCGGATCCAGAGGAAGCCGAAGACGAGCGTGATCAGCGCGCCGATGCCGCCGATCAGCAGCGGGTCGACGACGAGCCCGACGAGGATGACCGCGATGCCGACGGCGAAGCCGAGCGGGTAGATCGTCGGCGACGGCTCGTGCGCCCCGCCGTGCTCCTCCGGACCGTGGTCCGACACTTAGGCCGCTCTCTCGCGCATCCGGGATGGAGTCTTATCGAAACGGGCGGCCCTCGTCACGGGGAACCGATCCCGTACTCGGCCCAGCGGCGGTCGACGAGCGCCTTGATCTCCGGGCTCATCTCGATCTCCTCCGGCCACGGGCGCGCGCCCTCCTCGGGCCACTTCGACGTCGCGTCGATCCCGAGCTTCCCGCCGACGAACTGCCGCTCGGGCGCGTGGTCGAGGTGGTCGAGCGGCCCCTCGGAGAGGACGACGTCGCGCGCCGGGTCGACGTTCGCTCCGGCGTAGAAGACGACCTGCTCGTAGTCGTGGACGTCCACGTGCGCGTCGACGACGATCACGCACTTCGTGAGGCTCAGCATCCCGAGCCCCCAGATCGCGTGCATCACCTTCGCCGCGTGGCCCGGGAACGCCTTGCGGATCGAGACGATGCAGCAGTTGTGGAATGCACCGGCGACGGGAAGGTCGTAGTCGACGATCTCGGGCACGCTCGTCCGGATCGCCGGGAGGAAGATCCGCTCCGTCGCCTTGCCGAGCCACGCGTCCTCCTGCGGCGGCTTGCCGACGACGATCGACGGGTAGATCGCGTCGCGCCGCATCGTCATCGCGTCGACGTGGAAGACGGGGAACGGCTCGGCCGGCGTGTAGTAGCCGGTGTGGTCGCCGAACGGCCCCTCCTCGCCGAGCTCGCCGGCGTCGATGTGGCCCTCGAGGACGATCTCCGCGCGCGCCGGGACCTCGAGGTCGACGCCGACGCCCTTCACGAGCTCGACCGGCTCGCCGCGGAGGAACCCGGAGAGCATCAGCTCGTCGATGTGCTTCGGCAGCGGCGCGCTCGCCGAGTACGCGGTCACCGGGTCGAGCCCGAGCGCGACCGCGACCTCGATCCGGCCGCCGCTCGCGAGCCAGTCCGCGCGCCCGTCCTTGTGCATCTGCCAGTGCATGAACGTCGTGCGCCGGTCGATCACCTGCATCCGGTACATGCCGACGTTTCGGCCGCCGGTCGCGGGGTCGCGCGTGATCACGGCGGGAAGCGTGATGAACGGCGCCGGGTCGCCGGGCCAGCAGCGCTGGATCGGCAGGAGCCCGAGGTCGACGTCGTCGCCGCGAAGCACGACCTCCTGCACCGGCCCGCGCTTCACCGTGTGCGGCGTCGAGTCCGCGATCGACTTCAGCCGCTGGAGGCCGCGCACCTTCTCGATCAGGCCGGCGGGCGGCTGCATCTCGAGCACGTCGGCGAGCTTCTGCGCCGCGTCGTCGAGCTTCTCGACGCCGAGCGCGAGGCACATGCGCCGCTCGGTGCCGAACTGGTTGATGAGCAGCGGGTGGCTCGCGCCCTTCGGCCGCTCGAAGAGCAGTGCCGGGCCGCCGGAGCGCACGGTGCGGTCGACGATCTCCGTGATCTCGAGGTCAGGGTCGACCTCCGCCGAGACGCGGACGAGCTCGCCCTCGCGCTCGAGGAGTGCGATCCACTCCCGAAGGTCCTTCACGGGTGGATCAGTGCTGCCGGTGCCGCAGCCAGTGGAACAGCTCGCCGAGCGCGATCACGCTGACGAAGACGAGCCCGACGACGAGCATCGAGAGCACCGTCTTCTTGCCTTCCTCTGCCGCGCTCTCCGCGGCGAGCAGGTGGAACAGCGCGACCACGACGGCGACTCTACCGCAGGCGGTTGTCGTGCGCGGCGAGGGCCAGCCCCACGGCGGCGTCGCCGGCGGCGGCGCGCGCGGCGTCCTCGAGTGGTGCCGCGTCGCCGTGGAGCCGGAGCGCGGCGCGTGCGTCGTCGAGCTCGTTGCGGCCGAGGAGCGCGGCGGTCGCGGCCCAGAGCGGCCCGTCGCCCGGGCCGTCCTCCGCGCGGAGCTGGCTGCAGAGCGAGATCAGCTCCGAGAGGTCCTCGACGGCGGCAACGTCGCCGAACGCGGCGATCCGCACGAGGCCGTGCGCGTAGAGGTAGTCGCCGAGGAGGAGCGCCGCGTCGCCGTCGGCGGGCGCGAAGAGCCGCGGCTCGCCGTAGTGCACGAGGTAGCCCTCGTAGATCGTCTCGAGCCCGAGCGCGAACCGCTCCTCCGCGAGCGGCGAGAAGACGGCGACGAGCTCGCGGTCGCCCTCCGGGCGGAGCGCCTCGGCCCACAGCGGCGACTCGGCCGCCGCCTCGGCCGCGAGCGCACCCCAGACGTCACTCACCGCGGAAGAACTCACCGACGCTCTCGATCGTGCGGTCGATCTCCTCGTCGCCGTGCGCGAGCGACACGAACATCGCCTCGAACTGCGACGGCGCGACGTAGATCCCGCTCGCGAGCAGATGGCGGAACAGCGCGCCGTACCGCTCGGTGTCGCAGCGCTTCGCGTCGTCGAAGTCGCGGATCGGGCCGTCCGTCATGAAGAGCGTCAGCATCGCGCCGACACGGCGCACGCGTCCGTGCCGCGCGAGCCCCGCTTCGAGCCGCGCACCGCGGCGCTCGAGCTCCTCGTAGACCGCGGGATCGTGCAGGCGCCGCAGCACCGAGAGCCCCGCGGCGGTCGCGAGCGGGTTGCCGGAGAGCGTGCCGGCCTGGTAGACGGGGCCGTTCGGCGCGAGCTGGTCCATGACGTCGGCGCGGCCTCCGAAGGCCGCGAGCGGGAGCCCGCCGCCGACGATCTTCCCGAGGATCGTGAGGTCCGGCGTCACGCCGTAGAGCTCCTGCGCGCCGCCGCGCGCGACGCGGAAGCCGGAGATCACCTCGTCGAAGACGAGCAGCGCGCCCGACGCGTCGCACAGCTGCCGCAGCGCGGCGAGATAGCCGTCGACCGGCGGCACGACGCCCATGTTCCCCGCGACCGGCTCGACGACGATCGCCGCGAGCCCCTCGCCGTAGCGCATCACCGCGTCGGCGATCGCCTCGAGGTCGTTGTACGGGACGACGATCGTGTCCGCCGTGACAGGGCTCGGGACGCCGGGCGACGACGGGATCCCGAGCGTCGCGAGGCCGGAGCCGGCACTCGCGAGCAGCGCGTCGGCGTGACCGTGGTAGCAGCCGGCGAACTTGACGATGCGGTCGCGCCTCGTGAAGCCGCGCGCGAGCCGGATCGCGCTCATCGCCGCCTCGGTGCCGGACGAGACGAGCCGCACCTTCTCGACCGACGGCACCGCGTCCGCGATCTCCGCCGCGAGCTCGACCTCCGCCTCGGTCGGCGCGCCGAAGCTCGTCCCGCGGAGCGCGGCGGCGCGCACCGCCTCGACCGTCTCGGGGTCCGCGTGCCCGAAGAGCAGCGGCCGTCGACGTCGACGAGGTAGGCGCCCTCGCCGCGCTCGACGAAGAACGGCTCGTCGAGGCCGACCGCCTTCATCGCGCGGACGGGCGAGTTGACGCCGCCGGGGATGAGGGAGAGCGCGCGACGATAGAGGTCGCTACGCGTGCTCAGAGCCAACCGGCGAGGTCCTTCGTCCAGTAGCTGAGGACGAGGTCGGCGCCCGCGCGCTTGATCGCGGTCAGCGACTCGAGCACCGCCGTCCGCTCGTCGAGCCAGCCCGCCTGCGCGGCCGCCTTGAGCATCGCGTACTCGCCCGAGACGTTGTACGCGCCGATCGGGACGTCGAACGCGTCGCGCGCCGCGCGGATCACGTCGAGGTACGGCAGCGCGGGCTTGATCATGATCGCGTCCGCGCCCTCGTCGATGTCGAGCTCGCACTCGCGCAGCGCCTCGCGGACGTTCGCGGGGTCCATCTGGTAGCCGCGGCGGTCGCCGAACGCCGGCGCGGACCCGGCCGCCTCGCGGAACGGCCCGAAGAACGCGGACGCGTACTTTGCCGAGTACGCGAGGATCGGAGTCGTCTCGAACCCGGTGTCGTCGAGCGCGTCGCGGATCGCGCGCACGCGGCCGTCCATCATGTCGCTCGGCGCGACGACGTCGGCTCCTGCATCGACGTGCGACACGGCGGTGCGCGCGAGCACCTCGAGCGACGGGTCGTTCGCGATCTCGCCGTCGACGAGGATCCCGCAGTGGCCGTGCACCGTGTACTCGCAGAGGCACACGTCGGTGATCAGCACGAGCTCGGGGAAGCGCGGCCGGAGGGCGCGGAGGGCGCGCTGCACGATCCCGTCGTCCTCCCACGCGCCGGTCGCGAGCTCGTCCTTCTCCTCGGGGATCCCGAAGAGGATCACCGCCCGGACGCCGAGCCGGACGAGCTCCTCGACCTCGCGGACGAGCCCGTCGACGTCGAAGCGCGACATGCCCGGAAGCGCCTCGTTCCGGAGCGGCTCGGGCGCGACGAAGAGCGGCATGACGAACGACTCGAGGTCGAGCCGCGTCTCGCGCACGAGCCCGCGCAGCGGCGCCGTGCGCCGGAAGCGGCGAAGCCTCACGTCCGGGAACGAGCTCACGTGCAAAGAGTACGTCTCTCGACCCGGCCGGGGCTCTTGACCCGTGGCAAGGAGAGGGCGAGGATGGCCTCGTGCCGTGGGCAGGCCGCAGGGCTTACGGCGTCGGTGCCGCCCTCGTGCTGCTGGCCGTCGCCTCCGTCGTCGGCGCTACCGCCGACCGGTCGGACGCGCGCGCCGCCCGCAGCACGACCCCGGTGTCGTCGTGGATCGTGGACGGCACCGTGTACGCGATCGCCGCGACCGCGAAGGACATCCTCCTCGGCGGCGACTTCACGCTCATCGGGCGGCCGACCGGCACGTGGGCGACGGTGGACCCGAGCGGCGCCGTCCGCGTGCGCAGCGCCGTCACCGACACGGTCGGCAACGCCGTCACCGACGGGCGCGGCGGCTGGTATCTCACAGGCGACATCGGATCGGTCGGCGGCGTCGCACGGACGCGGATCGTGCACCTCCTCCCGACGGGTCGCCTCGACGTGAAGTGGCATCCGGAGGTGAACGGAGCGGTCAACGCGCTCGTCCGGATCGGCTCGACGCTCTACCTCGGCGGCGAGTTCACGAGGTTCGGCGGGCTCCCGCGCAGCGAGCTCGCGGCGGTCGACATCGCTACCGGTGCGGTGAACAGCTGGAGCCCGAGCCTCCGCGCGAAGAAGGACCAAGGCCTCCTCGTCTCGGTGCTTGCGCGGAGCGCGGACGGGAAGACGATCTTCGTCGGCGGCGAGTTCTCCCGCCTCGGCGGGCAGCAGGTCGCGAACCTCGGCGCGGTCGACGCGACGGCCGGGAAGGCACGAGCGTGGCACCCGATCATGAACGGCGACGTCACTGCGCTCGACGCCACCGCGCGGGTGGTCTACGCCGGCGGCGACTTCACGAAGGCGGACGGACAGCCGCGCAGCGGGCTCGCGGCGCTCAACCTCACGACGGGAAAGCCGACGCGGTGGAACCCGGACTGCGACGGCAGCGTGACGCAGATCGTCGCCGCGCCGGCAGGCTCACCGGTCTTCATCGCCGGAGAGTTCGCATCGATCGGCGAGAAGTCGAGGCGCGGGCTCGCCGCCGTCGACAACCGGAGCGGTGCGGCGACTCCGTGGGACCCGAACGTCGCGGGCTTCGCAAACTCGATCGCGCTCGACGCGAAGCAGCACCTCGTCTACGTCGGCGGCGAGTTCGACAGCGTCGGCGACCTCGCACGCTCGAACCTCGCCGCCGTCGACACGCGCACCGGCCTCGCGACCGGGTGGAACCCGGGCGCGATCGGCGACGTCGACGTCGTCGCGCAGGGACCGACCGGGGCGCTCGCCGTCGGCGGCGAGTTCGAGTCGGTCGGCGCGGTGCCGCGGACGAGCCTCGCAGAGCTCGCACCCGACGGCTCACTAGCGGGCTGGGCGCCGCAGATGACCGGCACCGTGCGCGCGATCACCGCGACGCCGGACGGGAGCAGGTTCTACGTCGGCGGCCGGTTCACGGTCGGCGACAGCCGCACGCAGCAGAGCCTCGCGATCGCCGACCCCGCCGGGCAGACGGTCACGCCGTGGGGGCCGGCGGCGAACTCCGGCGTCTGGGCGATCGCCCCGTCGCCGGACGGACAGAGCGTCTACCTCGGCGGCGCCTTCACGACGGTCGGCGGCAAGACGCGCAAGCGGCTCGCGCAGCTCGACGCCACCGGCGCGCTCACGGCGTGGAACGCCGGCGCCAACGCGCTCGTCCGTCGCGTCGTCCTCTCGGGAGACCAACTCTGGGCGGCCGGGGACTTCGGCTCGATCGGAGGCGAGTCGCGGAAGGGCATCGCGTCGCTCGACATCGCGACCGCTCTCGCGACGGGCTGGGACGCCGGCTCCGACGACAACGTCGACGCGCTCGCGGTCACGGATCAGTCGATCTACGTCGGCGGCGAGTTCACGTCGATCGGCGGACGCTCCAGGAAGTACCTCGCGCAACTCGATCCCGCGGACGGCAGCGCGATGAGGTGGGACCCGTCACCGGACGACGCCGTGAACGGGTTGGCGGTGTCGCCGAACGGCGCGTCGCTCCTCGTCGTCGGCGACTTCGTAAAGATCAGCGGCGGCCAACGCGACATCGGCGAGTTCGACGTCGCGACGGGGCTGCTGAGCGCGTGGCGCCCGGAGGCGCCGTTCTCCGCCGACGCGCTCGCGTTCAGCCCGGACTCGTCGACGGTCTACGTCGGCGGCGAGGAGGCGCTCACGGTCTACCGCTAGGCCGCGAGCCGGCGGAGGCCGAGCCGGGCCAGGAGGCCGAAGGCGAGGCCGATCCCGACGAGCCAGAGCGTCTCGATCCCGATCGTCCGCCACGGGTCGGTGTCGTAGAGCGCCGCGCCGAACCAGCGGACGGCGTGGACGAACGGGAGGAAGAGGCTGATCCAGTAGGCGACCCCGAGCGCGCCGCGCGGCACGAGCCCGAGGAAGATCACCGGCAGGACGACGAGCACCGCGAGGAGCGACGCCGACCGCGCCTCGCGTGCAAGCGCGCCGAGCAGCACGCCGACCGCGCCGACGACCGCGCCGACGAGCGCGACGCCGACGAGGAGGAGCGGCAGCCGGTCCCACGGCTCGCCGCCGGTCACGCCGCCGATCTCGACCACGATCCCGAAGACGACCGCGATGAGCCCGCCGAGCACGAGCCCGACGACGGACGCGAGCGCGGCCTTCGCCCACACGAGCTGCCCGAACGAGACGAGCCCGCGGCGCAGCCGTCCGATCGTCCCCTCGTCCTTCTCCGCAGCCGCCGCGCCCGCCGCGAGCAGCAGCGCGAGGAACGTCACGGTGAGCGCGATCCCGTACGACTGCACCTGCGCCGACAGCACCCACGTCCTTCCCTTCGTCCTCGGCTGCGTCAGCGCGATCGGGTTCGCGGTCGCGCGCAGCGCGATGCCCGTCTGCGCGAGCCCGACGCGTGCGACCTCGACGAAGTGCTGGATCACCTGGACGCGCTTGCTCGGCGGCAGCTTCGCGAGCTCGCGCTGCGTCCCGTCGAGG
>Ga0335080_10005874_pt1 | contig 12694 bp, 8 predicted proteins | sample Lox_Sample_34_FD_206720 | JGI IMG/M metagenome (GOLD analysis project Ga0335080, IMG submission 206720) | Soil microbial communities from Loxahatchee National Wildlife Refuge, Florida, United States - Lox_Sample_3.4 | ecosystem: Environmental > Terrestrial > Soil > Wetlands | place: USA: Florida... | reverse complement strand
CTCATCCGCGGCCGCCATGTGTTCGTCGCGCCCGCCATGCCGCTCCGCCGCGTCACCGATCCCACCGGCGCCGGAGACAGTTTCGCCGGCGGTTTCATGGGCGCCATTGCCCAGTCGGGCAAAACGGACACGGCCGCCCTGAGCCGCGCCATGATCTACGGTTCCGTGATGGGCAGCTTCGCCGTCGAGCGCTTCGGCCTCGACCGCATCCGCCGCCTCACCCGCCCGCAGATCCGCGAGCGCGCCAGGCAATTCCGTCACCTCACTCACTTCGATCTGTAGCCTTGTGTCTGGACAGTGTTTCCCGCCAGCGTTGGCGTCGCCGGCGTGATTCCTACGGCGCCAGAGTCATGGCTCTGGCCTCCAGTGACAGGCGGGGTCGAGCGCGTCTTAGCTCTGCGCCCCACACGCTCTCAGACTCGTCGTTCCCGCGTAGTACAATTCCGCCAATTCCGCGCCTCAGGGGGGTGGGCAGTCTCATGGACGCAACATGGTCAATGCTCGTCAAACTGCTCCTTGCGGCCAGCCTCGGTGGCATCGTGGGCATCGAACGTCAAATCCGTCGCCGGCCCGCGGGCATCCGCACCAGCCTTTTCATCTGCATGGGCGCCTGCCTCTTTACGCTTCTTTCCGGCTCGCTCGCTGCGGCCTGGGGCGACACCTCCTCCACCCGTATCGCAGCCAATCTGGTGCAGGGCATCGGGTTCCTCGGCGCGGGCGCGATCATGCGCGACAAGGGCAACGTCATCGGGCTCACTACCGCCGCTGTGATTTTTGTGCTTGCCGCCATCGGCATGGGCGTTGCCGGTGGCTACTACATGCTCTGCACCATCTGCGCCCTTTTTGTCGTGCTCGTCCTCGTCACGGTTGGCTGGATTGAAGACGCGATGGGACTGAAAACTCGGCTCCTGCTCTTCCGATACCGCGCGCCCGATATCGAATTGGCCCTCAAGCGTTTGCGCGGCTCGCTCGACCCTCTGAAAATTCAGATGCAGCGCTTTCAGGTTCTCCACATCGGCAACGGCTTCAACATTGAATTCGAGGCCAGCGTCACCTATGCGCAGGAACGCTCCATTGTTTCCACTCTCAGCGAGGGGCCGGAGATTTGCGAAGCTGTCGTTCGGGAGGACTCTCCCTCCGGCAGCTAGCAAGTCCGGCAGGAATCCCCTGCACTCGAAATTCGCCCCTGCATCCCGGCGCGGCACGAGCCACGTTGCATTACAATCTTCCCGTGCTTCGCCGCCGGTCACTCGCCTTCTCAGCTTTTGCCGTGGCTCTTCTCGCTGCCACTCCCGCCTCGGCTACCATCCGTTACTCCGTTTCCCTCGCCAACCGCTCCGGCAGCCGCTTTCATGTGCGCATGGAGGTGCCCGCCGTCCACGGCTCCCTCGACGTTGCCATGCCCGTCTGGAATGCGCTCTACCAAGTGCGTGACTTCGCCTCGCGCATTGAGCAGCTTCATGCCGAACAAGCTCCGGCCTCACCCGTCATCCTCCGCAGGACCAGCCCGCATTCCTGGCAGGCCGGCCCCGCCTCGGGCACCGTCACCTTCGACTACTTGATCACCTGGGACGACCCCGGCCCCTTCGCCTCGGAGCTGACGCCCGAGCACGCTTTCATGAATCTCGCCATGATCCTGCTTTACGTGCCCGATCGCCGGGCGGAAGACGTGACCCTGGAGTTGAAGGACATCCCCGCCGGCTGGCGCGTCGCCACGGCCCTCGATCCCGGGTCCGCCCCCGCCACTTTTGTCGCGCCCGGCTACGACGCGCTCGTCCAGGCCCCGGTCGAGGCCGGCTCGTTCTACGACTTTTCTTTCGAGCAGAGTGGGCGCCCGGTCACTGTTGTCGTTCACACCAGCCCCATGGCCGGCCCCGCGCCCGAGTTCTGGTCGCGCGCTCATCTGGAAGACGCCGCCCGGCGCATCGTAAGAACCGAGACCGCACTGATGGGCGACGTACCGTTCCCGCGCTACGTCTTTCTCATGCACCTGGGAATCGGCGGCGGCGGCATGGAGCATCCCAACTCCACTGCCATTGGCGTCGCGCCCGGCCAGGACCCCACGTTGGTGATGGCCCACGAATTCTTCCATCTCTGGAACGTTCTGCGCATTCGTCCGCAAAGCCTCGAACCTGTGGACTACACCCGCGAGCAGCCCACCGACACTCTTTGGTTCGCTGAGGGAGTCACCAGCACCATCGCGTCCTACACCATGCTTCGCTCCGGCCTGTGGAACCGCGACGCCTTTTACCGCGACCTCGGCGGGGAAATTCAGGCTCTCGAATCCCGGCCCGCTCGCCGCTACCAGAGCGTGGAAGACGCCAGCATCGCCGCGTGGCTGGAGAAATACCCTGCCTACCGCGGCCGCGACTTCAGCATCTCCTACTACAACAAGGGCCAGTTGCTCGGCCTCTGCCTCGACATCCTCCTGCGCGAGGCCACCGACAACCGCGAAAGCCTCGACACGCTGCTCCGAGCCATGAACGTGCGTTTCGCCCAGGCGCACAAGCCTTACGGCGACACCGCCGCGATTCAGGCGCTGGCCGAAGAACTCGCCGGCCGCAGCCTGGCCGACTTTTTCCAGCGCTACGTCGCCGGAACCGATGAAGTGCCTTTCGACGACATCCTCGCCCGCGGCGGCTTTGCCTTGCAGCGCAGCGCTGACCCGGCGGGCGGTCCTGTGCACTATCACGTGTCCGACGCCAGGGTCTCCGGCCTCCCTCGTACCATTCGCGAGTCCATCCTCACAGGGAAGTAGCGGCAGGGTCTGTGGGTCCTGCTAGAATCTCCGGCCGATGCTTGTCGTCGCGTTCCTTCGCACCATTGCCGCCGCGATTTTTCTCGTTTTCTACGGCGCCGTGCTCGGACCGTTCTTCATTCTGCAGGCCATGTTCGCCGGCAACGTCCGCATCCTCTATCCCTTCAGCATCGGCGGCTCCCAGATCGGCCTCCGCATCGCCGGCATCGACCCTCGCGCCGAAGGTGTTGAGAACATTCCCGCCCGCACCTGCCTCTTTGTCTGCAACCACGTCAGCAATCTGGATCCCCCCGTGGTGGTCGGCCGCATTCCCGGGCGCGTCGCGCTGCTTGCCAAGCGCTCCCTCTTCCGCATTCCGTTTCTCGGCACGGCCATGCGCCTCGGTCGCTTCATTCCCGTGCAACGCGAAGACCCCTCCGCCGCGCGCGCGAGCGTACGCCTCGCCAGGAAATACATGAGGGAGGGAATTTCCTACGTGATCTTCGCTGAGGGCACCCGCAGCCGCGACGGTCGCCTCGGCCAGTTCAAGCGCGGCAGCTTCCTTCTCGCCATCGAGGCGGGCGCGCCGGTCGTGCCCGTCTCCGTCATCGGCACGCAGCACCTTCAGCCCCGTGGCGCGACTCTTATCCGGCCGGGCATCGCCCGCGTCGTCTTCCATCCTGCGCTGGACGTCACCCAATACACCCCCGCCACCCGCAAGGAACTCTCAGACCGCGTGCGCGCCGCGATCGCTAACGCCTTGCCCCCCGACCAGCGCCCGCTCGACGCTGTGTAACCAGCCTGGCTCTACGTAGCCCGCCCCTTGTCCACGATTTCTTCCAGGCGGCGAACCGTCCTCACCAATTCCGGCAATCGCCCGAACGCCGCCACGCATTTCTTCCACGTGCGGCTCTCCATCGCTGGATACCCGGAATACTGCGTTTTTGCCGGCACGTCGTTGGGCACGCCGCTCTGCGCCGTAATCACCGCTCCGTCGCCGATCGTCAGGTGGCCCGCCGCGCCCGCCTGGCCGGCAAGAATGCAGCCGTTCCCCACCACAGTGGTTCCGGCCAGCCCCACCTGCGCGCAAAGTAGCGTGTCTTCCCCCACCAGCGACGCGTGCCCCACCTGCGCCAGATTGTCGATCTTCGCTCCCCGCCGCACCCGCGTTTCTCCTACCGTCGCGCGGTCCACGCACGCGTTCGCCTGAATCTCCACGTCGTCCTCGATCACTGCGGGGCCCGTCTGCAGCATCTTCATCCACGTTCCGTCCGCCCGCCTCGCAAACCCGAATCCATCCGCTCCCACCACCACGCCGTTCTGCAGGATCACCCGCTTGCCGATCCGGCATGCCTCCCGCACCACTGCATGCGAGTGCGCGAAGAAGTCGCTGCCGATCCTCGCTCCCCTGTACACGCTCACAAAGCTGTGCAGTACGCTGTTCGCTCCAATCTCCGCGTCCTCATCCACAAAGCAGAACGGCCCCACGTGGCAGTTCGCGCCCAGCCGCGCCGTCGCGGCGACCACTGCCGTTGGATGAATCCCCGGCTTGTATTGGGGCGGTGTGTGGAACAGCTCGATCGCCCGCGCAAAGTCCAGGTATGGATTCGCCGATCGCAGCACCGGCAGCGGCATCGCGCCCGCGTCTGGCGCCGCCACGATTGCTGAGGCCCTCGTAGCCGCAGCCGCCTTCCGGTACTTCGGATTGGCAAGGAACGTGAGCATTCCCGGCCCGGCCGTTTCAATCCCGGCCAGGCCCGTGATGTCCACTCCGCCGTCGCCCTCGACGGAACACCCCAGCCGCACCGCAATCTCTGCTAGTTTCATGGCTGCCCCGGTGGCACAGGCCTCAGCCCGTGCGCCTTTCGTCTGAACGAACTGCCAAACTCTACACCACCCCAATCAATTGTGTCGGTGCCAGGCCCCTCGGTGCGGATCTCGCGCTGGGTTGTTCTACTCTCGACCCGACGTTCCAGGCGGAATGCAATGAACAGAATCGCGGCGGCCGGAACCCAGCCGCACCTCAGAGGTCACCGCGGGTAGGTAGACGAATGCCGCGTCTCGCAGTTACTCGTTGAATAGCGTTGGTTGCGGCTCGGCGGCTCGCCGCAGCGGCGTGCGCCGTGCGATCCCCACCACGCCCAGCACCGTCATCTCCGCAATCGCCGGCCGGGGAATGAACATGCGCGTGCAGTTCGCCCCGGGGTCCGGAGGGATCAGGTGCACACCCCGGTCCAGCAGCGCCAGCAGGTCGTTGGACACCACACCTTCCAGCGTATCCTCATCGCGGTACTTCACCCTCACCCACAAGCCGTCCAGCTTCGGCCGGCTCAGAAAGCTTTTTCGTGAGGGCAGGAATTTCTGCTCGAAGTCGTTCACAAAATAGACTGCTCGCACGCGGTCTAGTTCCACTACCTGCACCTCGCCGCTTACGCTCAGCAGTTCCAGCCCCTCGGGACGGTCCATCAACGCAGGTGTCACATACCCGGGCAACGTTCTCCCGTCGAACGTCTCCACCACCACCTTTTTGTGGCTGCTCGCGGACTCTTTGCGCTTGGCCAAATCGGTTGCCCTCTTGGATCCATTGCAAAAATACAGAATCCCTGTTACACTTGCAAGACTTTCGGCCATAACGTGTTGAAAACATTACTGGTTATTGGGGCGCCCCGTTTTGACCGATAAAAAGCAGATCCTTAAATCTGCCTCTCTCATCACCGCCATTACCGTCGTCAGCCGCGTCTTCGGTTACATTCGCGACCAGCGGGTGACTCTGCTTCTCGGTACCTCCATCGCCGCCGACTCGTTTGTGCTCGCCTACCGCATTCCCAACCTGCTCCGCCGCCTCGTCGGCGAAGGTTCCATGACCGCTTCCTTCATCCCGGTCTTCACCAGTTACCTGGCTGACCGCAATCGCGAAGAGGTATGGGACTTCGCCAACCGTCTTTTCTGGACCCTCGCATTGCTGCTTTCGGTTTTGGCCGTCGCGGGCATGCTGTTTTCCCCTCAACTGATCCAGTTCTTCACCGTCTTCGGCCACGCCCCGCAGAAGTGGGATCAGGCCGTCGGCCTCAACCGCATCATGTTCCCCTACATCTTCTTCATCGGGCTTTCCGCTCTGTCCATGGCCATCCTCAATTGCTTCCATGTTTTCGGCCTGCCCGCCTCGACGCCCATCCTGCTCAACCTGTCCATCATCGCCTTCTCCACCACCTACGTCTGGCAGGCCGTGGGCGACCCGGCGCGCTCGCTTGGCTTCGGCGTTCTCGTGGGCGGCACCCTCCAGTTGCTCATCCAGATTCCCGAGCTCGTCCGCCACGGAATGAACTTCAAGTTCGGCTTCTCCCTTCGCCATCCCGGCATACGCGCCGTCGGCCGCCTGATGGTCCCTGGCTTCTTCGGCATCGGCATTTACCAGATCAATTTCTTCGTAGACACGGTCTTTTGGACCGCAGCCAAGATGCCCGCCGGCAGCCTCACCTCCGGCTATGTCGCCGACCGCGTTATGGAGCTCGTTCTCGGCGGCTACGCCATCGCTGTGGCCACCGCCATTCTCCCCATGATGTCGCACCAGGCCGCCGCGCACGATTACGAAGGCATGAAACGCACATTCGCCTTTGCCCTGCGCATCGTTTCCTATATCACTGTTCCGGCTATGGTCGGGCTGATGGTCCTCCGCGTCCCCATCATCCGCGTGCTCTTCGAGCACGGCCGCTTCCAGGCGTCCTCCACCGACCTGACCGCCCGCGCGCTCTTTTACTACGCTATTGGTCTTCCCGCGTTCGCCGCCATCAAGCTGATCGTCCCGGGCTTCTACTCCGCCCAGGACACGCGCACCCCGGTCATGGTCGCGGCCTACGCGCTTGTCGTGAATTTCGCCCTTAATGCGCTGTTCCTCAAATCGCTTTTCGGAACCTTCCAGAACGGCGGCCCTGCCCTCGCTACGTCTCTCGCCGCCTACTTCAACTTCCTGATGCTCTACATCGTGTTCCGCCAGCGCTTTGGCCGCGTCGGCACATTTGCCATCCTTCAGTCGCTTTTCAAGGTCGGCGTGGCCTCGCTCGGCATGGGCGTCATGTCATGGGGCCTGCTGCGCCTCTCGCACTTCGAGCAGCAGACGCGCTTCTTCCCGCGCCTGGCCCTTTTCACCGGAATCCTGACGTTTGCAACCGTTTCCTACGTCGGCATCACCTGGCTGCTCCAGTGCCCGGAAGTCGAAGAGGTCTGGGGCATCGCCAAGCGGGCGGGACCACGGCCGCTCACGGGAGCCTGATGGTGACTGCCGAGACGAAAAACCGCATGGCTCCCCAGCGTCCGCAGAGCCGCCTGGAGCTGGCCGTCGACCGCTTCCTGCGCCACCTCCAGGTCGAGCGCGGCCTCGCCAGCAATACGCTCACCGCGTACAGCCTCGACCTGCGCAAGTTCTCCGCGTGGTGTGCTGCCAGGGGAATCCAGCTCGAGACCGTGGATCGCGACGCGGTCCTCGAGTTTCTTTCCTCGCTCTACCGCGCCAAGCTCAGCAGTCGCTCCGTCGCGCGCATTCTGGTTGCCCTGCGCGTCTTCTTCCGCTACGCCGTTGCCGAAGACATCCTGAAGGAGGAGCCCACCCTCAACCTCGAATCCCCCCGGATCTGGCAGACCCTTCCCGCCTTCCTGTCCATCGACCAGGTCGAGAAGCTTCTCGCCCAGCCCGACCTCGACACGCCTCTGGGCGCTCGCGATGCCGCCATGCTCGAAGTCCTGTACAGCACCGGCCTCCGCGTCTCCGAACTGGTCGGCTTGCGCCTCGCGGAGCTCGACCTCGACACGGGCTGCCTGCGCTGCATCGGGAAGGGAAACAAGGAGCGGCTCGTTCCTCTCGGCCGTCGCGCCGTCGAGGCTCTTAGGCGTTATCTGGGCGTCGTTCGCCTGAAGCTCCTGCGCGGACGTTCGTCTCCCGTTGTGTTCGTGAACAACCGCGGCCTGAAGATGAGCCGCGTCGGTTTCTGGAAGGTGCTCAAGACGTACGGCCGCCGCGCCGGACTTCCTGCCAAGCTGAGCCCGCACAAGCTCCGGCACAGCTTTGCTACGCACCTGCTCGAACGCGGCGCGGACTTGCGATCCGTGCAGGCCATGCTCGGACATGCGGACATCTCTACCACGCAGATCTACACGCATGTCACGCAGGAGCGGCTGCGCCAGATTTACCGCGCGCACCACCCGCGGGCCTAGATGTCGTGGTGCAGGGCGTCAGTCCTGCGCCGCGGCAGCCGGCGCCCGGCCGTGGACGATTTGCGGCGCCGGGCGTTGGCCCGGCGGGCAGTGCCGGCAAGATACTCGGGGCCTTTGCCCCTTTGAGGTGAGCGTTATGCCCGATTACATGTTTCTTCTCGAAAGCCGGCTGCTCGCCGAGCAGCGCGCCGTCGTCCTTCGCGTCGTCGAGCTCGCCCAGGCACAGGGCCTGAACGTCTACATCGCCGGAGGCGCCATTCGCGATCTCATCTCCGGCGGCACGATCCGCGATCTCGACTTCGTCGTCGAGGGCAACCCGCTGCGCATGGCCCGCGAACTCGAAAAGGGCGGCGCCCGCATCGTCGAGGAAGACGAAAACCGCCGCCACTACGACCTCGTTTTTCACGGCGATGCCGACGGCTCGCTCGCCGCCGCCCGCGACGATGTCTACGACTCGCCCGGCGCCAGGGTGCAGTTCCGCTTCGGCACCATTCTCGACGACCTTCGCCGCCGCGACTTCTCCGTCAACGCTATCGCTCTTTCCCTGAACCCCGCCTCGCGCGGCCTGCTGCTCGACCCCACCAACGGTCTCGCCGATATCGATCGCCGTGAGATCCGCCTGCTTTCCATGCACGGATTCACCAACCAGCCCGGCCGTCTGCTTCGCGCTCTGCGCTACGCCGCGCGCCTCGGCTTCAACCTCGAAGAGCGCACCTCCGGTTGGTTCGACCTCGCCATCGAGCGCAAGCTTCAACACAACATTTCCGCCGCGGACATCACCGACGAAGTGCGCCAGGTGGGTCGCGAAGACAACGCCACCGCCGTCCTCAAGGCCTGGGATGAGCATGACCTGCTCACCATCGTTCATTCCAAGTTCGGCTCGCGGAAGCCCGATTACAAAGGGCTCGAATCTCTCGTCAAGGCCCGCGAAGAGCTGATGTCCATCAACCGCCGCGCGCGTCTCGCCGCGCCCACGCTCTACTACATCTTCGGGCGGTTCAGTCGCGTCGAGCGCTCTAACGCCCTCAAGCAGATCGGACTGCGTGCCGCGGAAGTCCAGATCGTCGCCGGCCTTGAAGAGCAGGCCGACGCGGCCGTCAAGGTCCTCAGCAGCGCGAAGATGAAGGACGCGCGCACCGCCTACGACACGCTCGAGAAAATGCCCACGGAGACGATCGCGTTCCTCCTCACCTATACCCGGCAGTCCAAGGTCCTCCAGCGCATCAACGCGTACATCACCAAGTGGAAGCCCATGCGCGCGGCCTTGCCCGCCGCTCAACTCGAGCTTCTCGGCGTCCCGCGCGGCCCCAAGTTTGACGCCGTACTGGAGAGCTTTTTCACCATGCAGCTCCACGGCCGCGTCCGCAGCCCGGAGGATTACGACCGCGTCCTGCGCAACCTCGCCGGCATCAAGCCCGAGCCGAAAAAGAAGGCCAAGCCCGAGCCCAAGAAGGGCAAGGAAGGCGCTAAGCCGGGTTTCCCGGTCAAGGGCGCCGCGCCCGCAGGTCCCCCCAAGGCTTCAGCTCCGGCAAAGCCCGCGGCGAAACCCGCTGCCAAGCCATCGCCCAAACCCGCCAAGAAGAAAAAACGCTGATCGCTTTCTGGACGCCGGCGGCTTGCCGCCGCTCTTCTTCGGGGAAGCTCTGCTTCCCCGTTCCTTCTTGTCTCTCCACCGTCCTTCTTTCTCTCTGTCCTTCTTTCCACAGGACGAACTCGGTTCTCCCGGATGCATTCTCTGTTCCCTCGTCTTACAATGTTCTCCGGCATGGAAACGCCGCCCTTCGTTCACCTGCATCTGCACACGGACTACTCCCTTCTCGACGGCGCGTGCCGCATCCCCGATCTCGTCAACGAAGCCGCCCGGCGCAAGATGCCGGCGGTAGCCGTCACCGATCACGGCAACCTCTTCGCAGCCGCCAAGTTCTACCAGGAAGCCAACACGCGCGGCGTCAAGCCCATCATCGGCTGCGAAACCTACGTCGCCCGAGGCAATCATAAGGACAAGAGCACCGACCCCGACGCCCCGGGCGCCGGCCGCGCGAATCATCTGGTTCTGCTCGCGGAAAACCAGACCGGTTACCGCAATCTGATGAAGCTCGTCTCCACCGGTTTTCTCGACGGCTTTTATTACAAGCCCCGTGTGGACCACGACCTCCTCGCCAGCCATTCGGAAGGCCTGATCGCCCTTTCCGCCTGCCTCCGCGGAGAAGTCACCGAGGCCCTGACCGACGAAAAGGAAGGCGAGGCCCGCGCCGCCGCCTATCGCCTGCGTGACATCTTCGGCAAGGCCAACTTCTTCCTTGAAATCCAGGACCAGGGCCTCGATATCGAGCGGAAGGTCAATCCCGCCATCCTGCGCCTCTCCCGCGAGTCCGGCATCCCGCTCGTCGCCACTAATGACGCGCACTACCTCTCCCGCGACGACGCGCGCGCCCAGGAAGTCCTCCTCTGCATCCAGACCGGCAAGACCATGAGCGATCCGCATCGCATGCGCTTCGCCAACGATCAGTTCTACTTCAAGACCGCCGAGGAAATGGCCCAGGTCTTCCGCGACATCCCCGATGCGCTCACCCGCACCGTAGACATCGCTGCGCGCTGCAACGTGAAGATCGAGCCGGTCAGGAACCCCTTTCCGGAGTTCCACGTCCCCGAGGGACACACTCCCGACAGCTATTTCGAAAAAGTAGTGCGCGAAGGCTTCGACGAGCGGCGCAGCCTGCTCGAGCGCCTGGCCGCCGCCGGACGTCTTGCCCACTCCATCACCGAGTACGAGCAGCGCCTCGCCTATGAAGTCGACGTCATCAAGAAGATGCATTTCCCCGGCTACTTCCTCGTCGTCTGGGACTTCATCCGCTACTCGCGCGCGCAGGGAATCCCCGTCGGCCCCGGCCGCGGCTCGGCCGCCGGCAGTCTGGTCAGCTATTCCCTCGGCATCACCGACGTTGACCCTCTCCAGTACAACCTGCTCTTCGAACGCTTCCTCAACCCCGAGCGCGTCTCGCTCCCCGACATCGACATCGACTTCTGCATGCGCCGCCGCGGCGAGGTGATCGACTACGTCACCCAGACCTACGGCCGCGAAAACGTCGCGCAGATCATCACCTTCGGCACGCTCGCCGCCAAGGCCGCCATTAAGGACACCGGCCGCGCCCTCGACTTGCCCTTCGCCGACGTCGACCGCCTTGCCAAGCTCGTTCCCGCCGAGCTCAACATCAAGCTCGACAAGGCTCTCGCGGAAACTCCCCAGCTCCGCTCCGCCGTCGAAAAGGACGAGCGCTTCACCGAGCTGATGGACGTCGCCCGCCGCCTCGAAGGCTTCGCTCGTCACGCCTCCACGCACGCTGCCGGCGTGGTCATTTCCCCGCAGCCGCTCGTCGAGCTCGTGCCCCTGTACAAGTCCAGCAAGGAAGAAATCACCACGCAGTACGACATGAACGCCCTTGAGAAGCTCGGCCTTCTCAAGATGGACTTTCTCGGCCTCACCACCCTCACCGTGCTGGACGACGCCGTGAACCTTATCTGGCAGCACCGCGGCGTGAAGATTGAGCTGGCGGACCTTCCCCTCGACGACGCCCCCACCTACGCGCTCTTCGGCCGCGCGGAAATGAGCGGCATCTTCCAGTTTGAGTCCCACGGCATGCGCGACATTCTCAAGCGGTACCAGCCTTCACGCCTCGAAGACCTCACCGCGCTCAACGCCCTCTACCGCCCCGGCCCCATCCAGGGCGGCATGGTCGACGACTTCATTGCCCGCAAGCACGGCAAGAAAAAAGTCACCTACGACCTGCCCGAGCTCCAGGACATTCTTTCCGAGACCTTCGGCGTCATCCTCTACCAGGAACAGGTCATCCAGATTGCCAATCGCCTCGCCGGCTACTCCCTCGGCGAAGCGGACCTGCTTCGCCGCGCCATGGGCAAGAAGAAAAAAGAGGAGATGGCTGCCCAGCGCGAGAAATTCCTCACCGGCTGCGCCGCCCACAAGGTCAACGCCCGCAAGGCCGAGCGCATCTTCGACCTCATGGAGGAGTTTGCCGGCTACGGCTTCAACAAGTCCCACGCCTGCGCCTACGCCCTTCTCGCCTACCAGACGGCGTGGCTCAAGGTTCACTATCCCGTCGAATTCTTTTGCGCCCTGCTCACCTCAGAAACCGGCAGCACCGAAAAAATGGTCAAGTACATCGGCGAGGCCCGCGCCGCCGGCATCACCGTGCTCCCGCCCGACGTGAATTCCAGCCTCATGAACTTCACTCCCGTCGGAGAAGCCATCCGCTTCGGCCTCGTCGCCATCCGCAACGTCGGCGAAAACGCCGTCACCGGCATTTTGGAGGCCCGCCAGCGCGTCGGCTCCTTCATCTCCCTTGAGCAGTTTTGCCGCGAAGTCGATCTGCGGCTGCTGAATCGCCGCATGTTGGAAAGCATGATTCGCGCCGGCGCCATGGACTCGCTCGGCGCCCGCCGCTCGCAGCTCATGGCCATGATTGACCCGGCCATCGAGCGCGCACAGCACCTCGATCGCGAGCGCTCCTCCGGCCAGCACGGCCTGTTCGGCGGCGGCCATCCGGCGGAAGAGCAGGGCATTGTCCCGCCCGACGTCGAGGAGTGGCCCGAGCATGAACGCCTCGCCCGCGAGTACGAAATGCTTGGCTTTTACGTCTCTGGCCATCCGCTCGAGCGCTACCGTGCGCGCCTCGACGAACTTAACGTCGCCCCGCTAGGCACTCTCGAGGAACGCGCCAACGGCGTCGAGCT
>Ga0335080_10005870_pt1 | contig 12696 bp, 11 predicted proteins | sample Lox_Sample_34_FD_206720 | JGI IMG/M metagenome (GOLD analysis project Ga0335080, IMG submission 206720) | Soil microbial communities from Loxahatchee National Wildlife Refuge, Florida, United States - Lox_Sample_3.4 | ecosystem: Environmental > Terrestrial > Soil > Wetlands | place: USA... | reverse complement strand
GGAGGTGGAGATCACGGCCGAGCGACCGGCATTCGTCGCGGTGGGGAACTTGACCGAGCGCAAGAACGTCGTCCGGCTTGCCGACGCGTTCGCTGCGCTCGGGCGCGGCAGCCTCACGTTCGTCGGTGACGGGCCGCTTCGCGTTCGACTCGAAGGCCGGGAGCGCGTGCGCGTCATGGGCCGCGTGCCCCACGACCGGGTACCGGCGTTGATCGGCGCCGCCGACGTGGTGTGCGCGCCGTCGCTGGTCGAGCCGTTCGGGCAGTCGATCCTCGAGGCGATGGCCTCGGGAAAGACGGTGATCGCAACGCGCGTGGGAGGCCCGCCGGAGTTCGTCCCACCCGAGGCAGGCGTTCTCGTCGATCCCCTCGACGGGCCGGCACTCGAGCGCGCGCTCGAGGCCGCGTCGGCGTTTCCGGCTCCCAACGAGGCGGCGCGCGCGGCCGCGGCGCTGCACGACGTCAGGTTGCAGGCGGAGCGGGTGGAGGAGGTTCTGCTCCGAGCCTCGCGAGATCGGCGAGCCTGACTTCGATGAGCGGCCGGATCGTCTCTTCGATTCCGGCCTCGCGGGCAAGCGCGAGAGCCTGTTCGTAGCTCTCCCGCACTCTGGCCGGATCGACCCCTTGCTTCAGGCGGTTGTCCCCTGTGAGAATCGCCTTTTGGATCCGTCCACGCAGGTCCCCGTCCCCGTCGTCCATCACCCCCCACCTTAGTTGACGGTCACACGTGTTCTGATCGCGGACGACTCGCATCTGTTCGGCGATGCTCTGGAGCTGATGCTGTCTGCGGACGATCGGATCGCCGTCGTCGGTCGGGCGCTCGACGGTGCCCAGGCGGTCGCCCTCGCCCGCGAGCTCGATCCCGATGTCGTGCTCCTCGACCTGAGCATGCCCGGCGTGGACGGTTTCGACGCGATTGAAGCGATGATCGCCGAGGAGCCACGGCGGCGCGTCGTCGTCCTGAGCGGTTCGGCCGACCCGGACGACGTCGCGAAGGCGCGGAGCGCGGGCGCTGTCGCGTACCTGACGAAGGAGCGGATCGCCGAGGAGCTCGTCCCCAGCGTGATCGCAGCGGCGTCCGGCTAACAGCTGGAGCCGAATTTCGGTTCCAGCTCTGACACGCATCCCGGTGGGATCCAGGCTGAGCTACCCTTTTTCGCGCCGGTGCTGGCCTTCTTCTCAGTCATCCAGGTGCTGCTTGCGGCGGCGCTCGTCTCGCTGATTCTCATGCACTCCGGCCGCGAGGCCGGCTTCGGCGGCATGGGCTTCACGCCGAGCTCGCAGGGCGGAACGCACATCGTCGAGCGCAATCTGACCCGGCTGACCGTGCTCGTGGCGGTGCTCTTCTTCGTGAACACGGTTGTTCTGTACCGCCTGCTCGCGTAGCGGCCGTGGAGCTAGAGGGCCTCCATCACGTCACGTGCGTGTGCAGCGACGCGCAGGCGACGACGAACTTCTATCGCGACGAGCTCGGGTTCTCGCTGGTGAAGAAGACGGTCAACTTCGACGACCCGCACAGCTACCACCTGTACTTCGGCGACGAGACAGGCTCGCCGGGCAGCCTGATGACGTTCTTCGAGTGGCCGCGCTCGGAGCGGGGAAGGCTCGGCCGCGGGACGATGGAGTCGATCGGGCTCGTCACGCCGAGCGTTGGCGAGGAGCAGGCGGCGGAGGACCCCGACGGGTTGCGGCTGCGCCTCTATCCTGGTCAGCGGGTCGCCCTGCACGACGTGGTCGCATTCGGAAACCCGGACCTGTACGCCGGGATCGTCGACGAGAGCGCGCCGATCTCGTTCGCGCCGCCGGTCGACGAGACGGCGCTGGTCGGCGCAGGCACGACCCACCATGTGGCCTGGCGGGTGGCAGACGACGCCGACCAGATCGCCTGGGGCGTGCGGCTGGGCGAACTCGGGCTGCGGCCGACGCAGCCCCAGGAGCGCAAGTACTTCCGGTCGATCTACTTCCGGATGCCCGACGGGATCCTCAACGAGCTCGCGACCGACGGCCCGGGCTTCCTGGTTGACGAGGCCCCCGCGCGGCTCGGGCAGCTGCTCGCGCTGCCGCCATGGCTCGAGTCCGAGCGGGCAACGCTCGAGCGAGAGCTACAGCCGATCGTCTGACCCGGCTGGGGGAGCGGCGGCTCCCCCGTGAACGCATGCGCTGGAGAGGACTTGAACCTCCACGCCCCAAGGGGCACAAGGCCCTCAACCTTGCGCGTCTACCAATTCCGCCACCAGCGCGTGGAGCCGTAGTTTACTGCCGGGGCCATGGATCCGGACGGAGCAGCGGGTTGGATGTTCGAGGACGGGCTCGCCGAGCTGCACACGCATCTGGGCGGGGCGGTGGCGAGCGACATCATGTGGTCGCTGGCGCACGAGCAGGGGATCGCGTTGCCGACCCGGGACTACTGGGAGTTCGACCGGATGGTCACGGTGTCGGATCCGCGCGGGGTGCCCGATCTCGACTCCCTCGATCAGATCTACCACCTGACCGAGCTGATCCAGTCCTCGCCGCTCGCGGTCGAACGGTCGGTGCACGCCGCGATTGGCGGCGCCTATCGCTCCCAGGGGATCACGACGCTCGAGCTGCGCTTCAACCCGATGAAGCGGAACCGCGGCGGGGAGCGTGACCTTGACCACATCATCCTCGCGGCGATCCGCGGGCTCGATCTCGCGTCGCTCGAGTATCCGCAGGTTCGGGCGGGGCTAATCCTGATGATGGACCGGACGTTCACGCCACAGCAGAACCTGGTGATCGTCGAGAAGGCGATGCGGTATGCGCCGCGCGGGATCGTCGGGATCGACATCGCCGGTCCGCGGCCCGGCGGAGGGCGCTGGGATTACCGCCAGATCGCGCCGCACGTCGAGGCTGCGCGGGCGTGCGGCCTGGGGGTGACGATCCACGTAGGCGAAGAGGGCGGCGACCACGGCATCGCCGAGCTGAACGAGGTGGTCGAGGTGCTGAAGCCCGATCGGATCGGTCATGGCATCCTCGCCGTCGCCGACGCGGCACTCATGGCACGGCTCGCCGAGGCGGGCATCGTGCTCGAGATCTGCCCCACCTCGAACCTGCTCACAAAGGCGTTGTCAGGGGAGGATGCGGTACGCGACACGTTCAGAGCGTTCATCGACCGCGGAATCGCGTTCACGATCGCTACCGACGGCCCCGAGATGATGCGCACGCACCTGCGCGACGAGTTCGAGCTGCTGCTGCGGATCGGCGCGCTCGACGCCGACGAGGCCAAAGCGGCGAACGCACGCGGGCACGCGGCCGCGTTCGGCGGGGCCGGGAAGAATTACGCCCTTCGGTGAATGGCTCCGGCGAGTGCCGGCGATTACCCTCGTCGCATGGAAGCACTGAGAGATCCCTCGTCGATCACCGTGCGTCAGAGGCAGGTGATCCAGCTGATCGCCGAGGGTCGCTCGAACGAGGAGGTGGGTCGCGTCCTTGGAATCTCGCCGCGTACCGCGAAGGCCCACTGTGACACCCTTCGTCTCAAGCTGGGTGTCCCGCGGCGGCGGCAGATCCCCCTCGCGTACCGAATCCTGACGGGCGACGACCCGTTGGCGGAGAGCCTCGAGTCGGCGAAGGCCGGCGCCGGGGGCTAACGGCCTGCGCCCGCGGCGGCTCGCCGTTGCGGGCGCAGATGCTCGGCCGCGCTCCTTGCCTGCCCCCGTTCTCACGCTGGCGAAAGCAGTAGCCTTCCCGGAAAACGGGTGGGCCTTCGGGCCTGCAAGTGCGGCAACCGACCACCGGGGTGGCAGGCCATGGACGGGTGGGATGGTGAATCGAGCTCGAAGCTGGGGTACGAGCGTCGGATCGTTCGGCGCTCCCGGCTGCTCGAGGCGCTCGACGGGGCGGAAGAGCGAACCGCGCTCCTGATCGCTCCGGCGGGTTACGGGAAGACGACGCTCGCGCGGCAGTGGCTGGAGAGAGCCGGTGGGGCATGGGTCACGGTTTCACTCGCGAGCGGCGACATCCCGGTTCTCGCCCGCGATCTCGCGGCTGCGATCGCCGATCTGCGCCCGCTCGATATTCGCCGAGTCGAGACCGCACTGAGGGCCGGCCGGACACCCATCGATCAGGCCCGCGGTGTCGCTCGTACAATCCTCGCGCAGGTCTCGGAGCCCGTCGACGGGTGGGTCGTGATCGACGACTATCAGTTCGTCGTCGGCAACCAGGCAGCCGAGGAGCTGGTAGCGCGGATCGAGCGCAGTGGAAGGTTCAAGCTGCTCGTGACATCACGCGAGCGACCTACGTGGGCGACGTCTCGGCGGCGGGTGCATCTCGAGACCGTTGAGCTCGGAGTGGCGGAGTTGGCGCTCGACGACGCCGAGGTGGCGCAGCTCCTCCCGCCCGATCGGCGAACCGCCGCCTTGCGACGGGAAGCGCGCGGCTGGCCGGCCGTGATCGGTCTGGCGGCTCATTCCCGACTGTCGGATGTCGCGCTCACGACCGAGGCGCTGTCCGGGCAACTCTACGACTATTTCGCCGAGGAGCTCTTCGAGCGTGCTCCCCCGGATGTGCGACGCTGGCTGACTCTCGTCGCTGCCCTCCCCGCGCTTGCCCCCGGCGAGCTCTCAGAGTTTCTCGGAGCCGACGGTGCGGCGGCTCAGGTCGCGGCGACGGGTCTTGCATACGAATCCGACGGCCGAATCGAGGTCCATCCGCTGGCGCGGACGTTTCTGATCGCAAAGCTCAAGGAGCGTGACGACGCACATGAGGCGGGAGTCGCAGCATTCGATCTCGCACTGTCGAAGAGCCTCTACGACGACGCCTTCGAGGTGGTCAAGGCGCTCGGGCTCGATGATTGCCTCGTCAGGTTGATCGTGAGCTCGTACCCGGATTTGGTGGAGACCGGTCGCATCGCGACGCTCGCCGAGTTTGGACGTGAGTCTGTGCCACAGGAGCTGCGCGATCTAATCTCAGCCGATCTCGCTCTCAACCAAGGAGCCTTTGATCGCGCGCGCGCTCTTGCTGAGTCAACTGCGTCGAGGCTTGCCGAGGGGCATCCGCTGAAGGCGAGGAGCTATCTGCTCGCTGGGCGTGCGGCACATCTCTCACACGGCTTAGACGACGCGTATCAATTGCACTCCGTGGCGAGGCAGCACGCCGCGACCACCGCTGACGTCAACGACTCAGTCTGGGGGAAGTGTCTCGCGACGCTCTACATGGAGGACGATGATCGAGTGGAGACGACTTTGCGAGAACTTGAGTCGCTTGCGCACGTGCGCCCGACTGACCGTGTTCGTCTTGATTTTGCTCGGAGCCACTACGCATTATTTGAAGGCCGAGGGGGCCTTGGTGGGGGCGATCCAGATGTCGCGAGGCTTGCGCCAACGATCACGGACCCGTGGGTACGCACAAGTTGGAGCTACACGCGTGGTCACTCACTCGTTCTACAAGCACGGTACGAGGATGCAGCGCAGATCCTTCGCGCCGCACATTCCGATCTAGAAGAATTTGGTCTTTCCTTCGGATTGAGGCATGTTGAATGGTCATTAGCCGCCGCCGAGCTCGGTCTCCGTCATTTCGCCAGATCGGAGAACCGGCTGCGGAGGGTTGAGCGCGACCTCGGTCGCCGGTGGGACCTGCACACGCAACTCAACGTGCAGGTGCTCCGAGCCCGGCTATGTCTTGCGCAACAACGGATGGTCGAGGCGGTCGAAATCACGGCTGATGATTTCTCCGAAATCCCCAGCCGGGCGATGTACGCGGAATACCTTGCAACGCGGGCGATGGCGCTGGCCGTGGTCGGGCGGGCATCGTCCGCGTTCGAGAACGCCAGTCGAGCGGCTGAGCTCACCCGCTCGGGAGATTCCCGGGTCTTGTGCGCGGCTGTACACGTGATCCTGGCGTTCGACGCGCAGAGTGGTGCTCACGATGCGGCTGAGTCACTTCTCGCGACAGCGTCCCGGCTCGGCATCTGGGATGGGGTCGTCTGCGTGATGAGGGCTCGGCCGGCCCTTGTTTCGCTTCTCGCGATGAATCCTCGGTACAGGTCCGAACTGCGAGAGGTCCTGCTGCGTTCAAAGGATCTGGCGCTAGCAAAGTCCGCTGGTTTAGTTACACGTTCGACCGGAACACGGGGCGCGCTCTCGCCACGTGAGCGGGAAATCATGGATCACGTTGTCCAAGGCCGTCGAAACGCTGACATTGGCAAGAGCCTCTTCATCACCGTCGCCACCGTGAAGCGCCACTTGGATAACGCCTATAGGAAGCTTGGAGCGCGGAACCGCTCGGAGGCGATCGCTCGTTACGCGGAGATTGAGATTGAGGAGATGTCCGACGCGTAGTTCTGCGCGCTCGCCTCTGCGGACTCCGCCTCTGCTTGCTGCCACTCGAAGGTGAACTCCGGGGATTTCGCCATACGGTAGGGCTCGGCCGACATGGCGAGCACGGCCTCGAAAGCGGCGACAACTGCAGTATCGAATTGGGACTCGACCGCCTGTGCGAGCCTGAGGCGTGCAACTCGGCTTGGCATCGCGTCACGGTAGGGGCGGTCAGACGTCATCGCGTTGTACGCGTCGGCGACCGCGATGATCCGTGAGAGAAGCGGGATTTCCTCGTCGGCCAACTCGTCCGGGTAACCGCCTCCGTCGACGCGCTCATGGTGATGACGAACGATCGAAGCGATCTCCGCGTAGCTAGCAACCTTGGCGAGGATGCGTTCCCCGATCTCCGAGTGCTTCTGCATCTCGCGGCGCTCCTCAAGCGTGAGGGCGCCAGGCTTCTCGAGCACCCCCGCCGACAGACCGATCTTGCCGATGTCGTGGACGAGGCCTGCGAGGTGAGCCTTTCGCGTCTCCTCGTCGGGCAGCCCCATGCGAATGGCGATGTCCCTTGCGTAGATCGCGACAGCGGCCGAATGTCCGGCGGTGTAACGGTCTCGGGCGTCGAGCGTCGTCACAAGCGCTGTTGCGAAGGAGAGGTTCGCTTCCTCGAGATCGGCGTTCGCCTCGACCAGTTGGCTCGCCAGCTGCCGCTGCTCCTGGTACAGACCGAAGAGGCGCTGTGCCGCTAGTGCCGGGATGAAGAAGAGCGGGAGTGTCCAGGGCGAGACCTCGGTGTAAGCGACGGTCAGGGCAGCGACGATCGGTGTGTACAGGCACACCGAAACGGCGTACATCGGTGCGCACATTCGGACAAGATCGAGTCCACGCCCGGTCCGGAGCTTGGCGGTAACTGCGCCAAAAGCAAGATCAAGGGGCTCTGCGACGACTGCGGCTGTTACGGTCGCGATCACGAGTCGCGTAGTCACCCCGACATTGAAAAGGTCCCCGGCAGCAAGCGCGGCGAACCCGGCGGCTGCGCCGTAGATCGCGCGGATGCATGTGTGCACGCTCCATTTCATGAGCGGCTGGCCGGTGCTTTTGCCGGTCTTGCCGGTGCCTCCAAGCACCTGCATAGGAAAGTCGCCTATGTACGATGCCGCCGCGACGAGCATCGCAGCGAGAGGACCGAACATCGCCGCTGCGAACACCGTCGGGAGAACCGAAATCGAAACCTCGATGGAGTTGTCTAGCTGAACGCGCCCGCGCTCGGCTATAGCTGCGATGACTGCGAGACCCACGACGGCGTACGCGTTGCCGAGGCCATACGGGACGGCTAGGAACAGCAGGATGAGTGCGAGTGCTGCGAGCGTGAACTGATACGTGAGAACAAGCCGTGAGTTCACGGTCGCTATCGCTCCGGAGCCAAGCGAAGTCGGACTTGCGTTTCCCCCAGAAGGGTCATAAGATTTCGCGTGCCGTCAGTTCCCAATCGAGGGGAGTAACCATGCGCAAGATCGCAGCGCGCCTCGCTACCCGCGCAACACTCGCGGGTGGTGTGAGCGTCTGGTAGAGACACCGACTGAGTATCAGGGCTTCGTCTCACGGTCGCATCACCCGTTTGGTGATTTGTCCGCTGGAGGCGAAATACCTGCTTAGCCGGCTAAGTCAGGAGCCCACGCCGGAAGCCAACGGCGACGGCGTGGGCTCTTGACCGCGCTTGCAGCTTGGCCAGGAGGTGCCGCACGTGGCTCTTGACCGTCTCCTCCGAAAGGAACAGGCGGTCGCCGATCTCGCGATTCACAAGACCTTCGGAGACGAGCTGCAGGACCTCGATCTCGCGGGCGGTCGGAAGATGCTCCGGTTCGGCCCCGGTCGGGCGGGACGGGAACTCGATCAGCTCGGCGACGGGATTGCGGCGCGCCGCGACTGTCTGGAAGCGGCGGGAGTGCTCGCGATAACGGGTCAGAATTTCCTCACGCTGAGCTGCGTCCACGCAAGCGGTATCGGCGTTGCTAAGGGGCTGCTTTAGCTGCAATCCCTCTTTCGGGAAGCCGGATCACGGCTCGACGACGAGCGATCGACCCGGGCGTTTCGAACTCCTCGATCGCCCGAGGTCGCCCCGCGCCGTCGCATGCAGGATGCGCCCGCCTTCGAGCCAGAAGGCGACATTGTCCGAGCGAGTGCCTGACCCGTAGGAACGAGATCGCCCGGCAGCTCCGGCCCCGAGGCGACCGGTGCCCCTGTTACCTCCTGTTGCCAGGCATCGCGCGGAAGGAGTCGGCCGCGCCGGGGAAGCCGACCGCGAGTTCGACGGGCTCGGCGTCGACACGTTGAGGCATTCGGCCCTCGCCCTCCTCCAAGGCCTCCGACCTGATGCGAGCCGAATAGTCGTGGGCCGTAGCGCACCTCACTGCTTCAGCTCGAGACGCCTAAGCAGTCGCGCTTTCACCTCCGGCCAGTCGTTCTCGGTGATTGCATACCAGGCCGAGTCGCGCGGCCCTGTCGGCAGCATCATGTGCTTGCGCGCGATCCCCTCGAACTGTGCGCCGAGTGCGAGCAGCGATCCGCGAGTGCGCTCGTTCCGCGCATCGGTCTTGAACTCCACGCGCTGCATCCCGTGCTCCTCGAACGCGTGCCCGAGCAGGAGCATCTTCGCCTCGATGTTGACGCCCGTGCCGTGAGCCGAGGGCCGCAGCCATGTCCAGCCGATCTCGACGCGGCGGTGATCCGGCTCGTAGTTCAGATACCGCGTCGAGCCGGCCGCACCGGATGGCCCGACGACCGCGAATGCGACATCGCTTTGAGCTGCGCGTGCGGCGTCGAACCAGACGTCGAAGTCGCCCGGCCACGTCATGTAGCGGAAGATGTCGGCATCCTCGGCCGCGGCCTCGCGCAAACCGTCGCGATGGCTCTCGGAGAGCGGCTCGACGCGAACAAGCTGGCCCTCGATCGGGGCGGCAGGGCGCAGGACCGAGATGTCTGCGCTAGGCGGCGAGACCGGCCAGCTCACGAAGCGCCGCGAGCCGCGAGAGCGCCTGGCCCTCGAGCTGGCGGACGCGCTCGCGGGTGAGGTCGAGCTCGTGACCGATCGCCTCGAGCGTCCACGGCTCGCCCTCGAACCCGAACCGCAGCTCGAGGATCCGCCGCTCGCGCTCCGGCAACGCGTCGAGAGCCTTGCGGATGTTCTGCCGGCGCAGCGACTCCTCGGCCTCGTCGAACGGGTCCGGCGCCTCGCGATCGGCGAACAGGTCCCCGAGCTCGCCCTCGTCGTCGGCGCCCACCGTCTGGTTGAGCGAGACCGACGCCGAGGCGGCTGAAAGCGCCTCGTCGACGTGCTGGATGGGCAGGCCGGTGGCCTCCGCGAGTTCCTCCTTCGTCGGCTCGCGCCCGAGCTCGACCTCGAGCCGGCGCGCCGCGCGCGACAGCTTCTGCTGGCGCTCGACGACGTGGACGGGAACGCGGATCGTCCGCGCATGGTTCGCGACCGCGCGCTGCACCGACTGTCGGATCCACCACGTCGCGTAGGTCGAGAACTTGTAGCCGCGGCGCCAGTCGAACTTCTCGACCGCGCGGTTGAGGCCGAGCGTGCCCTCCTGGATCAGGTCGAGGAACGGGACGCCGAGCCCACGGTAGCCCTTCGCGATCGAAACCACCAGGCGGAGGTTCGACTCGATCATCTGGCGCTTCGCGATCAGGTCGCCGCGCTCGATCTTCTTCGCGAGGATGACCTCCTGAGCCGCGGTCAGCAGCTTGTGGCGGCCGACGTCGGCCAGGAAGAGCTGCAGGCTGTCGCCCGCGCCCGACGGCTGGTCGGCCTCGTAGACGACCTCCTCGGTCTTCGGCGAGCGCTCCTCGGGCCGCGCCTCGCGGACCTCGAGCCCGATGCGCTCCAGCTCGCGCGTGAGGTCCTCGACGTCTGCATCGTGGAGCTCGTGCTCCAGTGCAAACGCCTCGAGCTCGGCCGGCTCGATCCAGCCGCGCTCTTCGCCCGTCTCGAGCATGGCCTTGGCGCCCTCGGTCTCGAGCAGCTCGGTCAGTTGATTCTGCGTCACTTCGCCCTACGCCCTTTCGCTCGCCTGCAATCCACTGGTCGCCTTCGCACCGTACGTCATATGTCCTCTGAATTCCAGCGGAATGAGAGGATTCTCAGCTTTGCCCTGGTCCCCCTTCCCGAGCGGCCGCCACGCCGGGTGCGGGAACACACCCAAGGTAGCGAACATCGGGCTCGATCGGTTCTCCCAGACGAAGTATCGCCGATCGCCTGTAGGAAAAACGGAGGAACCGGTGGGGGATCTGTGAGGGTCTTGTCGTACCCGCGCCGGGGGCTAGGTCAGTTCCGCTTGCGCCGCGGCTTCGCCGGACCCCGCTCGCGGCGGGCGCTCATCAGCTCGACGGCACGCTCGTGCGTCAGCGTCTCGACGTCGTCCCCGGAGCGGAGGCTCGCGTTCGTCTCGCCGTCGGTGACGTACGGGCCGAAGCGTCCCTCCTTGACGACGAGCGGCTTGCCGCTCACAGGGTCGGCTCCGAGCTCGCGGAGCGGTTCCGCGGCCGCCCGGCGGCCGCGCTGCTTCGGCTGGGCGAGCAGCGCGAGCGTCTCGTCGAGGGTGACGGTCAGCAGCTGCTCCTCGGACTCGAGCGAGCGGGTGTCGGAGCCGCGCTTCACGAACGGCCCGTACCGGCCGTTCGCGACCACCACCTCCTCACCCGTCCCCGGGTCGACGCCGACGATCCGCGGGAGCCGGAGCAACGGCAGGACCTCCTCGAGCGTCACCGTCTCCGGCGACATCGACTTGAAGAGCGACGCCGTCTTCGGCTTCTCGCCGTTCTCGGACTCCTCGGTGACGTACGGGCCGTAGCGACCGTTCTTGACGATCACCGGCCGCCCCGACTCCGGGTTCACGCCCAGCTCACGGTCCTCGTTCGCCTTCGAGAGGAGCTCCTCGGCCTTCGACACCGTCAGCTCGTCGGGCGCGATCTCGTCGGAGATCGTCACCCGCTCGCCGTTCCGCTCGATGTAGGGCCCGTAACGGCCAACGCGCAGCTCGATCCCGTCGCCGATCTCGATCGTGTTCACGGCGCGCGCGTCGATCTCTCCGAGGTCGGAGACGAGCTCCTTGAGCCCCTCGTCTCCTTCGGTGCCGAAGTAGAACCGTCGCAGCCACTCGGTTCGCTCCTCGTCGCCCGCGGCAATCCGGTCGAGGTCGTCCTCCATCAGCGCCGTGAACTCGTAGTCGACCAGGCGCCCGAAGTGCTGCTCCAGCAGGTTTGTCACCGCGAAGGCGAGGAAGGTGGGCACGAGCGCCTGGCCGGCCTTGCGGACGTAGCCGCGGTCGAGGATCGTGCCGAGGATCGAGGCGTAGGTCGACGGGCGGCCGATGCCGCGCTCCTCGAGCGCACGCACCAGCGTCGCCTCGGTGTAGCGGGCGGGGGGCGTCGTCGAATGCGGCTCGGGCTCGAGCGCGGTCGCTGACAGCCGGTCGCCTTCGGCGAGGGGCGGCAGGCGGCGCTCCTCCTCGTCGGCCGTGACGGCCTCGTCACGGCCTTCCTCGTAGGCCAGCATGAACCCCCTGAACGTGATCACGGTCCCGGCGGTGCCGAACTCGGCGTCGCGGCCGTCGGCGGCGGTCGCGCCCACGCGAACCGAGACCGTCTCGCCGCGAGCGTCTGCCATCTGCGAGGCGATCGTGCGCTTCCAGATCAGGTCGTAGAGGGCCGCCTCGTCACGCTCGACCTCGCCGCGCACCTGATCGGGTGTGCGGAAGCGGTCGCCGGCCGGCCGGATCGCCTCGTGCGCCTCCTGGGCGTTCTTGACCTTCCGGTTGTAGCTCCTCGGCGCCGAGGGAACGGACTCGGCGCCGTAGAGCTCGCGAGCCTGGTCGCGCGCCGCGGCGATCGCCGTTTCGGCGAGCGACGTCGAGTCGGTCCGCATGTAGGTGATGTAGCCGTTCTCGTAGAGGCGCTGGGCGACCCGCATCGTGTGCTGTGCAGTGAAGCGCAGCTTGCGGCTCGCCTCTTGCTGCAGTGTCGAGGTCATGAACGGCGCCGCCGGCCGGCGGGTATAGGGCTTGCGCTCGACCGAGCGAACCTCGAACCCGGCGCCGTCGAACGCCACGGCAAGCGCGCGCGCCTCCGCTTCACCGAGCTGGACGGCGCCCTCGGTCACGAGGGTGCCGTTCCGCGCGAAGTCCCGGCCCTGCGCGACCTTCCGTCCGTCGACCGACGTCAGGCGCGCATCGAACGCACCGGGCTCGAACGTGGCGACGATGTCCCAGTACTCGGCGGCACGAAACTCGATCCGCTCGCGTTCGCGCTCGACGACGAGCCGCGTCGCCACCGACTGCACGCGGCCGGCCGAGAGGCCCTTCATCACCTTTCGCCAGAGGACGGGCGAGACCTCGTAGCCGTACAGGCGGTCGAGGATC
>Ga0335080_10005869_pt1 | contig 12696 bp, 14 predicted proteins | sample Lox_Sample_34_FD_206720 | JGI IMG/M metagenome (GOLD analysis project Ga0335080, IMG submission 206720) | Soil microbial communities from Loxahatchee National Wildlife Refuge, Florida, United States - Lox_Sample_3.4 | ecosystem: Environmental > Terrestrial > Soil > Wetlands | place: USA... | reverse complement strand
GCCCGCGTCCATAGGTCACCAGGGAAACGACTGAGCACCAGTCCGCGCGGATCCCCATCTGCGCGCTGCTGCCGGTCCCTGGACGACGCAGCGGCTTCCCCGCCGCCGTCCACACAGGTCATTCTGAGAGGAGCCTTCTATGATGCGAGCGCCCCTGCTCGTTGCTGCGCTTTTGCTGTGCCCACATGCCGCCGGTGCCCAGGCGCAGGCGACGCAAGCCACGTTCCACGCGAACGTCGCCCGGACCGGCGCCTACGATTCGCCGGGTCCGGCGCACCTCGCCGGCGTCAAATGGACGTTCAAAACCGGCGGCCCGATCGTCGGCTCACCCGTCGTCGCCGGCGGCGTCGTCTACATTGGCAGCTTCGACGGCAACCTCTACGCCGTGGACCAGGAAACCGGAAAAGAGAAGTGGAAGTTCGAGACACCGCGACAGGTGGCTTCGACGCCCGCCGTCGCCGATGGCGTGATCTACCTGCGTGGTTATGACGCCGTACTCTACGCAATCGACGCCTCGACCGGCACCGTGAAATGGCGTTTCACAACGGAATTCGAGAGGCGCTTCCAGGCGAATCGCATGCACGGCTACCCGCCCGGCTTCCAGACCATTCCCGACTCGTTCGACTTGTTCCTCTCCTCGCCCGCCGTGGCGAACGGAAAGGTGTACTTCGGCTCCGGCGACGGCGGCGTTTACGCCGTGGATGCGACAACCGGCCTGCTGGTGTGGAAGTTCACTACGGGAGACGTTGTGCATGCCTCGCCCGCCGTGGTCAACGGTGTCGTCTATATCGGCAGTTGGGACAGCTACTTCTATGCGCTCGATGCCGACAACGGCCAGGAGAAATGGCGCTTCCACGCTGGGGAAGACAACTTCATTCACAACCAGGTGGGCTTTCAATCCTCGGCTGCCGTTGTTGATGGCGTCGTCTACACGGGCTGCCGCGACGGCCACTTCTACGCGCTGGACGCGGCGAGCGGCCGCAAGAAGTGGGACTACATGACCAATCTCTCGTGGGTCAACGCCACGCCCGCGGTCCGCGACGGCCTCGTCTATTCCGCCACGTCCGATAGCGCCCGCTTCTTTGCCCTTGAAACCAAAACCGGCCGCCTCCATTTCAACTTCAAGGCTGGCGCGCAGATTTTCTCTTCGCCCGCGCTCGCCGGCGACCTTGCCTATTTCGGTGTGGCCAACGGATTCCTCTACGCTGTGGACGCGAAGACCGGCAAGGAAGCCTGGTCGTTCCGCACCGACGCGTCGAAGGCCGACCCGATGAAGATACTCAAACCCGACGGCAGTCTCGACTCCGCGCGCACCTACGCCTCCTATTTCCACGACTACCAGGACATGATCCTTGGCATGGAGCGTCAGTTCTCCGTCGGCGCAATCTGGTCGTCTCCGGCCGTGGACCACGGCGTCGTCTACTTCGGCAGCACCGACGGCAACTTGTACGCGCTGCAGTAGGGAAGACGTTTGGACTGGCTTTCGTGCCTCGGTAGGGGTGGGCCCGCGCCCGCCCTGCCTCCGTCCGCACCTTGACTCCTGTAACGGCTTGGCCCCGGCCTTGCCCCGGACCTTCCATTTCATTGGCACGTTTCAACGCGAAGGATTTATTCCGCGTCCGCGTCTTCGATGGAGCAGGCCTGGAGAAATTCCGCGCCAGCCCGAAGGGCGGCACCGAAATCCTCTGCGTGGTCCACACGCAAACCGAGATTCATCTTGCGCAGGGAGCGTGATCTAATGCCCGCGTGAATCTCAGCATGCCGGCAAGCGCCGCGGCGCCGTACAAAAGCTCTTCGCAGAAGGCGCGTGCTGTCACCGAGTCGTGAGGTTCGGCCAACCTGTATTGCGCCAACTGCGAGTCTCCCCGCCCCGAGATGCTCCGAGCTGTTTTGGAGTGCGGCGGCTTGACGCCGCTTTCAAAAGGCACAGACGCACCCGTCGCGGCATGTCACGCGAGGTCCAGCGCGATCCTCAGGGCCCTGCCCAATTCGGCGAGCTTCTCGCGCGAAAGTGAGCCCACAAAGTTCGTCAGCTCGGACTTCGGCAAGCTCACCAGGTTGTCGCACATGATCCACGACGAGTCTTTCATGCCTTCTTCCACGTCAATCGCGACCTGTGTGGACAACCCCTCTCCGGAGCTGAACACGGGCGCGCAGATCACCGTGGAGAATCGCGAATCCACAAGCGCCTGCCTGCTGACCACCACGAACGTGCGGTAGCGCTTCGGATCTCCGCCCGGCTTGTGTACTCGGTACAGGTCTCCACGCCGCAAAAGGCTGCCTCTGGTTCTTACTCTTCCTCTAAGACCTGATATTCGAGTACGTCAGCCGCTTCGCGGTTCAAGCGGTCGGCCGCCGCGTTAATGAGCTCCAGGTCGCGTGCGTGAACCTTCCGCCGGGCGCGCTCGCGAAAATAGCTGCGCAAGACCTGTTCAATCACCGCCGAGCGAGACATTCGCGAGCCGGCCTCCCGGTCCACTTGGGCCAGTACCTCCGGAGACAGTGTGATAGAAGTCTTCTCCTTCATACTACCTTTATACTACCACCTCGGCGCGCGGTGACCTAGCTTTTTTGGAGTGCCGGAGGGCTTGACGCCGCGTTGCCGTCAACTGAAGCCAATCCACAAACGCAGACTCGCTGCCCTCGCGACGTTGGATCCCGCTGCGACTAGTCTCGCTCCCTGTCCAGTGAAGGCGGCGTCAAGCCGCCGCACTCCAAAACCCCGGCCTCCCGGCGACGCTCGAGTAGGCTACACTCGCCCAAGCCCAAAGGGGGGAGAACGAACGTGAAGAGAGCCGCTGCCTTGCTCGCCGCAGTGCTTGTCAGCCTGACCGGCCTGTCCGCCGGGCCGAAGCTGGATTTCAGTTGGCGAAATCCGGACGCGCCGGCCGGGCCGTTCAAGAACATCATCGTACTGGCGCTGAACGGCAAGGCCGAAAACCGCGCCGAATTCGAGGATGAACTGGTGGCCGCCATCAGCGGCCCGGGACAGGCCGCCACCCAGAGCTACAACTACGTGCCGCGGCCCGACGGGCAGCCGCTGGACACAAAAGACCTGCGGCTGCAGATTCGCGACAAGAAATTCGACGCCATTGTCGTGGGGCGGCTGACCAAGCGCATTGACCGGACCAACTACGTTCCTGGGCAGGTGTACACGCCTTTTCCCTACTACGGAACCTTCTACGGGTATTACTCGGCGCTCGCGCCGGTAATCTACACACCCGGCTACATGGAGACGGAAAAGGAAGCGCAGGTGGAAGTGAACTTCTACGCCACGGTGCCACCCGACGGGATCCTGGTGTGGACGGGGACGACGAACACGTTTGACGCCAAGTCGCCGAAGAAAGCGATTCGCGATCTGGTGAAAGTCCTGACCAAGGGATTGGAAGAGGACAAGGTCATCGCACCGACGCCGGAGTGAGCTTTCCTGGAGTGCGACGGCTTGACGCCGCTTTCACGGGGCACATTCGCAGACCAACACACGGGTCAATCTAGGGACGCTAGCCAAACGAGTCTTCGTTTCCTCTCTGGCTCGGTTCAGCGGGAAAGCGGCGTCAAGCCTCCGCACTCCAAAGGGCGGGTGCGTTACATGGACTTAGCCGCGCATCCCGCTTCCCGCCTTCCCTTCCACAAACTCTTCCAGAAGGAGGCGGGCGAGGCGCGCGGCGTCGTGACGGACGACGTTCCCTTCTTCAACCAGATCGTCGAAGACGCAGCGCACACCGAGCTTCTGCAGCTCGGGCAAGTCCACGCGGACGGGTTCAGCGCCCTGTGCCTTGTACCGGTTGAGCAGTCTGGGCGAAATCTTCTGGCTGTTGACGATGGCCCAATCGAAGATGCGTCCTCCGGCGTGTTCGTGGATGGCGCGCACGTGGTCGCCGACGCTGTAGCCGCCGGTCTCGCCGGGCTGCGTCATGATGTTGGAGATGTAGACGCAGGTGGCGCGCGATTTGCGGATGGCGTCGGCAACGCCGGCCACCAGCAGATTGGGAATGATGCTGGTGTAGAGCGAGCCGGGACCGAGAAGGATGAGGTCCGCACGGCGAATCGCTTCGAGCGCGCCCGCCAACGGCCTGACGCGACGCGGCGCGAGGCGCACGCGCCGGATGGGCTCCTGCGAGCGGCTGATGCGCGTCTCGCCGCGCACCACGCGGCCGTTCGCCAGCTCGGCGGTGAGCGTGACGAGCTGCGACGTGGCCGGGAAAATCCGCCCGCGAATGGCCAGCACCTCGCTGCACAGCCGCACGGCTTCGGGAAAATCGCCGGTGACTTTCACCAGCGCGGCCAGGAACAGGTTGCCGAAGCTGTGGCCCTTCAGGCTGCCGCCGCGCTGGAAGCGATACTGGAAGAGGCGGCTCATCAGCGCCTCGTCGCGGGAGAGCGCGACCATGCAGTTCCGCAAATCTCCGGGAGGGAGGATGCGGTATTCACGGCGCAGGCGGCCGGAGCTGCCGCCGTCGTCGGTGACGGTGACGATGGCGGCGAGGTCGGCGATGGGTCCGCCGGCGGTGAGCGCGCCAGCGGCGACGTGCGGCGCGGGAGCGTAGCCTTTCAAGCCGCGAAGCAGCGTGGAGAGGCCGGTGCCGCCGCCGAGGGCGACGATGCGCACGGAACGGCGCGGCCCTGGCGGGGCGGTGCGCGCCCTGATTTTTGAGCTTCGTCGGACGGAAGGGGACATAGCAGGACCGCTGCGCGTCGCCGAGGCCTAGCTGAGCGGCCCGTCGCGCTCCGGATAGAGCAGTTCGGTGAAGCGGGGATCCTCGAGAAGGTAGGCGAAATCCTCGTCGTTGCGGGCGTGGTAACGGTTCTCGGGGCGAAGTTCGATGGCGAGCTTCAGATGCGTCATGGCGGACTCGACTTCGCCCGTGAGCGAGTCGAGCGCGGCGAGGGCGTAGATGACAAAGTCGGCCTTGGGCGAGATTTTGCGCGCGCGTTCGAGGGCCTGGCGGCTGTCTTCCCAGCGGCCCAGGTTCATCATGGCCACGCCGTGATGGTAATGCTCCTCTGCGGTGCGGGGAGCCGCCTCCGGCAGCTTGGACATGCGCTTTTCGCAGATGCGCAGGTGAACCTGGGCGCGATCGACAAGCTCGCGGGTCGGCCCTTCCAGAACTTTTTCGAGGGACTGCCGGGCTTTCTGAAATTTCTGCTCGTGAAAATGGCGCATGGCCTCTTCATAGGCCTTCTGCTGCTCTTCGACGCGCGGGTCAACGATTTCCTTCTCCCGACGGAGAGAGCCCGAGCTTGAACTAACCCCTTTTCGTTTCATCGCGTTAGAAGGAAGTGGCGCTGAACTTCGACCCGAAGCGGCGCGGCGTTTGCCGGCTTTGGTCATTTTTGTCGCGCCGGATAGTAGCAAAGGCGCCAGAACGAGTCAACGCGGCCCGCCGGGCCGGAGAAAAGCCGCGATTTTGCTGGTGTTTCGGTGTTTTTCGGGCGTGGGCGCGGCCGGCCTTCATTTTGGCGGCGCCTAGTATCCGGTGTGTAACCTCAGGCTCGCGCCGTCCGCCCGCGTATGCTATAAAGTAGCGCCTAGTCTGACTGAGGAATCGTGTCTTTTATCAACTTCCCCGCGCGGGAAATCAATTGCAAGCTCGTCTACTATGGCCCCGGTCTCGGCGGCAAGACGGCGAACTTGCAGTGGATTTACGACAACACCGGGCAGCAGCAGAAGGGCAAGATGATCTCGCTTGCCACGGAGACGGACCGTACCCTGTTCTTCGACTTCCTGCCGCTGGACCTGGGCACGGTGCGCGGGTTCAAGACGCGGTTTCACCTGTATACCGTTCCCGGCCAGGTGTTCTATGAAGCGAGCCGGAAGCTGATCCTGAAGGGCGCGGACGGCGTGGTTTTTGTGGCCGACTCGCAGGAAGAGCGGCTGGACGCGAATTTTGAAACGCTGGAGAACCTGCGCGAGCACTTGAAGGAACACAACCTCGCATTTGAGACGATTCCCTACGTGCTGCAACTGAACAAGCGCGACCTGCCCAACGCCTTGCCCGTGGAGGAGCTGAAGAAGCAGCTTCAGACCAAGGGTGAGCCGGTGGTGGAAGGCGTTGCCGTGCAGGGCGTGGGAATCTTCGAGACCCTCAGAGAAGTCGCCAAGCTGGTGCTCACCGAACTGAAGAAGGGCGCGTAGCAGGTTTCGTCCCGGGCTTTCCGTTCATTCGCAACGACACTTCGACGGGCTATTTGAAAGTCGCCAGGGCGGCGGCTTCCGTGTCGTAGCAAGTGATGGCGCGGGAGAGTTGGGTCACGTCAAAGACGTCGCGGACGCGGCCCGGAGGTACTACGAGGCGCATCATCCCGCCGCTGCAACCCATGCTGACGAAGCTGCGGACCAGGGTGGCCAGTCCGGAGCTGTCCACCTGTGCGAGACCGGTGAGATTGGCCAGGAGCTTTCGCGTTCCGCCGCTCAGCTCTTCGCGAAGGGCCTGGTTCAGGCGGTCGGCTTCGCCGCCGATAGTGGCGCGGCCCTTGAGGTCCAGCACCACCACGTCACCCACCATGCGTCTTTCAATCGTGATCGCCATCGCGTTCCTCTGCGACCTCTTCAATCCGACGGCAGGGCATTCCGGCAGATGGTGAGCGGATTATAGCGATATCACAAGGCAAAAGACAGGGCGGCACGTTTGCGGCTGTGCACGATTGCCTTCCGCAGGGCCTACAATGAAGCTCCCCTGGGAGTTTTGTTCCCGGATTCAACATGAGGACCGCGCAAGACGCGCTGCGCCTGCATCGCTGGGATGTGACACCAGCGGAAGCGCGCGCGCTGCAGCTCGAGTGGAGCGGGCGCGTGGAGCGGCGCGACCGCATCGGGCGCATCCGCCGCGTGGCCGGAACCGACGTGGCGTTCGACCCTCCGGGCCGGCCTACGTGGAGAAGCGGCGAAGCGGTGGCCGGCGTCGTGGTGTTTTTGTATCCGGGTGGCGAAGAACTGGAGCGCGCGACGGCACGCGTGCCGGTTACTTTTCCGTATGTGCCCGGCCTGCTGAGTTTCCGTGAGATTCCGGCGCTGCTCGACGCCTTCGGACGTCTGCGGCAGGCGCCGGACCTGATTTTCTGCGACGGCCAGGGCTATGCGCACCCGCGGCGATTCGGGCTGGCGTCGCACTTGGGCGTGCTGCTGGACGCGCCGACGATTGGTTGCGCGAAGTCGCGGCTGATTGGGGAGCATGTCGAGCCGGGGCAGCGCGCCGGGGCGTGGGCGCCGCTTGTGGATGCGGGCGAACGGATCGGCGCTGCGCTGCGCACTCGCGCGACTGCCCGGCCGATCTACGTGTCCACCGGCCACCGCGTGTCGCTCGAACGCGCCATCGCGCTCACCATGGAGATGTGCGACGGGCGACGCATTCCCGTGCCGACGCGCGTCGCGGATCGCTGCGTCGCCCAGGCCAAGCGCGAAGGGAGCATGGCAGAGGAGCGCTCCGGCCGCTCGCGATAAAGAATTTACCCGCCACCGCCGAAATAACCAGAAGGCCCGGAACGCCTCAGGCGCCCGCCGAGGAGCGCGTGCACACGGACAGTCCCATAGAAAGCGGCATCGAGGAGATGCAGCGGATCCGCGAGTCACTGTCGCGGCTCGAGAGGCGCGACTGGTGGCTGTGGTGGGCGGCCGTGGTGGTGATGCTGCTGCTGACGGTCGCGGTGGTCACGACGTCGCTGCCGGCGCTGATGTCGGACCCGTCGTCGTTCTTGCAGTTCCACCTGGAGCAAGCGGTGCGCGGGCTGGTGGCGCTCGTCCTGCTGTTCAACACCTACACGATTTACCAGCAGGTGCTGATCAAGCGGTTGCGCGGGCAGCTCGCCACGCAGATTGAAGAAATGGCCAGCCTGCGGCTGCGCGCGAACGAGTACCACATGATGGCCATGGTCGACCCCCTCACCGGGTTGTACAACCGGCGATTCGCGGAGCAGCGATTGACGGCAGAAGTGGACCGGTCGAAACGCTATGGCCATCCGCTGACCGTGCTGGTGATCGACCTGAACGACTTCAAGCAAATCAACGACAAGCATGGACATCTGGCGGGCGATCTGGTGCTGAAGGAGTTTGGACGGCGCCTGAGCCGCTCGATCCGCGTTTCCGACCTGGCCGTGCGCATGGGCGGCGACGAGTTCCTGGTGCTGCTGCCCGAATGTCCGCCGGAACAAATCCCCGGGCTGCTGACGCGCCTGGCGGACCTGGAGGTCGAGTTCCGGGGCACGCGAATTCCCGTGCGGTTTTCCTCGGGCCTGGCGGGATTCGACCGCTTCGGCAGCGCCGAGCAGATCCTCGAACGCGCCGACCAGGCGCTGTACGCGCAAAAAAGCGAGCAGAAACTGGCCAGCGGCGCCGCCGCCCGCGGCCGCTAGTACGCTCCACATTACGTGCCCCGGACGTTCTTCCCCTGGCAAAGCCTCTTTCCTGCCGGCCTTTTACCGGATACTCTCCAGTCGGGAGCCGGCTCCTGGGAGCGGAAGCCGGAGCCTGGGGGGGGCCGCATGACAGGTCGATTTGAACGCATTCTGCTCACAGGCGGAGCAGGATTCATTGGTTCACACGTGGCCGAAGCGCTGGTGGGCGGCGGAGCCAGGGTCGCGGTGGTGGATAGCCTCGACGACTTCTACGCTGCGGAGCGCAAACGCGCGAATCTGGCCGAGGTCAGGCGGGCGGGCGACTTTCAGTTTCACGAGTGCGACATCCGGCAGGAAGCAGCGATGCGCCGCGTGTTCGCTGCCGTGAGGCCGGAAGCGGTGATCCACCTGGCCGCGCGTCCCGGTGTGCGGCCCTCGATCGAAGATCCGCGGCTCTACCAGCAGGTGAATGTCGGCGGTACGGTGAATCTGCTGGAGCTTGCGCGCGAAGCAGGCGTGAGGCAGTTCGTGTTTGCCTCCTCGAGTTCCGTCTATGGCGCGACCAGCAGCCTGCCGTTCCGCGAAAACCATTTCGATCTGCGTCCGATTTCGCCGTACGGAGCCACGAAGCTCGCGGGCGAGATGTTTTGCCATACGTATGCGCACGTGCACCACCTGCCGGCCATTTGCCTGCGGTTCTTCTCCGTGTACGGCCCGAGGCAGCGGCCGGACCTGGCGATCCACAAGTTCACGTCGCTCATGGAAGCGGACTTGCCGGTCCCTGTGTTCGGAGACGGAACGGCGGGGCGCGACTACACGCACGTGGACGACATCGTTCTCGGCGTGCTGGCGGCGCTCGACTACCAGCCGAGGCCCGCGGCGGGAGAAGCGCCGTTCGAGGTCTTCAACCTGGGCAATTCGCGCCCCGTGAAGCTGAACGAGCTTGTCGACCTTCTGGAACGCGCCACAGGCAAGTCGGCGCGCCGCGCGCCGCAGGCGTTTCCGGCGGGCGACGTGCCCATCACCTGGGCGGACACGACGAAGTCGGAAAGGCTGCTGGGTTACCGGCCGGCAATCGGGTTGGCCGAAGGTCTCAGGCAGTTCGTGGCCTGGTACCGCTCGACGCGCGCCGTGAAGATGGCATACGCATAGGGCAGTCGCGAGATAAGGGAAATGGGCGAAGGCCGACGGCGTCGGGAGAAATCAGGCTACAGGGGCGATCAGGAGGCGGATGACCTGGAGCAGCCGCTCGGGTTTGAACGGCTTGACCATGTAGATCACGGCGCCGGCGTCGTGGCCCGTTTTGAAGTCCTGCGGAGTGCTTTGGGCTGTGAGCAGAATCACCGGAATCTTGTCGAAGCGTTCGTCGCGCTTGATGATCTGGCAGACGTCGAAGCCGGACATCCCGGGCATATTGACGTCGAGAATCATGGCGGCGGGAACGGTCTCGCGCAGAAGCGTGAGCGCGTCCTCGCCGGAAGTCGCGGTGCGGACGTTGTAGCCGTTGCGGTCCATCAACATCTCGATGATGCGCAACGTGGCCGGGTCGTCGTCTACGACGACGATCAGAGGCCCTTTTTCTGAGCTGACCTTCTTAAGTTCAGGCACGATGTCCCCGAAGCGGGTGCAAACCGTGAGGCTACCTTGCTACGGCGGCAAAATCAATCTCAGGCGGCCTGTGAGTGCATAAACGATGGTCCGACCGGTATTGTGCGACCGCCAAGATGCTCCTGCGGTTTCACATGTTTCTTGTTCATGGGTGAGGTGCTTCTATGAGGTTTATCGGCATGAAGAGACGCACGCTTTACGCGGCAGTCCTGGCGGCAGCGGGTGTAGCGCCGGGGGCGATGGCCCAGGCGCCTCCAGGCGCAGCGCCTGAACAGGGCCTGCCGAGCGAAATGCCCGCGAAAGTCGAACAGCCGACCACCGGGTTCGACTACGAGCGGCGCGAAGTGATGATCCCGATGCGCGACGGCGTCAAGCTGTACACGGTGATCCTCGTGCCACACGGCGCGAAGAATGCGCCGATCCTGCTGACGCGCACGCCGTACGAGGCGGACCAGTTGACGACAAACTCGCACAGCTCCCATCTGGGGCCGAGCCTGTGGGGGTACGACAACGCCACAGAGGTGATCGTCCAGGACGGGTACATCCGCGTGGTACAGGACGTGCGCGGCAAGTACCGCTCCGAGGGCGATTACGTGATGAACCGCCCGCTGCACGGCCCGCTGAACCCCACGCCGGTCGACCATGCGACCGACACGTACGACACGATCGACTGGCTGGTGAAGAACGTGCCGGAGACGAACGGGAAGGTGGGCATCCTGGGCATTTCCTACGACGGCTTTCTGCCGTTGATGGCGCTGGTGAATCCGCACCCTGCGCTCAAGGTTTCTGTGCCCATGAATCCGATGGTGGACGGCTGGATGGGCGACGACTGGTTCCACAACGGCGCCTTCCGCGCGCAGAACATGTCGTACATCTACGAACAGGAAGGCACGCGCGACAACAAAGCGAAATGGTGGACCAGCCATTACGACGACTACGACATGTTCATGCAGGCCGGGTCTTCAGGAGAACTAGGCAAGCGGCGCGGGCTGGAGCAGATGGGTTTCTGGCGCAAGCTGCTCGAACATCCCAGCTACGATCCATTCTGGCAGCAGCAGGCCATGGACAAGATTCTTGCCGAGCAGCCGCTCGCGGTGCCCGTGATGCTCGTACACAGCCTTTGGGACCAGGAAGACATCTACGGCGCCCTCGCGGTTTACAAGGCCATCAAGCCAAAGGATACGAACAACGACAAGGTCTTTCTGGTGATGGGCCCGTGGCATCACGGCCAGGAAATCGGGGATGGCAGCACGCTCGGAGCGCTGCGGTTCAACAGCGACACCGCGCTCTACTTCCGCATGGAGATCCTGCGGCCTTTCCTGGCGCAGTATCTGAAGGATGGCGCGCCAAAGGCGGACGTGCCGCCCATCTCCGCGTTCGAGACGGGAACGAATCGGTGGGAAAGATTGCCCGCGTGGCCGGCGGGATGCGCCAGCGGCTGCAGCGTCAAATCCACACCACTCTATCTGGGCGCTGGGTTGACGCTTGGGTTCAAGGCGCCCAATTACCGCGACGCCGCGTTCGACGAGTACATTTCCGATCCGGCGAAGCCCGTACCGTTTCGCGCGCGGCCGATCCAGCCGGTGGGCTACCGCGGCCGGCTGACGTGGCCGCTGTGGCTGGTGGACGACCAGCGCGAAGCGTCAGGCCGGCCGGACGTGCTCGTGTACATCTCCGCGGCGCTGACGGAACCCGTGAAGATCAGCGGCCAGCCGCTGGTGAACCTGTTCGCCTCGACGACGGGCACGGATGCCGACTGGGTGGTGAAGCTGATCGACGTGTATCCCGATGAAGTGGCCGGCCAGGCGGAGATGGGGGGCTACCAGTTGGCCGTGTCCATGGACGTGCTGCGCGGGCGCTACCGCGAGAGCTTTGAAACGCCGAAGGCCATCGCGCCGAACACGGCTCTGCTTTACAAGTTCGCGCTGCCCACGGTGAACCACGTCTTTCTGCCCGGCCATCGCATCATGGTGCAGATCCAGTCGAGCTGGTTCCCGCTGTACGACCGCAACCCGCAGACGTTTGTGCCGAATATTTTCTGGGCGAAGCCGGAGGACTACCGGAAGGCGGTGCAGCGGATCTACCACGCGCCGGGCCAAGCGAGCTACATCGAACTGCCGCTGGTTACGGAACCCTAGGAGGCTACTTCCAGTGATAGACCGGTCCACTGGCGTGCACGTGAGAGGCGCTCACGGGCCGCGGGGCGGCTTACCACGAGCGGAGATCTTGCGCCGATTCTAGACCCTGTGCGCCGGGCGCACAGCCCGACCTGGTGCGTGGCTCGTGATGGCCGCGTGCAACCGGATCCTATTTCGCGGTATCATAGGGGTTCGTCTTTGGCCTAGCGACGCGGCCTGTAGAGTCCGGCTCGACCTTCGAGCCAGGAGCCCGCCACGGCGGGCGCCGTGCAGACCGGCCAAACGAAAGGGAGTCCCCGCAATGAAGGAAGGCATTCACCCCGACTACCATGACGTGACGGTGGCGTGCGCGTGCGGCAATACGTTCAAGACGCGCAGCACGCACAAGGGCAATATCCTGAAGCTCGAAATCTGCTCGAGCTGCCACCCGTTCTTCACCGGCAAGCAGAAGCTGATTGATACGGCCGGACGCGTCGAGCGCTTCCAGAAGAAATACGCGGCCGCACAAAAGCCCGCGGGCAAGAAGTAGCGGGCCGTCTGCCCGAAGGGCGGCGTAATGCCGCCGCCGCAATCGGTGTAGAATCACGCCAGACATGGCCGCGAGTCCCGCGCTTCCTCC
>Ga0335080_10005867_pt1 | contig 12698 bp, 13 predicted proteins | sample Lox_Sample_34_FD_206720 | JGI IMG/M metagenome (GOLD analysis project Ga0335080, IMG submission 206720) | Soil microbial communities from Loxahatchee National Wildlife Refuge, Florida, United States - Lox_Sample_3.4 | ecosystem: Environmental > Terrestrial > Soil > Wetlands | place: USA... | reverse complement strand
CGGCCGACCTGATCGTGGTCGGGTCCCAGCCGAGCGCCTCAGCTCGGCGGATCACGCTGAGCGGCGCCACGCGCACGATGCTGAACTCGGCGCGCGGGTCGGTCCTGGTGGTCCCCTCAGGCACGCCGGTTCGCCTCTAGCCGGGAGCGGTCCCGGCGCCTGGACGGCCACGCGGCGCCCTACGCGCGCCCGGTCGGTCAAAATTCCAGCGTGGCTGAAGCCAACCACGAACGGTTGCGTCGACCGCAGTTGGGCTCGGGGCAGATCGCGCTCGAGGTCGCCGAGCCGATCACGGAGCCCTCGGAGCAGGTTCGAAGCTCATACCGGTTCAGCGATCCGGCGCTCTCCGAGCTCTCGCTCGACGCGCTGCTCGACGAGCTGCTGAACCGGACCCAGGCGGCCCTCTCGGTCGACACGGTGGCGATCCTGCTGCACGACGAGGAGTCCCAGCAGCTCGTCGCGCGGGCCGCCAAGGGGATCGAGGAGGAGGTCGAGCGCGGAGTGCGGATCCCGGTCGGACGCGGGTTCGCCGGGCGGATCGCCGGGGAGCGCGTGGCCATCTTCATCGCCGACGTCGATCACGCCGACGTCCTCAATCCCCTCCTGCGCGAGAAAGGGATCCGCTCGCTGCTCGGCGTGCCGTTGATCGTGGAGGGGAAACTGATCGGCGTGCTGCACGTCGGGTCGCTCACGCCGCGGGAATTCGGGACGAACGATCTCGCCGTGCTCCAGCTCGCCGCGGCGCGCGCGGCTCCCGCGATCGAGCGCGCCAGCCTCGCCGCGCGGCTCGAGCACGAGCACAACGTCTCGATCGCGCTCCAGCGGAGCCTGCTGCCCAAATCCCTCGGCGAGTTCCCCGGTTTGACCGTCGCGTCGCGCTATCTCCCCGCGCGCGAGGAGGTCGGCGGCGACTGGTACGACGTGATCGAGCTTCCCCGCGGGCGCGTGGGGCTGGTCATCGGCGACGTGGTCGGTCATGGGATCGCGGCCGCCGCGCTGATGGGCCGGCTGCGCACGTCGCTACACGCCTACGCGATCGAGGGGCACGGCCCCGGTCGCACGCTCGAGCTGGTGGACCGCTTCGTGCAGTCACTCAACGAGCCCGCGATGGCCACGGCGGCGTACGCGGTGTTCGACACGTACACCTCGAAGGTCCAGTACGCGACGGCGGGCCACCTCCCACCGGTCGTGGTCTCGGGTTCGGACGCGCGGGCCTTCGAGGTCACGCCTGCGCCGCCCCTCGGGGCGTTCCCGTACGGCCGGTGTCCCGAGCACGAGATCCCACTCGAAAGCGGCGATCTCCTGTTCCTCTACACCGACGGCCTGGTGGAGCGCCGGGGCATCCCGCTCAGCGACGGCATCGAGGCCTTGGTCGAGGCCCTGCGGGGCGCCACCTCGGTCGAGGACGCGTGCAGGTCGGCGGTGGCGGATCTGGTGCCGATCGAAGGCCTGCGCGACGATGTCGCGATCGTGGCCCTTCAGAACAACCCGGTTCCGCGCGAGCTGCATCTGCATCTGCCGGCCGAGCCGAAGACGCTGGCGCAGGTGCGCCGGATCCTGCGCCGGTGGCTGGTCGAGCGCGGGGCGGACGAGGGCGACGTGGCAGAGGTCACGATCGCGGTCAGCGAAGCGTGTGCGAACGCGATCGAGCACGCCTACCCGCCGGCGCCCGCCGACTTCCAACTCGACGCGTGGGGCACGAACGGAGAGATCACGGTGGCGGTGCGTGACACCGGCCAGTGGCGGCCGCCGCGCGGCCAGAACCGAGGCCGGGGACTATCAATCATCATCGCGGCGATGGACGATGTGCAGATCGATCGGATGGAGAACGGAACCGAGGTCCTAATGCGAAGGCGACTCCGACACAGATGAGCTTGGCCGACGTCCAGATCACCCTCATGCCGAACGCATTGGTGGCCCACGTCACCGGCGAGGTCGACATGTCCAATGCCGAGGAGATGGGGGCGACCGTGATCGGCGCGACGCCCAACGAGGCTCAGGGCGTGGTGCTCGATCTCTCGCGGGTGGACTACCTCGACAGCGCCGGGATCTACGTCATCTACGGGATGCGCTCGAGCCTCCAGGCCCGTGGCCAGTCCCTGATCCTGGTCATCCCGCCGGACTCGCCAGTGCACGACGCGCTGCGTCTGGCGGGGGCGGAGCACCCCGGCGAGGTCACCGAGACCGTCGAGGACGCATTGCGCGCACTCGACCGTCTCGACCCCCCGGCTGCCATCTGATCTGGCTGGCGCGCTCCGGGATCAGCCCGAGCCGCCCGCCGGGTCGAGCGCGATCTCCTCCCAGTCGCCGGTGCGCTGATACCCGACCTCGGCATAGATCTTGTTCGAGGTCGGGTTGGCCAGGTCGGTGAACAGCATGCAGCGTGCGGCGCCGGCGGCGAGGGCCCGGCGGCTGGCCGCCGCGACCGCGCTCCCGGCGTACCCTTGCCGGCGCTGCGAGGACGGCGTGTAGACCGGGCCGATCCGGACCGTTCCCGACACCTCAGGGGCGACGCCGATCATCGACACCGGCCGGACGTCATCCCAGAGGAACAGGCCCTGAGCGCGCAGGCGAGCGTCGACCATGCCCGCGGCCTGCGCGGCGCCCACCAAGCCCGCCTCGACAACGAAGTGCTCCATCCAGCCGACCAGCAGGTCGCGATCCTCGCGGGTCGCGATACGTAGCGCGCCGCGCGCCGGCCGACGTGGATCCACGACCTCGGTGAGCACGTGCATCGCCTCGCTCAGTGTCCGGCGAGTGGTGCCTCCGGTACGACGCGCCCAGGCCTCGGCGATCGCCCGCGCGGTGGCGGGTACACCGGTCACGCTCGGCAGTTCGGGGTCGGCCTCGAGCCAGTGCTCGATCAGCGTCTCGGCGTCCCCCGGGTCCTCGAGCGGGCTGGTCAGGATCGGGAACGGCGGGGTGCGCATGGCGGCGAACACGGGAACGCCGACGTCCGCAGCCACGCCGTAGGCGAAGACGGGCGCCGGGTCGGCGTGGGCTCCCCCGAGCACGCTCATCAGGACGGTGGCGAGGACGTTGCACTCCATCCGTGCGGCCAGCAGCGGTTCGGTGCGGTCGGCGAACTCCTGTGCGTCGCTGGTGAAGACGAAGCGCAACTGGGGGTGCCTACAACCGCTGCACGACCTCGTCGAACGGCTTGCGGTTCGCGCGCCGGGTCCACTCGAGGGCTGTGTGGCGCTGAGGGTCGCGCGCCCGGGCCGGGTAGCCGAAGGTCAGCACCACCGTGGGACGCTCGCCCTCCTCGAGGTCGAGTAGCCGCGCCACCGCATCGGGGTCCGGCATGCCGTTGGGACACGCGCCGATGTGGTCGTTCCACGCCTCCAGCATCATGTTCTGCGCCGCGCGGCCCGCGTCGAATTCACTCCGGCCGCGGCCGTGCACCGCGATCACCACGACCAGACCGGCGCCGCGCACGTTGCCGGGGGTGTAGACCGACTCGGCCACCCGCTCGCGCAGCGAGGGGCTCTCGACGACCAGGAACCGCCAGGGCTGGCCGTTACGAGAGCTGCCGGCGACGCGGCCCGCCTCGAGTATGCGCTGCTCGGCGTCCGCCGGGATGGGGCGGCCGGCATACTCGCGGACCTCGCGCCTGCTCGCGATCGCGAGGAAGCTGTCCACGCGATAAGCCTATGGGTTGACGCCGCGCCGGCGCGCCGGCGCGGCGGGCTTCAGGGCTGGGGTGCCTCGGCCGGCTCCGGCTCGGGGGCCTCGTCGGGACCGGGGTTCGGCGCGATCGGGTCCGAGGGCTCGTCGGGACCGGGCACGGTCGAGGGCTCCTCGGGCGCCGCAGGGGTGCCCGGGTCCGGAACGGCAGGCGTCACCGGCGCGTCCGGCACGGCCGGAGTGGCGGGCTCGGTGGGCTGGGGAACTTCGGCTGCCGGAATCGCGTTCATGCCGATCCCCCTACCCGTGGACAGGCCGCGCTACCCCTTGACTACCCCGACCGGGCGGAGCCGCACGACTCGCGCCGCCAGGCCGGCGCGCTCGACGATCTCGACCACCCGGTCGACGTCCTTGTACGCCTCGGGCGCCTCCTCGGCGAGCCCACGCGCCGATGGGGCGCGCACCACGATCCCGTCGGCCTCGAGCCGGCGGCGCAGTTCGCCCCCGTCGACCGCCTTGCGCACCGCGGTGCGCGACAGCCGTCGTCCCGCGCCGTGACAGGTGGTCCCGAACGAGCGCGTCATCGCGGCGGCCCGGCCCGCCAGCACGTACGAGGCGGTGCCCATGCTGCCGGGGATGAACACCGGTTGCCCGGCCGCGGCGTACTCGGACGGGATCTCCGGGTGATCGGGCGGGAACGCGCGCGTCGCGCCCTTTCGGTGCACGCAGACGAGTCGACCCTCGTGGCGCTCGAGTTTGGCCACGTTGTGAGCCACGTCGTAGACCTGGTGGGTGCGCTCGGCGGTGCCGGGCCCGAATTCCGATGCGATCGCCTGACGGACGCGATGCGCGATCGCGGCCCGGTTCGCCCATGCGAAGTTCGCGGCGGCCTCCATCGCCGCGCGGTAGTCGCGTCCCTCGGGCGACTCGATCGGCGCACACGAGAGCTGTCGATCGGGCAGTTCGATGCCGTAGTGCGCGAGCTGCGCGTCCATCCGCTTGACGAAGTCCGTGCACACCTGGTGGCCGAGACCGCGGGACCCGGAGTGGATGAGCACGGTGAGCTGGCCGAGACGTAGCCCGAACGCCTGGGCGGCGGCCTCGTCGTAGACGTCCGAGATCCGCTGGAGTTCGAGGAAGTGATTGCCCGAGCCGAGGGTCCCGATCTGGCTCGCGCCGCGCTCACGGGCGCGCGCGGACACGGCCGCCGGGTCGGCTCCCTCGAGGCACCCACCGGACTCGGTGAACGACAGCTCGTCCTCGGAGCCGATGCCGAGATCCTCGAGCAGCGCGCGTGGCCCGAGCGCCAGGACGCGATCGAGGTTCGCCCCGCGCAGGCCCTCCTGCGCACCCCGGCCACCGGTGCCGACCGGGACGGTCCGCGACAGCTGGTGGACCAGGCGCTCACGCCGATCGCCCAGAAGCTCGTCGTAGGTGAGCGGCAGCGCCAGCAGCCGCACGCCGCAGTTGATGTCGTAGCCGACCCCGCCGGGCGAAATCACTCCGTCGGCGGCGTCGGTCGCGGCCACGCCGCCGACGGGAAAGCCGTAGCCCTGGTGGATGTCGGGCATGGCGAGTGCTGCGTCGAGGACGCCGGGCAGCGTGGCCACGTTGGCGAGCTGCTCGAGCGAGCGGTCCTGCTCGATCGCGGCGAGCAGTTCGGCGTCGGCGAAGACCCGCGCGGGCACGCGCATGCCGGGGACCGTGCCGATGGGAAGCTCCCACAGCTCGTCGTCGATGCGCTGCGGGTCAAACATCGAGGACCACGCGGGCAAAGTACTCCGTGCCGCTCGGCTCGAACGCGAGACGGTGGTAGGTGACCGCCTTGACGAGCGGAGGCGGCGCGCCGAGCACGCCGCCGACAGTGGCATGCACGGCGTCGGCGTCCATTTCCAGCTCCATCACGTGAGTGGCGACGAACCCGTCGGCCTCGGCCAGGAAGGCGAGCTCCTCGAGCCAGGCGGCGAGGAGGGCAGGGCGGTCGGTGGCGTGCACCGCGACCCGGCGTACAAAGGTCGCACGGGTGGCGTCCGCCACCGCTCCGAGTAGTTCGGCCAGCGCCCGCACCGCCTCCTCGAACACCTCGCGCTCGCCCGCGGCCTCGATCTCGAGCTCGACCTCCGACGTGTGGTCGACCCATCGGTACACGCTTCACGAACGCGACAGCACGATCTCGGCGACCCGGCCGACGTGCTGGACGTGCAGCAGGTGGCCAGCGTGCGGGACCTCGACCAACTCGGCCCCGGGGATCTGCCCGGCCAGCCGACGCGCGGCGGCAATCGGTACGACGTGATCGCCGCTGCCGGCGACGATCGTGGTCGGCGCGGTGATCGCGGACAGGCGCTGCTCGAGCGCCGGGAGGTCGCGGATCAGGTAGCGCTGCTCGCGTAGGAACGACCGCCACGCGGCCGGCGCCAGCAGCATCCGCTCCGCCGCGTGCAGGTAGCGGTCGTCGAGGGCGGTCGCCTCGGCGACCCAGCGGCGCGCCGGCCGCACGGCCAGGACCAACCCGCCGCCCGCCATCGCGCCCACGCTGGTCAGCCACCCGACCACGGGCGCCGCCAGCAGGTAGTCGATCTTTCCCAGCGAGTCGCGGTTAGCCGCCGGCGCGACCAGCACCAGCCGACCTACGCGCGCGGGCGCCGATTGCGCCAGCCACGCTGCCACCGCCGCGCCGAGACTGTGCCCGACCACCGTCGCCCGCTCCACGCCCGCCCGATCCAGCGCCGCTAGCGCCGCCCGGGCATTACCGGACAGGTCGGTCGCCCGCGAACGCCCGTCCCATCCGGGCCGGTCGAGGGCGATCGTCCGGACTCGGTCTCCGACCGCCCCGCGCAACCGCTCCCAATCCGCCGCCGCACCTGGTTGCCCGTGGAGCAGCAGAACGGGATCGTTGGACACGGCACACACCTCGGAGAGGGCATACTAGAGCGGTGAGTTCCGCGCTCCTGTCCGACGCGCTCGGGCCGATACGCGCCGACCCGGCGCGTGCGGCGCTCCTGTTCGACATCGACGGCACGCTGGCGCCGATCGTCGAGCACGCCGCGGACGCGCGGGTGCCGGAGCGGACCCGTCAGCTGCTGACCCAGATCGCCCGCCGATACGGTGTCGTGGCCTGCGTGAGTGGCCGGCGCGCCCAGGAATCGCGGGCGATGGTCGCAATCGGAGCAATCTCTTACCTGGGATCGCACGGCGCCGAGGTGCTGCGGGCCGGCTGGACCGAGCCGGTGGTCGATCCGGAGGTCGAGGACTGGACCGAGCGGATCCACGACTTTGCGCGTGAGGCGGACACCGCCGAGCTGCGCCGGCTCCGCGTGCGCCTCGAGGACAAGGGCCCGATCGTCGCCTTCCACTGGCGCGGCGCGCCCAACGAGGAGGCGGCGCGGGCGGCCATCGACGCGATCGCGGCCAAGGCCGAGTCGGCCGGCCTGCGCACCCACTGGGGTCGCAAGGTGCTCGAGGTGCGCCCACCGGTCCGGATCGACAAGGGTGCCGGCATCATCTCGTTCCTGAACGGCACCGAGGTCGACGTTGCGATGTACGTCGGTGACGACGCAACCGATCTCGACGCGTTCCACGCGCTCGTCCACCTAGCGGACGAGGGTCGCATCTCGCGGGCCCTCCGGGTCGGAGTGCGCTCGGACGAGGGACCGTCGGCGATCGTCGAGGAGGCTGACCTCGTGGTCGACGGGCCCGACGGGGTAACCGAGCTGCTCGCGGTACTGGCCGCGGACTGAGGGCCGCGGGAGCACGCAAGCGTGAGGTTCGTGGACTTCCTGCGTACCACCGTGCTGGCCAGCGCGGGCGCCGCCACCGTGCTCGCGGCACTCACGGTGGCGGGCGCGGCCGGGCACGACGACAGCCGGATCGTCCCGTTCGCCGCCGCCTGGTGGGTCGTGGCCGGGCTGACCGGGATCTGGGTGGGACGCCGGGCCGGCACGTCGGGACCGATCGCGTCGCTGCTCGCGAGCGCGCGTACCCAGGCCTCGCTGCCCGAGGTCAACCCCGCGCGGACCATGCTCAACCGCTTGTGGCCGCTCTTGATCTCGACCGTCGGCGCCGGGGCGGTGGCGTTCCTGGTGCCCCAGGTCCCGGCCGTCGCCACGGGGTTCGCGATCATCTGGTCGCTCGCGTGGCGCCGGCAGGCCTCCGCGGTGCGGGCGATCGAGGAGCGGGACGGCGCGCGCTTCTACGTCGACAAGACCTCGCCGTTCAAGCCGATTCGGCTCGTCCGTACGCCCGGCTTCCGCTCTAACCTGTTCGAGCTCAACGGGGCGTCGGGGCACTCCCGCCGCGCCCGGCCACGGGCATGATCTACCCGGCCTACATTCCGAGTCCTCCGCACAACGGCTTCTATATCGGGCCGCTGTTCATCCATGCCTACGGGCTGGCCTACGTGTTCGCGGTGGCGGGGGCGATCTTCGTCACACGGTGGCGCTGGCGCAAGGTCGGCGGCGACCCGGACATCGCCTACGAGGCGGCGGCGTGGGGCTTCCCGGCCGGCCTGATCGGCGGCCGGATCTACTTCCTGATCACCACGCCGAGCCAGATCCCGCCGCATTGGTGGGGACCGTTCGCGATCTGGAAGGGCGGACTCGGCATCTGGGGCGGCATCCTGTGCGGCGTCCTCGGCGGCCTCTACATCGTGCGCAAGCGCCTCACGCACGGCGACGTCCTGCGCTTCATGGACGCCGCGGCCCCGGGACTGCTCGTCGCGCAGGCGATCGGGCGAATCGGCAACTACTTCAACCAGGAGCTGTTCGGCAAGCCGTCAACGCTGCCCTGGGCGCTGAAGATCGACTCCGACCACCGGCCGCCCGGCTTTGAGCACTTCGCGACTTTCCAGCCCACGTTCCTGTACGAGATCATCTGGAACCTGGGGCTGGCCGGTTTCCTGATCTGGCTCGGCAGCCATCGACGGATCAAGCCGCCGGGCCTGCTGGCGCTGTACGTCGCCGGCTACTCGGCCTTCCGGATGTTCGAGGAGAACCTGCGGATCGACTACTCGGTGCACGTGCTCGGGATGCGGCTGAACTTCTGGATCGCGTTCCTGGTGTTCCTGGCCGGACTGGCGTGGTTCGTCTGGCTCCAGCGCAACGGGAAGACGGAGCCGCTGCCGCTCGACGGGCCGAAGACGGACGCGCGCGATCTCGTGCCGCGCAAGCCCCCCGGGCCCTACCGCAAGCCTCCGTCGCCGACGTACGGCAAGAAGTCGCGGTCAACCTCGGGCCGCTGACGCGCCGGCGCGGTGGCGGGGGCGAAGCGCCTGGACCGCGTCCCACGACTGCGTGTTGACAACCTGAGCGGCGGTCAGCCAGGCGCGACGCGCGGTGGCGACCCCGTAGCGGGCCACGGCGAACCCGGCCGTGCGGTGTGAGTCGGTGTTGATCACGATTGGCACGCCGGCGCCGGCCGCCGCGCGCGCGTTGATTTCGTTGAGGTCGCGGCGGTCGGGGTTCGAGTTGATCTCGAGCATCGTCCCCGTGCGAGCGGCGGCTTCGATCACCCGGTCGATGTGGAACGCGTACGGGTCCCGGCGCTCGAGCTTGCGCCCGCTTGGGTGGCCGATCGCGTCGACCAGCGGATGCTCGATCGCTCTGATCATCCGCTCGGTCATCTGGTCGGCGGACATGCGGAACGAGGAGTGGACCGACGCGATCACCCAGTCGAGCTCAGCCAGCAGCTCGTCGTCGTAGTCCAGCGTGCCGTCGGGGAGGATGTTGACCTCCGACCCGGCGAGCAGTTCGAGTCCGTCGACGTCGACGGCTTTGATGTGGGCGATCTGCTCGCGGAGGGCATTTGGCGAGACCTCGTCGCCGAAGCCGAAGCTGGCCGAGTGGTCGGTGATGGCCAGGTACTCGTAGCCGGCGTCGCGTGCGGCAACGGCCATCTCCTCGATCGAGGCGGTGCCGTCGGAGGCCGTGGTGTGGCAGTGCAGGTCGCCCTTCAGGTCTTGTTGTTCGATGAGGTCGGGGAGAGTGCCGGCGGCGGCCGCCTCGAGCTCGCCGCGGTTCTCGCGCAGCTCCGGCTCGATGTATTCCAGGCCGAGCAGCCCGTACACCTCGTGCTCGGTCGCGCAGCGATGCGTCTCGCCGGTGGCGTCGTCGAGCACGCCGTACTCCGACACGTGCAGACCCCGGCGCACGGCGGCGTCGCGCAGCGCCATGTTGTGCTCCTTGGAGCCGGTCAGGTGCTGGAGGAGGTTCCCGAACTGGTCGGGCGCGACGATGCGCAGGTCGACCCGGATCCCGGTGTGCGTGCGGAGTCTTATCCCCGCCTCAGTCGGCGTGGCCGCCTGTTCGACCAGGTCGAGCTCGGCGGCGGCGGTTGCGAGCGCGAGCGGGTCGATCGCGGTTGCGATCACGTCGAGGTCCTTGACCGTGTCGGTCATCCGCCGGGCCGAGCCGGCCAACTCGACGTGCGTCGAGGCTGGGTTTTCGCGCAGCGCCGCGATCAGCGGGTCGGCGATCGCGAGCGCTCGGTCGAGTACCACGCGGGCGGGTCGCTCTCCGTCGCCGGCTAATCGGAGGCTGGCGAGGATGGCCTCCTCGGCCTTGGGGCCGAATCCCTTGAGCTTGCGGATCCTCTGTTCCTCCGCAGCCGTGCGCAGGGCCTCGAGCGAATCGACCCCGAGCTCTTCGTACAGCCGGCGCACGCGCTTCGCTCCGAGCCCCGGCAGGTGGGTCATCTCGATCACGCCGGGCGGGAACTTGGCCCGCAGCTTGACCGTGGCCGGGATCGCTCCCTCGTCGGCCAGGGCGATGATCTTCTCCTGGATGATCGCCCCGACGCCGGGCAGATCGGTGGCGCGGCCCTGGCGGGCGAGCCCGAGCACCGAGACCGGCGACTCGCGGACCGCCTTCGCCGCATTCCGGTAGGCGACGACGCGATAGACGGCGGCGCCGTCGAGCTCGGACAGGTCGCCCAGCTCGTCGAGGGCGACGGCAATCTCGGTGTTGGTTACGTCAGACATCCAGGTACGTAACGTAGCGGGCGCGGTGCCTGGGAAGAAACCTCAGGATGGCGGCAGTTTCTTCCCGCGCGCACTCGGAATAATGGCCCCATGGATGCCGCGCGGGGCCCGCGCGAGCGCCACGGCCCGGCGGCACGCCGCCGCGCGGCCCATCTCCCCCGAATGGCACGCTATACTTTCTGAAGTAAACCCGCAACAGGAGAACCGCAAGGAGCCTTCCCATGGCCAACGTCGCAGACGTCACCGACAACAATTTCCAGGCAGAGGTCCTCGAGTCCGATAAGCCTGTGCTGGTCGATTTCTGGGCTCCGTGGTGCGGACCGTGCCGCATGGTCGCGCCGGTTGTCGAGGAGATCGCGCAGGAGCGCGCCGACGAGCTGAAGGTCGTCAAGCTGAACATCGACGAGAACCAGAACACGGCGATCCAGTTCAACGTGATGTCGATCCCGACGCTGATCCTGTTCCGCAACGGGCAGCCCGCCAAGACCGTGATCGGCGCCTACCCGAAGCGCAAGCTGGTCGAGGAGCTCGAGCCGGCGCTGGCTTAGGCCAGGGCCACCCCGATCCACAGTGGGAGCCCGTCGATCGAGACGGGCTCCAGGTCGTCATCGAGCGGCTCGTAGCTGACCTGCAGCGCCAGCGTTTCACCGGCGATGTATGACTCGTGTTTACGCGCCGCGTCCAGCAGACCTTGATCGCCATCGAGCGTGAGGTAGATGCGGTCCGTGACCTCGAGGCCGGCCTCCTGACGCGCTAGCTGCACGGCGCGGACGATCTCGCGGGCCCAGCCCTCCACGCGGAGCTCGTCGTCGATCTCGAGCTCGAGCGCGACCGCGTGTGATCCCTCGCGCTCGACCTGGTAGCCCTCGAGCGGCTTCATCGACACCTGCAGGTCCTCGGGCGAGAGCTCGTGGTCCTTGCCGTCGACGCTGATCGCCACCTTGCCGCCGCTGCGCAGCGTCTCCGCGGCGTGAGCGGCGTCGAGGCCGGCGACCGCCGCGGCGGCCAACGGCATGTGCTTGCCGAACCGGGGGCCGAGCGTGCGGTAGTTGGGCTTCAGCTCGACCTGCCCCAGCTCGTCCGCCTCCGAGACGAACCGCAGCTGCTTGACGTTGAGCTCCTCGCGGACGATGTACGCCATGCGCTCGATCGCCTCGCGCTCGGCGCCGGTGGCCACCACGACAGCGGCGCGCAGCGGCTGGCGCACCTTCAGCTTGGCCTGACCGCGCGCGGCGAGGCCGAGCCGGACGGTCTCGCGGGCGGTGGCCATCGCGTGCTCGAGGCCTTCGTCGCGCTGGGCCGGGTCCGGGCCCGGAAAGTCGGTCAGGTGAACGCTTGGCTCGGTGCCGTCGAGGTTGTCGTAGATCTCGTCGACGACGAACGGGCAGAACGGAGCCAGCAGTTGGGCGGTTGTGATGAGGCACGTGCGCAGCGTGGCGAATGCCGCCGGGTCGCCCTCCCAGAAGCGGCGGCGCGAGCGCCGGACGTACCAGTTGGAGAGCTCGTCGACGAACGCCTGGATGGCGCGCCCGCCGTTCGTCGCGTCGAACGCGTCCATCCGGTCGCGCACGACCTCGATCGTGGCCTGGAGGCGGGACAGGACCCAGCGGTCGAGGTCGGTTACGGCGGTTTCGTTGGCCGGGACCGGCTCGCGGTCCATGCCGTTGGCGTTGGCGTACAGGACGTAGAAGCCGTAGGTGTTCCACAGCTGAAGCAGGAACTGCCGGACCGCCTCGCCGATCGTCTCCATCGAGAAGCGGTAGCCGTCCCAGGGCTGCTTGGAGGTGAAGAAGTACCAGCGCAGGGCGTCGGCGCCGAAGCGGTCGATGACTTGGCCCGGCTCGATCGTGTTGCCCAGCGACTTGGACATCTTGCGACCGTGCTCGTCGAGGATCAGCCCGAGGCAGACCACGTTGCGGTACGGCGACTGGTCGAACAGGAGTGTGTTGACCGCGATCAGCGAGTAGAACCAGCCGCGCGTCTGGTCGAGCGCCTCGCAGATGAAGTCGGCGGGGAAGTGCTCCTCGAACTGCTCGGTCCCGGCGTGCGGGGCGTGGTACTGGGCGAACGGCATCGAGCCCGAGTCGAACCACACGTC
>Ga0335080_10005866_pt1 | contig 12699 bp, 6 predicted proteins | sample Lox_Sample_34_FD_206720 | JGI IMG/M metagenome (GOLD analysis project Ga0335080, IMG submission 206720) | Soil microbial communities from Loxahatchee National Wildlife Refuge, Florida, United States - Lox_Sample_3.4 | ecosystem: Environmental > Terrestrial > Soil > Wetlands | place: USA: Florida... | reverse complement strand
AGGTCGCTTGTTATATCGCGTATTGGAAGAGGAAATCCGGCGGATCATGGCCGCGCTACCCGGAGTCGGTCAGCGCCAGGGCCGGGTTCATGTTCTTCTTCGAACAGTTGGTGGATCGCGCTCTCTACCGGGGGTTGCGCTGGTTCGATGAAATGGTTGCGTTCATTTATTGCTATTTTCCGCTGGAGATGCTGCGGCAGTACCGCTCTTCGAGAGGGCGATCGACGGCAGACGCGAGTGTCGCAGAGCGGGTCCCGGAAAAAGAACTAGTCGGCGCTACGCAGAAACCAGTAAGCTGAGTTGGTCCTCGACGGCTATGCTCGATCGGCCGTCGGGTCTCCTCCCCGTTTTCACTGAGGGCTTTATGCTGATTCTCGGCCTTTCCTCTTTCAAGAACGATACCGCGGCCGCGCTGATGCGCGAGGGCGTGATCGAAAGTGCGATCGAGAACGCCAAGTTGCAGCCCGGGCCCGCTCGCGGCATTCCCGATGCGGCGATTCAGTTCTGTCTGGGGAAGGGAAGCGCTTCGTGGAACGATCTCGATGTTGTCGCGGTTGCCAGCCAAGCGGCTGGCGGATGGAGACGCCGCGCGTTCTCCCGTCCTCGCCTGTCGCCACTCGCACCCGTGGCCACGGCTTATCAGGAAGGGAAGGAACTCGGGCGCTTTGCCTGGGAGTGGACCGCGTTGCGAGCGTTGCGCCAGCGGCTCAGCGATCCCCGCAAGGTCGTCACGATTGATCATCATTCGTGCCACGCCGCGAGTGCGTTCTTCCTGTCGCCCTTTGAGAAAGCTTTGATTCTAACCCTTGACGGCGAAGGCGACGGCGTCTCCGGCATGTTAGCCACCGGCGAAGGCAGCAAGATTCGTGTTCTGAAAACGATCTCGTTCGCCAACTCGGTGGGCTGGATCTACTCTCGCATCACCGATCTTCTGGGCTTCATTCCGTCGAAGGAAGAGCACAAGACGCAGTGGCTGAGCCTGGAAGGCGAGCCCACGTACAAGGACGTTTTCCTGCGCATGCTGCGGCGCCCCGGCGATGTCTCGCCACGCGTCGACTCGCGTTACTTCCACCATGACATTACTGGAGTATTCGAGCCATCGCAGCTCCTGTTTGACCAGTTAGGTATCCCGCAGGGAAAGTCAGAATTCACACCCGAGTTGAAGCGCAACATCGCAGCGAGCCTGCAGGCCGCGGTGACGGAGTTGATCTCGGACCTGTTAGCCTGCTTCCAGAAAAAGACGGGCCTACAGAAGATCTGCCTCGGCGGCGGCGTGTTTCACAACACGCTTCTGGTCGCGGCTCTGGAGCGGAAGTTTGGAGTCGGCAACGTGTTTGTGCCGCCTGCTCCCGGCAACGCAGGTTGTGCCTTGGGCGCTGCCGCGTGGATGTGGCACCAGGAGATGGACAAGCCGCGCAGTCCAGAAGTGCAGTCGGTATATTGGGGACCGAACTACGCACGCATGGAAATCAAGGAAGTGCTGGACAACGCGAAAGCGCGCTACTCGCTCCAGAACACGGGAGAGCGAAAGCTCGATTCGGCGGTGACCCTGCTGCGTGCCGGGAAGATTGTAGGCTGGTTCCACGGAGCCACCGAGTTCGGACCGCGCGCTCTCGGACACCGCAGTCTTCTGGCATCACCCTGGGCCCCCTATGTCACGGAGAACCTGAACGATTTCGTGAAGCACCGGGAGTCGTTTCGTCCCTTTGCGGTTTCCGTGCGCGAAGAGGACTGCGCCCGCTACTTTAACGGTTCGCCCCTGTGCCGCCTGATGAACTCGCTGGCTTCGGTCCGTGCTGACGCCGATGTTCTGCCGCGCGCGCTGCAACTTCCTGGCGGCCTGGTTCGCCTGCACGTAGTGGAGAAGGAAACCGATCCGCTGCTATGGGAACTCTTGCGGCGGTTTGGGGAGCAAGAGCCGGCTCCGATTCTGGTAAACACGTCCTTCAACCTTCCGGGCGAACCACCGGTCATCCGTCCGAAGGACGCGGTTCGGACATTCTTCTGCTCTGGGATCGACGCCGTATTCGTCGACAATTTCCTGCTCACCAAGTCGAGTTCCGCGCACATCCTGAATAATCGCCCCGGAGCGTTGAAACCCGAGATTCAAGCTACGGTTTAGAGCCATAGTGACATCTCTCTGCCAGATCAGGCTTTGATCCGGTACCCCGGTAACTCCGAACCTTCCAAGCTCTGCCTCGTAAGCCCCGCTTCGTGGTAGACTTTTCCAACCTAAAGCTCGATCTGGACTGTTTCCCTCGATCAGTCCTTACTCACGAGGAAAGTATGAAACCAGCCATCGACGTAGCCAGTGGTGTTTCCCACGATCCCTATCAGAAGACCGTCTGCTGCCTGCGCTGCGAGCAGAAACTGGACCGCTACCAGTTGATGCGAGTCAGCCTGGTGCCAAACGGCCACGGACACGGTCACGCGATTCTCTCCTGCCCAAAGTGCGGACACGTGGAGTTCGTCTCCGAGTCGAGCCCTCTGCTGCATTCCCTGGAAATGATCTCGGTTGACACCGGCGACGGCGACTAGCCCATAGGACCGGTCATTCCATTGCAGGACCTGGAGACTGCGCTCGACGGATCGCATTCGAAGATGCCCTTTCGGTTCCTCGCAGTAGTACTGATTCTGGCGGCCTCGGCGGCCGCCCAGACTCCTGTCCGCCCCGCGGCAACTCACTACAGAGTTGTTCCCCTTCCGTTTCGTCCGTCCCGCATCAACGATTCCGGCGTGATCGCCGGATCCACCGAAGATCACATGCCGGCAGTCTGGACCGAGAAGGACGGCCTCCGCCAACTAGGATTGCCCCCAGGTTTCACGGCTACAGAATCGCTTGGCCTGAACCGCGCCGGAGATGTTGCCGGGACCGCCACGCGCGAAGGGTCCAGTGAGCCGGTGGCCTTTCAAAGCTCGGGAGGCAAGGTTTCGTTGCTTTCAGATGAGCGCTCGAAGGCTACGGCAATCAACGGTTCCGGTGAGATCGTCGGGCAGAGTTCTGAACGAATTGTCGCGTGGCACAAGGGAAAGAGCATCCCGCTGGGGGGCTGCTGCGGTGGTATCGCCCACGCGGTTAACAATCGAGGGCAGATCGTCGGCCAGTTCAACGATAAAGCTGGCCGGTTCGGCGCCTTCTTGTGGGAGCCGGATCAAGGCCTCCGCTCGATCGCGCCGGCTCAGGGCACAAACAGCACGGCGCTCGCGATCAACGACGCCGCGCACGTGCTGGTGCAGTCTTTCAGTCCAAACGCCGTCTTCCTTTGGCAAGGCGGAAAGTTCACCGACGTCCAGCTCTCGGACGAGTTCGCCAGCCAGCCGCTGGCGCTCAATAATCAGGATGTTATTGTCGGCGAGTTTGGCGCAGCCTCGGATTTCAATCACGCTTTCCTGTGGGATCGACAGCATGGCTTCCGCGACCTCAATCACCTGATCGACGCCAGCAGCGACTGGGTGCTTGAGTCGGCTTTCGACGTTAATGACTGGGGAGAAATCGTCGGCATCGGCGACCACGGCAACGATCAGGACGTGGGTTTTCTGCTGGTCCCTGAAACTACAGCCGCCACGAGGCCCACAAAGTGACCACGCGGGTAATTGGCTGTGATTCTTAAGTCTGTCTCGCCTTCAAATTAGAATAGACACGCTCATGAAGAACCGTCTGTTATTGCTGCTTCTCTGTCTCGTCGTTGCACTGTCGGTAATGGCCCGTGCGCAGGACGACGATGATGACGACGCTCCGAATCGCCCTCCGCGTCCGCCGGTCATGAAACCGACGGAGAAACCGGCTGGGGTGGCGTTTGCGTGCCCGTACGAGAAAGGTTTCCAGAAGCCGCAGAAGATTGGAGCCTTTACCCTCCGCATTCTGCCCACCGTTCAAGACAAGGATGACAAAGACGACAAGGATCAGGACGGAGATCCGCGTTGCCGCGCGGTACTGACTCCCACCAGCGGCAAACGGGTAACGATCGCCTATGAATGGGCGCTCACGGTTGACCCAATTTCGGGCGCCGATCTGAACGGGGATGGCAAGCCCGAACTGGTTCTCGAGGGATATTCCGGAGGCCTGCACTGCTGCTACACCTACGCGATCGTCAGTCTCGGTCCGACTCCGCAGGTGCTGCATGCGTTTCAGAACACGGCGCCCGTCAAGTTCGAAAAGCAATCTGATGGTAGCGTTCTCATCCGTGCGGCCGACGGCGTTTTTGACTACTTCCTCATTCCGCACACTGATGCCGTGATTCCACAGCTCGTTCTCAAACTCGAGGGAAACGATCTTGTCGATGTCAGCGCCAATTATCCGGAAGTCTACGACAAGGACATCGCGCACGCGCGCGGTCTACTCGCCGCCGACGAGATCGAGAGATTCCGGAAGTCCAACTTCCACGACAAGCTCTACACCGATCAGATTCCGACCGTGCACAAAGTTCTGACCATCGTCCTCGACTATGTTTACAGCGGGCGCGAAGAGAAAGCTTGGCAAGCCCTCGATGAGTTATGGCCGCCTTCCGATGCAGCGCGTATCAAGTCGTTGATTACCGAGCGCCGGCATCGTGGGATGCTTTCAAACCTCGCTTGCGACTGCCGTTCGGCGGTGATTGCGAAGCAGGCTCGTCGTCCTAAACGCAAGCCGTCTCCTCCGGATGACAGCACCGATCCCCGCGTACATGCGATCATTGACGACTAGGCGAAACTGAGGCGACCGCCAGCCGTGCGTAGTCCCGTAATCGTCTGATTCTAGGGCGCTTAATACGAGTCAGGGCATTCTCCGGTTGCAAATTCTTGCATCTTGACACCCCTCAGAGCCCCCCTCATACTCGTACGAGCTTGATCCCCCATCGAGCCCGTGGGTTGTGGTTTTCTGGCCTGGCCCCTCAACAAAACTTTTGAGCCTAATGGAGTCTGTGCAAACGTCCCCCGAAGCGTCTGATTCCCGGCGCAGCGCGCGTAAGCATGAGCCTTCTTAACCCTAAGCCCAAGCGATACCTACCACTAAGCGGAGACTGTTGATGATTCCCAGACTCGTTCGGTCAGCTGGCGCTGGACTCCCAATGGCGTGTGTAGCAGCCGTCCTCTGCTGCGTAATTCCGACGCTGCGTGCGCAAGCGCAAGCCAAGCCGGCCGTTGTGCCGGCCACCGCCGTGTGCCCGACGGGCGACATGTCCTGCATCAAACACGTCGTGTTCATCATGAAAGAGAATCGGAGCTACGACGTTTATTTTGGCGCCTACAACAAGAACGGCGCCAACGGCACCACGACGCCGAAACTCTCGAATGGGACGACCATCGCCGCTCCGCACCTGTACGACTCTACGCCGCTCGATATCTGCCATGACTGGAAGTGCACCATCTCCGACTCGAACTTTGGCAAGATGGACCACTTCGACACCGACCCGAGCTGCCTGGCGAACGGGATCCTGATGTGCGAAGCGCAGCTGAACGGAACGGACCTGCCGAATTACTACGCATGGGCCGACAATTTCGTCCTCGGCGACAATCACTTCACATCTCTGCATGCGACCAGCTTTCCGAATCACCTCTACACCATCTCGGCGACTTCGGGCGGCGTGATCAGCCAGGGGATCCTCGGCACGAACCCGTCGAAGACCGAAGTTGGCTGTCACGCGGATGAAGGCACGACTGCGCAGCAGATCGATCAGTACGGCAATCTCACGGCGCAGTATCCCTGCTACGACTTCCTGACGCTCGGCGACCTGCTCTCTGCCGCGGGCGTGAGTTGGAAGTCGTACGCGCCGCCCAATATCGCCTACAACGCCTACAACGCCATTAATCACGTCTACAACAACCCTGCGGTCTGGAACGCCACCTACGAGGCGGATACGGCGTTTGTCACTGACGTGAAGGCCGGCAAACTGCCCGCAGTGAGCTGGCTGGTAACCCTGGGAGGAAACGAGCACCCACCGATCAGCACCTGTCTTGGGCAAAACTGGGCGGTGCAGCAGATCAACGCGGTCATGCAGTCGACCCAGTACTGGGTCAATGAGCCCACGCTCATCGTGATGACCTGGGATGACTTCGGCGGCTTCTACGATCACGTCGCGCCACCCATGGAAGACCTGTATGGCCTGGGCCCGCGCGCACCGATTCTCTTCATCTCGCCGTTCTCCAAGCCCGGATACGTCACGCACACATTGCTGGAATCCGCTTCGGTTCTGAAGTTCATCGAAGAACGATGGGGACTGCCGTCTCTGGGCCAGCGTGACCTGATCGCCAACGATCTGGCCGACACGTTCAACTTTTCGCAGCCGGGAAATCCGTCGCTGGTCCTCAACCAGACTTCTTGTCCTTACGTGGAGAGTTCCGACACTTTCGGTCCGCAGGTGGTAGGAACGACCAGCGTCGCCTACCACGCTACGTGGTCGAATCAATCGACCAAGACAGCCACATTCAGCAGCGTCACGGCGACCGGGGATTTTTCTCAGACGAATAACTGCACGACGGCTGGGGTTACTCCGGGGCATTTCTGCACCGTGACTTTTAACTTCACGCCAACTGCTTTGGGCACGCGCACGGGTGCCATCACCATGACGAGTACCGTGGGCACTCAAACCATTAATCTCACTGGGACAGGAACGGGCGTGGGGCTGTCAACGGCCAACATCAATTTTGGCAACCAGGTAGTTGGCACACCAGGCAAAGCAGCCGTGGTGACCGTGACCAACAACAACAGCACGACGCTGACATTGACGGGCCTGACTCGCAACGGACCCTTTACCCAGACCAATAACTGTACGGGAGGCATAGCGGCCGGCGCCTCCTGCACGATCAACATCACGTTTAAACCGACGGTGGCCGGTCCTGCTGCCGGCAGCTTCACCCTCAACGACAACGACATTACCGGGACGCAGGTCATCAACCTCACTGGCTTCGGAATCAGTCTGTCACCGTCGGTCAGCACCTTGGCTTTCGGCAGCGTGCCAGTTGGATCCGCCAGCGCGCCATTGCCCGTAACCATCACCAACAAGACCGCGACGGGAATGCCGATCGGGACAATCTCGATTGGAGGCGTGCAGGATTTCGGCGAGTTCAGCCAAACCAATAACTGCCCGTCGATCCTGGCGGCCGGTGCCAACTGCGTTGTGCAGGTCACCTTCGCTCCGATTCATCTGGGGGCGACTACCTACCCGATTCTTACCGCGTATTTCGGTACAGGGAATGCGTGGGGTGGAGTGGACAGCCCCATCACGGTCTTCTTGACAGGTACCGGCGTTGCTCCTGCGAACACTGCAGTTCCCACGGTCCTGCAACTCAAGCCGGTGAAGGTCGCACCCGGCGTCAAAGCCTTCACTCTGAACCTGACCGGGATGGGGTTCAGCGCTGGATCGGTTGCATATCTGAACGGGACCGCGTTGACCACCAAGTACACGAGTCGGCGCGCGTTGAACGCCACGGTGCTGGCGGCGCAGGTCGCGACCGCCCAGACTGCGAACATTACCGTCGTGAATCCAGCACCCGGAGGCGGCACATCGAAGCCCGTCCCGCTGCCGGTAACGAACGCTTTCACCGTAGCGCCGGTCGCCGCGAACGTGAATGCGGGTGCGAATCCGACGATTCTCGCCACCGGCGATTTTAACGGCGATGGAAAGCTCGATATCGCCGTAGCCAACGGGAACACCCAGTCTGTGCAAATCCTGCTGGGCAATGGCGATGGAACCTTCAGCACGGGTTCAAGCTTTAGTGTCGGCAGTAGTCCCGCATCCCAGCCGACCTCAATCGTGGTGGGAGACTTCAACGAGGACGGCAAGCAGGATATTGCCGTCGGCGTCAGTCCCGACAGCATCATCGAGGTTTTCGCCGGCGACGGCACCGGCAACTTCTCGCTGGTCAACACCATCACATCGGTCATCAATCCGGTATCGCTGGCGGTCAGCGACTTCAATCAGGACGGCTTCCTCGATCTCGCCGTCGCCAACGGTCAGGACAACACTGTTACGGTCTTCCTTGGCCGGGGCAACGGCTCGTTCTGGATTACATCCACGCCTCCGGCAACTGCCTTGAGCGGTCCGGCACAGATCATCGTGTCTGACTTCAACAACGACGGCATCGCGGATCTGATGATCGTCAACAGCAAGAACGACACGATTACCACTCTGCCGGGACGGGGCGATGGCACCTGGGGCAAGGTTGCGGCGCCACTGCTGCTGACCTCGGCGCCGACGGCAGTTGCCGCGGCGGACTTCAACGGCGACGGCAAAATGGATATCGCCGTCGTCAGCCAGGCAGGGAACAACGTCACCGTCTTCTTCGGCAACGGCAACAATACGTTCCAGCCCGGAGTTGCCTATCCCACGGGGACCGGGCCTGATTCCGTGGTAGTGGGCGACGTGAATGGCGACGGCGTGCTGGACCTCGTTACCGCAGATTCCACAGCCGGGACTGTGTCGATTCTGTTGGGCGTCACCGGCGGCACATTCGGAACTGCAACCGATTTCACGACTGGCGGCGGCTCGCAGTCGATCGTGATCGGAGACTTCAATAACAACGGCAAACTGGATTTCGCGACTGCCGATGCCACGGCGAATGTAGTCACGATCCTTACTCAATAATTGTCTGAGAGGCCGGGCGGGTGCCCGGCCATTGACTCCTTGGGGGTTCAATGATGTCGGTCTCTGCCCATGTTTCTGCGGTTGCCGCGTTCCTGCTATGTTTGTCCTCGCTCGGTTCGGCCCAGGCGGTTGTTGCCTTTTCACCCACGAGCGTGAATTTCGGCCCAGTGCAGGCCGGGCAAAGTAGTTCTCCTCAAACCGTCACGCTGAGCAACCCTGGCAACGCGACCTTGAACATTACTTTCATCGCGATTGGCGGCAACAACGCCACCGATTATTCGATCACAGCGAACACTTGCGGCGCGACTTTGGATGCAGGCGGACAATGCGCGATCACGTCGGTGTTCAAGCCGACGAGGACCGGAGTCCGTACGGCCAAGCTTACCGTTACCGACGACGCGGCGGGCAGCCCGCAATCCGTGCCATTCACCGGCATCGCCCAGACTTCACCGTTGTCCTTTACGCCGCAGAGCCTCTCGTTCCCGAACCAGCACGTGGGAACCAAGAGCGCCTCGCAGCAGATCACGGTCGCGTATATCGGAAAGAGCCCGCTGCAGATTACCAGCCTCGGACTATCGGGGCAGAACGCGAGCGACTTTTCCCAGACCAACAATTGCGGCACGGGATTGAACACGGGAACAACCTGTACGATCACCGTGACATTCAGCCCGTCGGCGCCCTGGAGCCGATCCTCCGCCATCGTGATGATCGACAACGCGCAGGGCAACACCCACCTTGTGGGCGTTTCGGGCAACGGTGTGAGCGGGGGATTCGGTACACTTTCGGTTCCAAGGCTCAACTTCACCCGACAGTTGTCGGGAACCACCAGCCCATCGCAAACCGCCACGCTAACCAATACAGGCAGGGCACCGCTTCAGATTACTTCGGTCGCCGTGGCCGGCGACTTTGCCCAGACTAATGATTGCCCGGCCTCGCTGAGCGTTGGAAGTTTCTGCACAGTGACGGTGACCTTTACTCCTTCCTACAGCGGGCCGCGTACCGGCTGGGTCACGTTCAATCTCAATGATCCTGCCTCTCTAAAAACTCTTGCGTTGGCGGGAACGGGAGCTCTCTCCGCGCCTGTGACAGTAAGCCCGAAAGCGACGTCCGTGACTCCGACGCAGACCGTGCAATATACGGCCTACCTGAGCGGAGTCCAGACTTCCAACGTGAAGTGGCAGGTGGACGGCGTGGCCGGTGGCAACAGCACCTCTGGAACGATCTCGTCCACGGGCCTGTACACCCCGCCCGCGGCGCCTGGGAATCACACCGTTACTGCGATCAACAACGCGGCCCCGAAGCAGACTTCCTCAGTTCCTGTGACCGTGTCGGGATATGCGGGCATGTTGACGCATCACAACGACACGCTCCGCACCGGCCAGAACAATCAGGAAGCGGCGTTGACCACCGGCAACGTCAACAAGACGCAGTTCGGAAAACTCTTCAGCCAGCCTGTCGATGGCCAGGTCTATGCCCAACCTCTCTGGGTGCCCAGCGTCAATGTCACGGGAAAGGGCGTTCACAACATGGTGATCGTGGCGACCGAGCACGACAGCGTGTACGCCTTCGATGCGGACCAACAGGAGAGCGCCCTCTGGCAGACCAGCTTCATCAATCCGCCTTCGGTCACCTCGATTCCGAAGACCTTAGTCGAAGTCGGTCTTGACCTCAGTCCGGAAGTCGGCATCACTTCGACGCCAGTTGTCGATGCCGTGAACGGCATCGTGTATGTCGAAGCCCGTACCTGGGAGCAGACGCCTCCCGCCGGTCAGTGCAACAACCCGGCGGCACCGAACAACTTTGTGCACCGCCTGCACGCGCTCAATCTTTCCACCGGCGCGGAGATGCCGGGCAGCCCGGTGATCGTTTGCGCTTCCATCCCCGGGACAGGATACGACGCTGTCGGAGGCGTCGTCAGTTTCAACACCATGCGCCAGAACCAGCGTCCGGCGCTGCTCTTGGTGAATGGCGTCGTCTACCTCGGATTCGGGGCGCTCGAAGACATCGACTACTACCACGGCTGGATCCTTGGGTATTCCTATAACGCGGGGGCGGGCACTCTCTCGCAGGTGTCGGTCTACAATGACTCTCCCAACGGACAGAAAGGCGGCATTTGGCAGGGTGGCGGCGGGCTTCTGGCCGACGCCAGCGGGAACATCTACACCGCAACGGGAAATGGCACCTTCGATGCGAATACCGGAGGCCACGATTACGGCACCGCTTTCCTCAAGTTGACTCCCAACGGTAGCACTCTCGAAGTTGCCGACTATTTCTCGCCCTTCAACCAGAAGTACATGAATCTTGAAATCATCAACGCGGATCTGGCATCCGCCGGCCCGATGCTCCTGCCCGATCAGAGCGGGACGATCTCGCACCTGGCGGTGGCCTGCGGCAAGACCGGAACGATTTACCTGATGAACCGGGACAACCTCGGCCAGTACACTTCCACCGGCGACAACGTCGTGCAGGCTCTCTACCAGACGATTGGAGTGACTGCGCTGCCGACCGGAAACTGGGGCACTCCAGCCTATTTCAACGGCCAGATCTACCTGCAGGGGATCGACGATCCCCTGAGGCAGTACACGCTCCTGACCTCGACGTCGGGGCCGCCACTCCTGTCTGGCAATCCGATGGCGGTGGCGCCCGAGATCATCGGCTACCCGAGCCCGTCTCCGGTGATTTCGAGCAACGGAACGTTGAATGGAATCGTGTGGGTGATCCAGTCGGATGGCGCGGCAGGAGGGAAGAGCGGCACACTGCGAGCCTATGATGCCGCGAACGTGTCGCACGAGATTTATAACACCGCGCAGGCAGCGAGCAACCGCGACGCCCCAGGACCGGCCGTGAAGTTTGCGACACCCGCGGTTGCCAACGGAAAAGTGTACGTGCCGACCGCGTCCGAGCTCGACGTCTACGGGTTGCTGCCGTAGAACCGTCAGCATTGCGTCACAGGCTTAATACGCAACGACAATCACTTGGAAACGGCCCGTCCTCGGCCGACATTTTTGGGAGAAGCGAAATGATGATCCGAATGCGCTCAGCCGTGACACTGGCAGGGTTGGCTTTGTCGGCCCTCGGTCTCGCACCGCTGTCATCGGCTCAAACGGTGAGCTTTTCGCCCACGAGCCTCAATTTTGGCAGCGTCGTGGTGGGAACCTCAAGCAGTCCGTTGCCCATGACGCTGACCAATACCGGAGGAGCGACCCTTAAGATCACCAAGATTGCGATGACCTCGCCGAATGCTCCGGATTTCAGCGAGACGAATAACTGCGGCACCCAGGTGCTGGCGGGGGCGAACTGCACCATCAACGTAACGTTCACTCCGACCGCCAGCGGAGCCCGTTCGTCCAATCTCACTGTGACCGATAATGCCACCGGCAGCCCGCAAAAAGCTCTGGCCTCGGGAACGGGTCTTGCGCCCACCGTCAGTTTCACTCCGACCAGCCTGACCTTCGCGGATCAGCTTATCAGTTCCAGCAGCGCAACCCAGAGCATCACCGTGACGAACACGGGTCAGGCCCCGCTCAACATTTCGAATATCGCTACGGCGGGAGCGAACGCCGGGGACTTTTCTCTGACAAACAATTGCCCACCGAGTCTCGCCATCAAAGCGACTTGCAGTATCACGGCGACGTTCACACCTACGCAGGCCTGGAGCCGCACGGCCGCTATTATGATGACGGACAACGCTCTAGGTTCGCCGCATGTCATGGGATTGGCCGGCAACGGCGCCAGCGGCGGCGTCGCGTCGTTCTCTCCTGCCAGTCTGACCTTCACGACGCGACTGATGGGAACGACGAGTCCAGCGCAACCGATCACTCTCAACAACACCGGCACCGCGGCATTGCAGGTGGCCAGCGTGTCTGCCTCCGGAGACTATGCGCAGACGAACAACTGCACCACGGTCGCTCCCGGTGGATCGTGCACGATTAATGTGACCTTCACTCCGTCGTTCAACGCTGCTCGCCCTGGTTGGATCAACGTCAGTTTGACGGATCCCGCGGGAGTGCTCACTGTGGGATTGACCGGAACCGGTGCGAATCCCGCACCCATCACCGTGAAGCCGCGGATCGCGTCCGTCACTCAGGCTCAAACACAGCAATACACCGCATACTTGAGCAACGTAGTGACCACA
>Ga0335080_10005865_pt1 | contig 12700 bp, 7 predicted proteins | sample Lox_Sample_34_FD_206720 | JGI IMG/M metagenome (GOLD analysis project Ga0335080, IMG submission 206720) | Soil microbial communities from Loxahatchee National Wildlife Refuge, Florida, United States - Lox_Sample_3.4 | ecosystem: Environmental > Terrestrial > Soil > Wetlands | place: USA: Florida... | reverse complement strand
AAGGGCATGCGGAAAGCACGGTGGTTCTCGATTCTTTTTCCGCTACCGAGGACTCGCAATTCATTGCTGAAGCTCGCTTTTACGAGAAACTTCCAAACAAGAAGGTAAAATGCAAACTCTGCCCACGCGAGTGCGCTGTGGGTGACAAGGAACGCGGCTATTGCGGCGTTCGCGAGAATCGCGGCGGGACCTACTACACACTGGTGCACTCCCGGGTCTGCGCGGCCCACGTGGACCCGATTGAGAAGAAGCCGCTCTTTCACTACCTTCCCGGCTCGCTCGCATTTTCTCTCGCAACCGCCGGGTGCAACGTAAACTGCAAATTCTGTCAGAACTGGGATATCTCGCAGGCGCGGCCAGAGCAGATCCCATCTGAATACATCCCGCCGAAACGCGTCTCTGAATTGGCCGCCCAGTACCATTGCCCGAGCATTGCCTACACCTACAGCGAGCCCGTGGTCTTCAGCGAATTCATGATGGACGCCGCTGACGCGGGACACGAGACTGGCATTCGCAGCGTTGTTGTCTCGAACGGATACATTCAGGATGAGGCGCTGCGCGCAGCCTACGGAAAGATGGATGCCGTCAAGATCGATTTGAAGGCATTCACTGATCCTTTCTATCAAAAGATCGTCACCGGTGACTTGAAGTCAGTGCTGCAGACGCTCGTATCTCTCCGCAAGATGGGAAAGTGGACCGAGATCGTCTACCTGGTCATCCCGACACTCAACGACAGCGACGCCGAAATTCGCGGACTGGCGAGATGGATGAAGGAGAATCTCGGTCCTGATGTTCCGCTTCACTACACGCAGTTCCATCCCGACTACCTTTTGAAGAATCTGCCCATTACACCCATTCCCACGCTGGAACGGGCCCGGGACGCAGCTCTCGCCGAGGGATTGCATTATGTGTACATCGGAAATGTGCCGGGACATCCGGCCGAGAATACGTATTGCCCGCGATGCAAACGGGTCCTCGTTGAGCGTACGGGTTTTGAGATCAGACAGATGGTGATTCGCAACGGCGCCTGCCCCCACTGCAGGCAGGTGATTCCAGGGATGTGGCACGCATGATGGCGAAAAGAAGAGTCTTTCACATGAACTGGAAGAAACAATTGGGAAGGTTCTGTATGGCAGGCTTGATAGTGATTTCTACGGCGTGTACGCCGGACGGCCGGGCCACCAATGCCGCGGAGTTAAAGGTGCGACCCGCGGGCGTCGCTGGAGCGTTCTATCCAGCGGACCCGGTTGAGTTGACATCAATGATGGACAGCATGCTCGCGAAAGTTGCGCTCCCTACGATCACTGGGCAGATTCTTGCGGTAGTCGCTCCACATGCCGGGTATCCATATTCGGGACCGGTCGCGGCGTACACCTACTCGGCTCTGAAGGGACACAAATACTCGCGTGTCATAGTGATTGCCCCATCGCATTACGAGGCGTTCGGCTTCACCTCGGTATTCGACGGGGATGGCTACGTCACTCCGCTGGGCACCCTGCGCGAAGACAAGGAGTTCGCCGTAAAGCTCGCCAAGATGGACTCGTCGATCCGCCTGTCCGAACGTGGGCACACCGCGACCTCTGCCGGAGCAGAGCATGCACTCGAAGTGCAATTGCCCTGGTTGCAGCATGTGCTGGGCGATTTCACCCTGGTGCCGATCATCATGGGCGAACAGAGCTACGAGAACAGCCGCGCGCTGGGCGTGTCTCTCGCGAGGCTTATTCAGCGCGACGGAGAATCAGGAGGCGCTGGCACGCTGATCGTTGCCAGTTCCGACATGTCCCACTACCACACGTACAACGAAGCATTAAGAATCGATCACAAGACACTGGACGCGCTCCAGTCCTGGGATTACTTCAGCATGTCGCGAAATTTTGAAACGCGCGTGTGGGAAGCATGTGGAGGTGCACCCATCGTGGCCGCAATGATTGCAGCGGAACGGATGGGAGCGAACCAGGCACGGGTCCTGAAATACGCAAACAGCGGCGATACCAGCGGCGACAAATCGCGCGTCGTCGGCTATGGCGCGGACATCTTCATCAATGCGCAAACCAGCAAGGCAGCCGAGACTCGGTTCTCCTTCAATGATCATGAGAAAGACGAATTGATTGCAGTGGCGCGCAAATCAGTGGAACGAGCAGTGCAGGAGCGCAAGGCGTACGAGCCGGACGCTCCTGCAGAAGAGCGTCTCAACGAGGAGCGCGGCGCATTTGTTACGCTGACCGAATCGGGTGCTCTCCGCGGCTGTGTCGGCTTCACATCTGCCATGGAACCTCTTTACCTAACTGTCCGTGATACCGCAGTCTATGCAGCATTGCACGATCCCCGCTTTCACCCGGTTACAGCGTCAGAGTTAGCGTTGCTGAAATACGAAATCTCCGTGCTGTCACCGTTGCGGCGGGTTCTTGACATTCACGAGATCAACGTGGGCGAGCATGGGCTACTGATTAGGAACGGCGATCACGAGGGACTGCTGCTACCGCAGGTTCCATTAGAACAGCATTGGGGCCGCGAAGAGTTTCTAGAACAAACCTGCTTAAAAGCGGGGCTCCCAACGGGCTGCTGGAAAGACGAAGATACTGACATCTTCCGCTTTACTGCCTTTGTATTCGGAGAAGATCGGCACCCTGCTTCACATTAGCCTGTCGCGCGACCCGACAACGCAAAAAGAAAGACCGCCGCCACGTTTACTACGGTCGTGAGCCATGCAACACTCCAGAACCCAAACACGGGAATCAGAACGCCTGCCAGCAGCAGTGCTCCGGCACATCCTCCTATCAAATCAAGCGCATAGAGTGTCCCGGATCCGCAGTACGTATCACGATCACGGAGATAGCTCGCTGCGGCGAAAGAGAACTGATATCCGCCAGGAATCCCGCATACTGCGGCTAAAACTGGAAACAAATACCGCGCTACCCAGATCGCGGTGCCTCCCCCTGGGCCTTCAGCCAGCTGCATCATCACAATGAGGAACATCGGCGCGGTAACTCCAAGGAGCAGTTGATTGAGCGCTGCTTTACCCGTGTGGGTCCTCCGGTCCGCAGCGCGTGTATGTCTGGCTCCGAGCCACGTCCCCATTGAAATACCAGCCATAAACATCCCGATTGTCATTGCCAGTTCTTGATAAACGTAACCGTAGACGGACTGGAATGCGAGAAGAAGCAGAATCTGAAGCGCCATCAAGGTGTATCCCGTTGCACCCGCAGACCAGAGTGCCGCAACGCGGGCCCATCGCGATCGCGAGGTGAGCAGGAGAAGAACAATCACTAATACGACAAACGCGATCACGCCTGCCAGGACACGAGAGAAACCGATCCTTCCGGCGTCCTCCAGCAGTTGCGCATAGCTCGACTCGAACTGCGCACTCCAGAGGACGGTTCCAAAGTAGTATGCGATGGGATGGAAATCACGATTGATCCCCGTCTGCGGAAGTGGCCGTAGCACGTCCCCGATCTGCGCCATGCGTTCGGATGACATGCGGTACGGAAGAAAGTACTCGCGAACATATAACGTATCGAGATTCCTTGCTCGCAGCCTGGCAATCAGGACATTCGGGTCCTCAGTCAGAACACCTGATTGTTCAGATCCAAACATATGGAGCGTTGCGCCGGGAGCGGTTGCAACGTTGGGAAAGACGCTCTGGAGCGTTTTGTGAATGCATTGAAGAAACTCTGCAAGCTTGGGCCCGATATGGTCCTCCGACGAGCGAAGCTGAAGAGCGAAAATCCCGCCCGCCGCCAGATGGTTGCGAACGGAACGGAAGAACTCCGCAGTGTAGAAACGGTTCAATTGGGCGTTCTCCGGGCTAGGAACGTTGAGAATAATCACGTCGTACTTCTCAGCGGTGGTTGTCAAATAGAGCCGTCCGTCGAGGAAGTGAAGATGAACCCGGCGATCGGAAAAGGCATGAGCGGATTCCGCAGGGAAGTACTTTCGGAAGATCTCAATGAGCTCGGGATCAAGCTCGACATCATCAAGGTGCTCGAGCGTCGGATGTTTCAAGGCCTCAGTAATGCCTCCACTGACGCCCCCACCGATGAGAAGAATCCTGCGCGGCCCGGGATGTTCCAAGAGCGCGTAGTGGACTGCTTCTTCTCCCGCCGCAGGGTCAGGCACATTCGCGAGAATCGAGCCGTTGTCGTAGATGCTCCGCATGCCGCCTGATTCGACGATCGTCAATCTTCCGTAGATCGTATCCCTTGAATCAAGCACATGAAATCGTTGCCACAGGCTGTTCTGCGTCACATAATCCAGTCTCGGCGCCACGTGGATGATAAGCGGAATTACCGCCGCAACTGCACCCAGTGCGACGCCTACTGTCTTGAATCGGTACGCATTCGTAAGAAGCCACAACGCTACGGCTACATTCAGAACCATGATCATCATCGCGATTTGCAAGGATCCGAAAAACTGGAGCAGCAAAATACTTGTAAGGATTCCGCCCAGACCGGCGCCGGCCGTCTCAAACATATAAGCGCAACTTGTGCCTGTCTGGCCGGAGACAAAGAACGTCTGCTGATAAAGCCGTACACCCAGCACGAACAGGCACCCTGAAACGCTGCAGAAGGCACTCAGGCACGTTAGTGAGATCAAGGCCATCGGAACAATACCGAGCAACTCGTCCGGTACTGTTCGCAGCCGGGTCCCGGCCATGCGAACTGCCACAACCGTTAACGGAAGACTCAGGCCGCATAGGCATTCGAAACCTGCAACGTATCTGCGGATATTCTTGCCGTCGCTCGCTAGCCAGCGCGTCAACGCGCTTCCAATCGCGGTCCAAAAGAGCCATGTGGCCAGCATGATCCCAACCGAGAGTTCGTTGCCGTTGAAGAAGATGATAAGTTCCCGGATGAGAGCAATCTGCCCCACGGTTGCCGTGAAACCCAGAAGCGCAAGGGCCAGCACTGCCTTGAAGTGAGGCTGATCTATACCTGATTCAAAATTAACTCGCGCGAGCACGTTCATCCCGGCGGCTCAAGTGCGCCAAAACACACCTTATGTTAGGTTTTGCCGAGGACTGGACGCAGTGATGTACGTCTCTGAAGGCCTTGTTTTACGAACTCTGCTGTTCCGAACTACTTGCCCACCACCTCGGGAGCGTTACCCCTGCTTGCGCGGTCGCCGGAATAAAGACACAAGCGGCACACAGAGCACCATGAGAAATGCCATGAATCGGAAATTATCGGCATACGACAGTACAATGGCCTGCTGCTGCACGCTTCGGTAGATTGCTCCAAGTGCATCCACGCCGGCATTGTAAGCGCTCGCTCCAGCCCCGTGCAGTTGAGCTGTTAACCCCAGCGCGGCATCGCGTGTTGCCGACCCCTGCGCCGTGATATTCGAAACGAGGTAGCTCTGATGAATCTGCGCGCCACGTACCAGCATGGTGGTTACGCTGGCAATACCAACACTTCCACCAATATTGCGCATCAGGTTGTAAATTCCGGCCGCATTGCCAATCTGTTCCTTGCGCAGGCGTCCCATGGTCATAGTTGTTAGAGGTACAAAGATGAATCCGCCGGCAAATCCATTCAATATATTCGGCCAGATGACTGAGATGATCGATATATCAAGATTGATTCGGCTGAGCGCCCACGTGGAATAGGCGAGGAGGGCAAATCCGAATACCAACAGTGCGCGGCCATCGATTCGATTCACCAGCGTTCCGACCACAAGCATGGAGAGTATAGACCCGATGCCGCGTGGACTGACTGCAAGACCGCTGTCCAGCGCCGAATATCCCATTACCGTCTGTAAAAAAAGAGGCAGCAGTGCAGTCACTCCATAGAGGGTGAATCCGTATAAGCAGGTGAGCACTGTCCCTACGCCGAAGCTTCGATCGCCAAGGATGCGCAGTTGTACGATAGGATCGTGGTTTATAAATTCGCGCGCCACGAAGGCAGAAAGCGCGAAGAGGGATATCGCACTAATCCAACGTATCCAGATTGCCCCGAACCAATCCGCCTCTTGTCCCTTATCAAGTACCAGTTGGAGAGTGCCCAGCCACAGAGCCATCAATCCAAAGCCAAGGTAGTCGATAGCCCCGCGAAATGCCTGCCGAAGATATGGAGGGTCCTCGATGTAGAGATTGGCCATTATCAAGGCGAGCACCCCAACCGGCAGGTTGATGTAGAAGATCCATCGCCACGAATAGCTGTCAGTGATCCACCCGCCGAGAGTCGGACCGATCACTGGCGCCACCACGATGCCCATCCCGTATGCGGCCATTGCTGTCCCGTGCTTTTCCCGTGGAAAGCTCTCAAGCAGAATGGATTGTGCCAGAGGTTGCATCCCGCCTCCACCCATTCCTTGCAGAACTCGAGCAACAATCAGCATTGGCATATTCAATGCCAGTCCGCACAGCAGCGATGCAGCCGTGAACACCAGGATGGAAAGCATCAACAGCTTCTTACGGCCAATGCGCCTCGCGATCCATCCCGCTGCAGGAAGCATGATAGCGTTTGAAACCAGGTAGCTGGTCAGCACCCAAGTAGATTCATCTGTTGACGCGGAAAGGTTTCCGGCGATGTGTGGCAGCGCCACGTTGGCTACCGAGGAATCCAGCACCACCATGAAGGTCGACAACATTACGGACAGAGCGACCATCCAGGGATTCACAGAGGGTCGCCAGTTCTGGTGATCGATGTCAACCGCTCCTGTTGTCCTGCTCGTGCTCACCGGACCTTCTCGTCTATCCATGTGTAAGCAAATACAGGATTTGCAAGTCGGCTGGGCTCGCGGCTGGAAGGGAAGTACTGCTCCCGATGAACCTCGGCGTGACTTGGAATGACCATAAAGTCATTATAATAGACCATATGTTCATCTCACCGGACGACCCAAAGAGGATGCGTCGCCGCAGGGTTCATAGATCAAGATCGAAGCAGCAGATCGTGTCGGAATTTCGACGCGCTGAGATCATCGATGCTGCTCGAACTGTTTTCGCGCGACGCGGCTTCGAGGCAGGCATCATTGATGAGATCGCCAAAGAAGCTGGAATTGCCAAAGGAACCGTGTATCTTTATTTCCGCTCAAAGTCGGAGATCTACAAGGCTATCCTCGATCACGATATGAAGACTCTCAAGCAGCGCACCGTCGACCGGGTTGACGCTGCTCGGACGCTGCGCGAAAAGATTGAGGCGTTCACCTTCGCTCGTCTGGAGAGCGCCGAGACGCGAAAAGAACTCTTCCGGATTATGGACTCGGCGCAAAACAACCTTGCGATCACGCGCGGTCAGTACCGCAACTGGCTCCGGGAGTCAGTCCTTCACTTGAAGAAGGCGATAGAGCGGGCCATCGAGCAAGGTGAGATCAGTCCAGCACCCGCGGAAAAGGCTGCGTGGAGCATTGCCGACATGACACGGGGAGCGATCCAGCGGAGACTGCTTGGCCACAGCACCTGCTCGGTGCAGGAAGATGCCGAATTTATTTCGGGCTTTGCCTGGTCCGCCTTGAAGCAACAGATGACGCCGCGTCAGAGTGCGCTGTCCAGTCCATCCGGAAAAACCCTGCATGACATGTAGCTTGACGATCGTTATCCTGTTCAGAATATGCCGGAGCGCAGCCTGGTATCCCAAACGGAGCGTCTTGGTAGCTGGAGTGGCAACCCTCGCAACTTCCTCCATTGGTTGTTCGATTCCCGTAACGGCGCCCCGTACCGCCTTATCCCACGCTGGATCTTCCTGCGCGCTCTCGCTGCCATTTACTTTTCAGCCTTTTATTCGCTTCTTTTCCAGATCAAGGGCCTAATCGGACCGCGAGGTATTCTTCCCGCACACGATTATCTCCGAGCCGTGGACCGTACTTATCCGACGACCAAATTCTGGGTTGCGCCAACGCTTTACTGGATATCCACGGGTTCGCATGCTCTGATGATCGTCAGTTGGATCGGCCTGGTCGCCTCAATTGTCGCGTTCGTGAACATCTGGCCTCGCATCAGCCTTTTCATCTGCTTCTTCTGCTTTCTCTCCTTTGTCACAGCGGCCCAGGACTTCTCCAGCTATCAATCCGATGGAATGCTGCTTGAGGCCGGATTCATTGCGCTCTTCTTTGCGCCGCGCGGTTTGTTACCAGGTCTCGGCACCGAATTCCCGCCATCGCGTGCCAGCCTGTTTCTGCTTCAGTGGGAGTGGTTCCGTATCTACTTCGAATCGGGTCTGGTCAAGTTGCTCAGCGGCGACCGACAGTGGCGCACGCTTAGTGCAATGGACGAGTACTACCAGAATGGTCCTCTTCCCACGTGGATCGGTTGGTACACCCAGCATCTGCCTCATTGGTTTCACGTTGCGAGTGCGGCCGGTACGCTGGTGATGGAGCTTGTCATCGTGTCGATGCTTTTCCTTCCCCGCCGCATCCGCATCATCTGCTTTTTTATTGTTACGCCTTGGGAGATCGGCGTGATTCTCACCGCCAATTACACCTTCCTCAACTACCTCGTTCTCTCCCTCGGATTTCTTCTCCTCGACGACCGCTTCCTCCGTCCCCTGGTTCCAGGGCTCTGGGCGAGCACTGTCCATTTCGCAGCCGAACCGGTACCTCAATCTGCCTCGACTCAAGAGCTCGAATCACCCGATGATGTGCCCCGGGGAGATGTAGAGGGAACAATGTCAAGCCGCATCCTGCATTTCCTGGCAGGGCACGTGAGCGCCATTCGTCTCGCCGTCGCAACCGTGATGCTCACCTGGATCTTCTACGATGCCTCTGCCGAGATACTGCTCATTCCTTTCGGTAGCCTTCCCCTCCCCACGACACCCATTGCGCTCCTGGAGCCGTTCCGAATCGCCAACCAATATGGTCTTTTTGCCGTGATGACCAATGGCCGCTACGAAATCGAGTTTCAGGGTTCCAATGATGGCCAGAACTGGACGCCATATCCCTTCCGCAACAAGCCTCAGGCGCTGAACGAGGCTCCGCGTATCTACGCGCCCTATCAGCCGCGCTTTGACTGGAATCTGTGGTTTGCTTCACTCGGCGACTGGCACCAGAACGAGATTGTTCCCCTTACTGAAGAGCGTCTGCTCGAGAATGCCCTGGATGTGCTTGCGCTATTCCGGGAGAACCCGTTTCCGGATTCGCCCCCTCGTTATGTGCGCGCTGTCCTGTGGCAGTACTGGTTTACCACGCACAAGGAAAAGCAGGCGACCGGGAACTGGTGGAGGCGTCAATACCTCGGTCTCTATGCACCTGAATTAACCCAAACACCTGACGGCCATACAGCCGTTGTTGAATGGCCTGGAGACCTGCCGCCCCACGACTGATTCTGGGAGAATGATGGAATGCAGCGCGCTTACGTGATCGGATCCGGACCGAACGGACTCTCAGCGGCGATTGTGCTGGCGGAGGCCGGACTCGATGTTGAAGTCTTCGAGGCCCAGCCCCAGCCCGGCGGAGGCGCGCGCACTCTGCCGCTTACAATTCCAGGCTTCCTTCACGACTTCGGTTCAGCTGTGCATCCCATGGCCGCCGGCTCGCCATTCTTCGCAACATTGCCGCTGCCAGAGCACGGCCTTCACTGGATTCACGGCGATGCACCTCTTGCCCATCCACTCGACGACGGTACGGCGGTCATGTTGGAACGCGACCTAGCCGACCAGGACCGCGAATTCGGCCGGGATGCTGCGGCGTGGCGCAGTCTCGTTGAACCCTTTGTTGACCAATGGGATCTGTTTGCTCAGGATGCGCTCGGGCCGGTGTTGCACGTTCCTCGGCACCCCTTTCTGATGGCGCGGTTCGGGCTTGCAGGCTTCCAGCCTGCGCGTCGTCTCGCGATGCATCACCTTTCGCAGCCCCGCACTCGCGCTTTGTTCGCCGGGCTGGCGGCACACTCATTTCTCAGTCTCGACGAGCCACTGAGTGCTGCATTCGGGCTGATCTTCGGAGTGACAGCTCACAGCGTCGGATGGCCCGTTCCGCGTGGCGGGTCGCAGAGTATCACCAACGCACTCCTGGGGCATTTCGAGAACCTTGGCGGAAAGCTTCAAACCTCACACCCTATCGATGCGCAAGCATTTGACCGGTGGAATAGTCCCGACGCGCTTACCATGTTCGACACCTCTCCACGTCAGCTCGTATCTATCGCCGGCGCATGCCTGACGCCTGGATTTCGAAAGTTGATGGAGCGCTTCAAACCTGGTCCCGGCGCCTTCAAAATTGATTTCGCTCTCTCGGCGCCGGTTCCATGGCGAGCGCCGGAGTGCCGTCGAGCCATCAGCCTGCATCTTGGCGGGGCCCTCGAAGAAATTGCAGAATCCGAGGAATCTGTCAGCAAAGGTCATCATCCCGATCGGCCGTTCGTGCTTGTGGCGCAGCCATCGCTCTTCGATGGCACCCGGGCTCTGCCAGGCCGGCACACTCTATGGGCCTACTGTCACGTCCCGAATGGTTCCACTGAGGACATGACGACGCGCATCGAGGCGCAGATCGAGCGGTTCGCACCTGGATTCCGCGATTGCGTCCTCGAGCGCCGCGTGTCCACGCCGACAGTTCTGGAGCGGATGAATGCAAACCTCCTCGGAGGAGACATCAGCGGTGGTGCCATGAACTTGAAACAATTTCTATTCCGCCCATCGACACTCACTTACGAAACAAGCGCCCGAAACCTCTATCTCTGTTCGTCCTCAACTCCGCCCGGCGGCGGAGTGCATGGGATGTGTGGCTACCGCTCTGCGAATGTTGCACTGTGCAGGGCTCGTTTCCGCTGAGCGGCTTCTTCGGTCTTCTAGATCACCAGGAATTTGTTGTGCGGTATAGAATGACTTTTCGGACGAACACGTCCCGGAAGTCGCGGATGAAAGAACCGCAGAAATCCAGACAGGGCAAACCACCTTCCAAGGCACCGCATTCTGTGGTCAGCCTGAAGCAGCTTGCAGCCCACCTTGGCCTCGACCCGGCGACCGTCTCGGTCGTCCTCAATGACGTTCCCGGTCGCTCCATTCCGCAGGGAACGCGCGACCGGATCAAGGCTGCAGCTCGAGAGCTGAACTATCAGCCGAATCTCCTGGCACGATCACTGCGTAGCCGCCAGTCGAAGACCATCGGCATCCTCGTCCCGGAACTCGGCGATGGTTATCACACTCAGGTCATGGGTGGCATTGGCGATTGTCTCATCCAGTCCGGCTTTTTCTACTTCACCGCTCATCACCGCCACAAACCGGAGCTCATCGATGAGTACACGCGGATGTTCATCGCCCGCGGAGCCCAGGGAATCATCGCTGTCGACACGTTGTTCGATCATCCGGTTGCGGTTCCCGTGGTAGCTATCGCCGGGCACCGCAGAATCAGCGGCATCACCAACATCACCCTGGACCACACGAAAGCTGCGGAGCTGACCCTCTCTCACCTCTACTCGCTGGGCCACCGCAAGATAGCCTTCATGCGCGGGCAGCCATTCAGCTCTGACTCCGATGCGCGATGGAGGGGTCTCATCGCAGTTGCAGGCCGGCTCGGCATCACGATCGTTCCTGAGCTCACGACCACGCTCGATCGTGACATATCCTCTCCCGAATTGGGCTACCCCGTCGTTCAAAGGCTTCTGGCGAGCGGCAAGCCTTTCACTGCTCTCGTTGCGTTCAATGACATTTCGGCGATCGGCGTAATCCGGGCCCTCCGGGATTCGAACCTTCGTGTTCCGACAGATGTCTCGGTCATTGGATTTGACGACATTAAGGCGGCCGGCTTCACCTTACCGCGCCTCACCACGATTCATCAACCGCTTGAAGATTTCGGCAGAGTCGCCGGCGAGCACCTGATTGCCCGCATTCAAGGCAACATCGCAATCCGGCAGGAGATCGCGGTCCAGCCGACCCTCGTAGTGCGCGAATCCACAGCCCCTGCAGCGCGCAGCTGAACCGTCTTCCGCTATTTGATCTTCAGCTCATCGAGTTGAAACTGGAACCTGCCCTGATCTTGCATGCGGATGAAGCCCAGCCCGCTGATATCGCTGCCATCCGTTTCAAACGTGGAGAAAAGAAATGTGAATTGCTTCCACTCGGGGCCTGCAACAAACGTGGTCATCGCGGGCGGCACACCGTTCTGGCCGTTACGTTGCTCTGTCAACACCATCAGTGTGTAAGTGCCGCCATCACCCTTCGCCCAGAAGCTAATGCTGCTCTTATTTGACAGATTCGCCGGCTCCATCGGCGCTTTCCCCGGAAAGAAGAGAGCTCCTCCAAAAATGAACGGGGCGCCAGGAAGCAGTTCTCCCGTCACCTGCATTGCGTGTTTCGTCCCCGCGGCCCCTTCCTCAATCAAGTCCAGCTTGGATGTGGACTTGCCGCCGTTCATCGAATCATTAGCTGGAATCCACATCCCATATGCGGCCGTAATTTTGCCGCCTTCGAAATCGCTCACCAGGTTCGTTTGAGATCCAGAGGGTATGGGCGCCGTCGCCGCAGCTTTCCCTGTATCTCCATTTATTCCTGTGACCGTCAACTTCACGGCGGTGGTCTTGTCCGAGCTTGGCCCAACCATCATGTCGAAGATCCCGGGTTCAACTACGCGATGCATGTCGATATTCAAGATCGAAAGCATCTCCGGCGTGACGGTGAAGGTCACTGTCCTCTTTTCTCCGGGCTTCAACGTGATACGCTCGAAGCCCTTAAGCTGCATCACCGGTTGCGTTACGGAAGCGACCCGCTGGTGAATGTAGAGCTGCGGAACTTCATCGCCATCGCGACTACCCGTGTTCGTCACATCGACACTCACC
>Ga0335080_10005864_pt1 | contig 12700 bp, 8 predicted proteins | sample Lox_Sample_34_FD_206720 | JGI IMG/M metagenome (GOLD analysis project Ga0335080, IMG submission 206720) | Soil microbial communities from Loxahatchee National Wildlife Refuge, Florida, United States - Lox_Sample_3.4 | ecosystem: Environmental > Terrestrial > Soil > Wetlands | place: USA: Florida... | reverse complement strand
CCAACGCCGCTGTGATCGCCGCCTTGACGGACTACCTCTCCTGGCTCAGGACCGATCTCCTCCCACGTTCCAACGGTGACTTCCGCATCGGCGCGGAGACTTTCGCAAAGAAGCTCGAGTACGACGAAATGGTCGATCTACCGCTGCCAAAGCTGATCGAGATTGCCTACGCAGACATGCGCCGCAATCAACAGCATTTTGCCCAGGTAGCTCACGAACTCGATCCGGAGAAGACTTCGCGCGAGGTTCTTCAAGAGCTGGGCCGGCAACACCCCGCGCCCGATCAGCTTCTCGACGCCTTCCGCACAACCTTCACCAGTCTCCTCGACTTCATTCGCACGCACCACATCGTCACCATTCCGTCCGATGTGACCCCAATCCTCGAAGAGACACCACCCTTCATGCGCGCCACCACCCAGGCCAGCATGGACTCACCTGGCCCCTTCGAGACCCACGCCACCACCTCCTACTTCAACGTCACCTTGCCCGATCCGTCCATGACGCCTGCGCAGGTCGAGGGCTACATGCACTCGTTTAATATCGGCACCGTGATCTCAACCTCGGTGCATGAAGCCTATCCAGGCCATTACGTGCAGTACCTCTATTCGCTTCAGGCGCCGAGCAGAGTCCGTAAAATCCTCGAAGCGAACACGAACATCGAAGGTTGGGCCCACTATACCGAGCAGATGATGCTCGACAACGGGTACGGGCAACCCGGCACAGGCGCCAAAGACCAGCGTGAGTCCAGGTTCCTTCGCCTCGGCCAATTGCAGGACGCCTTGTTGCGCAACGCTCGCTTTATTGTCGGCATCCAAATGCACACGGGGGACATGACTTACGATCAGGCCGTCGAATTCTTCCAGATGGAAGGCTACCAGCCGAAAGAAACAGCCGCAGTCGAAGCCAAGCGAGCCGCCGGGGACCCCACCTATCTCTACTACACGCTGGGCAAACTTGAGATTCTGAAGCTGCGCGAAGATTTAATGAAGAAACAAGGCCCGGCTTTTTCACTGCAGAATTTCCATGATCAATTCCTTCGCCAGGGTTTCCCGCCGATCAAAATCATTCGCAAGGCAATGCTCGGCGACGACTCGCCAACCCTGTAAACTGCGTGTGCGTACCACGAAACGGGTACAGCAGATTCGGGGCTTGTGAGGTCAAATTAGAAATCACGTCGTATTCGACCCAGCGCAGAGTTCTATGGAGATCTAATGAAACAAGAAATTCGAAAGGTGGTCTTCCCCGCAGGCGGTCTGGGTACGCGCTTTCTGCCGGCCACGAAGGTCATTCCCAAGGAGATGCTTGCCCTCGTTGACAAGCCCATCATCCAATACGGGGTCGAAGAAGCTGTTGCCTCCGGCATCGAGCACATCATCATCATCACCGGGCGCGGCAAGGGAACCATGGAAGACCACTTTGATCACAGCTTCGAACTCGATGCTACCCTCGAACGCCGCGGCAAGAAGGATCTGCTCGCCGTATCGCGAAGCGTCTCGACGCTGGCGCGCATCAGCTATGTGCGGCAGCGCGAGCCGCTGGGCCTCGGACATGCCGTACTCTGCGCCAAGGAACTCGTTGGCAACGAACCATTCGCTGTGATCCTCCCCGACGATGTGATCGACGCCGACGTCCCCTGCTTGAAGCAGATGATCGACGTCTTCAATGATCGCGGCGGATCAGTGCTGGCCACCCAGACGGTCGAGGGACCAGGCATCTCCGCGTACGGGGTGCTCGCCGGCTCACCCGACCCCGACGATCCGCGCATTTACAACTGCACCGGCATGGTCGAAAAGCCGAAGCTCGAAGATGCGCCATCGAAACAGGCCATCATCGGCCGTTACGTCCTTACTCCCAGAATTTTCGAATTGCTGGAACAGACCACACCCGGCGCCGGTGGGGAGATCCAGCTCACTGACGGTATCAAGGCGCTGCTGAAAGAGGAAAAGGTCTTTGGTTACACGTTCGAAGGCAAGCGCTTCGATGCCGGAGACAAATTCGGAATGCTCCAGGCCACCGTCGAATTCGCATTGAAGCGACCAGAATTCGGCGACCGCTTTCGGGAGTATTTCAAGAGCCTGGGAATATGTGACTAGCGCTTCAGTCACTTCTTCCATTTGATATTGCACCCAATCGATGCTTTCTGATCGGCACTCGGTTTCTTACCGCGCAGCACTGCGTCTAGCGCATCACGCAGATCCTTGCCCGTTACCGGAACCGTATTCCCGGGCCGGCTGCCATCGAATTGGCCGCGGTACACGAGCTTCATGTCCTTGTCGAAAAGATAAAGATCCGGCGTGCACGCGGCATCGTAAGCGCGTGCTACTGCCTGCGACTCGTCATAGAGGTACGGAAATTTGAAGCCGAGTGTCTCCGCCTGCCGCTTTAATCCCTCGGGGCTGTCATCGGGGTAATTCTCCGCATCGTTGCTGCTGATAGCCACGATACCCAATCTGCCGGCATAATCCGCGCCGAGCTGCGCCAGCGCCTTTTCAATGTGCTTTACATATGGGCAGTGGGTGCAGATAAACATCACCAGCAGGCCATTCTGTCCCTGAAAATCATCACGCCGCACCGTCTTACCAGTTGCCACATCGGGCAGCGCAAAATCCGGCGCCGTCGTCCCAAGTTCCAGCATCGTTGATTCAGTCAATGCCATTGAACTAACTCCTCAAAGTCTCATTGGATTCGCCACATACAATAGTTACTCACCGAGCTAACTCCGCTAACAAGCTGCGCATCGGCTGCTAACTCTGCCAGTTCCGCTGGCTCTCAAAACAGTCCGCCCTGTCTTCCGGGCATGGGCACGCCAAAGTGCTCATAAGCAAGGCGCGTGGCGACGCGTCCGCGAGGAGTCCGGTCCAGGAAACCAATCTGGATAAGAAATGGCTCGTAGACCTCCTCCAGAGCATCTTCCTCTTCCGCCAATGTTGCTGCGAGCGTACCAAGGCCGACAGGGCCGCCATCATACTTCTGCATGATCGTAAGCATCAGCCGCCGATCGATTTCGTCGAACCCGTGCGCATCCACTTCGAGCATGGTCAATGCCGCATTCGCCGTCGGCCGATCGATAGTGCCCGAGCCGCGTACCTGGGCGAAGTCCCGCACTCGCCGCAACAGGCGATTGGCGATTCGAGGTGTCCCGCGCGAACGCAGCGCAATCTCCGCGGCGCCGTCGGGATCGATCGGCACGCCAAGCACCTCCGCTGACCGCTCCACGATTACCCGAAGCTCATCCTCGGTGTAAAACTCGAGCCGCAGCAGAATCCCGAACCGCGACCGCAACGGCGAACTGAGTAATCCCGGACGAGTCGTTGCGCCCACAAACGTGAACGGCCTGAGCTCCATCACGTGCGTACGCGCCGCCGGACCCTGTCCGATGATGATGTCGAGCTTGTAATCCTCAAGCGCTGTGTACAGTTTCTCTTCCAGCACCGGCTGCATGCGATGAATCTCATCCAGGAAAAGGACCTGCCGCTCACGCAGATTGGTCAGAATTGCCGTCAGGTCCCCCTGGATCTGCAGCGCCGGCCCTGAGGTTTGCTGAAAGCCCACGTCGAGCTCATTGGCAATGATCGTAGCCAGCGTGGTTTTGCCCAGCCCTGGCGGGCCGAAAAGCAGTACATGATCCAGTGCCTCGCCGCGCGACTTCGCAGCCTCGAGTGCAATGGCAAGCTGCTCCTTTGCCTTCGTCTGCCCGATGAACTCCTTCAACCATCGCGGTCGCAGCTTGAGTTCGAAACCTTGTTCTTCTTCAGCACGTGAAGCGCTGACCAGACGATCGGTCGGGGTCCCCGGGAACCGATCCTTGTTCCCGAGGTGGTCGGGAGAGTTGTCGCGCGCAAACCCCATGGCCAGCAGTGTAGCGGCTTCAGGTGCCTACCGCAAAACGCCGCGATCGTGTTATTCACGCAAAGTAAATGGGGTAACTTTGGTGATATCCCGCTGAACAAGTAGGCCACATAACTTCAGTCGTCACAACTCCGCTCATTTCACTAGTTACGCGCGTAACAAACAAGGCTCTTTGACCCAATATTGCTATTGATTCGCCGAATTGACTGCCGTATTCTTGGGCCACCTCTAAAGAGGAACAGTGTAGTTTTGCCCCTCGAAGAGCCGCAAATCGCGCATTTACGCGGCGAAATGTCCTGTGTCTCATTACAGGCTATTGCTGCGCATGCCGTTTGATGTCGAGGTTATTTGGTTTATGTGCCGGGTCGCAGAAGTTAAGGTTTACTGCCGATTCAGTTCTAATTCAGTTTTGCTGAACCATTTTCAACGGTTCAGTCTGTTGGAAATGCCAGGAGATCAAAATGTGCAATCGTAAGTTTTTGGCCGCGACGCTCTTGATCGGGTTAGTGGTGCCGCTCACAAGCTGCGGTAATCCTTCCGGGCTTGATTCCGTAACGGTTTCGCCCACTGCACAGACCCTTTCGGTCGGCCAGACCCTCCAGTTCACCGCAACCGGGACCTACGGCAATGCGAATCACACTCACACGAAGGACATCACTGGCTCGGTGACCTGGACATCCAGCACTCCCGGCGTCGCGACGGTCGATGCCTCCGGGCTCGCGACTGCTGTCGGCGCTGGAACTACTACAATCACCGCGAGCGCTTCAGGATATGCCGGCCCGGTCTCGTCGAGCGGCTCTATTGTCGTGACTTCGAGCGGAGGCGGTAACACCGGAGGCTCCATCGCTTCCATCACGATCATTCCAGGCACGCAGGCCCTCTCAGCGATCGGCGATACCGCTCAATTCCTCGCCATCGGAACAACCTCCTCGGGCGCCACAGTGAATCTCACGAACCTGTCGACTTGGACTACCAGCAGCGCCGGAATTGCGACTGTCGGAGCAACCACCGGACTCGCAACGGCAGTCGGTCAAGGAACGGCGTCCATCACTGCGCTCTATACCAACACCAACGGAACCACGGTCACCGGAACAGCAACTGTCACCGTCTCCGCGGGCTCTGCGCAGGAAGTCACCGCCTTGTCGATCATTCCTGGATCCGAAACGCTATCGGCCTCCGGGCAATCCAGTCAACTCATCGCGCTGGGAACATCCGGTTCCACAGGGTTGATGCAGGATGTCACTGCGAATGCACAACTCACCTGGACTTCCAGCATTCCCTCGATTGCTGCTGTGAGCCCCACGGGACTCGTAACCGGCGTCAGCCCGGGCGCCGCATCAATCATTGCGATCTTTACGAATACCGATGGTTCTGTCGTTACAGGAAGCGTGGCGATTACTATCAGCTCGACTCCTCCGCCCGAGCCGCTCCTCTCACTCACAATCATTCCGGCCTCCATAACGCTTGGAAACCTTCAGGCCACCGGCCAATTCCTGGCCATCGGTACGTTCTCAAGTGCTCCCTATGTCCGGGATTTGACGAACACGGTGAAGTGGCTCTCCTCGGCTCCCAACGTCTTCCCGGTCAGCTCAAATGACAGCAACGCTCAGGGCCAGGAGAACGCCGGAGTTGCGGCTGCGTGGGGCAATGGATCAGCCACGATTATCGCCGAAGCAACAGCAGACGATGGCTCGGTGCAAACCGCGACGGCAACGTTCGCATGTCCCCTTGAACTCCCGAATCCGAACGGAAATCCGCCAACCCCGGGAAGCTGCTACCCAGGCTCGCAGGCCTCTGCTTTGCTATCGACGCTCACGGTGTACAACATGGGCCTGAATACGACAGGTTGGGAGCTTACCGCGCCATCAGCGACCGGCACCCCCAACGTGCTCCATTGCGGCCCGGGCTGGACGACCAACGGCGGCGCGGGAGGCTCTGTCTGCACGGCTACCTATCCGGTGGGCACCACCGTCACCATCACCGCGCCGGCTGGAGCTGGAGCCTTCGGCGGTTGGTCGTATAACTGCGCGGCGGTCGGGGCGGTCACCGCGGCCGGACCCAACAGTTGCACCGTCACCCTGGACACGGACGACACGGTCGGCGCAATCTTCAACTAACCGCAACTCATGCTTGAACAAAAAGCCGCTCAGTACGAGCGGCTTTTTGTTTCCCTCAAAGACGCATCGTTCCATCCATTTAGACTGGATATGTCGCTTTCCTCCTTTGGATGACCCATCGATTCGCGCGTATCCGCCGCTTCCATTTCAATCTGCCGCAGCGCATCGCTGCCGTGTTGCTTGCGCTCTTCCTGTTGCAGGGACTCTGGGTCGCGGCACATCAATCCCTTTCCGATACTGACTATCAGTACGCGCGATGCGGGCGCGAAACCTGGGAAAAACCATCGCCCCTGGCGGGTTATTACACCACCTGCGGCAACGTTCGCGACGGCATTCTCGCCTATCGTGTCGCCGGCCTGCCGCTCACACTCAATCTGCTTGTGCAGCGTGGCTTCGATTTTTTTCGTAAGCCCGAAGATCGTGTGGTGCAGCCATCCGCCGGGCAAGCTGCCAGTTTGAGCACGTGGGAACTCCGGCATCAGATGACCCACATCCTCCTCCTCCTGCGTCTGCCGTTCCTCGCTGCCGGTTGTATTCTCGGCGGAGGATTGTGGTGGGTCACGCGCCGCCTCTACGGCAACATGGGCGGATACGTCGCGCTCTCGCTCTATTGCTTCTCGCCGCCGGTATTGAAAGCGTGCCTCTCTCCGAGTCCGGAAATCCTCACCGCACTCGGCATTTACGGCGGAATCTATACCTGCGTCGGCGTTGCCCACGCCATGCAGGGACCGCGTCGGAAGTGGCGCCCGCGCATAATTCTGCTCATCGTGGTGCTCGGCATCACCGCGGCCGCCCACATTGTGGCGTTGCCGATGGCCGCTCTTCTGGGCCTCCTTCTGATGCTCTGGATCGGCGAGGGTCGTCGCAGTCAGATGTTGCCTGTTGTGCTGCTCGCATCCGCAGGCGCGGTGTTCCTGGTCTTCGCCTGCTATGGATTCTCGCCGGATGCCTTCAGTTACGTCTTCCGCTCGTCCGCCGGATTTCTCTCCGTCTCACTCGACCCTGCGCGCCGCTTCTTCAGCACTCTTTCGATCGCCGGCATCATCGTTGCTGCGGCCGCGGCTGCGTTGCTCTATCTCGGCGTCAACCGCTCGCGCTATTTTGGCAACACCGCCCCGCTCATCTGCTTCATCGTTCTCCTCCTGCTGGTGACCACGGGAGTCCCGTCGACTCCCGCGTTGTGGTCGCTCCCTTTTCTACTTACGTTTATCGGTGGAGTTTTCGCGGATGCATTTGAATCACAGCGCGGCCATGTCTTTATCGCCGCCGCTGCTTCTCTCGTTGTGCTTCAGGCAGTGCTTTGCTTCATGAGCCTTCCACAGCTTGTTTAAAATCGATTCGTCGTAGTCTGCATCATGAGGCCCCGATGGCATTCTCGATCCGGTCGGTTTTGATTCTCGCCGGTTTTATAATCTCCTTTCCGATGATCGGTGCAGCGCAACAGCCAGACCCCGCAACTGCGCAGCGCACGCTGTCTGAGGGTAAGCCGCACTATGTCGGTTCGGAGGCCTGCAAGAGCTGCCACATGGTCGAGTACAACGGCTGGAAGAAAAGCCGCATGGCAAACATTCTGCTCAATCCGCGAGAGCATCCCGAAGCCGTGGTGGGCGATTTCACCCATCCTGATCCCATTCGCAACTTTACGCTCGAAGATGTCGCGTTTACCTACGGCGGCCGTTTCAAGCAGCGCTACTTCACAAAGCGTGGCGACGACTACTTCCCGCTCCCTGCGCAATGGGACGTTGCGAGGAGGAAATGGCTCCCCTATCACGTTGAGGCTGGTACGGACTGGTGGGTCTCCTTTTACGGACCTGACAATTTCGATCGGCCAACCGGACCAACCTGCGACGGTTGCCACTCAGTGAACTATGACGTGCACACCAGGCAGGTAACAGAGTGGAATGTCGGCTGTGAAAAATGTCACGGCCCGGGCAGCGCGCACGTAGCGCACGCCACGCGAAAGAACATCGTGAATCCCGGGACCCTCGACTTCGTTCGCGCGAACGACGTCTGCATCCAGTGTCATAGCCAGGGCCGCCCGCTGCACAACCCGGTAGAAGGCAAATACTACGACTGGCCCGTCGGCTTCACAGCAGGAGAGCGCCTGGCGGATTACTGGCAGTTTGAGGAGACAAAGCCCGGCGTGACGAATTTCTATCAGTATGCCGATCTCACCTCGCACAAGAACCGGATGCAGGGCAACGATTTTGTGCAGAGCAACATGTACCATCGCAAGATCCGCTGTTTCGATTGCCACCAGGTTCACAGCAGCGCTGTTTCCAATCTCCCGGTCAGCGGCAATGCCCTGTGCCTCGGCTGTCACACAAAGCAGAATCCCGCGGGTCTGCACGGCACAGTCAGCGATCACACCCATCACCCCGCGAACAGCAAGGGAAGCGAGTGCGCCGCGTGCCACATGCCGCGCATTGAACAGACCATCAAGGACAACTACGTGGCCGCACATACCTTCCGCTTCATCACTCCGCAGGAGACCGGGCAGTCTGGAATTCCGAATCCCTGCACCTCGTGCCACAAAGACAAGTCGAACCAATGGGCTCGCCAGGAACTCGCAAAATGGACCTCAACCTCACCTTGGCGAGTAGCCCGGTAGGCCCTGTCAGACCGCTGTTCCGGATTGCGAAATCGACCATTTCGAGGGCGGTTCTCAGAGGATTGATTGGCTGTCAGTAGACTCCATGCAAAATTATGAAAAATAACACGTTAGATCCGATGTCGTTTGTTGCTGAGTGGGGGGCCCAAAAGGTAGAATAGACATGTAGCCCGCAGAAATCCGGTCCTGCGTTTCCGGTGACTTTTTACCGCCTCTTCAGCGGGCCTGAAGACCTCTATGGCAGACGATCAGAACCCCCAGCTCCCCCTCGATGGCGGTACGCCACCACGCGATAACACGAACCTCATTCCGATCAATATCGAAGAGGAGATGCGGCGTTCGTATCTCGACTACTCGATGTCCGTAATCATCGGGCGCGCGCTTCCCGACGCGCGCGATGGCCTCAAGCCAGTGCATCGCCGCGTGCTCTACACCATGAGCGAGATGGGCCTCGAGTACAACAAGAAGTACACCAAGTGCGCCAAGGTCGTTGGGCAGGCCATGGGTGTCTACCACCCGCACGGCGACTCCGCCATCTACGACACGCTCGTCCGCATGGCGCAGCCCTTCTCGTTGCGCTATCCGCTCGTCGACGGCCAGGGCAACTTCGGCTCGGTCGATGGCGATCCACCCGCGGCCATGCGATACACCGAGTGTCGCATGATGCGCATTACTGGCGAATTGCTCGCCGACATCGACATGGAGACCGTCGACTTCGTCCCCAACTACGACGAGTCGACACAGGAACCCTCGGTTTTGCCCACGCGCATCCCCAATCTCCTTGTCAACGGCTCCAGCGGCATCGCTGTCGGCATGGCAACCAACATCCCGCCGCACAACCTCACCGAAATCGTGAACGCCACCATTGATCTTGTAAAGAATCCCAAGGCCGGACTGATCGAGATCCTGAAGCACGTTCAAGGCCCTGACTTTCCAACCGGCGGATTCCTCTACGGCCGCGCCGGCATTGCGCAGGCCTACAAGACAGGCCGCGGCCGCTTCATGATGCGCGCCAAGGCTGCGATCGAGAACCTGACCAAGGAAAAACAGGCCATCATCGTCACTGAGATCCCCTACCAGGTCAACAAGTCCAAGCTCATCGAGCGCATTGCCGAACTGGTCACCGAGAAAATCATCGATGACATCGGTGACGTCCGCGACGAGTCCGATCGCGACGGCATGCGCATCGTCATCGAGCTCAAGCGTGGCGCACAGCCGGAGATTATCCTGAACCAGCTCCACAAGCACACCCAGATGCAGGAGAGCTTCTCGATGATCCTGCTCGCTGTGCTCAATGGCCAGCCCAAGGAACTGGGACTCGAAGGAGCCATCCGTGCCTTCATCGATCACCGCATTGACGTGGTTCAGCGCCGCACCGTCTACCTGCTGCGCAAGGCCCGCGAACGCGAACACATCCTCGAAGGCTACAAGATTTCGCTCGACAATCTCGACACCGTGATCAAGATCATTCGCGCCTCCGGCTCGCGCGCCGAAGCCCGCGAAAATCTGTATGCCTGGGGTAAGGGAACTGACATCGTCATCAACCTCGATCGCGAGCGGCTCGCGCACGAAGAGCGCGGCCTCTCGCTCCGTCAGGTCGACGCCATCCTCGAACTCCAGCTCTACCGCCTCACCCAGCTCTCAGTCGACGAAATCCTGAACGAACTGAAAGAAATCCGCGAGAAGATCGCCGAATACGAATCGATCCTCGCCAGCGACAAAAAACTCCGCCAGGTCATCATCAAGGAACTCGAAAAAGTTCGCGATCAATACGGCGACGAGCGTCGCACCCAGATCATCGATGAGTCCGCCGAGATCCAGCTCGAAGACCTCATCGCCGATGAGCAGGTCGCTGTCACCGTCTCGCACCAGGGCTACCTCAAGCGGACGCCAATCTCCATCTATCGCCAGCAGCGGCGCGGCGGTACCGGCCGCACCGGCATGAAGACGCGCGAGGAAGATTTCGTCTCACAGCTCATCATCGACTCGACGCACGCCTACCTGCTCTGCTTCACCAACACCGGCCGCGTCTACTGGCTCAAGGTCTACGAGATTCCCGATGTCGGCGCCGCCGGCAAGGGCAAGTCGATCGCAAGCCTGCTAAGCCTTCAGCCCGGCGAGAGCGTCCGCACCATTCTGCCGGTCCGCGATCTCGAGGAGGAAGGGAAGTTCATCTTCTTCGCCACGCGCAACGGCACCGTCAAAAAGACGCCGCTCAAGGACTTCTCCAACGTGATGTCGCGCGGCATCATCGCCATCAACCTGGATGCCGACGATGACCTAGTCACCGCCGGCTTGACCAACGGCAAGCAGACCATCTTTATCGCCACGCGCGAGGGTATGGCCATTCGTTTCCAGGAAGAGTACGACCCGGAGCGCAGTGGGATAGGTTTGCGCCCCATGGGACGCAACGCCGCGGGCAACAAGGGCATTTCGCTCAAGAAGGGCGACTATGTCATTGGCGCTGCCATCACTGATTCCGACGAGAGCCGCGACCAGGAGCGCGATGCGTGTGCCAAGGCCCGCAACCTCACCGACAAGCTCAAGACGCTGCGCAAAGCCTACTCGGACGCCAAGGATTCACTGCAAAAGGCTCGCGAAGATCGCCGCAACGGCAATCCGGAAGATGAGAAGCTGAAGGCAAAGGAAAAGAAGGCCGAAAAGGCTGTTGAGGACGGTTGGTCGGCGCTCAAGGACCTCGATGAGAAGCTTTGCGTCACCCAGTCCCGCATCCTCACTGTCACCGAGAACGGCTTCGGCAAGCGCACTGACGTGGACGAATATCGCCTCACTGCACGCGGCGCCCAGGGCGTCACAAACCTCAAGGCCACTCCCAAGGTTGGCAAGACCAGTTCGATTCTGCTCGTAAATGAAACCTCAGAGCTGATGGTGATCAGCCAGTGGGGCAAAATCATTCGCATCGACACCAACACCGTGCGCTCCGCAGGTCGTAATACGCAAGGCGTTCGTCTGCTGAATCTCGAAGCCGATGACAAGGTAGCCGCAGCAGTCATCATTCCGCCCGATGAAGTAAACGGCAAAGAAGACGAACAAGGTACGCTGATCCAGTAGGGTGCTCCCTTTCGCCATGGACAAGACGATTCGCCGCGTTACTAGCCCGGAAGAGCAGGAGTTGGAGACATATCGCTATTGGCACAGCCGTTCTGTCGGCGAACGGCTGCTTGCAGTTTGCGAATTGAGCGAAGCAGCTTATTCTTTCGCCGCCGATTTTCGAGGAGAACCAGCGCATGATGACGAAGGACTTCAAAGATCTTCTACGCGCTTTCAACGCGAACGCGGTTAAGTACCTCATCATCGGTGCCCATGCCTTTGGAGTTCACGCAGAACCCCGAACCACTAAGGATCTTGATCTCCTCATTCGTTCGGACGAAGAAAACGCGAAGGCAGCATTTAGGGCGCTTGCTGAATTCGGCGCTCCGCTTCGCGACTTGACCGCCGCGGATTTCTGCGACGGAACTACGTTCCAGATCGGACAAGCGCCTGACCGAATAGATATCCTTCAAAGGGTCGACGGCATCACGTTCGATGAGGCATGGCCGAACCGAGTTGAAGGTCTGATCGATGGGGAGGTTCCCGCGAGTGTCATCTCAAGAGAGGACCTGATTCGCAACAAACTCGCAAGCGGTCGTGAACAGGATTTGCTGGACGTGAAGGTGCTTCGGAAAGCGGAACAGGCGGTGAAAACGAATCAAACGGGTGGTCAATGACTTTTCGAAACCGAAGCTACCCTCGCCAAACGCCGTCCCGCAACTCCGCATCTCACAATATGCGCCGGATTACTGGGGCGCATTGCGGAGGATTTCGCTTTCAACACGGGCCAACTGATTCTGGATGGGGATTTAGCCGAACGAAATGAGTTACATACTCCATCCGGCGAGAACACCCATACAGCTGACCTCCCTCGCAGCTCCCTTGACTGATTCTGAAACTTATCAGACAAATCCGAACCATCCACAGCACTCGAATTCGTCTAAGCAACGTCTTACACTGGTGATGCTCTGGTTTCTCCGCGTACCCCTGCTGGTGCGCACAGCTGTTATAGCTCTTTTGCTGGTTCCGTTCCTCGCATCATCTGCTGGTGCTGCAGGCACCAATGCAGTGC
>Ga0335080_10005863_pt1 | contig 12702 bp, 9 predicted proteins | sample Lox_Sample_34_FD_206720 | JGI IMG/M metagenome (GOLD analysis project Ga0335080, IMG submission 206720) | Soil microbial communities from Loxahatchee National Wildlife Refuge, Florida, United States - Lox_Sample_3.4 | ecosystem: Environmental > Terrestrial > Soil > Wetlands | place: USA: Florida... | reverse complement strand
CAAACAGCGGATCCTGCTCATAGGTCCGCTCTTCGCCCACCGTGAGCGCGTTCACGACGACGTGCTCGAGCTCCTGGTCTGTCTGGCCGGTGACGACGGCGACGATGGCACCCTCGGCGATCAGTTCACCGGATCCCAGCTTGAAATCGACCTCCGCATTGGTCTGCTCGGCCGCACGCAACACACGCGGGACATCGATGACGTGGAGGACCGCTGAGGCGCGAGGCCAGCGGATCTCCTGCGGGGGCTTGCCGGCCGGGGATGCGGCGCTTGCGCGAGCCGGGCCGTCCTGTGGGTCGCTGCCGGGCGCGTCCAGGATGTAGAGACCGTCGATGACCTCGCGGCCGCGGCGTGCGACCTGGGCGAGGGCGGAGGCGAGTTGGATCGAGTTGAATGCCCCCGTGGTCAGCCGGCGATACAGGACGATCGACGTGAGCACCGCGACGAACGCAACGATCGGGACCGCGCCCGAGGTCTTCTCGTCCTGTCCGATCACGAGCGAAGCCGTCAATGAGTAGACGACCACGGCCGTGTAGAACGCGAACGTGCGCCACAGGACCGGGTCGTCACGGAACAGGCTCAGTCGCGGCGTGAACGTGGTCGAACCGAACTGGACGACCAAGAACAGGAGCGAGTAAACGATGCCGATGAACGTCACCGTGGCCGCGGCCACGGAGATCAGCATCTCGATCGCACGACTTGTCGAGATGTCGAACCCAATCGGTATCTGGGGAACGAGGAAGGCCAGCCCCAGCGCTATGACGGCGCCGAGCAGCTGGACCACGCCCGCTCGCAGGCGGCGTTTGCGGCGCAGGACGCGTGCGAGCTCGTGCGGCCGGTCCGCCCGGCCAAAGGCCGGTGGCTGCGCGGGATCAACAGGCGTCGTGCTCATACGATCTCCTCCTCAACGGGGGGCGTCGTTCGATCGTGGTGCTCGGTGTGTCGCCGGTCATTCCGGGGCGTCGCCCCCCGTCGTGGCGTGGCCTGACTGGGCGGCTGCGACCGCATCTCGGACGGTCGGGTAGATCGCGTCCTCGCCGAGGGTCTCGAGGGGCCGGTCTCGGCGCAGGAAGTCGACCACGGCGTTTGTGACCCGCGCGAGCAGCAAGCGCTGTCCGCGCGTTCCGAGCGTCTCGTGCAGTTGGCGGAGCGCGTCCGCGCCGGTGGTGTCGACCTCGGCCATGCCGTCGCAGTCGAGGATGACCGTGTCGGGACGCGGTGATCCGTTTGATCGGGTGGTGAGCTCGTCGGTGAAGATCTCGGCGTCGGAGAACACCAGCGGGGCGCGGAACGCATAGACGAGGACGCCCGGCACCGCCCTCGCATCAGGATTCGTTGCCAGGTCGGCGTATGTGGTCCCGTCCGGCGCCCGCCCGAGGACCCCGATCGTGGGATGGTCGAGGCGGCGGATGAGGAGCATGAAGCTGAGCGCGACCCCGATCAGCACGCCGGGCAGGACGTCGATGATCACCACCCCCGCGAGAGCGCCGGTGGCGAGCCAGAACTCACCGAGGTGCGCGCGCCACAATCGCCGGAGCTTGGAGAAATCGATCATCCCCGAGACCGCGTGAATGAGGACTGCGGCAAGGATCGTGTCCGGGAGGTTCTTGAACATGCCCGCGATGAACAGCACCGTCACGAGCACGAGCACGGAGGTCACGATGAGCAGCACCGGCGTCCGTCCCCCGGCCTCGTCCGCGGCGGCCGACTTGGACAGACTCCCGGTGACCGTGAAGCCCTGCAGCACGCCGGCGCCGAGGTTCGCCGCGCCGTAGCCGATCAGCTCCTGGTTGGCGTCCAGACGCTCATGGCTCCGGGCCGCGTACGCCTTGGCGATCGCCACCGATTCCGCGAGTCCCACGATCACGATCGCGAACGCGCCCGGCAGCATGTCGACGAGCTTCTCGGCGCCCACGCTTGACCATGAGACGAACCTGAAGCCCGTCGGGACCTCGCCCCACGAGCTGCACCCCGTGGCCGGCAAGATCCAGGGCGTCGGCGGCCAGAATCGAGACGATCACGACGATCACCGCGCCGGGCACCTTGGGGACAAACCGCGACATCGCAAACAGCGCCGCCAGACCCGCCGCTCCCACCGCTACCGTGGCCCACTGCCACGAACCGATGTGCGCGATCGTCTCGACCAGCACACGGACGGTGTCCCCGGAGGGCTTCTCGATGCCCACGAGCTTGGGGAGCTGGCCGATCGCGATGTACAGCCCCAGGCCGATGATGAAGCCGTCGAGCACCGGCTTGGCGAAGAACCGGGCGACAAACCCCATCCGCGCCACCCCGAGCGCAACGTAGATCACCCCGACCGTCACCGCGAGCGCGGCCGTGAGCGCGATGAACTCGCTCGGAGCGGCACTCGCGGCGACGACGGACCCGACGGTGACGGCGGAGATCGTCGCCACGCTCGCGCTCGGTCCCACGAACAACTTGCGCGACCCTCCGAACACGACGTACCCAAGCAGCGCCAGCGGCATCGCGTACAGCCCATACTGGACCGGCACCCCAGCGATCACCGCGTAGGCCATCGCCTCCGGCACCACCAGCGCCCACACAGTCAGAGCCGCGACCGCGTCATGCCTGAACCACCCCCGGCGGTAATCCGGAAGCCAGCCAAGCACCGGGAACAGCCGCACAGCCCAGGACCGCCGCCGTCCATCAGCCGAAGCGATCCCGTCCTCACGCGTTGCCATGGCGCGTCTCCTCGCTAACGCAGGCTTGGACTGCGTACGCGACCGTCGGTAGCAGCAACGCATACGACCGTTCACCAGCGACAGACCCGCAAGCTCCGCATACGCCATCGCGGAGGGCACCGCGAGCGCCGCCACCGTGACCCCCGCCAGCGCATCGCGCCGCACGTTCCCCCCCGATAAGCGACGCAGGTCCCGCTCGACCGGCACCAGCCGCTGCACCAACGGCCGCTCCGGGGCGGGCACAAACGGTGAGGAATCCGCCCGGTACGCCTCCTGCGCCCGCCCCGCGTTGGTGGCATCCACCTCGCTCATCGATCGGTGAGGTTCTGCGCCCTCGGGCGCGTTCTCGGCAAGGTTGGAGACAGCGCCCCGCCCTTGGGACCCGACCGCGCAGCTGACACCCCTCCACGACGGTCTGGGCCTGAAGCCGTTCGCGGGAAGGCGGGGGGCGGCGCTGGGGTGAGGCGAACGCCATTGCAAGAGATCGCGCGGCGGCGTGGATGCTCGTGGGCCGCGGATCTAGGGCAACGCCAAGACGTCGTCGAGGGGGATCAGCGCGTCTGCCCACCACTCGGGCTGGGCCGGGGGACGGGCCGTCGGTTCGGTCCTCGGCTTCCCGGGAACGGGACGCGGCTGGGACTCGACCTGCGCCTGTCTGGCGACGACTGCCTCCGTGGTGACATTGAAGACCGTCAGATCCTGGAGCTGAACGACGGGGCCCTCGTAGACCTTGCGCAGGTCCTCGAAGATCAGCGGCGTGCTCGCGGGCGCGAGCTGCGTGTGCCATAGCCCGGCCATCCGCGGCCTGACGAGGCCGAAGACCTTGCCGGCACCCCGTGGCGAGGTATGTGCCTGATTGAGGATCACGGTCGCGCGCTCGATCGGCATCCCCATTCCCGCCGCGATCACCTCCGCCGGCGGGAAGCACTCATGGATCAGCAGGTCAACCGACCCGTCCTCGCATGCGCGCACCAGCGGCCACCCCGGCCGTGTATCCCCCGAATGCACAACCGTCAGGCCCGCGAAGTCGATCCGGTAGCCGACCGCGCCCGACAGCGCGTGGACGACCGGGAACGCCGTGATCGTGACCTCGCCCGCCACGTACACGACCTGCGTCTGCGCGTAATCGAACTCGCTGACCGCGAGTTCGAAGCTCTCCTCGGCGTGGATCGACCGCGTCGATTCCGAGTCCCAATTGCAGGCTTCGCGAATCGCGTTCACGAAGTGCTCGGTCCCGAACCGCGGCTCTGAGCCGCTCGGACCCCAGACACGCACGCCACGGTCGACACGCCCCGACTTTCGATAACTCCCAAACAGGGTGATCAGATCGGGCGTGTGGTCGGCATGCAGATGCGTGATGAACACCTTGTCGAGCTTGTTCACCGGCAGCTTCAGGCTCGCGAAGTTCGCCAGCGACCCGGTCCCGAGATCGAGCACGAACAGATCGCGCTCAGGATTGCCCACCTCGACAAGGATGCTCCCCGACGCCTGCGCCCGCGTCACCCACGGGTTGCCGCTCCCAAGTACCGTCACCCGCAGCTCGCCGTCCTCGAGCTCCTCCTCGCCGGGAACGAACGCCTCCGCGTACTCCCGCCGCGGCTCACCGACGACCGGTGTCGTCGTGATCGCTCCCCGCCCCCCCGCAAACTCGGGCACAGGCAGAGCGCTCAAATCTTCGGTCGACATTTCCGACCCCTTTCTCGTTCCGGTCCAGCCATAACTCCGAGGATTGCACCGGTGGGTGCGGCCCGGGAGGCGTAGCGGCCACGTTCATCCGGGATGATTCGTCGGGTTCGGCTCTCTAGACGAGGCTCAGCTCGGCGGCGCGCGCGATCGCTTCCTGCCGGTTCGTGACCCCGAGCTTGCGGTAGATGGTGCGGCGGTGCGTCTTCACCGTGGTCGGGGCGAGGTAGAGCTCGCGGGCGACCTCTGAGACGGAGCGGCCGGCGACCAGAAGCGAGAGCACGCGCATCTCCGCTTCGCTCAACGGCTCGCCGTAGAAGCCCTCATGCCGCAACGGAGCTGAGAGCTCGGCACCGACCGTCTCCGCGAGCCCGCTCAACATCCCCGGATCGGGGAGTGTCTCGAGATCCGTACGCGCGGACGCGAGCGCTTCCTTCGCTGCATCCGGATCGCCGAGCTTGTGTCGTGCCGATGCGAGCCGCAGAAGCGCGTGCGCATGCCAGTGGCTCGGTCGTGACGGAGCGCTGAGCCGCACGGCGAGGTCGAGCTCCGCGACCTGGGAGTTCACGTCGGCATTGGCGGCGTGGATGCCGGCAAGCGCGATATGCGTATTCGTCGCCACGTAGGACTCCGCGAGGCCGTGTGCGTCGAGCAGCTCGCGAGACGCAGTGGCATGCCGCCTGGCGGCAGCGAGGTCGCCGGCGTCGAGCTCGACGAGCGCGAGGTATGCGAATACGGCCGCGGAGGCAGGGGCATGGTCGGGCGCGAACGGGAGCCGTTGCGCCTCGAGAAGTGGTGCTCGCGCCTGGTCGGCCTTGCCTTGCAGGTAGAGCGCCTGGCCGAGCCCGACGAGCGCCTGGCGGCGCCATCCGCTTCCCGGTGGCTCGAGTTCGAGCGCGCGCTTCGCCGCCGCGACCGCCGGGGTAACTCCCTGTGTGAGATACAGGCAGCGCAAAATCGCGACGCACGACTCAACCGAGGCGATCCCGTTTGCGAGCGGGCCGGAGCGGGAGCCTGCGGAGGCGACGGCGAGCCAGCGCTCGATCTCGTCCGCCGGTCGCGCGGTCTGCGCTGCCAGGGACGCCCGCACGAGGGCGAGCTGCGGCTCGGCGGTCGCCTCGGGCCACGAGAGCTCCTCGAGCCAGCGGCCGAGCGTCGTCAGCCGCCCGTCGTTGACGAGGCTTCGCTGGTGGACCGTCACCAGATCGCTTGCTCTGACGAGATCACGACCGGCGATGGCGTGAGCTACCGCCGACTCGACGTCGCCCTGCGCCTCGAACCAGGCAGACGCGCGGGAGTGGAGCGGGGCAACGATCTCCGGCTTGGTCCGTGCGAGTTCCCGCCGAAGCACGTCGGCGAAGAGCTGGTGGAAGCGGTAGGCCTCGCCGTGTCTGTCGACGGGTACCAGGAAGAGGTTGGCGCGTTCGATCTCGGCGAGCATCACGGCAGAGCCGTGTGTCTCGAGCACCGCGTCGCAGGCGGCGCCGGACACCTCATCGAGGACCGATGAGCGCAGCAGGAACTCTCGGATCTCGTCGCTGACCGAGGAGAGGACGTCGTCGGAGATGTACTCGAGCACGTGCCGGGAATTGCCGGCGAAGTCGAGGACGAACGCGTGTGGATCCTGCTCGTGCTGCAGCAGGATCGATGCGAGGCTGAGGGCTGCGGCCCATCCCTCTGTGCATTCGGTCAGGCGCGCGACGTCCTCTGGCCCGAGGTCGACGTTCGCATTGCGCAGGAATGACGCCGCCTCGACATGCGAGAGCTGGAGATCGGCGGCGCGCACCTCGCTGAGTTCGCCGTGGGCGCGCCACCGGCCGACCGGCAGGTTCGGGTCCGAGCGGCTGGAGAGCACGACCTGAACCGCCGGGGGTCCCTGTTCGACGAGTACGCGCATCGACCGATCGCTGACCGCGCTTTGAACGAGGTGCCAGTCGTCGACGACCAGCACAGACCGTCGCGCGTCGGAGAGCTCGTCGATGAGCAACGGCAGGACGACGCTTTCGACAATCTCCGGTCCGGCGCGCAACGCCTCGAACGACGCCGTTCCGGCTCGAGGGTGGACGGCTTGCAGCCCGGCGATCAGGTGGCTCCAGAACCTGACCGGGTCTGCATCGCCCGCATCGGCGGACACCCACACAAACGGCGTCCGCTGACGATCCGCCTCGCACCACTGGGCGAGCGCCGTGGTCTTTCCATACCCGGCGGGCGCGCAGACCAGCGTGAGCTTACGACCCCTCCCCTCCCGGAGGCGGTCCAAGAGCCACACACTGTCGCAATGCCCGCCCGTGGCTGGGGCGCCGCCAGCTTCGAGCGCAACAGCCGTATCCGTAGGCCGCTCATCGCATCGTCCGCGACGTCGGCGCTCTCATTCGGTCGTGGTGCTGTTTCCATCTCCGTGGGCGGATTATCCGCGAGGCTCCACGGAGGTTCATCCCGGATGAACGGCGCCCCGGCTGCAGACAAAGGCTCGATTCGGCGGGATCCTTTGTCGCGATGACGTCAAGACGCACAGCGCCGAGTACCTCGAGGCGCGTGTTCGAGATCGTCGTTCGTGGCGACCTGAGCGAGCGTTTCGCCTCGACGTTCCTGAGCGAGAGCCTCGGATCGACTGTGGGCCCGGCCCGCGTCGAGCCCGGAAACGGGACGACCGCGATCGTGATCGAGGTGATCGACCAGACGCACCTGCTCGCGGTCCTCGAGCGGCTCCGCGACCTCTCCCTCGAGATCGAGCGAGTCAACCCGGCACACGAGAGCGCAAGGAACACGCGATGAGCAACACCGATCCGACACCATCGCCGGCGCCGACTGGGCGTCGATGAGCTTCGACGTCGAAGAGTTCCGCGCGGGGAAGGAGGTCGAGCTCGCGCCGGCGCCGCGGGAGTCGCCTGACGGCGTCAGGACGCGATGGCTGACGGGTTGAGGAGACGCGGACCACGCGGCTCCGATGTGGGCGGCCCACCGCCGCCGGGCGACCGGGCCTCGGAGGACTTGGCGCACCCCAACGCGCAACGGTCGCCGACCCACAGCCCAGTGAACGGCCCCGATTCTGCAGAATCCGCCCCCGACCCCCCGAGCCCGGGAAGCGGGCGTCGGGTCGCTGCGCTTTCGGCGCGCATCGGGTCGCTGGTGCGGGCCATCCAAGACAACGACGAGGCCAAGATTGAGGAGGCAATCCTGCGCCTCAGCGAGTCGCGGCGCGTGTTTGCCCCGCTCGCCTTCGCCGTCGGCGCGTTCGCCATGCTGTTCAACGGACTCAAGCTGCTCGTGACCAATTGGCGGCTCACGCTCGTGCAGATCCTCCCGGCGATGTGGATCTGGCTGGCGATGTTCGATCTCAAGGCGCACGTCCTCCACGGGAAATCCTTCACCGTGCTCCGCGGCCCCCTTCTCATCCCACTCGGCCTTTTGATCATCGCGATCACAGTTGCGAGCTTCTTCCTCAACGCCGTCTTTGCCTTCGCGGTCTCACGACCCGGCCGTCCCGAGGTCCGGCCGGCCGTCGCGCAAGCCCGGCAACATCTGAGGCCGATCATGGCCTCGGGCGCCGTCGTCGGCGCCCTGCTTGCGTTTTCGACCACTATCGTCACCCGATGGGGACGCCCCTGGTTCACCATCTCACTCGGGATCGTGGTCGGGATGATGATGATCTCCTACGTGGTCGTCCCGGCGCGCCTGATCGGCGCAAAGCCACCCAAGCAGTCAAAACGCGACAAGCTGGCGGCCACCGCAGTCGGCGGCGCACTAAGCGCGACCGTGTGCACGCCGCCCTACATCCTCGGGCGTCTAGGCATCCTGGCGCTCGGATCGAGCGCTTTCATCATTTTCATTCTTGGCCTCGTCACGGTCTCGCTGGGAGTGACTCTGCAAGCTGGCGCTACCGGGGCGGTCAGAGCGATCAAGATGAGTGCCACCCTCATCCCCGCACGACGTCCCAGCGACGCGCCGGCGAGCAATTCCTGACCGAGACGTAGTCGAGGCCCGTCTTACCAGGACTTTGATCCGCCTCGCCGGCTACGCGGACCTCGCCGCGCCTTGCCCCCCAGTCCGGCTCAGCACGTGTGATGCAGTTGGACGGGGATCCCGGGGCGCTGTTGGCCGGGCCGCGTGGTCGTCGGCTGTGCTGGGAGCTTTTGACGCGCACCGGCGGCTGGAGGTGGGAGGAGCCGCCGGAGTCAGGGGGGTGCGGCACGACTGGCCGCGGCGCTCGGCGGCGCCGTCGCGGGCAGTGACGTCGGGGCATTGGCGGTCGCGCGTGAGCCGGCGTCGTTGTTTGCAGCCTTGGCGGACAGCGTGGCGTGGGCGATGTATTGGCGGGAGCCCGATGATCGTGATCGTCGTCTGGCCGATCCGCGCGTGGCCGAGCAATTGTGGCCGGTGGCCGAGGCGGTGAGCAGCGCCCCGGCGGCGCGCTGGCGCGGTGGTGGCCCGTGGATCCGGCGATCCAGCACGAGGTGCTGTTCGACGATCCCGATGGTCGCTCTGTCCTCGATCCGCCAGCGGGCGGGCGCGCCGCGCTCCTTGTTTGGCGCGCGCGCCCCGCTCGGGGATGAGCGGCGCGCGGCCGAGTCGCCGGATGACCCCCGCGCGCCATCTTCGGGGTCCTGGTGGTCAACACCGGCGCTATCCGGGCTGGCGCGTTCAACCCGCAGCCTGGAATCAGCCGGCCCAGTCGGCCTCCATTTCGTTGAAGACGCGTTCGGCTGGACCTCAGGCCGATGCTGGTCTCTTCAGCCCGCCGCGGCGCCTCGATCTTCGAGATCGGCGGCACGGACGATTGGAGCGAGCTGGTGCGGCGCTACCCACTCGCGGTCACCAAGTCCCGGCGACATGACTGGTGGCGCGCCACAGGCCGCGATCTCGAGTGGGCGATTCCCGACTTCCACGCGGTGGCCGCCGACTGCGACGCCGTCCACCTCACCGTCGCCGGGTATCTCTCGACCGCCGGCCGAGCCCTGCGCGCCGGCGAGTGGCACACCGTTCTTGCGGGCCGGAACCCCGACGAGACCTGGTGGCTGATCGACACCCCACAGCGCGTCGATCTCGCGGTTCGTTGGGTCGCCACAGGGGAAAGCGAACCGTTCGCCTGGACCCGGAGCACCGCATAGCCATGCGAACCGGATTCGCCACCCGCGGCCGCCAAACGGAGGGTCCGGCTCCTGGGTTTCCCTGATCGAGCAGTAGCCGTGGACATAGCTGGTGGCGTGGCTGCTTGGATCGAGCACCAGCGCCACCACGAGAAGACCAGGCTGCCCGAATCCCCTCGGCGCGGCAGCAGCCGGCGCACGTCGGGAGCCGACCACCGTCGATCGATCGGTCGGGATCAGCGTCGCGCTCGGAGCAGCAGCAGCCTGGCGTCCGCGCTCCTGTTCGATCGTGCGACACTCTCAAGGTCATTCCGTCCGCTGACGCACGAGTGACGGTCGAACCGCCGGACCTTCCTTGACTCGAGCGACGGCTGCTCGATGGACCTGCTGGGAGCAGCGATCTGATGTTCGACGACGTACTTCTCGAGCACCGAGCTCACAGCCGATTCTCGCTGACCGTGTCCAAGTCACCGAATCTGAGCTTTCGCGGCTTACCCTGCGGCCGCGAGCTGCCCGCCGTCACTCAAAGGGTTGACGGCCCCTCTGGTATGTGAGAGGCTCGACCCGCGGGTGCTGTTCGGCGCTCGCCGACCGGTCTTCAACCGAATCAAGAAGGGGGATGGGGCATGAAGCGCATGATGCTGTGCGTCGTCGTTGTGGTTCTTTCCGGGTTTGGCGTTTGGGCAGCCAGTGCGAGCGCGGACCCGTCGGTTCTCCCGCTTTGCAACGGACCGGAAACGCCGATTTCCGGGAACTACCACAACCTGAGGATCACTGGCAACAAAGGCGTCTCGAATACGGGGACGCTGAGGGTCCGAGGGAACCTCACGATCGCTCGGGGGGCGTGCCTGGACGCGTTCTCGATGGGACAGGTTTCTATCCACGGCAACGTCCTGGTCCAGCCTGGGGCTATCTTCGCCCTCGGCTGCGCGCCGGATGCCGTCGGGCCACCGCCGCCGCCGTCGCCTTGCACGGGGATTACGAACGACACGGTCGGTGGAAGCATCGTCGCGAGCGACCCGTGGACGATGTACCTGACGGCCGACACCGTGCGCGGGAACGTGGTCTCGATCGGCGGCGGGCCTGGGCCGACGACGACGCCGTACGTGAACTTCCCGATCAAGGACATGGCGATCGGCAGGAACCTGATCGTCCTGAACTGGCAGGGCGCGTGGTTCGGCGCGCTGCGAAATCGCGTATCGGGAAACATGATCGTGAACAACGTCACGGGCGTCACCACCGGTGAGTTTGGACCCGACTCGAACGAGGTCAACACCAACACGGTCGGCGGCAACCTCGCCTGCTTCGGCAACAGTCCCGCGATCCAGTTCGGGGACTCCGGCGGCGCGCCGAATGTCGTCTTTGGAAACGCGATCGGTCAATGCGCCTTCGGCATCTACCTGCCCGACCCGAACTATCCGGGAGGCTCGCCGCAGCCGATCTCCGTGGAGGGGTAAGGACTCGCTTTTCAGAGGCTTTCGGCCGAGAAGGGAGGGAGGCGCGGGCACACCGCGTCTCCCTCCGGGAAGTGGCCTTTCCGCGAGTCCGTCTCTAACGGGCGGCGAGTTAGCTAGCGGCTAGCGCGTCAAGAGACAGGGGCTACCGAACCCCCGCATTCGAGGGTCCTGTCCAGCGACGGCCGGGCTGGCCGCGGGGTGTGCCTTGAGCAAACACGCGAGCGCTTCGAGCACGAGCAGACTCGGCCTGGCGGGGGGATTAGCGACAGGCGGCCACACGATCGCTGATCGTCAGTCGGGCTTGCTCGGGGAGCGGCCGCGGCTGCGGCAACAACAGCTGGTGAAACTCCGAGAAGGTCAAGCACCGCCCCCTGGCCGGGCGGGTCGACTGCCTGACGGCACCGTTATCAGAGCTCGCAGGTGCATCGGGCTAACAGCATCGGCGTCGACGCCCGCGTGACACCGCTAGATCCGCCCGGCATCTCGGAAGCCGACGCGACCGGACCGCCCGACCGGCTGCACCCCGGCGCCCAGTGACAGCCTCGCTCCGCCACGACAAGCAGCAATGTCCCTCAATGGGCCGCATCAGCTGAGCAACGGTCATCGATCGCTGAGCCTCAGTGCTGCTCCCGCCCAGAAGCAGGCGCCAGCCGCCGACGGGCCGACGCGGATGCTTTGCCAGGGATTGCGAGCACGCGCCTCGGCACACACCTCGCTGCCGGTTGGGACGAGGAGGAGCGACGACGATCGGGGGCTCCTTTGCTTGGACGGAGCGGCACTACGTGGCGCCGCGCGACCTGTGAACGTCATGGCGGCGTCGACGGACCGCCGCTCCACGAGGAAGCTCGCTTCTATGTCAAGGCTTGGTCGCTATTTGCGTGTTTCTGAGCGGGTGGTGAGGATGGAGGGATGTGTCGTGAGGGCGGGAGATCCGTCGGATTCGGGGGTGCTAACCGTCGCGAGCGGCTCGTCGAGAGCCGCAGCGGGGCTTAGAACGGGTCGTTTGGCGGCGGTCACGGCGGTCTGGGGAAGATGGCCCGCGATTTTGCGGCAGGGGACGTCCTCGACGATTAGTGACCCGTCGGCGGCGGCGGCCGGAGAATGCCGGCTGGGGTGTGGAGCGTCGACTCCCCAGCTGATGCAGGCCATCGGAGACGGGGCGGTGGTGGTCTGCTCGATCGTTCGCTCGGGGCGCGGGCGTTCAGGGATCGCGGGCAGCGGCGGTCGTTCGGCGATCGACTCGGGCTCGGCCCCTTGCTGCTGGTCAGCGGGTGGCTCGGCGAGGAGGTGGTAGAAGCGGCGGGCGAGGTGTCGCTTCAGCGAGCGCAGCGCGCCCTTGGGGGTTTTGCCTTCAGCTTGCTTGCGAGCGAGGTGCTGCCTAGTCGCGGGGTCGCGTTGGGCGCGGGTGATCGCGATGATGTGCAGCGCGTGGTTGAGCTGACTGCGGTGTTTCTGAGTTTGCGTCAGAGCGGCCGACTTTTCTAAGCCAAGGCTGAGCGTGGCGTCGGAGCCGGTTGGTTGGTGTTCGGAGCGAGCTCCGAGGCGACGTCCGTGCCGGGTTCCGCCGGCGTCCATGCCGGCGGGCGACCCCCTCAAAAGCGCCCCTCTTCCCCAGGAGAGCGTGGGCGCGATCGATGCGTTTCGGGTCGCTCATTTCTTGTTGGCCCGATTCTGCTTGATCCGCTCCGCTCGCGCTCGGCGCAGTCCGGCGACGCGGGCGCGGCGGATGCCAGGTCCGCGGTGTCAACGATCACGAGAAATCCCCAGTCTCGA
>Ga0335080_10005862_pt1 | contig 12702 bp, 16 predicted proteins | sample Lox_Sample_34_FD_206720 | JGI IMG/M metagenome (GOLD analysis project Ga0335080, IMG submission 206720) | Soil microbial communities from Loxahatchee National Wildlife Refuge, Florida, United States - Lox_Sample_3.4 | ecosystem: Environmental > Terrestrial > Soil > Wetlands | place: USA... | reverse complement strand
CACTCTTGGGTGCTGGGCATGGTTCCTCCTTACGCGTCGGACGGCTGGTCGGCCGACGCTGATTCCTGTTCAGTTCGTTGTGGCGCGGCCTCGGGTTCCGTCGCCGTTTCCGGTTCGGGCTCGGGTTCTGCGGCCTCCTCAGGCTCCGCTTCGGGCTCCGCGACCGCCTCAGGCCCCGGCTCCGCGACCGCCTCAGGCCCCGGCTCCGCGACCGCCTCAGGCCCCGGCTCCGCGACCGCCTCAGGCTCGCGCTCCGGCTCCGGCTCCGCCGGCGGCGGCGCGTCGCCGCTGACGAGCCCCTTCTCGGCGATCTGCTGAAGCTGGATGGCGACTCCGGCGATCAGCGCGTTGAGCGTGCGAACGAGCCCGGACAGCGGGGCGGCGATCGTGCCGACGAGCTGGGCATGGAGCACTTCGCGCGCCGGCAGGCGGGCGATCGACCGCACGTCGTCGGCGGTCAGCGGCATCCGATCCATCAGGCCGCCCTTGAACTCGAGCGTGTGCATCGTGCGCGCGGCCTCGTTCAGCGCCTTGGCCGCGAGCGCGGCGTCGCCCGAGACGAACGCGAGCGCGGTCGGGCCCTCGAGCAGCGCCTTGAGCTCCTGCACGCCGGCCTCGTCGGCGGCGCGCTCGGACAGCGAGTTCTTGACGATCCGGAACTTCGTGCCGGACTCGCGCAGCCTCGCGCGCAAGTCGGCGGCCTGCGCGACGGAGATCCCGCGATAGTCGACGGCGAACACCGCCTCCGCCGACTTGATCTGACCGGCGATCTCCTCTACGACTGCTGCTTTTTGATCTCGGTTCATGGTTCCTCTCGAAACGCGAAACGCCCGCTGATCGGCGGGCGTCGCATCCGGAACCACAACACGGCTCCAAACGTCGAGGCTCCGCCTGCCCCGGACTTACGAAAGCCGCCGGGGGTCTCGGGCTTCGTCTCTGTGATTACGAGTTTACGCCGCTACGGGCTCCTCGACGATGTCGCGCGTGCGCGCAGGATCGACCTTGACGCCCGGCCCCATCGTCGTCGCGACGGTCACCGTGCGGATGTAACGGCCCTTGGCCGCCGACGGCTTGGCCCGGATCAGCTCCTCGATCACCGCCTGGTAGTTCTCGAGCAGCTTGCGGTCCTCGAAGTCGCGCTTGCCGATCACGAGGTGCACGATCGCGTTGCGGTCGGTCCGGTACTCGACCTTGCCCGCCTTCGACTCCTCCACGGCCCGCGCCACGTCCATCGTCACCGTCCCCACCTTCGGGTTGGGCATCTTGCCGGCGGGGCCGAGGATCCGGCCGAGACGGCCGACCACCGGCATGAGATCCGGCGTGGCGATCGCGACGTCGAAGTCGTCGAACCCGTCCTGGATCCGCTGCGCGAGGTCCTCGGCGCCGACCACATCGGCACCGGCCTCCTCGGCCTCGCGGGCCTTGTCGCCCTGGGCGAACACCGCGACCTTGACGTCCTTGCCGAGGCCGTTGGGAAGTGCGACTGTCCCACGCAGCTGCTCGTCGGCGTGGCGGACGTTCAGCCCCGTGCGCACGTGCACCTCCACGGACTCGTTGAACTTCACGCGCGCGAGTTGCTTGATCAGCGCCACCGCCTCGGCGGGCGAGTATTCCCGCTCGCGGTCGAAGCGCTGCTTGGCGTCCTCGTATGTCTTTCCGTGATGTGCCATGACTCCTATACGACCTCCACACCCATCGAGCGAGCGGTACCGGCGATGATCCTGGCGGCCGCGTCGAGATCGTCGGCGTTCAGGTCCTTCATCTTCTTCTCGGCGATTTGGCGGAGCTGATCCTGGGTGATCTTCGCCACCTTGGTGCGATTCGGCTCGGCCGAGCCCTTCTCGAGCGACAACGCCTGCTTGATCAGCACGGCGGCCGGCGGGCTCTTGGTGATGAACGTGAACGAGCGATCCTCGTAGACCGTGATCACGACCGGGATGACCGTGCCGAGGTCGCCCTGCGTCTGCGCGTTGAACGCCTTGACGAACTCCATGATGTTGACGCCGTGCTGACCGAGCGCCGGCCCCACGGGCGGCGCCGGCGAAGCCTGTCCGCCCACGGCCTGCAGCTTGATCTGCGTCAGTACCTTTTTTGCCACAACGGCTCCCTAGATCTTCTTGACCTGGTCGAACCCGACCTCGACCGGCGTCTCGCGGCCGAAGATGGACACCAGCACCTTCAGCCGCTGGGCGTCCTCGTTGACCTCCGAGATCTCGCCGGAGAAGTCCGACAGCGGACCCGAGATCACCTTGACCGACTCGCCGATCGTGAACGTCGCCCGACTGCGCGGACGTGCCTCCTGCTCGCGGTGGAGCAGGCGGTTGACCTCGTCCTGGGTGAGCGGGACGGGCTCGTTCGAGGCCCCGACGAACCCGGTGACCCCGGGCGTGCCCTTGACCAGCGACCACGAGTCCTCGTTGAGGTCCATGTTGACGAGCACGTAGCCGGGCATCGTGCGCTTCTCGACCGTGATCTTCTGGTTGTCCTTCATCTCAGAGACGGACTCGGTCGGCACGACGATCTGCCTGACCGCCTGCTGCTGACCGAGCGACACGATCCGGTGCTCGAGGTTGTGCTTGACCTTGTTCTCGTGACCCGAGTATGTGTTTACGACGTACCAGCGGAACATTCTGTTGTTTCGATTGGCCTCTCTAGCCCATCAGCGCGCGGTGGCGCTCACTTCAAGACGAAAGTCACAAGCTTCCCGGACACCCAGTCCGCCACGCCCAGGAACACCGCGGCCACGATGACGAATCCGATCACGACTCCCGTGGCCTGGAACACCTGACGGCGGTCGGGCCACTGTACTCGTTGCAGCTCACGCCAGCTTCCTTGCAGGAACCCGATGAGCCGCGCGAGGATGCTCGGGCGCCGCTCGGCGACCGCCGCGCCACCCGGGGCGGCCAACTCGCCGCCACCGGACGCACCGGGGGTGCCTCCACCATCGTAGCCACCGCCGCGCCGACCACGGCCACCACGACCGCCGCGGCCTGTCGAGATCGACTCCTCGACCTCGCGCTCGAACTCGTTCTCATCCTCCCCCTCGTCGGGCTCAGGCTGTTCGGGGCGGCCGACCGCGAGTTGCTCCTCGGCCAACTCGGCATCCGGCATGGCGTGCTCGAGCGGCGGAGGCGCGCCCTCAGCGTCGCCCTCGACCGGCCCGACGCCGACCTCGTCGTCGACGGGCCCGACGCCGACGTCGCCCTCGAACTGCTCCGAACCGACGTCGACAGGCTCCAGCTCGGCCGCGTCTTGGCCGCGTCCGAGCTCGGTGGCGCCGTTGTCGCGCTCGTGCTCGGCAGCGCCGTTATCGACGTGCGTCGCGGTCGGGAGGCCCTGACTCGGATCCACGGGCGTACCCGACTGGCGATGCCGCCGTTCTCTGGCGCGTTTGCGGTTACGGGCCACGGAGCGCTCCGGTCAGCTCAGCGCGTTTCGCGGTGAGGCGTATGGCGCCTGCACCAGCGGCAATACTTACGCAGCTGCAGCCGCTCCGGGTTGTTCCGCTTGCTCTTGTTGGTCTGGTAGTTGCGTCGCTTGCACTCTTCACACGCGAGAGTTGCGGCGATCCGAACATCTCCACGAGCCATGTGGGGCGCTTCCGTCTAAGAATGGTCAAGGTCATCCGGCGACCGGACCGCGGGCGCGAGAACGAACGCCGCCCGGCGCCAAGGCCTCAGTGTAGCGGCAGGCTCGTGACCGGGAATCGGATGCTCGGCGGCGCCTGACGGCGGCCCTTTAGTGAGAACTCGGCGGCGCCTTATTCGACCAGCTCGACCGGCGACGCCTCCAGATCGAGCCAGCGATCGCCGCGAAGGATCCGGATTGCCATCGGCCGGCCGATCGCCTCCTGGGTCATCAGCCGCTGCACGTCGTCGACCCGCTCGATCGGCTCGCCGCCCATCTCGACGATGAGGTCTTCGCCCCTGAGTCCGGCTCGCTGGGCGGGACTGCCCTGGGAGACGTCGACGACCTCGACGCCGGCGGTGCGGCCCACGCGCACGCGCGCGTGAGGAGGAAGCGGCCGAGGGCCGGCGGCGATCCCGATCCATGCTCGGCGCACGCGGCCGTCGCGCATCAGCGTTCCGACGATCTGCCGCGTGGCGGCATTGATCGGCACCGCGAGCCCAAGGCCGACGCCGGCGACCGCGGTGTTGATCCCGATCACCCGCGCCGAGCTGTCGACCAACGCCCCGCCCGAGTTGCCCGGATTCAAAGCCGCGTCGGTCTGGATCACGTTGTCGATGTGGCGCACCGTGCGACCCGCTCGGGCCGGGAGGGAACGCCCGAGCGCGGACACCACGCCGGCGGTGACCGAGCCGGCGAACCCGTTCGGGTTCCCGATCGCCACCACGAGCTGGCCCACCCGCAGGCGCTCGGCCTCGCCGAGGGTGGCCGGGGTCAGGCCGTTGCCGTCGGCACGGAGCACGGCCAGGTCGGTCAGACGGTCCATGCCCACGATCCGCCAGCTCAGCTCGCGGCCGTCGACGAACGTGGCCCGGCCACCCCGCGCGGGACCTTCCACGACGTGTGCGGACGTGAGCAGGAACCCGTCCGGGGTGAGCGCGACCGCGCTGCCGGCGCCCGCCGGCACCTGCCCGCCGCGCCCGCGTCGCATCACCCGCAGGTTCGCGACGCTCGGCGCCACCCGCTCGGCGACGTCGACCACGACCCTCGAATAGGCATCGAGAGCCTCGGCCTCACGCCGCTCCGCCTCGTTCTCGTGCTGATGCTCAGCGGTTGTACTCATGTGCGACTCCTACAGGCTGACCGACACCGTGCGCTCGTCGGTGCCGCGGACGATCGTCAGCTCGAGCGACTGCCCGACCTGGGCGGCGTCGAGCGCCTCGTACAGCGCCTCGATCCGATCGAGCTCCTTGCCGGCGACCGCGACGATCAGATCGCCACGCTCGAGGCCGGCCCGGTCAGCGGCGCTGCCGCGCTCGACCGCGCGGACTAGGATGCCGTCGCGTTCGGGCAGCCCAACAGCCCGCCGCAGGCGCCGAGCCACGCGAGGCGGGGCGATCGCCACGCCCAGGCGCGCGCGCTTGGGCGACTCACCGCGACCGAGCTGCTCGACGCGCTCGCGCGTGGCGCGATCAGCCGGGACTGCCAGGATCAGGCCGCCGTCAGCCCGGACGGCGTTGACCCCGAGCAGACGCCCGGAACCGTCGATCAGCGGGCCGCCGGAGGATCCGCGCGGCAGCGGCGCCGTGTGCTCGATCGCACCGCTGATCCGCCGCCCGCGCGGGCCGCGGAGGCTGCGCGCGGTCGCCGACACGAACCCGGGCGTGACCCGCAGGCCGCGACCTCCCGGGTTCGCGAGGGCCAGCACCGAGCGTCCGATCGGCACGGAGTCCTCCGCGTCCTCGGACCACTCGAGCGGCTCGAGGTCGGCCGTATCGGCCTCGATCACCGCCAGATCGAGATCCTGATCGGCGGCCAGCACCCGGCCCGTCTCGCGCCGCCCGTCGAGGAACGTCACGGTGACCTCGTCATCACGGAGGTTATGGGCGTTGGTCAGGATCCGTCCGGATCCGATCACGAAGCCCGAGCCGCGTCCCCATCCCTGGCCCAGCCCGATCACCTTCGGACCGGTGCGCTCCGCCGCGGTCTGGATCGCGCCCTCGAGCTCTTCAAGAACAGTCATTCCGACCACTTCTCCTTCTGCCTTGCTACTCACTTGCAATCTGCAAGTGACAACTGTACCACGGCCGACGGGCGCCACCGGGGATGCATCACGCATCAATGGAGCCGTTCCCGCGCGCCCGTGTCGCGTAATGCAGGTCGGGCGCGGCGGAACCCCGAGCGCGCGACCGCCGCCACCGCGACCGCCCGCACCGCCACCCGCACCGCCACCGTGCGTACGATCTGAACGTGACAAACGACGGCGCAGCGATCGGCGAGACCGAGGCCTTCGAGCCCGCGTCCGCCGCGCCCTCGGGGCTCGACTCCACCTCCCGCTCGGCCCTGGCCGACGCGCTCGCCACCGTCGGCGACCGCTGGACGCTGCTCGTGATCGCCGCCCTCCTCGACGGACCGAGACGATTCGGAGACCTTCAGACAGAAGTCCCAGGGATCGCTCCCAACGTCCTCACCCAGCGCCTGCGCCAGCTCGAGCGCAACGCGCTCGTGGTCGCGCGCCCGTACTCCGAGCGGCCGCCGCGGTTCGTGTACGAGCTGAGCGCGGCGGGCCAGGAGCTTGCCGGCGCGCTGCGGCTGCTCGCCGGCTGGGGCGCCCGCAACGCCGAGGGCGGGACGGGGCCCCGGCATGCGTTGTGCGGTACGCCGATGGAGGCGCGCTGGTGGTGCCCCACCTGCGAGCGGATCGTCGCCGACGAGCAGGACGAAGAGCTGCACTTCGCCTAAGGGGCCTCCCGACTTCGTGATTGACGGCTCCGGCGGCATCTGGACGCGCCTGGCGCCCAACCCGCTCCCCTCACGTACCACCAGTACCATCGGGGCGAGCGGGCGACGCCGGATCAAGCCCAGCCACTCGCCGGATTCCGCCACTTACTCAGTCGGGGACCCTGAGAGAGCTCTCACCGGTCGGGCAGAGGGCATGCGGGGAAGGAGAGAATGCGCGCATGCTTCGGCTGGTCGGCATAGTCATGTCGATCGGGTTGGCGGACTCGCTCAACCCGTCGACGATCGCGCCCGCGCTGTATCTGGCCACCGGCGAGCGCGCGCGGGGCCGGGTGGCGGAGTTCACGGCCGCGGTGTTCGCCGTGTACTTCCTCGGCGGCGCCGCGATCGCGGTCGGCGCGGGCCAGCTGATCAAGCCGCTGCTCCCGCACCCGCGCCACCACATCGCCAACGTCGTCGAGATCGCCGTCGGCGCGGCGATGATCGCCGCCGCGGCGATGCTGTGGCGCCACCGGGAGCGGCTGTCGCTGCGCGATCCGCCGGACTTCGATCCGCAGGGGAGATCCAGCTGGGTCCTCGGGGCGTCGATCACCGCAGTCGAGCTTCCGACGGCGTTTCCCTATTTCGCGGCGATCGCCGCGATCGTCGGGTCAAGAGTGGGCCCGGTGCGCGATCTGGTTCTGCTGCTGCTGTTCAACGTCTGCTTCGTGTCGCCGCTGCTGGCCATCCTGGCAGTGCTCACGTTCGCCGGAGAACGGTCCGACCAGGTGCTGGCGAGCGCCCGGAGCTTCCTGCAGCGCCACTGGCCCGCGGTGCTCGGCGGCCTGGCGCTGGTGGCGGGAGTGTTCGTGGTGACGCTCGGCCTGACCGGGCTGGCCGCGAGCCACAGCTCAATCGCCCGGCGGATTCACACGACGCTCCGCAGCGGGTAGCCCGCGCCGCCTCCCGCCAACCCCGCCCCCGCACGCCACCCGCGCCGCACACCACCCCGCGCCGCACGCCACCCGGCTGAGGCGGCGCCGCGCCGGCCGCGGACACCTAAGATCGCGAGCGCGATGGCGACGACCCAGCCGGACGCGACCGGGGTACAGGCGGAGGCGCTTCAGCCGCTGCTCGACGCCCGCCACGCGGACCTGCGCCGGCGAATCCGCGAGGTGCTCGGCGAGGACGAGCTCGTGCCGCCGATCGCGATCCCGACCGCCGCGTGCGGCGACAAGGTCCGCGGGTGGATGCAGAGGATCGCCGACGAGGGCCTCACCGCAACCGGTTCGCCGCGTCGAAGGCCGACACCGACGTGTTCACGACGTTCGAGGGCGACAACACGGTGCTGATGACGCTGGTCGCCCGCGGACTGCTCACCGACGACCGGAACGAGTTCGGCGAGCTCAACCCGCGCGAGCGGTGGCGCGAGGGGCACATCACCGCCTCGATCACACAGCCCTTCAAGCGCGGGCCGGCCGAGGGCTACGACCCGTTCGAGGTGTTCCGCGCCGTCGAGAACCACGCCGTCAAGGCGCTCGCAAGCGCCGTCGACCGCTGCGACGACGGCCCGCACAAGAACGCGCTGAACCGCCTGTGCGACGAGCTCCGCGGCGACGCCGACGCGCTCGCCGACGCGTTCGAGATTCCCGGCGAGGCGCTGCGCGCGCCGATCGGACCGCGCGACCCGGCAGCGGGCACCGCGGGATAGTCCGCAAATCAGCGATGACGGCCTATTTCGACCTCGAGCGAATCGCCGAACTCCAGGACGTGATGGGCACGGAGGCCGGCGCAATCGTCGCGTCGATGCTGCGCAACATGACGGCCGCGATCGACGAGGTCGAGGCGGCGTTCGCCGCGGGCGAGCTCGACCGCGTCACCCAGGCCGCGCACCTGTGCCGCAACGATGCGTTGATGCTGAACGCCAAGCCGCTGCTCGAGGCTCTGACCGCGCTCGAGGCGGCGGCCAGAGACCTTGACGAGTCACGCGCGCGCGAGATGCTCGGGCAGCTCAGAGCCGTGTGGCCGGTCACACGCGACCAACTGGCCGACGCGGGTCGCTCCTCGTAGCCTCCACAAAACCTGCACCCCGGGTTCAAGCTGAGCCGCCCGGGCGACGATTAGACCGTCATGGAACCCTCGGGAAGGCGCATCGGCCGGAGCATGGAAAGATGGGATGGTCGGCGGTGCCTGACGGCGGCGCCTTGGTCCAGGTCGGGCCGGATCCTGATCGTCGACGACCACGAGCTCAACTTGAAGCTGCTGGAGCGGCTGCTCGAGATCGAGGGCCACGAGGTCCGCTCGGCGGACTCCATGGCAGCCGCCGAGCTAGCACTGGCCGAGGAGCGGCCGGCGATGATCGTGCTCGACCTGAACCTGCCTGACGGCAACGGCCTCGAGCTCACCCGCAAGCTCAAGTCCCAGCCGACGACGGCGTCGATCCCGATCGTCGCCTGCACCGCCGGCGTGATGCCCGAAGACGAGCACAATGCGCTCGGCGCGGGGTGCGACGCCTACGTGTCCAAGCCGATCGATCTGCGACGGTTCGCGACCGTGATCGCCTCGATGCTTCCGTAATCCGCGGGGCCGCCGCGGCTGTAGTGTTCGAGCCGCGAGGCCCATGGACTTCGAGTTCTCGGACAGATGCAATGAGCTGCGCGAGCGCCTGCTGGCGTTCATGGACGAGCACGTGTACCCCGCGGAGGCGGTCCATCACGAGCAGCTCACCGCCTCTGGCGATCCACATTCCGATCCGCCGGTGATGGAGGAGCTGAAGGCGCGCGCCCGGGAGCTCGGCCTTTGGAACCTGTTCCTCCCCCACCCGAACCCCGAATACGGCGCACCGGGCCTGAGCAACACCGACTACGCGCCGCTGGCCGAGATCATGGGTCGCAGCCAGATCGCCCCCGAGGCATGCAACTGCGCCGCGCCCGACACCGGAAACATGGAAGTCCTGACCCTGTTCGGGACGCCCGAGCAGAAGGAGCGCTGGCTGCGACCGCTGCTCGGGGGCGAGATGCGCTCGGCGTTCGCGATGACCGAGCCGGCGGTCGCGAGCTCCGATGCCACCAACATCGAGCTGCGAATCGAGCGCGACGGCGACGAGTACGTGCTCAACGGCCGCAAGTGGTGGATCTCGGGCGCGATGCGCGACCGTTGCAAGATCTTCATCGTGATGGGCAAGACCGATGCGGACGCGTCGGCGTTCAAGCAGCAATCGATGATCCTCGTGTCGCGCGACACGCCGGGCGTGACGATCACCCGGAACCTTCCGGTGTTCGGCTACATCGACCAGGAGGGGCACGCCGAGATGACCTTCGAGGACGTCCGCGTGCCCGTGGCCAACCTGATCAGCGAGGAGGGCCACGGCTTCTTGATCGCGCAGGCCCGGCTCGGCCCGGGCCGCATCCATCACTGCATGCGCACGATCGGGGCGGCCGAGCGCGCGCTCGAGCTGATGTGCGAGCGGGCGGCGTCGCGCGTCACGTTCGGCGACGCCGTGGCCAGCCGCGCCAACGTGCAGGACTGGATCGCCGAGTCGCGGATCGAAATCGACATGGCGCGCCTGCTCACGCTCAAGGCCGCGTGGCTGATGGACACGGTTGGCAACAAGCAGGCCCGCACCGAGATCGCGGCGATCAAGGTCGCGGCGCCGGACGTCGCGCTGCGGGTGATCGATCGCGCCATCCAGGTGCACGGAGGCGGCGGGGTGTCCGACGACTTTCCCCTGGCGTCGATGTACGCGCACATCCGCACCCTGCGGCTCGCCGACGGACCCGACGAGGTCCACAAGCGTTCGATCGCGCGGATGGAGCTCCGCCGGGTCGGTACTCCCGCGGCCGTTCCGAGCTGAGGACTCAGCGCCGGCCCGGGCGCCGGGCGACCGCGAACGTCGCCAGCGCGAGCGTCCAGGGCGCACCGGCGAGCAGGAGCCCGTCGCCGAATCGTGACGCGCTCGCCAGCGCGGCGATGCCGCAGGCGACGAGCACGATTCCGATCAGTGCGATGTCGTAGCTGCGCAGCCGCTTGCGTGTGCTCACCACTCGGAGTCTCCGCCTCGTCCGTTCGTCGACCCAAGCATCGGCATTCCGCCGGCGCGCCTTGATGCCCCGCACACCTATCCTCGATCCGTGGGTGGTCTCGAAGGCAGCACGTTCCTGGTCACAGGGGCCAACACGGGCATCGGCAAGGAGACGGCCCGGGCGCTGGCGGCTCGCGGCGCGACGGTCGTGCTCGCGTGCCGGTCGGAGGAGAACGGACGCAGGGCGATCGCGGAGATCGCCGCCCAGACCGGCAACCGGCGGCTCGACCTGCTGGCGCTCGACCTGGGGGACCTGGGGTCGGTGAGGGCGTGCGCGCAGGCGTTCCTCGCCCGAGGCGAACCGCTGAACGTGCTGATCAACAACGCCGGTCTCGCCGGCCGCCGGGGGATGACCCCCAGCGGGTTTGAGCTCGCGTTCGGCACCAACTACGTGGGCCCGTTCCTGCTCACGAGCCTGCTGCTCGACCGCCTCCGCGAGAGCGCGCCCGCCCGGATCGTGAATGTCGCCAGCGGCGCGCACTTCGGCGCCACCGGAATCGACTTCGATGCGGTTCGGAAGCCCACCCGCACGATCACCGGCATGCGGGAGTACTCGGTCTCCAAGCTGGCCAACGTCCTCCACGCTCACGAGCTTGCGCGCCGGCTCGAGGGCACCGGCGTCACCACCTACTCGCTGCACCCGGGCGTGATCGCATCCGACATCTGGCGCAGCGTGCCGTGGCCCGCACGGACGGTGATGAAGCGCCGGATGGGCTCGCCCGAGCAGGGAGCAAGGACGTCGTTGTACTGCGCCACGGCGCCCGAGCTCGCCGGTCAGACCGGCCTGTACTACGACAGGTGCGCGGTCAGGCAACCGGGCGCGGCGGCGACCGCGAGCCTGGGCGGGGAGCTGTGGCGTCACAGCACCGAGTGGGTCGCCGCGGGCCGTCGGTGAACCCGCGCGGGCAGGTCGGCGGCGGGCCCGGCGCCGCCGAGGGGGACCGAGCCCTCAGGCCCGGCCCCCCACGAGTCGGTTCAGGGCGTCAGCACGCGCAGCGTGTTGTCCGCGTCGTCGACGAAGTAGATCCCGTCGAAGTTGGGAGGCACCGTCAGCCCGAACAGTGCCCCACCGTCACCCGCAGCATCGGCGCTGATCTCGGTCTGGAAGCCGCCGACCGGCGTCGTCTCGACGATGTTGCCGTCACCTCCGTTGGCGGTGAGGATGTCCCCGTTGGGCGCCAGCGTCATTCCCAGCGGCCCGTTCAGGTCGCTGCCGGACGAGACGGTGAACCCGCCGTTCGGAGGCGGGGAGAAGCGGAACGGCGCGTCGGGGATCGCGGCGATCCGGCTGTTGACCGTGTCGGCAACGTACAGGGTTCCGTCACGCCCGAGCGCGACGCCGGTGGGCCCGATGACGAGCGCGGCCGGGTCGGTCTCCTCGTCGAACCCGCTCGCGATCACGTCCTCGTCGAGCACGACCGGGCGGATCCCCGGGATCGTCAGCAGCTGAATGCGCACGACCGTCCCATGAGGCACCTTGGGGCCCGTTTGGCTGAAATCCTTCGTGGCCGCCACCGTGCCGTTCAGCACGTTCGTCACGTACAGCGTGGTGACGAAACCGTGATCGACCGCGGTCATGTCCCACGGCCCGTTGATCGGCCCACCAGCAATCGTCTCGATCACCTGGCCGCGGCTGTTCAGGACGAGCAGGCATCCGGCCTTGGCGGTGGCCGCTGAGCCGTCCGCGGTGGGCAGGCTTCCCACGATCACGAAGCCGGTGCGCGTGACAGTGAGTGCCGTGGTCAGGCCAACGCCGCCGGGGCAGGGTCCGGGAAGCGCGTTGGGGTCGATCTGCGCGAACACCGACGCAGCGCTCGCCGTGCTCCCGCCGGGCGGGATCTGGACGATCGTCGTGCCGGTGCCCTGCTGGTTGTCGGAGTTATTGAAGTTGCTGATGAGCAGATTGCCCTGCTTCAACAAACCGACGCTCCGCGGCACCGTCACGATGCCGTACGGATTGACGTCGCCGTTCGCCGGCACGGTGGTCGCGATCGGCGCCGGATTGGGCATGAGCTGCCCGATGAACGACGGTCTCGCCTGCGCGCTCGCGGCGCCGAGCGCGGACCACGCGCACAGGCATCCGAGCGCCGGGAGGATCGCTCGTCTTCCGGGGGCTCGCACGAGCGCGAGCGCGGCGGCTGCGGGCCGGCGGTGATTCGGGGGCTGATCGGAGATCATGGCTCTCCTCCTTTGTCGTTGAGTAGCCCTCCCACCGCAGTGACTCCTCGACAACCCCAACCCTTCCTGAATGGTCACATGTTCACGGAGATGACCCA
>Ga0335080_10005861_pt1 | contig 12704 bp, 7 predicted proteins | sample Lox_Sample_34_FD_206720 | JGI IMG/M metagenome (GOLD analysis project Ga0335080, IMG submission 206720) | Soil microbial communities from Loxahatchee National Wildlife Refuge, Florida, United States - Lox_Sample_3.4 | ecosystem: Environmental > Terrestrial > Soil > Wetlands | place: USA: Florida... | reverse complement strand
AAGCTGGGCCGATCAACTCGGCATCCCCCGTCTCTGTTGACCTCAACTCCTCGAACCGCCGGATGCGGACCCGCTTGTCCGGTGGTGTGGCAGGGGAGGAGAGGTGACTCTCCCCCCTATGCCGATCAATGTCAATTTCAATGATATGCGGAGTGGCGGTAGGCTAGAGGTTGCACCTCAAGTGTTCACTATGCACACAAAGCTTTGCATTGCGATAGCCCTGCTGCTGATTACGAGTGCGCCTCTTCGCTCGCAGGTGGGAAACAATAAAGCACAGCAGGTGGCGGCACATCTTCAAAAAGCGCAAGAGCTTTTGCATCAAAACCGGCCCGATTTAGCGATTCCCGAATTTCAAGCCGTGGTTGCTCTCGACCCTGATAACACTGAGGCCCAGGGAAATCTAGGAGTGCTGCTGTTTTTCCGATCAAAACCTGCAGAGGCTATTCCTCATCTGCGGATGGCCCTTGAGATGGATCCAACGTTGGTGAAAATCCAGGGACTGTTGGGCATTGCAGAGCTGAGGACCCAGAATTACGCGGATGCCCATAAGGATCTGGAGGCCGCCTTCCCACAAATTCAGGACCGAAAATTCAAAAGCCAGGTGGGGCTGGAACTTGTCGGAATGTACACGCGAGACGGCGATCTGGACGGGTCTGCGCGAGTCATCGCACAGCTGAAGAGCTCCGATCCAGACAACCCTGAAGTGCTCTATGCGGCGTATCGCACTTACACCGACCTGGCCGGAGAATCGATGCTGGCACTGGCGTTGAATCGGCCGGATTCTGCGCAAATGCAACAAGTGATTGCGCACGAAGAGGCGAGACAAGGGAATACAAACGGGGCGATCACGCATTTTCGGAAAGCGATTGCGCTCAATCCTCATCTTCCCGGAGCTCATTTTGAGCTTGCGGAGTTGCTCCTTTCTTCGCCGGATCCCAAGGTGAAAAAACAAGCAGAGGCGGAGCTTCACGCTGCACTTACCGACAATCCTCTGGACGAGAAGGCCGAATTGCGCCTGGGCGAGATTGAACTGCAGCGCGGGGATATACACCCGGCCTTCGAAGACTATTCACGAGCAGTGGCTCTCCAGCCGAATGATGGGGATGCAAAGCTAGGTCTCGCCAAGACACTAATCCAAATGAACCAGCCAGACAAAGCCGCAAAGCTTTTGGAGGAGGCGCTGCAACTCGAGCCGACGAATGCCGTTGCGCACTATCATCTGGCAGTACTGTATCGCAAGCAGGGTCGCGTGGAAGATGCCAATCGAGAAGTGGATCTATACAAAAGATACAAGGAAGAGAAGGAGAAATTGCGCGCGATCTATCAGGACCTGATGATTCAATCGCAGGAGATTTCGGAAAGCACGGATGAAAAGTAATATCTGGATCACGATGCCGAATCTGTCGATCGGCGATCCATTCCGGAGACCGCTGCGATTTGGTCTTATCTTCGCCGCTTCTTTCTTGCTCGCCGGGATCGCCGAGATTGGTTTCGCCCAGCCTGACGTCCCTCAGACCGATTCGTCCCGTATGCATCAGGTGCATCAGGCAGTCACTCTGGCCGAGCGCGGTGATTCCAGCGGGGCGATGCAAATCGCTTTGCATTTGTTGGAGCAAGACCCGAATTTTGTGCCGGCAATGAAGCTGAAGGGCATGTTACTTGAACAAACCGGCCACGGTGCCGAGGCAGGTGCAGAGTATGAGGAAGCCTTGAAGCTGGCTCCAAACGATGCTGATCTGCTGCTAAAGACAGGTGTATATAAGCTGGCGACCGGGCGCCGGGAAGAGGCTCTGACCCTGCTGCTGCGTGCGAGCAAGATTCAGCCTCGCGATGGAGAGGTGCAGTACTATCTCGCCCAGGCCTACCATCTGAATGGGCACGATAACCTCGCCATTGAAGCGATTCGCAAAAGCCTCAATGCAGATCCGGCGAACGCGGCGATCATGCAAAAATACGGCGAATTGCTCTGCAGCAGTGGGAACAATCAAGAGGGCTTGCATTGGCTGGTCCAGGCGCAGCACGCCGACCGCAAGCTCCCGCGCATCGATTATGAAATTGGTGCTGCCGATTACAAGTCGATGGATCTACCGGGCGCTGTGCAGAATCTCACACGCGCGCTTGAGGTCAACCCCGACGATGTAAATGCACTGCAAATGCTTGCTTTGGCTCAGACCAAGCTGGCTCAGTGGGATGCGGCAAAGGCATCGTACACAGGATTGCTTGTTCATAAGCCAGACGACCCTGAGGCGCTTCTCGGCCTTGGCGAGTGCCAGCTGCAACTGAAGGACTATACGTCCGCGGTGGCCACACTACAGGCGGCTTTGCGTCTCGACCCAACCAGGCTACTAGCGCACTTCTATTTGTCGCGTGCGTATGCGGGGTTGGGTAGAACGGCGGACGCGCAGCATGAGGCCGCTCTACATCACCTGATGATGGAACAGATGTCGTTTGTTCGGTCGGTCGAAACTGAGCAGCGTGAAAGCGTCATAACGCTCCAGACCAGGGAATTGTTGAAGGACCATCGCGAGAATGATGCTCTGCGGCTCTATCAGGAACATTTCAAGGGGACGTCGGCTAGCACCGCGGATTCATTTGTCTTCATTGGAAAGACCTACCTGTTCATGGGCTATACCGAAGATGGCCTCCGCTGTCTTCACCACGCACTCGCACTCGATCCGAGAGTGCGCGGTGCGCACACGTACGAGGGAATCCTGGACCTGAAGATGGCCGACCTCACGAAGGCTGAGGACGAATTCAAAGCCGAACTCACCAATGATCCGAGCTACCAGATGGCAATTGCCGAGATGGGAGAAGTCCGCTATCACCAGGCGAAGTGGGCCGAGGCTGCGGATTGGCTTGCGAAGTCGAAGACGATGACTCCGGAATTTCTCTACATGCTATCCGATGCCGATTTCCGCCTCGGAAACATTCAGCATGCGGATCTCGTGGCCGAGACAGCTGCAGCGTATGGAGCGAGCAACCGCGAGTTCATGGAGGGTCTAATCGCTCTGCTGGTAAGCAATGGGCAAGGAGAACTCGCCCGAAAAATCGCTGCTGGTTCAAAACCGTAAGTGCTCAGGTTTACCGTGCGCCTTCGGTTACGTCAAGGATCTGATCTGCCTTGATGTTCGTCAGGACCTGCCGGGTTCCGCTCGGCCAATCAAGTTCAATTTTGTCGATGACTGTTGCGGTTCCAAGGCCAAAGTGCACGCGCTTATCGCTTGAAGAGTTGTAGCCGACAGCTGTGATGGCCGCGTTGAATTGCGATCCGAGTGCGGTTGTGATCTTGACCTTGGTTCCGAGGCCATCGCGATTCGATTTGACTCCGCGCAGTTTCAGAATGATCCAGTGATTCTTGTTGCTGGTACGATTCATCAGAATCTGAGGAGGCCCATTCATCACTGTCACGACAATGTCAATTTTGCCGTCGTTGTTCAGGTCGCCGAAAGCGGCGCCGCGATGCGGTGCGGGAACAGAGAAGCTGGCGCCTGCCTTCGCACTCTGGTCCTCGAAGGTTAAATTGCCTTTATTGCGAAACAGCCCGTTTGGAAGGGCGTAAGGTCGATGTGCCAAGTCCATCGAGTTGTCGAGAATATCTGAGTTCGCCGCGAACAGGTCTTTGTACCCGTCGTTATCGAAATCGAACACGCCCGTTCCCCACGCAGTCAGTCGACTGGAAAAGGTTGCCAGTCCAGCAGCGCTGGTGACGTCCTGGAATTGTCCGTCGCCGAGGTTTTGATACAGTGGGAAGCCCTCGCCGAACATGGCTGTTTCGAAGATCTCTGGACGGCCGTCGTTATCCAGATCGCGGAAGTCGGCCCCCATCCCCGCAATCGAGTTACCGAAGGAGTTGTATGCGACGCCAGACACCACTCCGACGTCGGTAAATGTCCCATCACCGTTGTTGTGCAGCAGGTAATTCTGAAAGGTGTCGTTGGAGATGAAAATGTCTGTGAAGCCGTCGTTATCGTAATCGGCGAAAGCGAGACCCATCCCCTTGCCGACATATTGAGCAATGTGAGATTGTGCCGAGACATCGGTGAAAGTGCCGTCGCCGTCATTGCGATAGAGGATGTTGGGAGTGCCTAGAAACTCAACCGGCGAACAGTACGCAGGAAGGCCTTGGGCCACACAAAGCTTCGCAGTCTTGATGTTGTAATCCAGATAGTCGACGACCAGCAAGTCCAGGAGCCCATCGTTGTTGTAGTCGAACCAGCCGGCGGTGACCGCCCACGCCTTGCCGAGGTGAGGCACCATGCCTTCAACACCGGCCTTTTCTGTTACGTCAGTAAACGTGCCGTCGCCGTTGTTATGAAAGAGCTGGTTTTTATTCACACCCGCGACGTAGAGATCGACGAATCCGTCGTTGTCGTAGTCACCCGCGGCTACACCCATCGAGTATCCGACGCCTTTGAGGCCGGCTCTCTCAGTTACATCAGTGAATGTGCCGTCGCCATTGTTGCGAAAGAGACGGTTTGCGTAGGTTGCGTCGCTTTTTTCGAGCGAAGGAATAGCTGCGCCATTGGTAAAGAAAATATCCAATAGCCCATCATTGTTGTAATCGAACAGGGCAACTCCGCCGGCCATCGTTTCAAACGTGTAGTGCTGTGGACTGACGCTGTTGCGCAGGGAGAACTTGATACGGGAAGTTTTACTAACGTCCTCAAACTTGATTTCCGACGAATCAGAAGACGTTCGACGCGCCGCCGAAGACGAATTGTGAGCCTCGCCCGTGCTCTGCGTGTAAGCGACCCCGACCAAAGAGAGCAGGGCGAGTACGAGAACTCGACTGTCTGCGTGAGATCGCACGCGACGAGTGCTGGGGCAACCTGGGGATTCGGTTCTCACAATGTCGAACTCATTCGCTCGTGAGTCAGCATCAACTCAGTTTCAGGTAGGTTGTGTAGGGTCGGGATCCCAACCACGTAAACGGCAGCATCGTGACTGATCCACTTGACGAAGTCGCCTGCCACTCACGCTCGCTCACGCGTCTGGCGGTCAACAACTGCTCCCGCGTGAACTTCGGCATGGTGCTCGTCTGCTCCGGCTTTACGGCCATAAGCACCAGGGGGCCACGAAGAAGCGCGACTGTATCGGTGTGTTGAGCGTCGATCGCCTCCACACGCATGGTTAAGGGAAGGTCCAGATCGATCCGATCGCCGGAGCGCCATTCTCGGTGGATCGCCGCAAATCGTCCAAGGTCCGCAACCCCTCTTTGCCGCGTGCCATTCACAAATACCTGCGCTCCCGCTGCCCAGGCCGGAATGCGGAAATGCAGAGTGAATTCGACCGGCTGCGTTGCCGTGACCGAAAAGCTTACGCGATTCTCGTAGGGATAGTCGCTCTCCTGCGTAAGCGACAAAGCGATCCCGTTCTCATTCCATCGCAGAGTCGAAGGGATATAGAGGTTCACATACACGGCCTGCTGCCCACGAAAATACGTGTTGATCCTGTAATCCGCAGCCACCTGCGGCAGCGTGCCGGAACAGCACGCCCAGCGCGCTTCCTTGTACACTCGCTTGCCGTCAAAGTTGTAATCCGAGTAATAGAAATTCTCGCCGTTCTCCTGCAATGGCAGCGCTCCCAGCACGGTGTTGTACATTGTGCGCTCCATGCTGTCGCCGTATCGGGAATCGCACGTCACGCGCAACAGATATCGAGTGAGCTTGAAGTGCGCGTAGCTTCCACAGGGTGTCTCGAAGCTATGGTGGGTCTTCGTCAGGCTGTCGTAGACATCGCTACTGCCGGGCGCGCGAAGCATCTCGTCCGGCCCCCATCCGCCCGTGGCATAGCTCTGTGCCTGCAACATCGCGAACGCATTGCTGGCTGCGCGCAGATGCTTTTCACTTCCTGCCACCATGTACGCCATCATCGCAGAACTGAGGGAATTCACGTAACTGTACGCGTGTCTGCCATTCAATACGTTCTCGTTGCGCGACAGAGGATCGAACCAGGCTTTGTCGTCGAGATAGTGCAGCCCAAGGTCGTAATACCTTCGGCCCTGGCCGCGTTGATATGCCAGAAACAGGTTCTCCGGCATGGTGTACGACTCGTCCCATGTCCACGACGCGTCAGTCGGATCCTTGTCGGTTCGCCATGGCTGATCGTGTTCTACTGCTTGTCCCGGCAGGTGTGGCAGCGCCGTATTGGTCGTGTGCTCCAGGATCGCGAGTGCATGCGGATCTTTGGCATACGTGTGCGAATCCAATAGCCCGAGCAACAGCTTGTCATAGGTATAAGCGGGAAACCGATTCTTCAGGTAGAAGTCGGCAGTAATTGTCTCCGCATATAGCCGATTCAGGCGCAGCACTTTTTGACGCGTTTCCTCTTCCCCGGTAATGGCATAAATGCGCGCCAGCGCCGACACCCATTGCCCGAAGGTGCAACCCGGTGCGAAACCCGCATCGAAACCCTTGCGATAGTCGTAACCGGGATCGTACGTGTACCAACCACCGAGGTCTTCGCCCGGCGCCGGCATGCCCGACATCTGTCGGAAGGGCTTCAAGAGGCTGTCTTCGCTCAGCGCCATCAGAACCGAATGCGCATTCATCAGTTGCGACTCGTGCGCCTCGCTCGCGATCGATACATCCGCATAGCCGAATTCCGCGAGCGGCTCACCGATGGACAGATCCGCGGCCCGAGCAGCCAACCTGGTGAGTCCGGCACCGGAAGCTGCGATGGCTCGTGCGCCCGTCTGGAGGAATTGCCTGCGCGAAATACCCGAACTGTGTCTCAAGCTTTGGCACATACAAATCGCGACCACCTTTACCTACATGACGCATGGGAGACGGTGACCTGTCATCGCCGTTCGAAGGCCTGCGGATTACGATCAAGTTCCATTGAGCAAGTGCTTCACTAGATGCAACCGATTTCAGCGAGAGAGCTTGCGTGCGCAAGGCTATCTGATATCGGTCAGCGCGTGCAAGAGCCGTGCTTCAGGGGTTGATGGCGAGACATTGGCGCGTCTTTTCGGGCTCTAGTTCATGACGGATTCTTGAATGAAATGGTCTGCTCCAGGCGCAGGTCGCGCGATGATGCGCCGACGCTCAATGTCCGTTTTCCGCTGGTGGTCACCCATTTGCCGGCTGCTGTGGACCAATACTGTAGCTGGCGCATGGGAACCTGCAGTGTGACGGTTTTGGATTGGCCGGCGGCCAGATGAATGCGATCGAATGCCGCTAACGCCCGGACAGGGAACTGAACTCCCTTGGGAACGTCAATGGGTGCGCCGAGATAGACCTGGGGGACCTCGTCCGATTCCACGTTGCCGGTGTTCCTGATGTTGAAGGTGACAGCAAGGCCGCCATCCACGGCTGTCTCGACATTCAGATCGGAGTAGGTAAATGTCGCATAGCTAAGTCCGTGGCCGAAAGCGAAGAGCGGGTCGATCTTCTCTTTGTCGAACCAGCGGTAGCCCACGTTGACGCCTTCGCTGTACGTGGTTTTGCCGTTGATGCCCTTGCTGGAGCGTTCAGGATAACGGGGATCGGCGGCAGGGTAGTCGGCAAGGCTCTTGCCCCAGGTCATGGGCAGGCGGCCGGCCGGGCTAGTCTTGCCTAGCAACAGATTGGCTGTTGACCAGCCACCTTCGTCGCCGGGCCACCACATCTCGAGAATTGCTTTTACCTTGTCGGCCCAGGGAAGAGCGACGGGCTGACTGGTGTTGAGCACGACGATCGTGTTGGGATTTACTGCGGCTACTTCTTCGACGAGATGGTTTTGTTCGCCGGGTAAGCCGAAGACGGGCTCGACGCGTGTCCAGGCGAAGACGACGGCCACCCTGGCTTTCTTCGCAGCAGCGATCGCTGACTCATGGTCCGCCCTGCGCTGTTCGGGGGTGTACCAATTGAGCCGCACCTGAACCGGCGCCTCAGAGCTGTCGGGACCAACCCTCACTTCAATTTGGTGCGGCCCGCCGGTTAATTCTACCGCGCGGCGCACATTATCGAGTCCATCGGTTGTAGGGATCGCGTTGTCCTGGTTGGCTTGCAAAATGTCACCGTGCACGCCGCCCTGGAATGCGCCTGTTCCCCCCAGCGGCTTGCCATCGAGCGCGATGGTAGCGTTGGTGCCTAGAGCCTGAAGGTAAAGCCAGTATGTGCCGGCATGGGGCGCGGAGAGCGAGCCATTCCACGTAACGGTAGCGTTCGGTGGCAAAGCATTGCCGCCCTTCACCGTAAAGTTGATGTGTCCATCGGTTTGAGCGCCGGTGCTGCCTGTACGAAGCAGGCCCGGTCTGCCATCGTGACTGAAAGCGCTGGGTGGAATGGTTGTACCCGTCATATCATCGTCAACGGCGAACTTGATATTGGAATTGCCGGAGATCTTCTTGAGCGCGGCGAGCGGGCCCACCTGCCTTTCCGGAAAACCCACAGACCGCTCACCGTTGATGCCAATCGCATCGATTTGTGCAGCCGTGGGTCCGATGAGGACGACCGAATCGAGGTCGGCAGCTTTGAGGGGAAGCGCATGATCTTCGTTTTTGAGCAGGACGGCGGCATCCTCGCCAGTCTTTTGGATGATTCTGGCATTGTCTTCAATGGCATGTGCGGTAACAGTGTGCTTCTGCATGCCATCCATGTAGCCAAAGCGGACGATCTCATAGAGCACTCGTCCGGCCGCGTGGGTCACCGCCGCCTCGCTCACGGTGCCGTCCCTAAGGGCTTCGATCATTTTCCTGGGGTCGGGTTTCACGCCTGTGTTGATGTCAGTGGGGGACGCTGGCGGAGGTGGCTCCTCAGGAATATGTCCCCCATACATATCGGTCATGTCTCCGTTATCCGCTGAAGGAGGCTGAGGGGGAGGAATGGGTTGGGCGTCGAAGTAGGAGGTGCCGCCGCCACCGGGCGCTGGCTCGCCGGGCATCTCCATGTCGAGCCCTGCGTTTATGAATTTCACGCTGTGGGTTGCCCCCCAATCCGAGGTGACGAAGCCTTTGAAGCCGATTTGATCCCGCAGAATCTTCGTGAGAGTCTCCTTGTTGCCGCAGGCGGAGATTCCGTTGACGCGATTGTAAGAGCACATGATCGAGGCGACACCGGACCTGACCGCGGCATCGAACGGCGCCACATAAACTTCATGCAGCGATTGATCATCCACCGACACATTCATGGATTCTGAATCGTAGGCCACGTAATGCTTTACCTGTGCCATCACGTGTTGCGACTGAATGCCTTTGATCTCGGCGGCCCCAATCGCGCCCGTCAGGAAGGGGTCTTCGCCAAACGTGTTGTAGCCGCGATCAAATTCGAGGTCGCGATCGATATTCACAAATGGCTGCAGTGAGACATCAATTCCCAACGCCCGGGCTTCGCGTCCGATGACAACCCCGTTACTCTCCGCATCCGTCACGCTGAAGGTCGCGGCCACAGCCATCGTTGCGGCCTCAGCTTGTGAAGGGTGACGCGTCAGAACCCCCGGGGGACCGTCCGCAAAGCGCAGTCCCGGAATTCCAAGCCGGGAAATGCCGCCCATATAGCCGGCTTGTCCCTGGTAAATCTTCGGATCCTCTTGTGTACCGTGGATCAATCTGAGCTTTTCCTGAAGTGTCATCTGGCTCAGCAACTTGTCTACCGGCGCATCGCCCGTGACCACGGGCACACTCTGGGCCAGCATCAGACCGGCGCTCAAGGCCGCGGGCGCAATGGCCGTGGTTATCCAATAAATGTTGTGCCGAACGATGGCCATTCTTCGCAAATCCAAGGTGGTTCCTCGTTAGCAATTGTCGGTCACCAGAATTCGTTTCAATCGGTGAGTCACGCGAAACCGTGACTCGCACGCATAGCATGTTGAAGCCTCGCTGCCTGGTGGGCAGAAGTCCTGAGTTCCTTGCGGCCTCGGAAAGTATAAACGCACTGACTTGAACCCGTATGTTGATTCGTCTACTGGATAAATCGGCACCGGATTCCTGGCGACTGGTCGAGTGCCTGATCGGGGTCTCGTGATTTCTGGGCCGAAACCGACTCCTGACTGCTGTTTTTCAACTCCCGCGCAAGCAATTCGTACTGGTCCGATGCGATGTAGTCGACGCCAGCGGCTTGCGCGGCACGCCAGCGGATGCGTACGGAGTCGAGCGAGCCGAAGTTGTAGCTGCGGAACCATCCGTTGCAGCTGAGTTCTTTTTCGATGCTTCCATCGAGCGTGTAGAAGCGGATCCATAGGCCGTTGACATGGGCGCGTACCACAAGAGAGCGTAGCCGGTTCATTTTTTGCTCGGTCCACTCGCCGGCGCGTTGCTGGCCGCCAGGCTCCACCACATTCCAGGCGTTGTTCCACCAGCGCCGGTAGTTGTTTGCTTTCACATCGTCGAGGACATCCGGCGCGGCATGCGGATCTTTCATCGCTGTGTGAATAGCACCAAAGGCAAGCACTCGGTCTCCTGGCTGCAACTGGTCGTAGAAAACGGCCTGCTGCGCGTCCGGTTCGCCGGTAAGCACCAGAATAGGCTTGATCTCGAGCGGTTCGACGACATCGATCGAATCGCCCTTGGGCGCCGTGGTTAGCCACGACTGGTACTTGCGCAACAGGGCTAGCACGGCAGCAATGTGCTCGGGCTTGTTGTCTTTGAAATCGAGATTGAGCGTGATCAGCGGCCAATCGCCGTGGTCTCCTTCCTTGAGCGCCTCTTCGACAATGGGGCGAACGCGCGCGAAGAAGTACCGTTCCATGGAGGGCTCATGCCCAGTTGGTGTGTCGGAATGGGTCACGACCGACCAGCTTTTGCCTGTATGCGGATCAGTGAACCAGCCGAGGTCCTGCTCGATGGCCAGCGGTGTGCCCGCGGAGAGCGCCCGGTCGATGCGATCGCTCCACCACTCGTAGTACGGATAACAATTGTGCGCATCCATCACACTGCGTGTGCCCGGTGCGGGGATCCTTTGAGCGCGGAGAAGATGAATTGTCGGAAGCGAGGCGATCAGGAGAGCGGCAAGTGCGGTGTCTGGGCGCATGTTGAGTTCCTATTGTTGGGTGTCGTTGACGTAAACGGGATTTGAAACCAAAGCGAGGTGTCCCTCTGCATCCCGAAGCTCGGCGCGGATCCAATGGCGATTTCCGTCACTCGTCCAGTGAAAGGACAGCGAGGCGTTGCTGCCGCTGACTCGCGCCTGGGTGAGATCTGGAATCTCTTTGCCGTCGAGGAAAACATGAGCTACACAATCCAAACAGGCCGTAACTTGAACACGGAAGAGAACTGAATGGCCTGAGGGAGCGTCAAGAGTTCCGCCCATCCGCACGTGCGAGGCTGGCTTATTGGTCGATTCACCCTCCTCCGCTTCGATATCGAGGAGCTTGTCGTGCGAGGCAGTGAGATCAATGAAGGCACGGCCGCGACGGATCCCATCGAGGATTGCAGGCACTGAGAGCTCGCTCGCTTCCACAACCGTGGTTGGCCAACCCACGGCGCCAGGCTCGCCGGGCAGGGCGGCACCATTGTGACTGTCGCTGCCGCCAATGCCGGTGAGGTGCTGTCCGGAAGCAATCTGATCGTCCCAAAACGATGTGCTGAATAACGTGTGGGATCCTCCGTTGATTACTTCGCTGGCTGTGAACAGCGTCATATCGACGGGTGACGGCGGCTCCCAGCGGCATCCCATACAGATTTCTCCGCCGGGTGCTTCGGCGTGATTCACCGAAGTGATGGCGCCGACCTCGCGCGCATCACGGAGGATGGAATTGACGCTGCGCGAACCGTCTTTTACTGCCCGATAGTCAATGTACTGTGTCGTTCCAAAGATGTTGAAATGACCCCAGAACGTCGTAATCTCGCGGCCGGGAATGAGTAGGAGGCGGTCGAAGTAGGGCTGGAGTTCGCGCATGTCGTTGTAGTGCGAGGTGGCGTTGTGATCAGTGATGGCAATGAAGTCGAGCCCATCAGCGGTCGCGGCTTCCGCAGTGACGAACACCGGACACGGCACACGCCTCCCCGACTGGCTGACACAGCTGCCATCACTGTGTGCCGTGTGCATGTGCAGATCGCCGCGATACCAGCGAAGTCCGGTCTCCAGCGGAACTTGCGTGAAGCTTCCGTCCTCCACCTTCGAGTTGAAGCGGATCTCTGCTCGATAGTCGGAAGTTTGCGAGGTACGGATATTGGGCACGGAGATGAGCAGCTTCCATGTGCCGGGCGGAATCGCTCCCGGAAGATATGAGGGCGTGGCGTCAGACTCACCGATGGTGAAGTGACTTTTGTTGCCTCCGCTGTAACCCCGAAAGCGTTCCGGATCTGCGATGCCGAGATCGAGGGCGGTCCTGTTTTCTTTTCCCGTGTAACTGAAATCGACGCTGATGCGGTGCACTTCGGCGGGAACCTCAAAGGGAACCTCCTGCCACGTCTTGTTCTGCGTGCCGGTGATTTTGCCTTGGAGGACAATGTCGGGCGGCGCAGCCTGGGCGTGAGCCGTCATGGTGCGGCCGAGGATCCAGAGCAGCAGAAGAACGAAGGCAGAGGTCTTCAAATGCAAGTCCGTGTGTGAAGAGAGCCCGGAGAAACGGATTGCCGTTCTCCGGGCCATTGAACTTGAAGCTGAACAGAAAGCCTGTTTGCTAGAAATTAAACCGAGCCGCAAACTGCATAACGCGTGGATCGGCAGACAAGGAAGTGATGCTGGCCACGCCGCCACTGCTGGCGTTACCGCTGGGTTGTCCAAACACCGGATGGTTGGCAAGATTGAAGACCTCCCACCGAATCTGCATGTTCACGGATT
>Ga0335080_10005860_pt1 | contig 12704 bp, 9 predicted proteins | sample Lox_Sample_34_FD_206720 | JGI IMG/M metagenome (GOLD analysis project Ga0335080, IMG submission 206720) | Soil microbial communities from Loxahatchee National Wildlife Refuge, Florida, United States - Lox_Sample_3.4 | ecosystem: Environmental > Terrestrial > Soil > Wetlands | place: USA: Florida... | reverse complement strand
TACGGCTACTCCGGCCCCCTTGAGGAATTCGCGCCGAGAGATCGGGGCTCCGGCGCCAACTCCCGTGCCTTCGCGTGCCGCAACGCATGCATCACTGCCCGAAAGCGACTCAGGAATTTGCCGGCTCCCGGAACCGGACCACTCGAGCGGGTGCGCCGGTTCCTGCCGCACGCCCGTCTGTGGCTCGGATATGTCGGAGTTCTTCACCGCGTTGAGCATAGCGGCTGCACGTGGAAGCAACATGACGCCTGCCTGGTTCGGCCGAACGCCGCGTCTGCCCCGCACAGGAGTCACACCTACGGGGTCAGTCTCGGCGCTTGATCAGCAGAAAATACGCCAGCATCCCGGTTACGATCGAAAGACAGCTGACCACAATCAGAAATCCCTGACTGTGCTGTGCCAGCGGAATGCCGCCGACATTCATGCCCAGCAATCCGGCGATCATGTTAATCGGCAGCGCGAGCACCGTCACAAGCGTCAGGATAAATAGTGATCGGTTGATGTGCTCCCCAACCGTCGCCGCCAATTCCTCCTGGAGCAACTTCAAACGCTCGCTAAGTGACGCCGAATCAGCCACCGCGGCGGAGAATTCCTCCGCCGCCTGACGCAGGTCTTCGACGTCTTCCGGTGACAGCCATCCCGGCGAGCGATTGAGGAGCCGGAACAGCGCGGGGGGTTCAGGTGCCAGCAGGCGTTGCAGCCTCACGAGCGTACGCCGCAGCGTTCCGAGCTCTGCCCGCGTGGCGGTAGTTCGGCCACCGAGGAGGGAGTCTTCGATGGCATCGACACGCGCCGTGACTCGGTGCACGACATCAACGAGGACGCCCGCCTGATCCAGCAGCAACCGCGCGAGTAACTCTGCCGACGAGCGCACTTTTTGACCCGCCCTGACCTCGGTGCGCAGACGATCCACCGAGCGCAGGGGACGCAGGCGTGCAGTGACGACCAGGTGCGGCTTCAGGAACAGGGTGAGAGTGGAGACACGCGTGGAATCAAAGACGGCGTCAAAGAGGACATCGTGCATCACCGCGACTAAAGCGTCGTCTTCCATTTCCAGCCGCGTCGAGCCAACGCTCTCGCGCAGCAGCTCGTAGAAGGAGTCTGGCAGCTGAAGGTGCTGTCGCATCCAGCGTTCGGAGGCCGCATTCGAGAGAGAAAAGTGCAGCCATACGAATCGGGAGGTGTCCTTTGAATCCGCCGGCAGCGGCGGCAGGTATTGCAACGCGGCGTCGCAGTCGACGGGCCGCGGTGCTTGATCAGAAAAGACAAATCCCCAGACCAGCCCGGTTTGGTCCGATCCGTATCCAGCCTCCGGCTGCTTGAGCATCATCCCCGCTCGGACCAATGTGATCGAAGTGTCCGGGTTGCGGCTAAACCGACCGGACTCTACGGTGACGAATCGTACCCCAGTTCGCAGGGAGCTGGTTCGGCACTCAGGCGACAGCACTTCAGTACGGGTGTCTTCTTGATATTCGGACAGGCCGCGTCTATGGCAACGCCGCCTCAACTGCCGTGAATGCCACCGACAGTTCTTCTGCGCGACGTGTCAGTCAAGCCGAACTGGGTGCAGCGTCACCCGACGGGACGGACCACCTTTCCGCCGCGGCGATCCCGGTCTCGTTGCAGGTCAACCCGAATACCGTGTATCAGGTCGGTGAGCTGCTTTTCGGCCGGCATTGCCACGCCGGCGACTGCACCGATCGAACGATCCGTCGAAACCGGGATGAGAATCGCGTTCTTGCCTTTGCCGTAGGCCGCGAAGAACGCCACCTCCCCAGGCACGGAGACCATGTAGAAGCTTTCGAGCGGAAGGTGCCTCCGCGCCGCTTGGGTTGCCCGGACATCGACCAGCCGCCGGGTGATCTCGACGTTGGCATAGCCACCCCGCTGCCAACGTCCGTCCATGAATAGCATCAGGAAGGCATCAACTACCTTACCCTGCGACTCGACCGGAAACAGAATTGCCGAAGTTGTGCCGGCCAGGAGTCGGGTGGGATCGTTGGCTGCACCCAGAAGCTGCACGAAGCCGAGGCCAACGATCGGAAAAGGAACACCGAGGGAGCGGGCCGCGGCGCCGGATACTCGCAGATCGAGCTTCCTGCTCTCGGGCGTTGCCATACTCAGCGCTCTGGCGAAGCTCAGTTGTTGGCGTGCCCCCGAGGATGGCTGCGGAGGCTTGATCCACGGCGGAGGGGTCGGGAGCGGGGGCGGCCCTCCGTCAATGGTGAGGACAGGGGCTTCCGGGGCCACGGCCAGTGCGAGTCCCCACTGGTCCTGGTCGTGCACGGCCGTGACCGGGACGCCCATGTCATCTATAGGGATACGGTAGGAGCTGAAAGGAATCTGCCGGTTGTGCTCCTGGGTAGCCTGGACCCCGGAGGCGGGGCCACACGCCGGGACGTTGACGGGGGGTGGCTCCGGAAAAGTCCAGGGATCCCAGATCTGCAGCTGCTGGGTGCCGGTGTCGTCCACCGAGTAACCGATCACGACCAGTTCGTGGTTGCCCACCGGGGAGTCCTGGTCGGTACCGTTCGAGGCGTAGTTCCACACGAACAGGACCGGACGTCCGGCATCAATCTCCTGCGTCATGGTGGCCCAGTCGAGACCGTCAGGGTCGTGCAAGCCGTTCTTGCCGACAAAGTCCTTGCCCCACTTGAAGGTGAGTCCGTGCAGAACTGGATTGCCCCAGACATTGCAAATCAGTCCCTGAATATTGTCAGTGCTGGTGCCCTCGCAGTCTGATAAGAATCCAGCGAATGTGCCGGGGTCAGGATGTTTGGCCGAGTAGAACCACGCCTGATAGCCGGCTTCCAGTGCCTGACTCGTGGGGAAAAGCCCGGAGGTCGCCGTCGGGCTTAAGGATGTCGGACATACCGGGTAGAACTGGTTGACGGCAAGCACGTCGGCCGCAGCCCAACACAGCTTGCTCGCGTACTGCGGCTCGGCAGCCGTGAGCACCAGGGTCTTGCCGGGGTCCAGCGCGATCAGAGGCCCGGTCGCGATGAGTAACGCAGCGCAGCAGGCGACCGTCACAGCAGACCGGATTTTCATGTGTTTTCTTATAGAGATCGGTCGGTGGCAGTCTGATCCTACTGCGCGTACAGTCAAGCAGAAGCAAGCAATACGAACAGGCAGTGAACAGGAACAAGACAGTCAACAAGAAGAGGACGAGCGATGGCCACTAAGAAAAACTCCATCCAAAAAGAGCGCAACCCAAGCGCTTCTGAGGCGCCGCGATCTGAGCGAGGACCTGCGCACGCGATAATCCCCCGGCGTGGCCTGTTGACAGGCGCCGCGTTGGTTTTCGTCGGAAGCGCCAGCGGTTGCGGCGGCGGCAGCGGGGGTGGGAACGCGGGCGGAAGCGGTAGCGCTGCCGCGTGCAAGAAGCCGCCTAGCTTTCAGTTCGTGGACAGTTTCACGGCGGAGTTCATCGGTGACCCGACAAAGATCAAGTCGGCAGGTGAGGTGGATCCCTGGCCGGACCCGAACCGCAAGTGGCCGGAGAGCGGCATTTTCAGAAATGACGTAGTTACCGAATATGCAACGTTCGTCAACGTGCTGATGGCGGTCGCCTATGTCGGCGGCTCGCCTCCTACGTACCCGAGCGGCTCATTGGGCGACCGGATTGTTCAGTTCCTCCAGGCGCAGAACTGGCCGAACGGGGCGCCGGTCCCGCCGGAATATGCGACGGGTGTGGACAAGGGCACCGTCACCCTGATGGAGATCTCGGTCATCCAGGATCGCCTGCTGCAGGCGATTAACTCGTTTAAACTCGCGGGATCAAGTAGTGGTGGCGGCAGCAGCTGGCCTCCGCACTGATTCCTGTCCACTCTGTGGTTTGGGCACCGGGGCTGCGGTTGCCTTGGGTGCGATCGCCCTGACATCGGTTTCGTTGTTCGCCCGCACGCGCTCAAGCAGGGCACGGAAGTCCGCCCGCGAGCGCAGGCTTGCGAAGTATGGCTCGTGCTCCGCGAGCCACACCCCGCGCCAGCCCTGGTCGGCGGCGCGCTGCAGGGCACGCATCGCACCGTCGCCGTCACCCCGTAACGCTGCGACCTGGGCCTGCAGCTCATAGACACCGTGGCGGCGCATGCCGGCCGCGGTCAGCTGCTCAAGCAGCGTCGAAAGGGATGCCAGGTATCGCGAGGCCCCGGCGGCATCACCGGTCGCCCGGTGCGCCGCTGCCGCGATGATGAGGTAGGCGTTGCCGGTGCGCGCCAGCCATGCGCTCGCAAGCTCATCGGGCCTGAGTTCGGGCGAGGCCAGTGCGCGGTCGGCAAAACCGCGCGCCGCCGGTGCCTCACCCGCGATCAACTCGACGCTCGCCAGCTGAAAAAGCAGACTGGGGTCGCTCGTGTCCGCCAGACGCTGGGATGTGATCCGCTGGTGGAGCCCCTTCAGCCCACCGCCCGCGTACGCCGTGACGAGACCGACCCAGCTGAGCCACGGATTGGCATCCGCATTGCCGGTCGCAGTGACCGCCGCATCGTAGCTCTCGCCCGCCCGCTCCGGCAGGCTCAGGCTCAGCAGGAGTTGACCGCGCTGCGAATAGAGCTCCTGCGTGTCCGGCGCGCGTGCAAGGGCGGCGCTGTTCCAGCGGAGTGCATCGGCAAGCCTCCCTCGAGCCTCTTCTAGGTCGCTCGACACGCTCATGGCCCACACGGCCTGGGGGTTGAGGCTACGTGAGCGTTCACAGGCTGCGACCGCGTCGTCGTATTGCCCGAGATCCGTGAACGCCGTACAGCGCTGTGCCGCGAGGTTGAAATCCAGCGGGTCGAGCGCGGCGGCGCGACCGTAATAGCGCAGCGCGTCGCGCGGCTGACCGTGGACGAGATAGTAGAAGCCGAGCTCGGAGGATGCTTCGCGCGAGTTGGGGTTGAGTGACTCGGCCTGATGCAGATCCCGGAGTGCCGCATCACGTTGCAGCAGCTCGGTCTCGAGCGCGCCGCGCACGACATACAGGTCCGCGAGACGCGGGGCCTCCTGCGCGGCCCGGTCCAGCAGCGGCTTGGCGTCCTGCGCGATTTCCGCGATTGGCCGGTCGTTGAAATATCGCTGATTGAGGTACGCGTACGCGAGTCCGACCTGGGCGAGTGCGAAGCCCGGATCGAGACTGAGCGCCTCCCGGTACAGCTCGATGGCCCGCTCGTTGTCCTGCTTGCTGCGCTGTTGCTGGTGATGGCGCGCGATCAGGTACGTGGCGTAGGCCTGCGCGCTGGAACTGCGGCGCTCGTTCAGGTTGGCGATCGCCGCGCCCGTCAACCGCAACTCAAGGTTGGTGGCCACCGCGCGTGCCACCTCCTCCTGCACCTTAATGACGTCGCTTGCCGAGGTATCGTACGAGCCCGACCAGACGTTGTAGCCATCGCGCGTCGCGATCAGCTGCACCGCTACGCGCATCATATTCCCGGTGCGCCGCAGCGAGCCTTCAAGCACGTGCGTGGTGCCAAGCTGGCGCCCGATTTCGCGCACGTCAGTCTGGCGGTCCCGAAAGGCGAAAGCGGAGCTACGGGCAACCACACGCAGCATCGGGATCTGCGCCAGCCAGTTGGAGATCTCCTCGGTGACCCCGTCACAGAAGGGCTGCTCGGTCTTGCCGGTGCTCAGATCGACAAACGGCAGGACGGCAATGGCCGGCGAAACGCCCGCGGTGGGTGCCTGCACGACGACCGAGTGACGGGACACCCACCAGCGGTCCAGGAGATAGGTCAAGCCCACGGCCACGATAGCGACGAGGATCGTCGCGCCCACGAAGACTCGCGGCCGAACCCGGCGCGTGCCGGTCGCGGTGAGCCCTGCAAGCAGCCCTTCCACGCTACGCGTGCGCGCCTCGCGGCTGAAGGCCAGCCCCTTGGCCAATGCCGCATTCTGCTCCCGGGACAATTGCTGCAGAGGCGCGACCTGCGTACCGGCTTCGCGAGCCTCGAGGGCGGTGAGTTCCCCGAACGGACGATCCCCGCAGAGCATCTCGTAGATCACGCAGGCAAAGGAGTAGATGTCATCGCGCGGATCTGCGTCCTTGCCCTCGAGCAATTCGCAGCTGGCGTAGGCAGGGGTGAGCGCGCGGAGCCCCGAGCGGGCATGCAGCAATGGGCCGCGCGAGACCCGCGCGATGCCGAAGTCCAGCAGTTTGGTCCGCCCCGAGGTGGTCACGAACACGTTGGCCGGCTTCAGGTCGCTATGGATGACGTTGTGATCGTGCGCGTTGCCCAACGCCGCGCCGACATCCTCGATGATCGGCAAAGCGTGGCTGAAGGGCATGCCGCGGCCGAACTCCTCGTTGAGCAGCGCATCCAGCGATTTGCCCTCCAGGTATTCCATCAGCACGTAGAGCATCTGCCCATCAAGATTCACTGAATGGACATCGACGATGTTCGGATGGCTGAGCCTGCGTGTCCTGCGCACCTCCTCGCGCAGGAGCCCCACCGCCTCCGGGTCGAGTGGCTCCTTCAGGAGCTTGACTGCGAAGGTCTCGCCGGCGACCTGTTCGTCGCGAACGAGGTAGACCACTCCCATGCCGCCCTCACCGAGCTCCCGTTCGATCCGGTAGCGGCCTGAGAGCATCTGACCGTTGAGGAGTCTGGCCCCGGCAGTACCTGCCTGGGATTGTGCGGACCGATGCGGTGAGCTCCGCGCATCCCCGATTTCCAGGTCGCCCGTCCAGGACCCGGAGGGGTGCGGGTCCACTTCACTCGGGGTGGGTGGGACCTCCGTCGACGCGGGTGCGTGGCGGTTATCTTCCGAGGTCATCGGGTCTGCGATGCGCCCCCAAGTAGCTTGGGAAAAGCATGCGCTCAACCGGCTATTGACGGCAAATCCGATCAAAACGAGGCGCGCGCTGTTGGCGTGAGGCGGCGTGTTGGTCACCCGGAACGACTTCACCTCGCTCGACCGGCATGTGTGAATTCACAACTTCCGAAGATCCTTCTAAGGATCTCCGGGTGGGGTTATCGCTAAATTTTTCACCGAGGCGGCAGGACTGTTGAAGCAAAGACCACCGGTCCAAGGCTGCAGTGAGTTAGCCAACCCCACAATAGGAGACAGTCATGAACGCGAAAGTAGAGTCCCATAACCACACGGTCTTCGCCCATGGCGTTGCGCTGTGGCTGGCATGCGCCCTCGTTGCCACGAGCGCATTTGCCAGTGATTCTCGCTCTGAGAGCGTCAAGTTCGCCGATCTCAACCTGAGCTCACCGGCCGGTGTGGAAACGCTCTACGGGCGTATTCACGCGGCTGCCAAGCGCGTCTGCTTGCAGCCCGCCGGAGAACTCTGGGCGGCGCGGTCCTGCGAGCGCAAGGCCGAGAGCGAGGCGATTGCAAAGGTGAATCTGCCCCTGCTTACGGCCTTCTACGAGCAGAAGACCGGCGTGCATCCGCAGACGATCATCGCGAGTCGATGAAGTGGCTTCGGGAGCCGGGCAACGGCGAGGCCCGGCTTCCCGATCCTTTCAGACGAGCCCGACGACCAGGATGTCTCCCGCAAGTACGACCTGCTATAACTCGCGAATGCCCGCACTTGTTGCGGCGCAGGCTTGAGCGGGGGCCGCTCAGACGCGGAAGAACAGGGTGCCGGGACCATGAGGCTGAAGTTTGCCGACTGCCTGCTCGACTTAGGCGCCCGGCAGCTGGAGCGCGGAAACAAGGTTGTTCCCCTCGAGCCCAAGATGTACGAGCTGCTCGAGGTGCTGATCAAGCGACGACCGGCGGTCGTGACCAACGTCGAACTTGACGAGCTTCTCTGGCCCAAGGTGTACGTGGCGCGCACCAGCCTCACGCGCCTGGTCTCAGAGCTGCGCGCCGTGCTCGGTGACACGCCGCGCGATTCCCGCATCATCCGGACCGCTTACAAGACCGGGTATGCGTTCTGCGCCGAGGTAAGTACCCTGCCTGCGGCGCGCGCCGCGCCCGCGACGATCGAGGTGCTCTGGGCGCGGCAGTCACTCGCGCTTGCCGACGGCGAGCACATCGCCGGTCGGGACGCGGACTGCGCGCTGCTCATCGACGGCACCACGGTTTCCCGACGTCACGCGCGGATCACGGTCGCTTCTGGCGCCGCGACGATCGAGGACCTCGACAGCACCAACGGCACTTTCGTCAATAAGACGCGTATCTCGGTCCCCACGCGGCTCGCTCCCGGGGATGAATTTGCGCTCGGCAGCGAGGTTCTGCGGGTGCGGCTGCGCACGTCCTCCGCACTCACTATCAAGGTCGATGCCGACGGCGCGGGCGGGCACACGCTGCGACCGAAAAAGTGAGGAGTCTCCGCACCCGGCGGATCTCTGCTGCCGGGTAGTGGGCCCCATGCTAGCCTAGGTTTCCATGACTTCGATGGAGGCCTTCATCCGCGGAATTCCCAAAGCGGAACTCCATCTGCACATTGAGGGCACGCTCGAGCCGGAGATGATGTTCGGGCTGGCGCGCAAACACGGCCTCGTCTTGCCGTACGCCTCGGTCGAGCAGCTGCATCAGGCGTACCACTTCAGCAACCTGCAGTCATTTCTCGATATCTACTACCAGGGCGCCGGCGTGCTGCGGGATGAGGAGGACTTTCACGCACTGACCACCGCCTATCTGCGCAGGGCACACGCCGATGGCGTGGTGCACGCAGAGATCTTCTTTGATCCGCAGACGCACACCGCGCGCGGTGTGCCGATGGCGGCCATCATCGAGGGCCTTCACCGCGCGCTTGAAGAAGCCAGGCGCTCGCTCGGCATCACGTACCGCCTGATCATGTGTTTCCTGCGCCACCTGAGCGCGCAGGACGCCATGGTAACGCTCGAGCAGGCACGGCCGCACGTTGGTGTCATCACGGCAGTCGGCCTGGATTCCTCCGAAGCGGGGCATCCGCCCGCGAAGTTCGCCGCGGTGTTTGCCCGTGCGCGCAGCGCAGGGCTGCTCACGGTCGCGCACGCGGGGGAAGAAGGGCCGCCGGAGTATGTGTCCGAGGCTCTCGACCTGCTGCAGGTGAGACGCGTGGATCATGGCGTGCGCAGCGAGGAGGACCCGGAACTGCTGGCGCGCCTGGCACGCGACCGCGTGCCGCTGACGGTGTGCCCGCTGTCCAACGTCCGCCTGCGGGTCTTCGACCGCATGGAGGACCACAATCTCAAGCGTCTGCTGCGGCAGGGCCTGTGCGTGACCGTGAACTCGGACGATCCGGCGTACTTCGGCGGCTACGTCGCGGAGAACTATCTGGCGGTGTTTCGCGCACTCGGTCTCTCGAGAGCCGACATCGTGCAACTCGCGAGCAACTCCTTCGAAGCCTCCTTCCTGCCCCAGCCCGAGAAGGAGGCGTGGCTCGCGAAGATCCGGCGTTTCGACGGTAATCCACCTTCGCCGGCGCCTTAGTCAGCCGGCCGCTGCGCCAGCCAGCCGTCTCAGCGCTTCGCAGGGGATCCGGTGTCGAAGAAGCTCTGGTCGACCGGCTTGTTCTTCAGGATCTCCTGGGGTGTCAGGCCCTGAAGTTCGTGGGGGAATACCAGCCAGCTGTCGGTGGCGTGAATGTGGTAGTCGGGCCTGAGTGAACTGCGATTGCGCTGCGGCTTGTAGTAGACCGTCGCAATCCGAATCTCGCCCGCGAGATTGCGGCGGCAACGGCGTCGCAACTCCGCCATGACGGCCTCGAGGCTGCGGCCGGAATCGAACACGTCATCGATGATCAGCAGCTTGTCCTCGAACGTCAGGCGCGAGATCAGGTAGTTCATCGCGTGCACCCGCACGACCTTGGCCTGCTGATCGATGCCGGTGTACGAGGAGGTACGGATCGCGATGTGGTCGGCGTGGATGCCGTGGTACTCGAGCACCTCCTGCACTGCGATGCCCACCGGCGTGCCGCCGCGCCACAGGGCAACCAGAAAGGTCGGCCTGAAGCCGCTGCGCACGATGCGCATGGCGAGCTCGATCGAATCAGCGAGCAGCGACTCGCTGGAAACGAAGACCTTCTCGGCAGTGGCCGGGGCAGGCACAGGGCTGGGCGTGTTCACGAGCATTTCTTATGTGCGGAGCGAGGGCGTATTTTCGCACATTGCGCACCGCCGCGACTCCTTGATCGCAAGATGGCTCCGCTATACTTCGGTCTCAAGTACGCCCGTCGGCTGGAGGCGGTCCGCTCGCAGGCGCATGCCGAGAAATATCGAGATCAAAGCCCGTATCAAGAGCGTCGACGAGCTCATGGCGAAGGTAAGGTCCATCGCGGACCAGGGGCCCTGGGAATTGCGCCAGGACGACACCTTCTTTGCATGCCCGGGCGGCAGGCTGAAACTGCGGGTGGGCTCGGAAGAGGTCGGCGAGCTCATCTACTACCGCCGCGACAACCAGGCCGGGCCAAAGGAGTCCTTTTACCAGCGCTTTCCGACCGCGGCTCCCGATCTCCTGCGGGAGTTGCTCAACCAGGCGTTGGGGCAACTCGGTCGCGTTGAAAAAGTGCGTACCCTGTTCCTGCGCGGCAGGACGCGCATTCATCTGGATCGAGTCGCAGGTCTCGGAGACTTCCTCGAGCTCGAGGTCGTCCTCGCCGACCACGAGACCTCTGCCCAGGGCATCACGGAAGCGCATGAGCTCCTGATGCAGCTCGGCATCGGCGGGTCGCAGCTGATCGAGGGCTCCTACCTCGATCTCCTGGCTACACCCGCAGTGACCTAACCGACTCCATGGAACGCCTGTCGCGTCGGGACCTGATGCGCATCGCCGCAGCGGCCGCGACGCTGCCGTGTCTTGGCGCGGCAACCACAGACTTACCGCCGGCCGGCGCGAACCGGCGGCACGCGCCGAAATTCAAAGTGGTGGAGCAGGTCCCGGAAGTCTTCGTGCCGGTGCCGTTCGAGTCGCAGGAGCTGGGCGGACTGCTCGCCGAGCGCATGCGCACCAACGTGCACGGCCGGCTGCTGCGGGTCGACACCGAGGCCTGCCTGGCAGGCTTCGTGCGCCGTAACACGCCGGGGAGCTTTGATACCGCCTGGCTGGGGGAGCATGCGGGCAAGTTCCTGGACGCCGCCTGCAACGCGCTGCGCACCCACGAGGATGAACGCCTGCGGCAGATGGTCGGGCACGTGGCTAAGACGCTCATCGCCAGCCAGGAGCCGGACGGCTATCTCGGCACCTATCCGACGGCGCATCGCTGGAGGGGTTGGGACGTCTGGGTGCACAAGTACACGCTCATCGGTCTGCTCAGTTACTACGAGCTAACGGCCGAGCCGATGGCGCTGCACGCCTGTCGCGCCGCAGGTGATCTGCTGTCGCGTACCTTCGGCGAGGGGTCCGGGCAGCGCGACATCATCGCCGCGGGCGAGCACATGGGCATGGCGGCGACCTCCGTGCTCGAGCCGATGTGCCGGCTGTACCGCTACACGGCGGACCCGCGGCATCTCAAGTTCTGCCAGTACCTGGTGCGCTCCTATGAGCGTCCGCACGGGCCGCGCATCGTGAGCACGCTGCTCAAGGGCGAGGGCGTCTACCGCGTCGCCAACGGCAAGGCGTACGAGATGCTGTCCAACTTCAACGGCCTCATCGATCTCTACCGACTCACGGGCGATAAGACGCTGCTCACGGCCGTGCTGCACGCCTGGGAGGACATCGTCAATCAGCAGCTTTATCGCACGGGGACGGCGAGCGCAGGAGAGCACTTCCAGCCAACAGGGCAGCTGCTCACCCTGCAGGCATCGAACGTGGGCGAGATGTGCGTGACGGTCACGTGGCTGCAGCTCAACTGGCGGCTGCTGCGGCTGACCGGCGAGGCGCGCTTCGGCCAGGAGATCGAGCGCACGGTCTACAACCACCTGCTGGCGGCGCAGGATGCCGCGAAGGGTGATATTGCCTATTACACCGGCTTTACGGGACCCAAGGAATTCACCGATGCGATCCTGTGCTGCGTGTCGAGCGGCCCCCGCGGGATCACCCTCATCCCGCAGCTCACCTGGGGTCTCGGGCAGAACGCGTTGTTCGTCAACCTGTATACGCCGGGGCGCGTGCGCTGCGAGTTCGCCGGGGTCCCGGTCGAGGTCACCTGCGAAACCGAGTTTCCGGCGGATGGACGCGTCCTCATCAGCGTGAACGCAGAGCGTCCGGTCCATTTCATTCTGCGGCTGCGGGTCCCGGAGTGGACCGAGGGCTTCGAGGTGCGATCGGACGCGGACACGCTGCACGGGACGCCGGGTGAGCTGCTGGATGTCTCGCGCACCTGGGATCGATCGAGCGCGCTCGAGATCCGCATGGAGATGTCGACCCGCGCCGCGCCGGGATCACCGAGCTATCCCGACTACCTCATGCTGCTGCGCGGCCCGCAGGTGCTGGCGCTGGAGAAGAGCGTGAATCCGGAGGTTCCCTACCTGCATCGGGTTGGCATCGCCTCTGGAGCGGTAACGACCCGCGCCGCGGCGGGCGATGGCGCCCGGCAGGTCTACGAGGTGGACGGCATCGTGGGCCTGCCGGCCGAAGACCGGCTGCGGGTCGAACCACATGCTCTCCGGCTGGTGCCGTTTGCGGAGCTGAACGACGGGCGCGTATGGGTTGCCCGGCAGGATCGGTTGCGACGCGACCTACCGGCGGCAACGGCCTTCGCGCGGGTGAACCTGTCAGTCCTGAATCTGCGGCTTGAGCCGAGCACGCAGGCGCCCACCGACGTTCTCGAGTACGTCACGGATGAGGATCCGCGCAGCTTCTGCACCGTCAACCCGCAGGACTTCGGGCTGGCCAACTATCTCGGCGCT
>Ga0335080_10005859_pt1 | contig 12705 bp, 12 predicted proteins | sample Lox_Sample_34_FD_206720 | JGI IMG/M metagenome (GOLD analysis project Ga0335080, IMG submission 206720) | Soil microbial communities from Loxahatchee National Wildlife Refuge, Florida, United States - Lox_Sample_3.4 | ecosystem: Environmental > Terrestrial > Soil > Wetlands | place: USA... | reverse complement strand
ACGAGCTGGAGGAGAAGTATCACGCGCACCTGGACCGTGAGGTCGTGGAGCTGTCGGCGGACAAGGAGAGGCTGCTGTCGAACTGGCTGTTCCAGGGGATCAAGGTGGATACGGGTGTTGTGGAGTTGTACCGGTCAGCGTTGGAGATGGAGCGCCGGACGCGCGATCATTTCCAGCGGCTGGCGCGCGAACTGCCGGCGGGGTTGGAGAAGGAGCTGTGCAGCGAGCTGGCGGCGGAGGAAGAGGAGCACGTGGCGCTGCTCGAAGGTGAGTTAGAGCAGATCAGCTGAGCTTCGCACCAGTGTAGAACCAACTTTTTCGGTTGACCTGGCTATTACTGCAACAACATCGCTCACCAGTGGGCGCCGGTCTGGTGAACCGCATTTCAACGAACAGCGAACGGGGCGCCGCAAGGGGTGGTTTACTACCTGCCCGACGCGCTGGTCAACAACACGTTGGCGGCGTTCGAGGTCGGCGGCAAGACGCTGGCGAACCTGGATCCAAGCCAGCCGTACATCGGACCTGCGAACACGCCGGGCGTGCTGGTCGACCGGCTGTTCCTATACGGTCCGCTGCAGCAGAAGTGGGATGTCAGCCTGGTGAAGAAGACGCGCATCTACGAGCGCGCCAATATCGAATTCCGCGCGCAAGCGCTGAACGTTTTCAACCTGACGAACTTTCTACTGTTCACGCCGGGCAACAACATTCCCGGCAATCAGGCGATCGGATCGGCTTTCGGGCAAGTCCCGACGAACGGCGTATATCGCGACCTCGCGAATACGAACGACCCCGGGGGGCGGATCCTGGAGTTCTCACTTCGGCTGAATTTCTGAAGTGGGGACGCTCGTCGTTGTCGACCCGGCCGTCTCTGTTCGGGAAGGGGCCGCGCGGGTCATTCGACGATTTCCGGCCGGATCCGCCAGTGGTGCTCGGAAGGTGAGGTTCGTCGGCAACCGCAATCGTGGGCGATGGTTCGGGTAGTTGCTCCAGAGTCCGCTTTATTCGGCAGTAAGTTCCCCGCAGATGCTGAGCACACGCTGGTAGGCTGCCGCTTTTGTAAGAAATGCCATGCTTTGACGACTATTGGAGAAAGAAAAGGGGATTGGAGAGAGCGCGGCCTTAATATTCGCTTCTGACGGTTGACGCAGACGGCAGTTGACGGGGACGCCCTGATGTGTGATTATTCATTATAGTGAATAAACATTCATTGGCAACCATGAGCCACTCATTCACTCCCGACCGCATTCTCAAATGCTCCGGGTCGGATCTGCTGCGGGATCTTGACCTGACCGGTGACGAGTTGATTTATCTGCTCGATCTGGCGGCGGAGGTGAAACATTCGCCGGGTGACTACGGCCGCGCCCTCGAAGGAAAGTCGATCGCCATGCTGTTCGAGAAGCCTTCGTTGCGCACCAAATTGACGTTTGACTTGGCGATGCAGCAACTCGGTGGCGGGTCGCTGTTCATGGAAGGGCCGATCGGCGTGCGCGAGCCGCTGAAGGACATCGCACGGAACCTGGACCGGTGGGTGAACGGGATCGTGGCGCGTGTGTTTGCGCAGAGCACGGTGGAGGACCTGGCGCAGTGGTCGTCAGTCCCGGTGATCAATGCGCTCAGCGATGCGTACCATCCATGCCAGGCGCTGGCGGACGTCCAAACCATTCGCGAGCGGTTCGGACGTTTCGAGGGGATCAAGATGGCTTTTGTGGGCGATGGAAACAACGTCGCGCAATCGCTGATGCTGACCTCGTTGCGGCTGGGGATGGATTTCGCGCTGGCATGCCCGGAAGGCTACCTGCCGAACCCGGACATCGTGGCGCAGGCTGAGGGTTTGGCGGCTGTGTCCCGCGCGACGTTGACGATCACTCACAATGCGGCGGAGGCGCTCCAGTGCGCGCACGCAGTGTACGCGGACGTGTGGGCCAGCATGGGACAGGAGCAGGAAATCGTGCGGCGGAAGAAGGTTTTCCACGCGTACCAGGTGAATGATGACTTGTTCGCCATGGCGCGGCCCGACGCTGTTTTCATGCACTGCCTGCCGGCGAAGCGCGGCGAGGAAGTAACCGATTCGGTGATCGAAGGGCCGCGATCGGTGGTGTTTGAGCAGGCGGAGAATCGGCTGCACGCACAGAAAGCGCTGCTGCTGATGATGCTCTGAAAGCGATGAAGCTTTGGGGCGGACGTTTCGAATCGGGGCCGTCGGAGGTCTTTGAGCGGTTCTCGGGGTCGCTGGATTTCGACCGCCGGCTGTTGGACGCCGATATTCGCGGCTCTCAAGCTTATGCACGAGCGCTCCAGCGCGCCGGCATTCTGAGCGCGGACGAGTGTGCGGAGATTGTGACGGCGTTCGATCGAATCCGCGCGGAGGCCGGATCGGCCGGTTTCTTCGAGGGCGCGACCGATGAAGACGTGCATACGCTGGTAATCCGAAAACTGAAGGAGCGCGCGGGAGCGGTCGCGGACAAAATTCACACGGGGCGCAGCCGAAATGAGCAGGTGTCGCTTGATACGCGGCTATGGTTGCGGGACGAATGCGATCACGCCGCGGCCGAAGTGCGCGGGTTGATGAGCGCGCTGCTGGACCTGGCGGAACGCTGGCCGGACGCGGTGATCCCCGGCTACACTCACATGCGGCGGGCGCAGGCGGTGCTTTGGCCGCACTATCTGCTGGCGTATTTCGAGATGTTCCGCCGCGATGCGGATCGGCTGGCGGAAGCCCGGCGGCGGACGAACGTGATGCCGCTAGGTTCGGGCGCTTTGGCGGGCAGCGCGTTTCGGCTCGATCGTGAAGCCGTGGCGCACGATCTCGGCTTCGACGAGATCACCCGCAATAGCATGGACGTTTCGGGCGACCGGGATTTTGCGCTCGACTTTCTTTATGCCGCGTCAGCGACCATGATTCACCTTAGCCGCCTGGCGGAGGATTGGATCCTGTATTCGAGCGAAGAGTTTGGCTGGATGGAACTGGGCGATGGGGTAACGAGCGGGTCGAGCCTGATGCCGCAAAAGAAGAATCCGGACTCGCTGGAGCTGATTCGCGGCAAGTGCGGGCGCGTGGTCGGGTCGCTCACATCGCTGATGGTGACGATGAAAGGCCTGCCGATGACCTACAATCGCGATATGCAGGAGGACAAGGTTCCGCTGTTCGAGGCGGCGGATCAGTTGTCGGGGTCGCTCGAGATGATGCGCGAAGTGGCGCGGTCGGTGAAGTTGAGGGCGGAGCGGCCTGCGGCGGCAGCCGATGAAAGTTGGGTGGTCGCGACCGATCTCGCGGAAGCGCTGGCGCGGGCGGGCACGCCATTCCACCAGGCTCACCAGCTGGTGGGCCGGCTGGTGTTGGAGAGCGTGAAGACCGGCAAGAGACCGGCGGACTGGACCGCTGCAGAGCTGCAGAAGTTTGCGCCCGAATTCTCCGCCGACATTGCGGAGTATCTGAAACCTCGAAAGGGCATGACCACGCGCGAGATCCCTGGCGGGACGGGACCGGACGCGGTGGCAATGGCATTGAAATGGGCGCGACAGGTAATCGAATAGCTATGACCAAGACATACCGGCACGGCCAGATCCTCAAGCTGATTCGGGGCAAGAAGATTTCCACCCAGGAAGACCTGGCGCAGGAATTGTCCAAAATGGGGATCGCAGCGACGCAGGTGACGCTGTCGCGCGACATCCGCGAACTGCGGCTGGTGAAGACGCGCGACGGTTACCAGGAGATGGCGGCGGAGGAAACCGGGCCAGGCTTCGCGATTCTGGCTTCGGAGTTCCTCAAGGACGTGCTGCGGGCGCAGAACCTGGTGGTGTTGAAGACGTCGCCCGGTCACGCGAACTCGGTGGCGGTGGCGCTCGACAATGAGCAATGGCCGGAAGTGGTGGGCACGCTTGCGGGTGACGATACGATCCTGGTGATCACGCCGGATACGCCGACGGGGGAGGCGATTCAGGAAAAGCTACTGGGGTTGCTGGAGAGAGGCTGAGTAGGCCGGGCGACGCTACACCTTGCCGCGGAGCGCGCGGCGCACAAAGACCAATAAGGCGCAGAGCAGGGCAAGGGCGCAGCCCGAGTAAATGTAGAGAGCATAGTCGTTTGCAGGCCTGGCCACGCGATAAATGCCTGTTACAACCTGGTTCCGAAGCCGGGGGGACGCGAGAGGGAAGAACAAGAGAATGGCGATGAAGCCGAACAGCGCGAGCACGCGCAACGCACCCCAGTACCTGGATGGCGTCGCAAGTACGAGGGCAATCGCTGCGACTCGCCCGATGATCCAACCTAGTGGTGCGCGCCAAGGCATGAATGCGCCCCATTGTACATCGTCTATTGTGCTAATTGAAGCCCCGAAACTCCGATAACCTTTTCTAGTACCGCACCGACATGGCTAACGCCAGACGTCGGCTGGCGGAGCGGTGTTAACAGCGGTGGCTTTCACGCTGCCGGAGGTCAAGCCTGCATAGCGAAAGGTCAGGCGCTCCAAGTCTCGCCCGGCCCAAGGATCCTTTTTGCTCTCCAGTCGCGCCGTCCTCGAAACGGAGTAGCCAGACAGGACAGCCTTGGCCAGGAGGATGGTGTAGGAGGGATTGACGGAATCCGGCTTCTCCAAAAAATGCAATTCGACAGTCGCCGGCCGGCTGTGCATCAGCTCTCGTCTGAGATCGTTTGAAGCAGAATCCGTTGGTTTCACACATTCGAATTCGTTCTTCGGGACTCCACCGCCTGGTGTGGATCCGGCGGAGACGCCATAGTTCAGCGAAACCAATTCGATCCAGTGCAGATGCGCCTTGGCGGTCACGTCCCCTTTTATGCGCAGGTTGTCGAAGTTCATGTAGATGATCATTTCCGCTCCGGGTGGACGACTCCCTGCCAGGGAAAGATCGAATCGCGCAGAAAGGTTACTCGCGGCGTTTGGCGCGGCTGCGAGGCGGCGTGCGGACCGCTGTCGGTTTAGGCGCGACTCCGAGGTAGATGAGCAGCGCGGCGACGGTGGCCCATTGGTCCAGGATCGTAAAGAGGCTATCGATGGGGACCATCACGAACGGCGATATCTTCAGCGTGCGGAAGGCGGCGTACAGATGCGCGGCGCCGAGCGGAATGAGCGGCAGCAGCGCGAGGGCAATTCGCCAGAGGCGACCTTGGGTAAGCTTGCGACTGTGCGACAGCGGGTCGGGCGAGGTGTCGCGGTCGAGGACCACGATGGGTTGGACCAGGATCAAACGGAGGGTGGCGATGATGCCGGGGACGATCAACAGGAGGCTCCATAGCAATACGGTGATCTCTACCTTGAAGTCGTTCCAGAGCATCATGGCCCACAGTGTGCGTCCCTGGCGGAGGGTCGTTCGCCAGGCGGGGAGCCTACCCGTACGCAGGCTGACGGCGACGCCATAGATGACCGCAGCGGCGATCAGGGCATTCCACACCAGGTCGGTCGCATAGGCGACGAAGTACGACAGCAGACTTTCCGGAGAAATCTCGAAAGCCGCGAGGATGCCTTGTACGGCGAGTTTGCCCGGGACCGAGACGGTCAGAGTGATGGCGGCGAGCCATGGCCAGGAAGAAAGGAAGACCTTGGTGGTGCGAACGATCAGGCGGGGTGCGGAGTCGAACGGCTCGGTGGAAATATCGACAGGAATGGGCTTGTGCACGCCTTCCTATACTATGCGTACTATGCGGCGCCAGTTGCACGGCGTGCGGAGGTCCGCTGTGGCATGAACCATGCACGGCGATTCTGCGTAGTTAAGGAGGAGGTATCGAAGCGTGTTTGGACTTCTGGGTTGGATCATTTTCGGCGCGATTGTGGGGCTCGTCGCGAAGCTTTTGCATCCGGGCCGCGATCCCGGGGGGTTTGTAATTACGATCCTGCTTGGCATCGCCGGGTCATTGTTGGGTGGTTTTCTCGGACGTGCGATCGGTATTTACCGGCAGGGGCAAGGAGCCGGATTCATCATGTCGATAATCGGCGCGGTGATTCTATTGGTGATTTACCACGCGGTGGCTTACCGGCGCGCGGTTTGAGACGAGGGCTGGTTCAAGGACTTAATAAAGTCGGCGATTTCTGTCCAGTTCCACTGGATGAGGCGGGCGTCTTCGAGGCCCTCGGGTAGCCCATTACGTTCCACCTGGTCAGCATAAACTCCCAACAGGGGGAGACCGGCGTTGTGGACGCACTCGAGTTCCCATTTGACGCCCGCTGCCTGCTTGGTTTTTTTGCTGATCAGGATGATGGCGCCGTCGCACTCGTAAGCACGGGTGCGCACGGTGGCCTTCCAGCGTTCCACCCATGGTTGTTTGGTGGGCATGTCCGAAAAATCCACGGATAATCTGGCGCTCTTTGCCTGGTTGGTTAGCTGATCGCGGAATTTGTAATCTTCTTCCGCGTAGATCAGGAAAGTGCGAGTGGTTTGGGCTGCCATGGCTCTAACCGAGTTGTGAGGCCAATGGCTGAAGTATATCAAACGGCAGCGCGGACGGTAGTGCGATGGTATACGTTCTCACAAAACGGTAAGAAAAGTGCAATTTACAGCGCTCGGAGGAACGGAGTGAAAATAATGCTGCAGTCAGCCATCGCTCTGATGGTATTTGCCGCCGTGCTACCCGCCGGAGAGGTAGAGCGGGGCGGTGAATCCGCGGTGTTGCCCGCGGGCTCGCATATTTCGGTTCGGCTGGCGCAATCGTTAGACACAAAGCGCGATGCGCCCGGAACGCCTTTCGCTGCTTATGTGGCGTCGGCCGTGACGCACAACGGAGTGGTTGTTGTGCCGCGCGGAGCCGCGTGCCACGGCAGATTGGTGAACTCGAAGGCATCGGGTCGGTTGAAGGGGCGGGCGGTTCTCACGCTACGCCTGGATTCCATCACGGTTGACGGACATTCTTACGCAGTAAGTACCTCGGCGCCCACTTTTGTTAGTAACTCACATCGCAAGCGGAACGCTCTCGCGATCGGCGGAACGGCAGGGACCGGAGCTGCTATCGGCGCGATTGCGGGTGGTGGTGTCGGAGCGTTGATCGGCGCGGGCGCGGGGGCGGCGGCCGGCACTGCGGGCGCGGCGATCACCGGCAAAAAGCAGTTGCATTTGCCGGCGGAGTCGAAAGTGATGTTCACGCTCCGCGCGCCTGTTCGTCTGCGGGCCTAGCGTTTGAAGATCAGGAAATACTGCTCGGGCAGGAAATTGAATTTCTGCGCCTGAGTGAATCCCGCGCCGGCGAACTCCTTGCGGACTTCGTCCTCCGAGAGCTTCATTTCTTCCGGCGGGCCGTGCGTCTTTTGGCCTTTGATGAAGTCGATCACCACGATTCGGCCGCCGGGCTTCAGGACCTTGGCGAGTTTCGCCAGGTACGGCGGGCGGTTGTCGATGTGATGCAGGACTTCGCAGATGAAGATGGTGTCCACTGACTCCGGTGCGAGTTTCGGATCGTCCGGCGCGGAGAGGACTGTCTCCACGTTCTTGGGCGCGTCTTTCTTCAGGATGTCGAGTAGTCCGGTGTCGATGTCGACCGCATACACCTTGGCCGCATGCATTGCGAGACGGCGCGTGAAGTAGCCGCTGCCGGAGCCGAGGTCGGCGACGACTTCCGCAGGCTTGATGTCGAGCGCCATGATGACCTCGTGCGGCTTCTGCCAGGCGTCGCGAGCGGGGTCTTCGAGGACGCGGGCGTATTCGGCGGGATCGGCCGGCGGATGGTGATGTTGATGATCGCTCTGGGCAGCCGCCGTGGTCGGGGCCGTGGATTTTTCCATGTCGGCGATCATCTCCTCGACCCAGCGATCGGCGCCACCGCCGAACCCGATCTTCTCCAGGCGAAGAGCGCCGTCGCCCGTGACGATCCAATTGCGCGGGATGCTCAGCTCGGGTATCAGTTTGTGAACATAGTCGCCAGCGGCGACCACCGGGAACGTGTAGTGGTGCTCTTTGAGGAAGGGCACGATGAGGCCGAGGTTATCGTCGGTGTTGAGCGTGAGGACGGCGAGGTCCTTTCGCTCGCGCACTTTGTCATACAGCTTTTGCAGGTGCGGGAGCTCTTCTTTGCATGGTCCGCACCAGGTGGCCCAGAGGTTGATTAAGGTGACTTTGCCCTTGAGGTCGGCGAGATGCCAGGTTTTTCCGACGGCGTCTTCGAGTTCGAATTCGGGCAGAGTTTTGTCGAGCTTGGCCCAGCCGGGCTGCACGGTCGCGATGGTAGACTTCGCGGGCTTCGGCGCCGAAGTGGACGACCCTGGTTTGGTCATGAACGTCTCGAAGCCGTCTTCTGTCCCCTTCAGTTCCTTCCACTCCGCGAGCAATGAGTTTCGCTGATAACGCTCACTGTCCGGATCTGAATATGAAGTCGCGAAGAAGGCATTGCGGTCATACGTGAGAGCGTCGAGCTTGCGGTTTTCGGCGCGGGCCAGTCTCGCCATGGTTGCCCAATAGGACCACATGCTGTTGTTGTAGTTTCGCTTCTCACTGTCGGAAGCGGAGTCGGGCGGCGGGTTTTTCACGTACGAAGAGGCCGAAGCCTTATCGAGCAACTCGCGCGCGCGGTCGTATTTTTTCAGCCTCAGGTACATGCCACCGACGGAGTTCCATGTGGAAAAGCTGGAGAGATCCGAGTTTCTCGACGCCGGACTGGGCAAGTAGAGGTCGGAGCGTGGTGTGGCCGGCGCTGGCGATTCGGTTTGCTGCTTGAGCGCCTTTTCCAGGAGAGCGGGGATTTGGTCGTACTTGATGTGGAAGCGGAAGTAGAGATTTGCCACCATCATGTATGGCGACATATACGAAGGGTGTTTTTCGTATACCCTGAGCCAGTCCTCAGCCGCGCTCACTATCTCCTCGAGAGGGGCGGTGTCAGACGCCTGTAGCGCCTGGTAGTGATGGAAACGGGGTGTTGCATCGTCGGGCCATTTTTTGATCCACTCGGCACTCTGCTTGGCCAGCTTTTCGTTGTGGATGTCCCGTTCGGAAACGGTTCTGGCCGGATTCGCGCGCATCCATTCGTTGATGGCCGTTTGAGCCTCGCTGTTTTCGTACGTGCGGAGCATACCCGCTTGGGTCATCTGGTCGGTGACCCACTTGAGGTTTTCCTGATCGCCGAGCGATTCGTAACCCTGCTTGAGTTCGGTGAGGAGCCACGGCCGCTTGGGGTCGACCGCACGCAGGCGTTGGACATCTTTGCGGATCCGGTCGCGGACCGGATCCTGCGCGGATAGCGGAACAGCCTTGAATTCCAGCGCCCATAGCGTGCCATAAAGGCCAAGCGCCCGGTCGTCGTCTCTGGCTTCGATGAGTGGCCGGAGGCGCGCAGCCGTGGTTTCGGCGAACTCGCGGCCGCCGATCTGCCGGACATCGGTGTAGCCATCGAGCGATGTGGGGCACGCTTTCCAATAAGCTTCGGCATGCGCCTGGAGTTTGGCGTTGTCACGAAACGCCGGGGCGGAGTACACCTCTACCAGCTTGAGGTGCGCCCGGGCGTTCTCGGGGTCGCGCGCCAAAACACCGTCGAGCAGATTGATCATCTCGGGTGTGTTAGTGCCTTTCAGCGTGTGGGCGTACAGCAGGGTATAAAGGACGTCGTCGGGGTGGGCGTCGTGCAGGGCGCGGTACTCTTCCTGCACATCCTTGCTAAAGAGACCGTGATTGTTAAAGAACTCCTGATAGCGGCGGTGCACAAATAAGTCCGACGGAAACTCGTTGCGGAGAGTCTTCGCCGCGGCAATCAGGACATCGCGGGGAGGGCCAGGGGCGGTGGCCTTTTCGATCGCGGCTTTGATTTCGGGATCTGGTTCGCAAGGCTGGGCGGCAATGCGCAGAGTTGCAACTAACAGGAAGCTGGCGAAACGAGCTGAGCTCATATAAGTCCTTTCACCCGTTCAGAATGATAAACCACTTCTCCGGCCGTATCCAGGACTGGGTACTACCCAGAGAAGTGACGCTTTACGTGGTCAAACTGTTGACGTATAGGTCATCTTCATATAGAATGCCTCCATATGGATCTGTTGCAAGGGACGCTGGACATGCTGGTGCTCCGGACGCTGCTGGCGGGCTCGCTCCACGGTTATGGGATCGCGAAAGCGATTCGGGGTGCGTCAGGGGAGGCGCTGGATATCGAGTTCGGGTCACTTTATCCGGCGTTGAAGCGGCTGGAGGCGAAGGGTTGGATCGCGTCGGCATGGGACGTGTCGGAAACCAAGCGGCGCGCCCGGTATTACCGACTGACGGCAGTCGGACGGAAGCAACTGGCGAGGGAGCACTCGAAATGGGCCGAGTTCGTGAGCACGGTCGGGCGGATAATGGGTCCGCTGCCGAAGGAGGGGGCATGAGGCTGAGCTATCTCTGGCCGGGGCGGCGGCGGCGCGAAGAGCAAGAGATGCGCGATGAGTTGGAGTCACTCGAGGGTATCGCCGGCCGCAAGGCGCTTGGGAATCTCACGCTGGCGATGGAGGACGTGCGGGCCACTTGGGGTTGGACATGGCTCGACAGCCTATTCGGCGATATCCGTTATGGGCTGCGCTCGCTTCGCAGACAGCCGGCGTTCGTCGCCGTGGCGGTGTTGTCGCTGGCGCTCGCGATCGGCGCGAATAGCGCGATTTTCAGCTTTGCCGACGCGCTGCTGCTGCGGCCGTTGCCGGTGAAAGATCCGGGGGCGGTGGTAGACGTGAGCAGTCCGACGCCTGACAATCCGTCGGAAGGCGTGTCGTTTCCGGACTACCGCGACCTGCGCGATCAGAGTCGCTCGTTTAGCGGAATGGCAGCGTACCGGGTCGCTATTCTGGCTGTGGCTACCTCTCCGACGGCGGCAGCGCAGATGCGGTTTGCGAACCTGGTGAGTGGGGATTACTTCTCAGTCAGCGGAGTAACTCCGGCGGCGGGTCGTGCATTTGCGCCGGAGGAAGCGACTGTCTCGGCCGAACCGGTGGCCATGATCAGTTACGAATTCTGGCGGGATGTTTATGGAGGCGCGGCGTCGGCGATCGGCAGCGGCCTGCGGGTGAACGGTGTCGCGGCGACCGTCATCGGAGTGACGCCGTCTTCCTTTACCGGTCTTGATCGGTTTCTTCGACCGAGCATCTACGTTCCGCTTGGGATGGCGCAGCGTTTGGAGGGCGAGCGATCGGACCCGCTGGTGAATCGCGGCCGGCACGACCTGGTGGTGAAGGGCCGGTTGGCGCCGGGAGTAAGACGGCAGTCGGCGCAGGCTGAGCTGGCGGCGATCTGGAGCGGGCTCGAACGCGAGTATCCGGAGACGAATCGCAACCGTCACGTCGCGGTTCGGACCGAGATGCAACGGCGCACCCAACAAACTCCGCCGCTGGTGGCGATGGTCAAAATGTTGATGGGGCTGGTGGCGCTCATACTCATCATCGCGTGTTCGAATTTGGCGAATTTGATGACCGTGCGCGGGCGCGCGCGAAGCCGGGAAATGGCGATCCGGCTATCGATCGGGGCGGGAAGGAAGCGGATTGTCCGGCAGTTGGTGACGGAGAGTTTCCTGGTGGCGATAGCGGGCGGGCTGGTCGGGCTGCTGGTGGCGTATGGGGGGATTCGATTGCTCCAGACGCTGAGTGTGCCGAGTGAGCCGCCTTCGATTCTGGGCGTCGAACTGGACTGGCGGGTTGTGGAGTTCAGTGTGCTCGCGGCGGTGGCGAGTTGTCTGCTTTTTGGGTTGGCGCCGGCATGGCAGACGGCCCGAACGGATTTCGTGGAGACGCTAAAGTCGGGCGGCGGTGTTTCTTCGAAGAGGCGCACCATTGGACGAGATGTCTTGGTGGCCGGACAGATGGCGCTGGCGATGATTGTGCTGATCGCAGCGGGCATGTTCCTGGCGGGGTTCCGGAACATGTTGGTCGTGCGGCCCGACTTTCGCACGGATCACATGATCAGCATGGATACTGCGCCCGCTGTGGTGCACTACACGCCCGAGCAGACGAAGCTGTTCTACGACCAGCTGGTCGAGCGTGTTCGGACTCTGCCGGGGGTGGCGGCTGTGGCGATGGCGGAGTCGCTGCCGCTTGCTCCTTCTCAGACTGTAATCGGTGTGTCGCCGGAGGGATTCCAGTTTCCGAAGGGTCGCGAGAAGGCCGTGGTGTTCGGCGGCGCAGTGGACGGCGGGTACTTCGGCACGATGCGTGTGGAGATTCGAGCGGGTCGGGTGTTTACGGACGCTGATCGCACGGACTCGCGGCGGGTTGCGATTGTGAATCAGCAGTTCGCGAAGACCTACTGGCCGGATCAGGATCCGATTGGAAAGCGGATTCGGATCGGCGGGCCTGACGGGCCGGCGGCCGAGGTGGTCGGGGTGGCGCGGACCGGGCACTATTTGCTGGTGAATGAGGCGCCGTCGCCTTATGTGTATCTGCCGTACGAGCAGTATCCGCGGCAGCGGATGACGTTGATTGTGCAGTCGGTGGGGGATCCGGCGTCGTTTGCGGGGGCCCTGAGAGAGGCCGTGCGCGCGATTGACGGGAATGTGCCGGTTTTCAATTTGCGGACCGTTGCGACGCTGTATGAAAGCCGAGCGACGGGGACGTGGATGCAGTTGTTTCAGATGGTGGGGAGTATGGGGCTGATCGGGTTGGTGCTGGCGACTACGGGTTTGTATGGGCTGGTTGCGTATACCGTGAGCCGGCGCGTGAAGGAGTTTGGGATTCGCGTGGCGGTGGGAGCCGGGCGGCGCGATGTGGTGTGGCTGGTCGAGCGGCGTGGGTTGATGCTGGCGGGTGTGGGGGTGGCGGTGGGGGC
>Ga0335080_10005858_pt1 | contig 12705 bp, 11 predicted proteins | sample Lox_Sample_34_FD_206720 | JGI IMG/M metagenome (GOLD analysis project Ga0335080, IMG submission 206720) | Soil microbial communities from Loxahatchee National Wildlife Refuge, Florida, United States - Lox_Sample_3.4 | ecosystem: Environmental > Terrestrial > Soil > Wetlands | place: USA... | reverse complement strand
GAGCCCATCTCTCTCTTCTCGAGCCATCCGCTCGACCCCGCGAGGGCGCGCCTCGAAGAGGCGCGCAGCGAGCCGCAGGCGAGCGAGCCCATCTCTCTCTTCTCGAGCCATCCGCTCGACCCCGCGAGGGCGCGCCTCGAAGAGGCGCGCAGCGAGCCGCAGGCGAGCGAGCCCATCTCTCTCTTCTCGAGCCATCCGCTCGACCCCGCGAGGGCGCGCCTCGAAGAGGCGCGCAGCGAGCCGCAGGCGAGCGAGCCTCTCTCCCTCTTCTCGAGCGATCCGCTCGACACCGCGAGGGCGAGCGAGAGCCGCCTCGAGCGAGCCCGCAAGCCTCGAAGAGGCGCGCAGCGAGCCGCAGGCGAGCGTAGTCAAACAGAAGCGGCGCCCGGCCCCCCGAGCGCCGCTTCTTCCCCGTTCATCCGAGGAGTGACCCGTCGCTCCTCGAATCGGCGGCCGGGCGGCAGCCTGAGTGACCTCGATCACCCGCCCGCTAAGCTCCCGGTGTGTCCCGTGGACGCCGCCGGCGAAAGCGCTTCGGTTCCCCGCTGCGCCGGCATGGACTGGTGCCGCGGCCGCCGGCGATCCGCGCGTTCGTACGCGACCGCGCGCTGCGCTTCACGGAGGGGAACCAGGTCGAGCTGTACGAGACGGGCCGCGCCGGGCTGCAGGCGATGCTGGCCGCGATCGAGCGCGCGGAGCGGCGCATCCACCTGGAGACCTACATCCTGCGCGCGGACACGATCGGGCGCGAGTTCCTCACCGCGCTCGCAGAGCGCGCGTCCGCGGGCGTCGAGGTGTGCGTGCTGTACGACGCCGTGGGCTCGCTCGGCCTGGACGAAGCGGCGCTCGAGCCGCTGCGCGCGGCTGGCGGCGAGGTCGTCGCGTTCAACCCGCTCCTGGCCTGGCTGCGCTTCGCGCCGCGGCGGCGCGACCACCGCAAGGTGCTCGTGATCGACGGCTCGGTCGCGTTCACGGGCGGGCTCAACATCGGCGACGAGTACGTGTCGGGGCTCGGGCCCGTGCGCGCGCGCGAGGAGTGGCGCGACGCACACGTGCGCGTCGAGGGCCCGTGCGTGCGCGACCTCGAGGCCGTGTTCCTCGAGAGCTGGTTCCGCGCCGACGGCCCCGCGTTGGCATGGCACACGCTCCTCGAGCGCGAGCCGCGACGCGCCGGAAACGTCCGCTGTGCGGTGCTCGCCGACGGGCCGTCGCACAAGCGGCGGCGCACGCGCGACCTCCTGCTCGCCGCGCTGGGCGAGGCCGAGCGCGAGGTGCTGCTCGTGTCGCCCTACTTCGCGCCCGGCCGGCGCGTGCTCGAGGCGCTCGCCGCGGCGAGCGCTCGCGGGGTGCGCGTGGAGCTCCTGCTCGCGGGCCCCCGCATCGACCACCCGTCGCTGCGCCGCGCCGCGCGCGCGGTGCTGCCGCGCCTGCTCGAGTGCGGCGTCGTGGTGCGCGAGTACGAGGGCGGCATGATGCACGCGAAGGTCGCCTGCTTCGACTCGTTCTACGCCGTCGTCGGCACGTCGAACCTCGACCGGCAGAGCTTCGAGCACAGCCACGAGGTGAACCTGATCGCCGAAGACGTGGACTTCGCGAAGCGCGTGCGCGACGGCGTGCTGCGCGACGCGGCGCGCGCCACGCCGATCGACATGGCGGCGCTCTCGCGGCGCGGCTTCGTCGAGCGCATCCGCGACCGCATCGCAGCCCTGCTCCTCCGCTGGATCTAGAGCGCGCCTCGTTCGAGCGGCAGGCCGAGCGCGGCGCGCCCGACGACCTCGAAGATGGGCTGCGCCACCATGATGTGCTGGGTGGCGACGTGCACGTCGCGGAAGCAGCGCGACAGCGGACTCGCGTCGTAGACCGACGTGCCGCCCGCGGCGTGGTAGGCGAGATCGACGGCGCGCGCGGCGCTCCACGCGGCGTTCGCGGCGGCCAGGCGCAAGTCCGCGCGCGCGTCGAGCGGCAATGACTCGCCGCGCGACGCGGTCCGCCACGCGCCATCGACGGCGCCGTACACGTACGCGCGCGCCGAGCGCAGCGCGGCCTCCGCCTCGCCGACCTGGCGCTGCACGACGGCGCGGCTCGCGAGGTTGCGCGCGCTGCCGGTCGGGACCTTCGCGCTCGCCAGCGCCACGAGCTCGTCGATCGCGCGGCGGGCGATGCCGAGCGCGACCGCGCACACGCCGAGCGCGAGCAGCCCGAACACCGGCAGGCGGTAGAGCGGGCCCGGCTCGAGCGGTTTCGAGCCCACGAGCACCGAGCGGCCCTCGGGCACGAACGCGGCGCGCACCTCGAAGTCGTGGCTGCCCGTGCCGCGCAGGCCCCCCGTGTGCCACGTGTCGTGGATCACGACCTGCTCGCGCGCGAAGAAGAAGAGACGCGGCTCGGCCACGGCTTCGAGCACCGTGCCGCCGACGAGCCAGTCCGAGTGCTCGCAGCCGCTGCCGAAGGGCCAGCGGCCCGTGATCTCGTGGCCACCCGCCACTGCCCGGCCCCGGCCGAGCGGCGCGGCCGCCCCGCCCGTGATCACGAGCGGGCTCGCGCCATAGATCTCGCGCGCGAAGGGCGCGGGCAGCGAGGCCGCGAGCACGCCCGTCGTCGCGCCGATCATCGCAATCCAGCCCGCCGCGCCGTCCGCGCGGCCGACCACTTCGATCGCGCGCAGCACGTCGCGGGCCGGGAGCTCGCCGCCGCCCCAGCGCGCCGGCACGCACATGTGGAAGAGCCCGCCCTCCGCGAGCTTCCGCACCAGGTCGAGCGGCAGCCGCCGAGCTGCCTCGAACTCTGCCGCCCGCGCGCGGATCTCGTCGGCGAGGCCGAGCGCGGCGGCGACCTCTCGGGGCTCCCCTTCCATCTCCCTGACTCTACACGCGCCCGCCCGTCCGTTTGACCCAGACCCGCGGACTTGTTAGTAAATGATTACTAATGACGGCCTCCCCTTCCAAGCTGGCCGCCCCCGAACGGGCCCGGCCAACCTCGGCCGAGCGCCGGACGCAGATCCTGCGCGAAGCCGCCCGCTGCTTCGGCACGCGCGGCTTCCGCGGCACCACCACGCGCGACGTCGCCGCCGCGGTCGGCATCACCGAGGCCGCGCTCTACCGCCACTTCCCGAGCAAGGAGGCGATGTACGCGGCCATCCTCGACGGGCGCACCTCCGCGCCGCCGATCGCCGCGGCGCTCGAGCCGTTCGCGGCCGCGCGCGACGACGAGCGCGTGTTCACGGAGCTCGCGCTCGCGATCGTGGCGTCGGTCGAGGCCGACCCGTCGTTCCTGCGGCTGCTCCTGTACTCCGCGCTCGAGGGCCACGAGATGGCCCGGCCGTTCTACGAGACGCGCATGCGCCGTCTGCGCGAGTTCCTGTCGAGCTACATCGCGGAGCGCACGCGCGAAGGCGCGTTCCGCGACGTCGATCCCGAGCTGGCCGCGCGCGCGTTCGTCGGCATGGTCGCCGACCACCTGATCGCGCGCACCGTGTTCGGGCAGCGCGATCCGCACGCGCACGGCGCGGAGCGCATCGCGCGCACGTTCACCGAGATCTTCCTGGAAGGCGTGCGCGCGCAGACGGCGCGCGAGCGCCGCGAGGCGAGCCGTGGCTGAAGCCGTGATGGAGACGCCCGCGCGCGGGCTGCGCATCAACCTCCGAGTGATCGGCGGCATCGTCGCCGCCGCCGTCGCGATCGGCGTGTTCGCGTATTGGTTCCTCGAGATCCGCGGCCGCGAGACGACGGACGACGCGTTCATCGAGGGGCACCTGGTGTTCCTGTCGCCGCGCGTCGCGGGGCAGGTGCAGGAGGTGCTCGTCGAGGAGAACCAGCACGTGAAGGCCGGCCAGGTGCTCGTGCGCCTCGACCCGGCCGACTTCGAGGCGCGCGTCGCGCACGCGAAGGCCGACCTGGAGGCCGCGAAGAACCGCATGGCGCAGTCGTCGGCCGCGGCGGAGGGCGCGTCGGCGCAGGCGCGCGGAGCCGCGGTGCACTTGCGCCACGCCGAGCAGGACCTCGAGCGCACGAAGGGCCTGTTCGAGCGCAAGGTGTCGAGCCAGATGCAGCTCGACGCCGCGGTCGCCGAGCGCGACGCCGCGGCCGCCGAGCTGCGCGCCGCCGAGCAGCGCGAGCACGCCGAGCGCGCGATGATCGCGAACGAAGCGCCCGTGCTGCAGGCGCAGGCCGCGCTGCTCGAGGCCGAGCTCGCGCTCGAGCACGCCACGATCACCGCGCCGTACGACGGCGTGATCGGCCGCAAGTCGGTCGAGCTCGGCGCCAACGTGTCGCCGGGCCAGCCGCTCGTCGCGCTGGCGCAGAGCTCGCAGAACTGGATCAGCGCGAACTTCAAGGAGACGCAGGTCGGCCGCATGAAGCCCGGCGACGCGGTCGAGATCCGCGTCGACGCGTACCCCGACAAGGTCTGGCGCGGCCACGTGGAATCCATCTCGCCCGCGACGGGCGCGAAGTACGCACTGCTGCCGCCCGACAACGCGACGGGCAACTTCACCAAGGTCGTGCAGCGGATCCCCGTGCGGATCGCGCTCGACGCGCCGTCGAGCGACGACGTCGCCGCCGGCCCGAACGACCCGCTGTCGGTCGGGCTCTCGGTGAACGTGAGTGTCCGCGTCCGCTGAGTCACTGCCGCTGCGCGCGGCGCCGGCCGCGCCCGCCGACGAGTTCCGGCTCGACCTGTCGGGCTGGCTCATGCTCATCGGGGTCATGCTGGCCCTGGTGCTCGAGATCCTCGACTCGTCGATCGTGAACGTCGCGCTGCCCAGCATGATGGGGAACCTGGGCGCGACCGTGGACGAGATCTCCTGGGTCGTGACCAGCTACATCATCGCGAACGTCATCGTGATCCCGATGACGAGCTGGCTCGCGGGCCGCTTCGGCCGCCGGCGCTATTTCGTGGGCTCGATCCTGCTGTTCACGGCGGCGTCGTTCCTGTGCGGCTTCTCGCACACGCTGACCGAGCTGGTGGTCTTCCGCGTGATCCAAGGCGTCGGCGGCGGCGCGCTGATGTCGACGTCGCAGTCGATCATGATGGAGACGTTCCCGCCGCAGCGGCAGGGCACCGGCCAGGCGCTGTTCGGAATGGGCGCCACGCTCGGGCCGAGCCTCGGCCCGACGCTGGGCGGCTGGATCACGAACCAGTGGACCTGGCCGTGGATCTTCTACGTGAACGTGCCGCTCGGCATCATCGCCGCAATTCTGTGTTGGTCGCATCTGCGCGAGCCCAAGTTCGTGCGCAAGACGTCGGGCGTGGACTGGACGGGCATCGTGCTGCTCGTCGTGGGCGTGGGCGCGGTGCAGACGCTGCTCGAGCGCGGCAACAAGCTCGACTGGTTCGAGAGCGACTTCATCTGCTTCCTCGCGGTCGCGGCCAGCATCTCGCTCGTCGTGTTCGTCTGGCACGAGCTGCGGATCCCGAATCCCGTCGTCGACCTGCGCGTGCTGCGTCACCGCGCGCTCACCGTGGGCTGCATCTACGGCGCCGTGATGGGCGTGGGCCTGTACGGCAGCGTGTTCCTGTTTCCGCTCTTCACGCAGGAGGTGCTGCGCTGGAGCTCGTGGCAGTCGGGCATCGCGATCGCGCCGTCGTCGCTCGCGACGGCGCTGGTCATGCCGATCGCCGGGCGGATCGTGTGGCGCACGGGTCCGGCGCCGCTCTTCGCCGTGGGCATCGCGATCTTCATCCCCACGCTCTGGTTCATGAGCCACTGGACGATCGAGAGCGGCACCGCCGATCTGTTCTGGCCGCAGATCTCGCGCGGCGTCGCGCTCGGGCTCATGTTCGTGCCGCTGTCGCTCGCGACCCTGCGCGGCCTGCCGCCCGAAGACATGCTGCAGGGCGCCGGCCTGTACAACCTGTTCCGCCAGACGGGCGGCAGCATGGGCATCGCCGTGCTCGCGACGCTCGTCGACCACCGCTCGACCATCCACCACGCCTATCTCTCTGAGAGCGTCTCGCTGTTCAACATGGCGACGCAGCAGCGCCTGCAGGCGCTCGCCGGCGGGCTGGCGGCGCGCGGCCTCGATCCGGCCAGCGCCATGGACGCCGCGCGCCACGCGCTCGACGGCATCATCTCGCAGCAGTCGGCCGTGCTCGCCTTCCGGGACTGCTACCTGACGATCCTGTTGCTGTTCGTGCTGCTCGCGCCGCTCGTGCCGCTGTTGCGCCGGCCCGCCACGATGGCCGCCCCCGGCGCAGCTGCGCCCGCCGCCCACTAGCGCGCGTCGAGCTCGCCCACGGTGTGCTGCGGTCCGAGCTGGATCGAGCGCAGATACGCGACGAGCTTCTGCACCTGATCGTGCACGGCGGCCTCGCGCGCCTTTGGATCGGCGACGTTCCAGCCGAGCGCGCGGCCCCAGACCGGCATCTCTCCGCCGCCATGACCGCGCACCGGCCGGCGCCCATCGATGATCTCGGCGAGCTCGACTTCGGGGAACGCGCCGGCGCGGCGCTGCGCGATGCCGGTCAGGTCCGCGGGGGGCACCTTCAGCTCGCCCGCGAGCGGGCCGTCGCCCTTGCCGCCGTCGCCGTGGCAAAGCGCGCAGTGGTTCTCGTAGAGCGTGCGGCCGGCGCGCGCATCCGCCGCGTCGTCCGCGCTCGCAGCCAGTGCACTCGAGAGCAGCAGGATCCACACGAGAGGAACGGTTCGCACGCGCGCCAAGGTATCAGCTCGCTCTCGGCTCCGCGCGTGTGACAGACTAGCTCACCCCTGCGGCGCCGAGTCGCTCGGCTCCCGCCGCTGTGGCGCAGGCGACGCGCGCGCGCGGTACATCGGTTGCAGATCGACCTCGTGCCGCGAACCCGCGGGGAGGTGTGGACTTGGAAGGGGCCGACGGGGAAGAGCTCTACAACATGGACGTCGTGCGCGGCTTCGCGCTGTCCGCGCTCGTCTGGGGCATCGTCGGCATGGCCGTGGGTCTGGTGATCGCCCTTCAGCTGGCGTGGCCACAGCTCAACGTCGGGCCGTACTTCCACTTCGGCCGGCTGCGGCCCGTGCACACGAACGTGGTCATCTTCGGCTTCACGCTCGGCGTGGTGTTCGCGGGCAGCTACTACGCGGTGCAGCGCCTCTGCCGCGCGCGCCTGCCGTCCGATTTCCTCGCGCGCCTGCACCTGTGGCTGTGGAACCTGACGCTCGTCGCCGCGGGCGTGAGCCTGGTGCTCGGCCACACCACGTCGAAGGAGTACGCCGAGCTCGAGTGGCCGCTCGACATCGCCGTCGTGGTGGTCTGGGTGATCTACGGCGTGAACTTCTTCGGCACGATCGCGCGCCGGCGCGAGCGCGGGCTGTACGCGGCGCTGTGGTTCTTCGGCGCGACGATCCTCACGATCGCCATGCTCTACATCTTCAACAACCTGGAGCGCCCCGTCTCGCTCTGGAAGTCGTACTCGATCTACGCGGGCGTGCACGACGCGAACATCCAGTGGTGGTACGGGCACAACGCCGTCGGCTTCGTGCTGACGACGCCGATCCTCGGGCTCATGTACTACTTCCTGCCGCGCCAGGCCGAGCGGCCGATCTACTCGCACCGGCTGTCGATCCTGCACTTCTGGTCGCTGATCTTCGTGTACATCTGGGCGGGGCCGCACCACCTGCTCTTCTCGCCGCTGCCCGACTGGGCACAGTCGCTCGGCACGGCGTTCTCGATCATGCTGCTCTTGCCGTCCTGGGGCGGCATGCTGAACGGCCTGCTCACGTTGCGCGGCGCGTGGCACCGCGTGGGCACGGATCCCGTGCTGAAGATGTTCGTCGTCGGGCTGACGTTCTACGGCATGAGCACGTTCGAGGGCCCGATGATGTCGATCAAGACGGTCAACGCGCTCTCGCACTTCACCAGCTGGACCATCGCGCACGTGCACGCCGGCGCGCTCGGCTGGGTCGCGCTGACGTCCTTCGCGACGCTGTACTACCTGGTGCCCCGGCTCTGGCACACGCGGCTGTGGAGCCTGCGGCTGGCCGAGGTCCACTTCTGGGTCGCAACGCTCGGCATCGTGCTCTACGTGACTCCCATGTGGGTCGCGGGAGTGACTCAGGGACTCATGTGGCGCGCCACCAATCCGGACGGGAGCCTCACGTACTCGTTCGCCGATTCCGTGGCCGCGGTTCACGTCTACGACGTGATTCGCGCGGGCGGCGGCGCGATCTTCCTCGCCGGCGCGCTGCTCATGTTCTGGAACGTGCTGCAGACGATCCGGCACGGCTCGGCGGCGCTGCCCGACGAGGCGCCGCCCGCCGCAGTCGCCGCGTCGAGCGGAGGTCGCTAGCCGTGGCGTTCGAGTGGCACCGCAGGCTCGAGGCGAACGCGCTCGTGCTGTCGATCCTGACCTTCGTCGCCGTCGCCGTGGGCGGGCTCGTGCTGCTGATCCCGCCGCACTTCCTCGCGAACACCATCGAGCCCATCGCGGGTCTGCGCCCGTATTCGCCGCTCGAGCTCGAGGGGCGCGACATCTACATCCGCGAGGGCTGCAACGTCTGCCACAGCCAGGAGGTGCGCCCGTTCAAGACCGAGACCGACCGCTACGGCCACTACTCGCTCGCGGGCGAGGGCGTGTACGACCGGCCGTTCCTGTGGGGCTCGCGGCGGATCGGGCCCGACCTGGCGCGCGTCGGCGGCAAGTACCCGCCGGCCTGGCACTGGCTGCACTTCCGCAACCCGCGGGACATCGAGCCACGCTCGAACATGCCCGCGTTCGCGTTTCTCGCCGAGCAGCAGCTCGACCTGTCGCTCGTGCAGCGCAAGCTCGAGGTGCTGCGCGAGCTCGGCCATCCGTACACGGACGCCGAGATCGCGGGCGCGGAACAGGCTGCCCGCGCGCAGTCGGCATCGCTCGCCGAAGCGCTGCGCGCAGGCGGCGTCGCGCTCACGCCCGCGCAGGAGCAATGCGAGACCATCGCGTTGATCGCGTACCTCGAGACACTGGGCCGCGCACTGAAAGCCGAGCCCGTGCAGACCCTGGCGGTGGAAGGAGCGGCGCAATGACCGACTCCGACCCGCGCTTCGAGATTCCCGAACGGCCGCTGCGCGGTGCAGACACCGCGCGCGACGGCATCGCCGAAGACGATCACCCCGTGCCGCTCTGGTTCAACGCGGCGTGGGTGTTCACGTGGATCTTCGGCGCCTGCTACATCGTGTGGTACCTCGGGCTGTCGACGTGGACCGCGCGCGGCGCGTACGACGAGGAGATCGCGGCCGCGCGCGCAACGGCAAAGGCCGCCGCGCCCGCGGCCGCCGCAAACCCGTACGCCGGCGACCCCGCCGCGATCGCGGACGGCGCGCAGACGTTCGCCACGATCTGCTCGGCGTGTCACGGCCCCGACGCGCACGGCCTCGTGGGGCCTTCGCTCGTCGACCCGTACTGGAAGTACGGCGGGACCGACGCGGACCGCTTCAAGACCGTGAACGAGGGCCGGCCCGGCGGCATGCCGGCGTGGGGTCCGCAGCTCGGCACCGAGCGCATCTGGAAGGTGCTCGCGTACATCGACACCCTGCCCAAGACGCGCGAGCCCGGCTTCGGCGCGCCCGACTACGTGCCGCCGAAACCGCCGCCACAGTAGGAGCCGGAGTTGCTCGACGCGCGCCCCGTCCGCGGCTTCTTCCGCACCTTGCGCACCCGCGCCGAGGTCGTGCTCGTGACGATCCTGTTCCTCGCGCCCTGGCTCGAGCTCGGCGGCGAGCCGCTCCTGCGCCTCGACCTGCCGCACCGCCGCTTCCACGTGGTCGGGCTCGTGATCTTTCCCGACGAGCTCTTGTTCCTGTGGCTCATCGTGATCGGCCTGGCGCTCGCGCTCTTCTTCTTCACGGCGCTCGCGGGCCGGCTGTGGTGCGGCTGGGGCTGTCCGCAGACGGTGTTCTCGGACTTGTTCGCGGGAGTGGCCCGGCGGCTGCAGGGCTGGCGAGGCGCGCGCGCGCCGGCGCGCGTCGCGCCGAGCCGCGTGGCGGCCACGCACGCCGCCTGGGCGCTCCTTTCGCTCGCGATCGGCTTCCACCTGGTGGCCTACTTCTGCTCGCCCCGCGAGCTGGGCTCGCAGATCCTACACGGATCTGTGTCGAGCACGAGGCTCGGCTTCCTGGTCGCGGCGTCTTCGCTCGCCTATCTCGACTTCGGCATCGTGCGCCAGACGTTCTGCAAGTACCTGTGCCCCTACGCGCGCTTCCAGGGCGTGCTCTTCGACGCCGACACGCTCGTCGTCGCCTACGACGCCGAGCGCGGCGAGCCGCGCGGCAAGCGCGGCCGCGCGCAAGGCGACTGCGTCGACTGCGGCCTGTGCGTGGCCGTGTGTCCGACGGGCATCGACATCCGGGAGGGCCTGCAGCTCGAGTGCATCGCGTGCACGCAGTGCATCGACGCTTGCGACGGCGTGATGGCGAAGCTCGGCCGCGCCCCGCGACTGATCGGCTACCGCGCCGTCGCCGGCCCCGCGCCGCGCGCCCACGCACGGCTCTTGCGCCCCCGCGTGGTCGTGTACGGCGCGCTGCTCGCGGCGGTGGCGGGCGGCTTCGCCGCGGCGCTCCACGCGCGCAATCCCTTCGAGGCGTTCGTGGCGCACAACGGGGCGAGCTTGTTCGCGACGCTCGCGGACGGGCGGCCCGGCAACGCGTTCACGCTGCGCGTCGAGAACCGCGACCGCGCCCCGCACCGTCTCGCGCTGTCGCTCGAAGCGCCGGCGGGCTGGGACCTGGTCACCGGCGTGAACCCCATCGAGCTCGAGCCGATCGCGAGCCGCGAGGTGCGCGTGTTCGTCGCGGCACCGTGGTCCGACGCGAGCGCCGCGCCGGTGCCGATCGCGTTCGCCTTCACCGACGTCGCGAGCGGCGCGCGGATCCTGCGCCGGCCCACCACCTTCATCTTCGAGTCGCGGGGCGAGAAGCGCGACGGGGAGCAACGCAATGTCGCTGCGCACTGACGGGCGCCTCTGGCCGCTCGGACTCGCGCTGCTCCTCGCGAGCGGCATGGGCGCGTCGCTGGCGTTCTACTGGGCGGCTGCGCGCCACCCGAAGGAGCTGATCGGCGACGGCGCCTGGAACGCGGGCGCGGGCTACAACGCGGAGCTCGCCGCGCGCGAGGCGGGGCGCCGGCGCGGCTGGACGCTCGAGCTGCGCGCGGCGCGCAGCGCGGACGGCGTGCGCGTCGAGCTGGCGCCGCGCAGCTCCGGCGAGCCGCTGCCGCACGACCTCGACGTGCGGCTGCGCCGCGAGCGGCCCGAGCGCTCGGACCTGGACGCCGACCTCGCGCTCGCGCCCGACGGCGCGCGCTGGGTCGCGGACGTGCCGCTGCCGCTCGCCGGCCGCTGGCTGCTCGTGGCGCGCGCGGGCGGGGCCGACGCGTGGGTCGAGCGCACGTACGCGCTGGAGCTGCCGCCGTGAGCGCCGCGTCCGCCGAAGTCTCGATCGCAGTGGGCGGCCTGCGCTGCGCCGCTTGCGCGCAGCGCGTCGAGCGCGAGCTGCGCGCGGCTCCCGGCGTGCGCGACGCGACGGTGAGCTTCGCGACCCAGCGTGCGCTCGTGCGCTTCGATGCGCGCGCCACGGACGCCGCGTCGCTCGCCGCGCGCGTCGAGGCGCTGGGCTATCGCGCGGCGCACTTCGCGCCGGACGCGCTGGAGCGTCCGCCCGATCTCGAAGCGCGCGCGGCGCTCGTGCGCGTGCTCGTCGCGGCGTTCCTCGCCGGGAACCTGATGGTCGTCTCGTTCGCGCTCTACTTCGGCGCGCTCTCGGACATCGAGCCGGGGCTGCGGCGCGGCCTTCGCTGGCTTGCGCTGGCGCTCTCGCTGCCTGCGCTCAGCTATTGCGCGGCGCCGTTCTGGCGCGGCGCACTCGCCGGTCTGCGCCGGCGCGAGTTGACGCTCGACGTCCCCATCGTCGTGGGCGCGACGACTGCATTCCTGGCCAGCGCCGTGGGGACGCTCGGCGAGGCGCGCGACCTGTTTACCGACTCGGCCGCGACGATCGTCTTCCTCATGCTGCTCGGCCGCGCGCTCGAGCGCGCCGCGCGCGCGCGCGCCTCGTCGGCGGTCGAGGCGCTCGCGGCGCGCGCGCCCCGGACGGCGCAGCGCCGGGCGGCGGCCGGGCTCGAGACCGTGCCCGCGGACGCGCTCGTGCCCGGCGACCGGGTCGCGGTCGCGCGCGGGCAGGCGTTCCCGGCCGACGGCGTGCTCGTGTCGGGCGGCGCCGACGTGGACGAGTCACTGCTCTCCGGTGAGTCGGTTCCAGTGACTCGCGCCCGCGGCGAGGCCGTGTGCGCCGGCACCGTGAACGCGTCGGGCGACGTCGACGTCGAGGTGACGCATTCGGCGCGCGCCGGCACCGTTGCGCGCCTGGTCGGCCTGCTCGAGCGCGCGCAGGCGGAGCGCCCGCGCCTGCAGCGCGTCGCGGATCGCGCCGCCGCCGGGTTCGCGCCGGCGGTGCTCGCCGTCGCCGCGGCGACCGGCATCGGCTGCGCGCTGGCCGGTTTGCCACCGCTCGACGCGGCGCTCCGCGCGGCGGCCGTCCTCATCGTCGCCTGCCCGTGCGCGCTCGGCCTCGCCACGCCCGCGGCGGTGAGCGCAGCGCTGGGCCGCGCGGCCGAGCTCGGGCTGTGGTTCAAGAGCGGCGCCGCGCTCGAGCGCGCCGCCCGCGTGTCGCGCGCGCTCCTCGACAAGACCGGCACGCTCTCGACCGGCCGGCTCGCCGTGACCCGCGTGCTCTGCGCGCAGGGCGTCGACGCCGACGC
>Ga0335080_10005857_pt1 | contig 12706 bp, 9 predicted proteins | sample Lox_Sample_34_FD_206720 | JGI IMG/M metagenome (GOLD analysis project Ga0335080, IMG submission 206720) | Soil microbial communities from Loxahatchee National Wildlife Refuge, Florida, United States - Lox_Sample_3.4 | ecosystem: Environmental > Terrestrial > Soil > Wetlands | place: USA: Florida... | reverse complement strand
AATGTTAACCGTGAACGGCGCTCCTGACTGAGCCGTGAAATTGCCGCTGGCCTGCCATTGGCCGAAAAGCGCGCGTGTCCAGGCTTTCGAGTCTTTGGGGAGCGGGATTTGATAGATGAAGCTCACCACCCCTCGCTGGCGGTGATCAAAGCTGGAACTCGCCTTTTCTTGACCGAGATCGTAGACGTTCTGCGCAATGTTCGTTTCGTTTAAAGTGGCGCCAGGATCAGACGCGTCGTCGATGGAATGCGACCACGTCCAATTCCCATCAAACAGGAATCCTCTCGCGAAACGGCGCCTCACATCCACGGTGAAAGCATGATAGGTTGCCCATCCATTCCAGCGGATATCGCTAACCTGGCTGAGTTGGGGGATGGGCCTGCGAGTCGCGATGGTTCCTGGGCCAGGCAAAGGAACGTTGAGGACGGTCCCGCTGTCGGCGTGCACCGTGCGCGAGCCGATGTAGGCCAGTGAAAGAGTGGTCGTGGAGGTGAGTTCCCGTTCGAGATTGAAGTTCCAGACTTCGTTGTACTCGATTTGGAAATTATGGTCCAGGTTGTTGCCGCCGACGGTTCCCACGGCGTTGGCCGTCAAAGCATTTCCGGTGTTAAAAGTGGGCGGCAGCGTTGCAGCCGAATTGACCGTCTTGGTTACGAAAAACGGCAGATTTTGGCCGAGGTTGGTAAAGATGCTGTAGGCCGCTTGATTCGGGTAGATCCCGATGCCGGCGCGGATGACAGTCTTCTGAGAGAGACTCCAGGCAAGTCCGCCGCGAGGCGCCAAGCGCAGAGGCCGCCCCATGAGCAGACTGTTATTCCAGCCGGCCGACGCGGAAGTGGTGTATGGAACCGGTAAGAACGGCAGAAGAGCGTTGGCGGCGGGTGAGATCGCGCCGTCGCCATTGCTGGCGATCACGAATCGCCCGCCGGGAGTCAAGGTATCGATCGCGGCTATTTCATTGGTGGCGTCCGTCATGTTCTGGTTGTATTCGTACCGGATGCCAAAGTCGAGTTTCAAAGTGGGAGCTACCTGCCAGTTGTCCTGCATGTAGAAGTGCCCCCAATTCGTGTTAGCGTCCAGTGCCGCGCGGCCGATGCCCGCTTGTGCCGTCGTCGGATAACCCAGAAGGAAATCGGCAAATGCGTTGCCGTCGGCTAAACCCGGCGCCGACGACGTAAACCGCGGCGTGAAGGAGAAAATCCCGCGCGCTCCGTTCGGATTGACCGGCTGAAGATCATAGTGCATCGCATAGGCGCCGAATTTGATAGTGTGCTTGCCGGTGTGCCAAACCACGTTGTCGTAAAGTTCGAAGTCGCGGTTGTTGCGAAACGTGAAGAGGGCCGGATCGCCCATCGTGGTGAACTGTCCACCGAAGGAAACCTGCGGATACCCCATGTCTAAGGGATTCGTGGTCACGCCCTGAAGTCCGGCTTGGGAGGCGAAGGGCGTCCCGGCGTTCGGACTGGTTTGTCCACCGGCGACCGTCAGGAACCCGAATCGCGTCTCGTTTAAGACGTTCGCGCTGAACGTGTGGGTCCAGGCAGCTACCCCATTGATGGCGTGCGTGCTCAGGAAACGGCCGAATCCGGGGAGCAGGCTTTCTTGTAGAACCCCGGAACCGAACGGATCGAACTCGCGGGCGTCGAACAGCGAGGCGCGAAGGTAGACGGTGTCGCGTTCTGTGAATTGATGGTCCACGCGCGCGCTGTATTGGTTCTGATCGATTCGCTGGTTTTCCGTGTCGAGCAGGTTCTGCGCGAGGCCGGGCAGATTGGGCAACGGAATTTTCGCGAGCAATGCTACCGCGACGGGATCCAGGTACTGCGGGGGAATCTGGTTGCCGGAAAATGGCTGGCGTCCGCCTCCCGCGACGCTGGCCGGATCGTAGATTGCCGCGAGGCCCGAGAAATTTCCGGCTCTCATCGCCTGTGTCGGAACGGAAAACGTCTGGGTGAGCGACTTGCGCGTCCTCTGGCCTTCATAACTCACAAAGAAGAAGGTCTTGTTCTTTGCGATCGGGCCGCCCAACGTCCCGCCAAACTGGTTTTGACGGAATGGAGGGATAGGCGCGGCGCCGGAGTCGAAGAAATTCTTCGCGTCGAAGATGTTATTGCGCAGGAACTCGAACAAGCTGCCATGCAGCATGTTTGATCCCGACCGGCTCACGACGTTGATCACAGCTCCCGACTTGCCGCCGAATTCCGGCGCGTAGGAAGTCTTCTGGATGTTGAATTCCTGCGTGCCATCAATGGATGGGGCGATCACCATGTTATTGAAGTGTTCGTCGGTCACCGTCACTCCATCGAGCAAATACAGGTTATGGCCGCTGCGCTGCCCGAGAACGTTCACAAGGTTTCCGGCCTGCTGCATGGCATCGCCACGCGTGCCTCCCGGAGGCCGCACCACGCCCTCGCTCAACATGGCGAGATCGAGAAATTGCCGGCCCTTCAAAGGCAGATTCACCATCTGCTGCTGCCCGACCACGTCGCGGATTTCAGCCGACTCCAATTGAACGTTTCCCACGTCGGCCTGAATCGTCAGGATTTCCCGCTCGTCGCCCAGCGCCAGGATGAAGTCGTGCCGCAAGCGGTCGCCGGCATGAATTTCAAGCCGCTGGAACACTGACTGTTTGAAGTTTTGCGCGCTCGCGGTCACCGAATACACGCCCAGCGGCAGTTGGGCGAACAAGTATTCGCCGGCGCTATTGGAGACTGCGGTGAACTTTTGGCCTGTTTCGGCCTGCGCCGCGGTGACCAGGGCGCCCGGCAGAACCGCGCCCGTGGGGTCCTGGACGCTTCCCGCTAGCTCTCCGGTGTTCATTTGTCCAAGAGCAAGCATCGCGGCAAGCAACGGAGCAAGACGTATCGCACGCATCCCGTAAACGGTCCTTAGAGTTAAGTCTAACCTAGCCAAAGAGCTGGTACTCGACCCCGCTAGGGACTATAAACATTCATTGTCACGAATGTTTTTTCCACAATTCAACCAGTTGTAATGGTAGGCGCGTTACAAGGGGACATGCGGTGCGACCTGCACGTTCATACGCGGCACTCCGGCATGTGCACGATCCCGGTTCTTCGTCGAATCTGCCGCGAGAGCTACAACGACCCCGATGCGGTCTACGAAATCCTGAAGAGGCGCGGCATGGATCTGGTCACGGTGACCGATCATGACTCCATCGACGCCGCCGAGCGGCTGCGCCGGCACCCGGATTTCTTCTTGAGCGAAGAAGTGACTTGCGAGACCCCCAGCGGAACCGAGCTGCACGTGGGCGTCTACGGCATCGAAGAACGTCATCATGTGGAGTTGCAACGCCGCCGCACCGATGTGCCCGCGTTGACGGCGTACCTTCGGGAGCAGAAGCTCCTGTTTAGCGTGAACCATGTCTTCTCGAGTCTCACGGGACGGCGCGCACATCTAGATTTCGAACTTTTTGAAGAGCAGTTTCCGGCTGTGGAGACGCTGAACGGGCACATGCCAGCCGCCAACAATTATTCGGCAACCAGACTGGCCCGCCAATGGCGGAAGGCTCCTATCGCCGGAAGCGACGCCCACACGCTGCGTCCATTGGGGCTCACCTACACCGATGTGCCCGCAGCTGCGAACATTTCTGACTTTCTGGAAGGCCTCCGGCGCGGTCATGGCCGCCCGCAAGGGAAGTGCGGCGACTATCTTCGGCTTACCAGCACAGTGCTAGGGATCGGATCCGCCATGGTGCGCGAACGCCTTTGGCCGATTCTGTTCGCGCCTCTGTTTCTCGCGGTCCCACTCATCACCTTGGCGAACTATGCCTGCGAGTTCTTCTTCGAGCAGAAGTGGTCGCGGCGACTCTGGCCGGGCGGTTTCCCGCTCGTCTCTTTTGAAGAGCAAACGGCTGACTAATCGGATTTAGGTTTATCGGAGGACGCGGGCTTCGATTCAGAGGATTTGGATTCGGTTTTGGAGGAGGAGCCGCCGGAGTCCTTCTTTTCCGACTTCTCGGAATCGCTCTTCTTGGAACCATTGCCGCCGCGGGCGTAGTCGGTCACGTACCAGCCGGAGCCCTTGAACTGGATAGCGGGAGACGACAGCAGCCGATGAACCGGGGCGCCGCACTTCTCGTGAACTTTCACGGGTTCATCCGAGAATTTCTGTATGAGTTCGAAGACTTCACCGCAGCCTTCGCACTGATACTCGTAGATGGGCATCCCTGCGACCTACTGCTGCGTATTGGGACGAGGCACGTTGAACGGCGTGAGCCCGGGAGATCCCTGGGCATTGCCGGAACCTTGCGGCGCGGAGACCAGGTCGGTCCTGCCCTTGGTCACTACCTCGATCGCTCTCTTGAGCAGTAAATCCTCGCCGGCGGGAGCTGGAGGGGGTTCGTTGGCCTGCGGAGCGCCGTCGTCATCGGCCGCCTGCTCAACTTCGGCGACCGCAACCGATGGTGTCACGCCGGTGTCCTGAATTGCCTTGCCGCTGGGCGAGTAATACTTGGCTACCGACAGAATTACAGCGGAGCCATCCTCCATCGTGATCGCCTTCCGGATGGATGCGTCCCCGTACGTGCGTTCGCCGACCACTTCGGCGCGCTTGTCTTCGAGCAGCGCCGCGGCGGCGACTTCCGCTCCACCCGCAGTGCCGCGATTCACGACAACAGCTAGAGGCAGATGCGTGATGTCGGCTGACGCGACTGCGTTGATATCTTGCCGGGGAGACTTCTGACCCTCGGTGTAGGCGATCAGGCCCTTGTCCAGGAAAAGGTTCGCGAGCTTGGCGCCGTCTTCCGGGCTGCCGGTGGCGCAATGGCGCAAGTCCAAAACCAGCCGCTTGGCTCCCTGCTTCTGAAGATCTTCGACTTTGGCGGCCGCCTCCTTCAGATTCTGGCCTTCCAGGCTCTCGACGTCCACCACGCCGACTTGGTCAGGCATCATCTTGGCGGTTACAGCAGGAAATTGGATCATCGCGCGCGTCAGCGTGAGCTTCTGCGGCTCGGGCTTACGGAAGCGCAGGACACCGACTTCGACGGTTGTCCCCGGATCGCCGGCGAGCAGCAATTGCGCAAAGGCGAGCGGCATGTCGCGCGTGGCTACTCCGTTGATGGTCTCCAGAACATCGGTGGTCGTCAAGCCGGCCTTCGCCGCAGGGGAACCAGGAATCGCATCCACGATCCCTACATAGCCGAATTTCTTCGAAAGGACTAAACCTACGCCGGCCTTATGCTCGTCCTTACTCTTCAACCACTGCTTGTACTGGTCGGCGTTCAGGTAACTGGCGTACGGGTCGATTGACTCGAGCAAGCCATTCACAGCGCCCAGCGTGACGCTCTTCATGTCGGGCTCTTCCACGTAATCGCTCTTGATGCGCGAGAGAACTTCGGTGTAAACCGCCAAGTGACGGTAGGTGTCTTCCGGAGAAGCGCTTTTGCCGCGCATGGCTCCAAAAAGAAGCGCGAAAACGAGGCAAGTGGAGGTAGAAGCGACAAAAAATTTGATACGCCGGCTCATAGTTTGGTAGGTCCGAGACCGCCTACCAACAGTATAGCCTGTACTGCCTCTTACGGAAACGGCCCAATTTTCGATCTTTGGTAATAGGGTTTTCGTACCATTGCGCTAGAATCAGACCGATGAACGATTTAGTCGAAGTCGGCCGGGACGGCGAAGTTGGCATTCTCACCGTGAACAATCCCCCGGTAAATGCGCTGAGCCCGGGCGTGCCGGAGGGCATTATCGCTGGATTGGAGCAGTTGGAGAAAGACCCGGCGGTCAAGGCGGTTGTTCTGATCGGTGCAGGCCGGACGTTCATCGCGGGAGCCGACATTCGCGAGTTCGGAAAGATTACCTCGGGGGGCGACCGGCGCCGGGGTCCCGGTTTCAACCGTGTGCTGGACCGCATCGAAAACTCGACCAAGCCGGTAGTAGCCGCAATTCATGGCACCGCGCTAGGCGGCGGGCTGGAGACGGCGATGGCCTGTCATTATCGAGTGGCCGTGGCCTCCGCCCAGGTTGGACAACCGGAAGTAAAGCTCGGCATTATCCCCGGAGCAGGCGGAACCCAGCGCTTGCCGCGCTTGGCCAGCGTGGCCAAGGCGGTCGAGATGTGCGCGAGCGGAGACCCCATCAGCGCCGCCGAGGCGCAGCAATCCGGCATTATCGATCAGATTGTCGAAGGGGATCTGTTAGCCGGTGCGCTGGCGTTCGCGCGCACCAAAGGCGATACGGCGCCTCGGCGCACGCGCGATCTGAGCGGCAAGCTAGGCTCGGCGCAAGCCAATGCACCCATCTTCACGGCTGCGCGCGACAATGCGCGGAAAAGGCAGCGCAATTTAATGGCGCCGCTCGCCGCCATCGATGCCGTCGAAGCCGCCACGCAGCTTCCTTTTGAGGACGGCATAAGGCGCGAGGCTGAACTGTTTCAGGAATGCCTCTTTTCCGATCAATCCAAGGCTCTCATCCACATGTTTTTCGGGGAGCGGGATGTGGCGAAAATTCCGGGAATCCCGAAGAGCATTGCCCACATCCCGATCGCCAAGGTTGCCATCGTGGGCGCGGGAACCATGGGCGGCGGCATCGCGATGGTCTTCGCTAACGCCGGCATTCCGGTCGTGCTCAAGGAGACCGATCAGGCCGCGCTCGACCGCGGGCTCGCTACCATTCGCAAAAATTATGAAAATTCGGTGAAGAAGGGACGCTTCACTGAGCAGGCTATGGAACAGCGGATGGCCCGCATCCATCCCGCGCTCGCCTATGACGGTTTCGGCGATGCGGACCTGGTGGTAGAAGCTGTCTTCGAGAACATGGCGCTCAAGAAAGAAGTCTTCGCCGAGCTGGATAAAGTCGCCAAGACGGGCGCCATCCTCGCCACCAACACCTCCACGCTGAACGTCGATGAAATCGCATCCGTGACCTCGCGGCCGCAGATGGTCATCGGCACGCACTTCTTCAGCCCGGCCAATGTCATGCGCCTGCTCGAGGTCGTGCGCGGGAAAGCGACCGCGCCGGAAGTCATCGCCACCTCGATGGCGCTGTCCAAAAAACTGGGGAAGGTTGGCGTGCTGGTCGGCAATTGCCACGGATTCGTGGGTAACCGTATGTTCTTCCCCTATCATCGCGAGGCCGTTTTTCTTGTGGAAGAAGGCGCGACCCCCGATGCCGTGGATCAGGCGCTGTACAACTTCGGGATGGCCATGGGCCCGCTCGCCACCAGCGACCTGGCCGGTCTCGACGTGATGTGGCGCATTCGCAAGGAATCGGGCGCCGCGGCCAACGCCGGCGTGCGCCAGCCGCTGATCGAGGACCGTCTTTGCGAGGCCGGAAACTATGGCCAGAAGAACGGCGCGGGCTGGTATAAGTACGACGAAAATCGCCGCGCTCTGCCCAATCCGGATGCCGCCAAAATCATCGAGCAAGCCCGGCAGGATGCGGGCATCTCGCCGCGATCGATTCCGGTCGACGAGATCGTCCAGCGCGCCATCTACGCTCTAGTCAACGAAGGCGCGCGCATTCTCGAAGAAGGCATCGCCCTGCGCGCCGCCGACATCGACATCATTTATATCAACGGCTATGGCTTTCCCGCCTATCGCGGCGGCCCGATGTGGTACGCCGATACGGTGGGACTCAAGAATGTTTACGCGCGAGTGGCGGAGTTTGAAAAGCAGCACGGTAAACTTTGGGCCCCCGCGCCTCTCCTGAAGCGCCTGGCTGAACAAGGCAAAACCTTCGCCGATTTCGACAAGCAAGTCGGACAAAACGCGGCCGAAGCATAAAAGGAGAGTTTGACGTCCGAGCGAACCAATGTTGCGGCCACTCTGAAGGCCGTCGCGCTCTTTGCTCCGCTGGACGATTCCGAAATCGCCTACCTCGCCGCCCGCGCCCGAGTGCGATCTTATTCCACCGGCGAACTGCTCTTTTCCGAAGGTGAACCATGCTCGGGCCTTTACGTGGTGGCCTCGGGCCGCGTCCGTATTTTCAAGGCATCGGTGAGCGGCCGCGAACACGTTCTAGCCGTCGAGGGGCCTGGCAGCTCGATCGCCGAACTCCCGGTGTTTGACGGCGGCAATTATCCCGCTTCGGCCGCTGCCGCCGCGCCATCGGAGCTTGTGTTCCTGTCGCGTCAGGATTTTCGTGCCATGTGCCTGGAACATCCTGAAGTTGCGCTGAAAGTTCTACAAGTAGTCGGCGCCCGATTGCGCCGCCTGGTGGGCATCATCGAAGAGCTTTCCTTCACGACGGTGCGACACCGGCTGATCTCTTGGCTCTTACGCCAGGCGAAGACCGAAGGTCAGGCCACCGCGCGCGGACCGGTGTTTCCGCTCCGTGTCAGCCATCAGGAACTCGCCGCCCAGATCGGCACCGTCCGCGAACTGGTCTCCCGCAACATGGCCCGCTTGCAAGCCCAAGGCTTCATTGAGGTGAATAGCCGCGAGATCACGGTGATCGACCTCCCCGGCCTGGAAGCCGATCTCGCCTCTGTTGTCTAGCTTCGCGCTATTTTTCGCGCCTGGTGACTAAAGTCACTGAGACGAAGCCGCACCCGCCCATATGCTTGTGTCAGAGGCAAACAATGACATCCATCGAGAACAAAACCGTGCGGGAAATCGCAATCGAGAATCCGGCCACGGTGCGCATTTTCGAATCGCTCGGCATCGACTACTGCTGTGGCGGACGCCGGGCGCTCGGCGAGGCTTGCGAACGCGCCCATGTAGCGCTTCCCGAAGTATTGGAAATGATCTCGAAAGCCGGTTCCCAAAGCGGATCGCCGGAAAGGGACCAATGGTCGGATGCGCCTCTGGGCGACCTGATTCAACACATCGTGAGCCGGCATCACAGTTTCGTTCGTCAGGAAGTCCCGCGGCTCGAAGCCTTGCTTGAGAAAGTCGTAAAGCGCCACGGGGACGTGCATCCGGAGCTGTGCTCTATCCAAGCATTTTTCTCCGCGTTAGGACAGGAGCTGTTTGCGCACATGATGAAAGAAGAACACATCCTCTTTCCTTATCTCGAAAAAATGGAAGCGGCTGCCCTCGGAAACGAGGGTTTCCCCGTCTCCTGTTTCGGCACGATTCAATTGCCGATTGCGAGGATGCTGGCCGACCACGACGATGCGGGAGAACTGACCGCGAAAATCCGTGCGCTCGCCGATGGTTTTCAAGCGCCCGAAGGAGCGTGTCCCAGCTATCGGGGGCTCTATCACGGCCTCGAGGAATTCGAGCGCGATCTGCACCGCCACATCCATCTCGAAAACAATATCCTATTCCCGCGCGCAGTCGAAATGGAGCGAGGTTCCCAGGAGGCGGCATGAGCGCGGCAATCAGGGTTTTGGATGGGCGCACCGCAGCCGCGGTGAGTCGCGAGGCCAGCCTTCAAAAATTGACGATGGCTTACATCGCTACCGGCCTGCTGTTCATGTTGCTGCCGGGCACATTCCTGGGCGTGTGGAATCTCATCTCCATCAGCGGCGAGCATACGCTGTCCAGCTTGTCTGCTGCATGGCTGCAAGCGCACGGGCACGCGCAGATCTTCGGATGGCTGGGAACGTTCATCCTGGGAATCGGATTCTATTCGCTATCGAAGATGGGCAATCTTCCCGCGTTCGCCGTTTCGCGCGGCTGGATCTCGTTCGCGCTTTGGACTTCCGGTCTTGCACTGCGCTGGACCGGCAATGTCATGCTCTGGGAATGGCGAATCGTGCTGCCTTTATCCGCGGCGCTCGAATTAGCGGGATTTCTCGTGTTTTTCCGAACAGTCGCCCGGCATCGCCCAGCCAAACCGGCCGCCGCAGGCAAGAAGGAGCCTTGGATGCTCGTCGTCATCGCCTCCACGATAGGTTTCCTTGTGACGCTCGTCGCGAATTTCGCGGTGATGATGTACGTCGCCCTCCGTTTGAATGACCCGGCCATCCCGCACGTATTGGATCAACGTTTATTGATGCTGCCGGCCTGGGGTTTTCTGGTGCCGGCTGTGTGGGGATTCAACGCTCGGTGGCTTCCGATCTTCCTTGGTCTGCGAGCGCCCCGCGCGCGTTGGCTCTTCGCCGCGCTCGGCATGGCCTGGATTTCGATCGTGGGCATGCTGTCCGGATTTGCGGTTTTATCGACGGCGCTGCTGCCCGCCGCAGCTCTGGCCGCGATCGAAGGCTTGGGAGTTTTCGAGCCTTCCATCCGTCCGGCCAAGATCAATGGTGTGCATCCAACGTTCCCGATCTTCGTGCGCGGCGCTTATGTCTGGCTCATGATCGCGTCTCTGTTGTCGTTCGCCGCCGCCATAGCCGATCGGCAAGGCGGCATCTGGGGCGCTTCCCGCCACGCTCTCACCGTCGGTTTTCTGGCAACGATGGTGTTCGCCATCGGCCAGAGAATTCTACCGGCCTTTTGTGGCGCGCGGGTACTGTTCAGCCGGAATCTGATGTTTGCGTCGCTGCTGTTGTTGAATCTCGGCTGCGCTCTGCGAGTGTGTTCCGAAATTCCGGCGTATGAAGGTTACTTCCACCAGGCATGGTCCGTACTGCCGTCGTCCGCTGTTACCGAGCTGGTCGCGGTCACGCTGTTCGCGGCGAACTTGGCGTTAACGTTCGCCAGACCGCCGGCTCATCTGTTGAAGGAGCGAGCGGCGGCGTAGAACGGGGCTTAGAGCTTCACCAGCATCTTGCCGGTGTTCTCGCCTTGGAGCATCGCGATGAACGCCTTGGGCGTATTCTCGAATCCTTCCACCACCTGCTCGCGGTACTTCAGCTTGCCTTCTTTAATCCACTGCGCCATCTGCGCGATTCCTTCGCCAAACCGGCTCTGGAAGCGCGTCACGATGAACCCCTCCACCTTCAACTGCTTTACCAGAACCTGAGAGAGCAGGCGCGGGCCTTGCTCCGGTTTGGCGAGGTTGTACTGCGAGATCTGCCCACAAATTGAGATTCTGCCGAAAGTGTTCATGCGCGGGAAGACGGCATCGGTAGTGCTTCCGCCCACGTTGTCGAAGTAGCAGTCGATTCCATCCGGGCAGAACTCCTTCAGCTTCTCGCCGTAATCCGCTGCCTTTTTGTAATTGAAGGCGCTATCGAAGCCGAGTTCCTTGACGATCCAGTCGACCTTGTCATCCGTGCCCGCGATTCCCACCGCGCGGCAGCCCTTGATCTTTGCGATTTGACCAACCAGCGAGCCCACAGCGCCGGCCGCGCCAGAGACCAGTACGGTTTCGCCCGCCTGTGGCTTGCAAATATCGAGAAAACCGAAATAGGCGGTCATGCCGGGCATGCCCAGCACGCCCAATGCGGTGGACACAGGCGCCAGCTTCGGGTCCAGTTTTCGAACGCTCTTGGGATCCACGGCCGCAAATTCCTGCCAGCCCCAATAGCCGCCGACAAAGTCGCCGACAGCCAACTCCGGGGTCTTGGATTCGATGACCTGCCCGACGGCGCCAGCCTGCATCACGTCGCCGATATTTACCGGATCGGCGTACGTCCGAATTCCCGTGATCCGCCCGCGCATATACGGATCGACGGACAGATGCGTAATCTCGACCAGCGCCTGTCCCTCGGCCGGCGCTGGCATGGGCGAATCAACAAGCGAAAAATCCGACTCTTTCGGCAATCCAACGGGGCGCGCCGCGAGCTTGATTTGGCGATTGATTTTGGGCACGGGTCTGGCTGTGGACATGGTTGGTGACATTATCCCACTCTGAAGGAAACATCCCGGGGCGGCGCCGAGTCGAACTTGAGGGTCCCCGCTCGCCCTACAAACGTACCCTATTGAAAATGTTTGATATCCGTGTTATGTCTATTATCCTGGGAGGTTGTCGCCATGGCCACTACAGTCTGGAAGGGGCATCTCACCTTCGGCCTCGTCTCGTTTCCTGTCAAGCTGTACACCGCCGCCCGCAGCGAGGGCATTAGCTTCAACCAGCTTCATAAAACCGACAACTCGCGAATCAAGCAGGTCATCTACTGCCAGACGGAAGACAAGCCCATCGCGCGCAGCGAAATCGTCAAGGGCTACGAGTACGAGAAGGACCGCTACGTCGTCGTCGAAGACGAAGAGATCAAGAAAATGGCGCCCCCGACCGCCAAGATCATGGAGATCCTGGAATTCGTCAAGTCCACCGAGGTTGACCCGATCTACTTCGAGAGTTCATTCTACATGGCGCCCGACGAGGCCGGTCAAAAGCCCTACGCGCTGCTTTACGACACCCTCAAGAAGACGGGCTACGTCGGCGTGGCGAAAATCGCGATGCACAACCGCGAGCACATCGTCATCTTCCGGCCCGGAGCGCACGGCCTCCTGATGCATACCATGTACTTCGCCAACGAAGTTCGCAAAGTGGAGGAGTTCCGCACCGACACCGGCCTGGTTAAGGAACAGGAATTAAAACTCGCCGAGATGCTGGTGGAATCGCTCGCCGCGCCGTTCGAGCCGCAGAAGTATCACGACACCTACCTGGAGAACTTGCGCACGTTGATTGAGGCCAAGATCAAGGGGCAGGAGGTGGTGACGCCGCCGGCCGCCGAGCCTTCCAAGGTGATCGACATCATGGAAGCGCTCAAACAGAGTCTGGCAGCCGCCAAAAAGCCGCCCGTCTCGGCCGCTGCTCTCGAATCGGAAGCCCCCAAGGAGAAGGCGGCTCCGAAAAAACGCGCCCGGGGCTAGCCCGCGGCTGCCGCATACTGCGGAAAATTCTTCAGGAGTTCCTCGGCATAGAGCGCGCCGGCGGGCGTCTCTTCGTGCTTGAAGAAGACATAGACATCG
>Ga0335080_10005856_pt1 | contig 12706 bp, 9 predicted proteins | sample Lox_Sample_34_FD_206720 | JGI IMG/M metagenome (GOLD analysis project Ga0335080, IMG submission 206720) | Soil microbial communities from Loxahatchee National Wildlife Refuge, Florida, United States - Lox_Sample_3.4 | ecosystem: Environmental > Terrestrial > Soil > Wetlands | place: USA: Florida... | reverse complement strand
AAGCCAGGACGATGCAAACCAGGACGCTGGCGGAAACGCCCCTGTGAGCTGGTCGCCGCGTGAAGTCACGACTTGTGAAGTCTTGGCGCATCTGCGGGGGAATACCCACTCGTGAGAAACTTCGCAGAGGTTCAACCTGGCGAGCGAGATGCTCGTTCCGAGTCCCTGCGATAGAGGGACGATCAAAAGAAATAAAAAATCCTGTACCGATCCAGCTCTCTTGCTTCACTCCCCAAAATAGCGTCGTTGCGCCAGTCATCATACGTGCGATCAAGATTCCAGATACGTCCGATCGAGAATCCAGCGAGGCGTGCGCGTGCCGCAATCAAATGGTTTTCAGGATGGGAGCGAGTGCGATTGGCGGAAGCGCATGACGCTGATGTAGGACTACAGTGATTCTTCACAACAGTGTTGAGGTTGTGATGCCGATATCCTGCCGCCAATCCGCTTGGCCGCATCGCGGCGCGGGTCCTGAAACTTTAAATTCGATTTTAACTGGGCAAAAACATATCTCGGCAATGGGGCGAGAGAAACGGACTTCCGCGCGTCGCGCGCGGAAGCCGCCATTTCCGGTGCCGGGAAGCACTGCTACGAAATCTCCGGCGTAGATCCGGCTGCAACAGCTTCAGTATCCGTACGCCGGATAGCCGTAATAGCCATACGCCGAATAGCCGTTATTGTCGGAGCCGGTAGTAGGGTAAGAGTTGGAGTAGGCGCCCATCGCTCCGACCGCCAGGGCGGCGGCCCCGTAGGCGCCCCAGTATCGGCCCCGGCCTGAACCGCTTCGCCATCGGCTCCCACCGACCGATCGGAAGCCAGCGTAGCCCACGCCGCCATGGCGGAAGGCAGGGTAGCTGAGGCCGGCTTGGCGGAAGCCGAACGGGCCGCCGCGGAAGGCGCCACCAAAGCCTCCTGGGCGGAAGCCGCCGCCGAAGCCACCGAGATGGGGGAATCCGCCGAAGCCACCGAGATGGGGGAGCCCGCCGCCCAACAAGAGCCCAAGCAGCCGGGCCTCGGCGCCCGTCGATGTCGCGAGGCTGAGCGCGCCGGCCGCCACAAGCGCAAGCCCAAGCTTTTGCATACGACCTTTCTCTAACATCACTCTTATCCTTTCGGTTCTAGATTCCTTTGGCGTTTGACGGCGTCTGCCCATAGTGGGCCGGCGCGCGGTCTTGAAGACAATATGAACTGGCAAGCGATGCACCACTAAATCGATGTCTAAGCAAATGAAGTCAGGCAAAGAACAGCAAGGATGATTTCTGGAAATTTCAATCCATGCTCACAATATTGGTGCGCGCAACCATTTAAATTGCGCCATGAATATTGTTTTAGCGCGATGAAATTCTTTTTATTGGTCACAGGGACCGTGCGGTGCAACAACGGCGCAAAGTCGGCATTTACCATCGGGGCCGAGATAGGGAGCCCGATGCACATCACTTGTGCAGGGCGATGAACATGCAACAGGTGCGACGCTTTCCGCGAAGTGCGGGGCTTGCGGCATTGGCGGCGCTCCTGATCGCGGCGGGTGTGCTTGTTGCGCATGTCCGTGCGAGGACGTCCATGCCGCCGCCAGCGTCTGCGCCGAAACCTGTTCCGGTCCAGACCGTCACGGCCGAAACGCGGTCGGTCGATCTGATGCGCTCCGGGCTCGGGCTCGCGACGGCGTGGAACATCGCGACAATCACCCCGCAGGTGTCCGGAAAGCTGATTGACGTGCCGCTGCGGGAAGGGGAGGCGGCGCGCGCCGGCGACGTGCTGGCGCGCATCGATCCGAAACCGTTCCAGGCAGCGCTCGACCAGGCTGCCGCCAAGAAGGCACAGGACGAGGCGCAGCTCGCCAACGCCAAGCTCGACTTGAAGCGCTACACGGATCTGGTTTCCTCGAATGCGGTGCCCCGTCAGCAGCTGGACACGCAGCGTGCGCTGGTCAACCAGCTCGATGCGCAAGTGCAGGGCGACCAAGCCGCGATCGACACGGCGCGGATCCAGCTCGACTACGCCACCATCAAGGCGCCGTTCGCAGGCATCGTCGGCATTCGCAGTACCGACATCGGCAATGTCGTGTCGCCGACCAGCACGATCGTCACCCTAACTCAAATCGAGCCGATCGCGGTCATCTTCAGCCTGCCGCAGTCCGATCTGGATGTTCTGCAGGCCGCGATGCGCAACGGCAAGCCCACGGTGCTCGCCTATGATCAGCAGGGCAAGGCGCTGCTCGGGCGCGGCATGCTCGACGTGATCAACAACACCATCGATCAGACCACCGGCACCATCAAGCTCAAGGCCCGATTCGACAACCAGAGCCACGCGCTGTGGCCGGGGCAGTTCCTGCAGGTGCGCGTCGTGACGAAGACCGAGCCGGCGGCGATCGCCATTCGGTCCGACGCGGTCCAGCGCGGTCCGAACGGACCGTATGTCTGGCTCGTCGGGAACGACAACACCGCCCGCCTGCAGTCGATCGGGCTCGGCCAGATCCAGGGCGGGCAGACGGTCGTCACAAGCGGCCTCGCCGCCGGGGACCGCGTCGTGGTCGCGGGGCAATTCCGCGTCACGGCGGGCGCGCATGTCGCCGAGGCGCCGACGGAGACCGCCCAGGCCCAAGAGGGCGGCCGGTGAACCTCTCCGCCCCTTTCATTCATCGGCCGATCGCGACGTCGCTGATCGCCGTCGCGATCGCGGTGGTCGGCGCTGCGGCCTATCCGCTGCTGCCGATCGCGCCGTTGCCGAGGGTCGATTTTCCGACGATCCAGGTGACGGCGACGCTTCCGGGGGCGAGCCCGGACGTGATGGCCTCCTCGGTCGCGACGCCGCTCGAGAAGCAGATCGGGATCATCCCGGGCGTCACCCAGCTCACGTCCTCGAGCATGCTGGGCAATACCCAGATCACCGTCCAGTTCGACTTGAACCGCGACATCGATGGCGCCGCCCAGGACGTGCAGACGGCGATCTCGGCCGCCTCCGGCCAGCTCCCGAAGAATTTACCCAGCCCGCCGAGCTACAAGAAGGTCAATCCGGCCGACCCGCCGATCCTTGTCCTCGGCGTGCGTTCCGACTCGCTGCCGATCACGCAGGTCGACGACTATGCTGAGAACATGCTGGCGCTGCAGATCTCGCAGATGTCCGGCGTCGCCCAGGTCTCGATCGGCGGCCAGCAGCAGCCCGCGGTGCGCGTGCAGATCGATCCCGCCAAGCTGAGCCTCACCGGGCTCTCGCTGGAGAATGTCCGCGGCATCGTCGCCGAAGCGACCGTCAACGTGGCGAAAGGCACGCTGCGCGGAAACGAGCAAAGCTTCACGATCTACGACAACGACCAACTCACCAAGGCTGCTCCCTACAACAACATCATCGTCGCCTACCGCAACGGGGCGCCGATCCGCATCCGCGACATCGGCCAGGCGGTCGAGGGCCCGGCCGATACGACCATGGGCGCGTGGGTCGATGGCGCGCAATCGATCGCGCTGATCGTCTCCAAGCAGCCGGGCGCGAACGTGATCGAGACGGTCGATCGCATCATGGCGGAGCTGCCGAAGCTGCGCGCCAGGATTCCGGCCGCCATCGATGTCCACCGCGTGGTTGACCGCACGACCACGATCCGCGCGTCCGTGAGCGACGTGCAGTTCACGCTGGTCCTGACCATGGCGCTGGTGGTCGGCGTGATCTTCGTGTTCCTGCGCAACGTGCGATCGACGATCATTCCCGGCATCGCCGTTCCGCTGTCGATCGTCGGCACGTTCGCCGCCATGTATGCGCTGGGCTACAGCCTCGACAATCTATCATTGATGGCGCTGACGATCGCGATCGGCTTCGTGGTCGACGACGCGATCGTGGTGCTGGAGAACATCGAGCGGCACCTGGAAGAGGGGCTCGAGCCGTTGCAGGCCGCCCTGCGCGGCGCCGGCGAGATCGGATTCACGGTCCTGTCGATCAGCTTTTCATTGGTCGCCGTCTTCATTCCGCTCCTGTTCATGGGTGGGATCGTCGGACGTCTGCTGCGCGAATTCGCCATGACGGTGACGGTGGCAATCCTGGTGTCCGTCGTCGTGTCTTTGACGCTTACGCCGATGCTCGCCGCGCGCTTCCTCAAGCCGAAGCGGCCCGCCTCGGAGCAGGGGTATCTCTACTTGGCGAGCGAGCGCGCCTTCGAGGCGCTCGTCGGCGGGTATGCGCGGACGCTGGACGTGGTGCTGCGACACCCCGTGGCGACATTGCTCAGCTTTGTCGCCACGCTTGCCGCCACCGGCTTGCTGTTCGTCGTCATCCCGAAGGGGTTCTTTCCGATCCAGGACACCGGCATCCTCATCGGCCAGACGCGCGCCGCACCCGACATCTCGCCGGCCGAAATGGCGCAGCGCCAGCAGGCGCTCGCCGCTGTCCTCGGCGAAGACCCCGATGTGGCGCAGGTCGTCTCGATGATCGGCGGCTCCCGGCCGGTCGACCAGGGCCTGGTTTTCGCCACGCTCAAGCCCGCGAGCGAGCGGCATGCGAGCGCCATGGCGATCGTGAACCGCCTGCGCCCAGCGCTCGCGCAGGTGCTGGGGGCGACGCTCATCCTGCAGCCGGCGCAGGATCTCAATGTCGGCGGCCGGCAGGCGAGTGGGCTCTTTCAATACACGCTGCAGGATTCCGACGCGGGGGAGCTCGGCACCTGGTCAGCAAGGCTACTCGATGAGCTGCGCGGTTCGCACGAGCTGACCGACCTCACGACCGATCAGGAAACCAACGGGCCGACGCTGACGCTGACTATCGATCGCGACAGTGCGGCGCGGCTGGGCATCCAGGTGAGCGACATCGACGCAATCCTGGCCGATGCCTTCAGCCAGCAGCAGGTAACGCAGTTCTTCACCCAGGCCAACACCTACAAGGTCATCCTCGAGGTTCTGCCGGGCCTCCAGGGCAGCTTCGATACGCTGTCGCAGCTCTATACCCAGTCTCCGGTCACCGGGCAGGCCGTACCGCTGTCGACCTTGGTCACGGTGGACACCAAGCCGGTCGCGCCGCTGGTCGTCACCCACCAGGGCAGCTTCCCGGCCGTCACGTTCTCGTTCAATCTGGCGCCCGGCGCCTCGCTGAGCCAGGCCGTGAACGTCATCGATGCGGCCCGCGGCGCACTCGGCGTGCCCGCATCGGTCACCGGCAGCTTCCAGGGCAATGCGCAAGCCTTCCAGAGGTCGCTCGCGAGCGAGCCGCTGCTGATCGCCGCGGCGCTGTTCGTGATCTACATCATCCTCGGCATTCTCTACGAAAGCTACGTTCACCCGATCACCATTCTGTCCACGCTGCCCTCGGCGGGACTCGGCGCCTTATTGATGCTGTTCGCCTTCGGGTTCGACTTCACCTTGATCAGCCTAATCGGGCTGATCCTTCTCATCGGCATCGTCAAGAAAAACGGAATCATGATGGTGGATTTCGCCATGCATGCCGAGCAGGAGCAGAATCTTTCGCCTGTGGAGGCGATCCGCAAGGCCTGCGTGCTGCGTTTCCGGCCGATCCTCATGACCACGGTGTGCGCCATCCTGGGCGGACTGCCGCTGATGCTGGAAAACGGAACCGGCTCGGAGCTGCGCCAGCCGCTCGGCTACGCGATCGTCGGTGGTCTCGTGGTGAGCCAGATCCTCACGCTCTACACGACTCCGATCGTCTATCTGATGCTCGATCGGTTGCGTGGGCGCGCTGCGCCGGCGACGTCAGAGCTGTCCCCGGCTTGAGGCCGGAGCTCGGGTGGATCGGCAAATCGCCATCCCTCGCTGAGGAAGCGCGCCGACGCCAAGCCCGCCCCCATGGCGCCGATCACGAAGGCAAACAGCGAGGCGGCCTCCAGCGCTTCCGGCACGCGCCCCTGTCCGAACAGGACGATCATCTTGAAGGCGTACAAGCCTGGGGTCATGATGATGATGCTCGGCACCGTGATGGCGATGCGCGGCTCGTGGAGGCGCCGGTGGAGCAGCGAAGCGACCAGCCCGACCGCGGTCGCAGCGAGCAAGGTGGCGAGCGCCAGGCTCATGCCGGCATCGTGCAAGGACAGGCGCAGCTCGTTCGCGCCCAGGGCGAGCAGGCCGATGGCGAGGACGGCGCGACCGGAGCTGTTGAACAGCATCGCGAACCCGCAGCCTCCGGCGAAGCTCGCGACCGCACGAAGCAGGAGTTTTGCCGGCATCGCGATCGCGAGCGGCGGCTGCGAGACGACGTCGAGCCCGGCCGCCGCGATGACCAGGCTCAGCCCCAGGCTCGCCGCCAGCAGAATCGTCACGGCGGACGCAAAACGCGTGACGGCGGTGACCGCCTCGTGCTCCAGCAGGTCGAGCAGCGCCGCCACCAGGGGAAAGCCGGGGATCAGGAAGAGGGTCGCCGAAATCAATCCTGCCGGATGATGCCAGGTGGTGACCCCCAGGCGCGTCAACGGCAGGGTCATGAACGCGTAGAGCCCGGCGGCGACGACCGCGCACAGCGCGATGACGCCGTGATGGTTGAGGCCGCGGCGCATCAGCGAGACTCGTAGCCATTGGCCGATGCCGCTCGCGATCGCGGCGGTGATCACTTCCGGCAGCCCGCCGTCGTTGAGGAACGCGAACGCCCCGCAGGCAACGCCGGCGGCAGCGGTCTCGACATGGGAGAAGCGCGGCGGCGCGGCCTCGATCGCCGTGATCTTCGCTGCGATGTCGCGCGGGGTCGTGCCAGGTCCGACTGTCTCTGCAAGCTGCTGCAGTGCACCGATGCGGCGCGCGTTGACGCCGTGCGGCTCGATCTCGCGGATCATCGTCGCATGGTCGGTGCTGCGCCGGAGGGTCGCCGTGATGCTGCCGGTCGTAAAGCCGACGGAGAGCGCGTCGTGACCCAGGGCGCGCGCGATCAGGATCATCGACTCGCGCGTCCGGTAGGCGGTCGCTCCGGAGCGCAAGAGCGCAGCGCCGAACCGGAGCAGGGCGTCGAGGGCGTCGTCGAGCGCCACGCGCGTTCCGTCCTGCCGCGGCGCGGCGGGTCGGGCATCGGCCGGCTCACACGCGGGGGTGCGCGTGGGATCGGCGATGAGCGCTCGCTTGTCTTTGCTGGGCACGCCGCCTCCTCACTTGCGTGTGGCCCGCGTGGCGGGCGCCTTCGCTGCTCGCTGGTGCACGCGACTGGCCGTAAAGATAGTAGACGTATGATTGGCCCGCCCGGTCTCGTGAAGACGCCGTCCGCCGATCTTAAGAAGTTTTCACACATTTTTCGTCCAGGTGCGCGGCGTGCTGCCGCTATTGTGCAATCGGCAATGTTTCTTTCGGTCTGGACGCATTTGAGCGGCCGGAATACCTCGATCTAACAGGAGAACCAGATGACAGGACCAAAACGCAGATTGCCGATCGTCGCCGCAACGGTGATCGCTCTGATTTCGAGCGTGTCGAGCTTGGCAATTGCCCAGGCGCAGGACGCCAATCGCACCATGGCCAAGAACGAGAGCATCTTCATCGACGGCAAGACGCTCACCATCACGCAAGGAACGTCGAAGGACGACGTCGGCGCCCGGATCGCGAAATTGGGCGCGCGCGAGTTGGGACCTGGCGCGATCATCTTCCGCGCCGGCGACACGCTGTATGTCCTCGACGCGCCGCCGTTGCCCGTGGCACTGAACGACCCGGCGATCGACCGGCAGCGGTCGTACGGCGGCCTCAATGATCCGGCGATCGAGCGCCAGCGGTCGTACGGCGGCCTCAACGATCCGGCGATCGATCGGCAGCGGTCGTACGGCGGGCTAAATGATCCGGCGATCGAGCGCCAGCGCTCGTACGGCGGCTTAAACGACCCGGTAATCGAGCGGCAGCGCTCGTACGGTGGGCTGAACGATCCGGCGATCGAGCGGCAGCGGTCGTACGGCGGGCTCAACGATCCGGCCATCGAGCGCCAGCGCTCGTACGGCGGCTACTATGACTCGGGCGCCGAATGGCGACGTGCGGCGGCTGACCGTCAGCAGTCCTACGGTGGCCTCAACGACCCCGCCATCGATCGCCAACGCTCCTACGGCGGCATGTACGATCGTCAGCAGTCCTATGGTGGCCTGAACGATGACCGTCAGCGTTCCTATGGCGGCATGTATGATCGTCACCAATCCTATGGCGGCATGTACGATCCGGAATACGTCAACTACAAGCTGAAGACCATCTTCGGCGAAGTCTGGGGTACCACGGCAAACAAGTGAGGACGTGCCGCGCGCAAGCATTGGGGGCGGACGCGGTTGCACCCGGTGGATCGCGTTCGTCCCCGTTCGAATTCCCGAAGTTTTGGATTGCGGCGCGACGCGCACGCGGGAGTTGATGCGAGCATGCGCTTGAGGATGCAATGACCTGGGCGGCCGCAAGGCGCTCAACGTCGTTGCCGCGTTGAGCAGCACGCTCGCCGCAACCTCGCTAACGCCGGTAGCAGCGCAAGCGCAGAACGTCTTCGGCGCTGCGCCGCAACGGCGGATCAGCCATGCCTGCCGAAAGGAGGGAAGGATGACAATTGCCAGTCGCAAGCCGTTCAAGATCGTCGCCGGCGCCCTCGCCGCATTCGCCTCGGGCACAGGTTTGCTGGCGGTCGCCCACGGGCAAACCGCGCTCGGCAACATCTCCGACAAGGACAGCATCTTCATCGACGCAAAGACATTCGAGATTCTGGATGGAAAGAGCAGGGGCGACATCGCGGCGCGTATCAAGGTCCTCGGCGCGCGCGAGCTCGACGGCGGCGTCATCATCGCGCGTTCGGGCGACAAGCTCTACATCGTCGATAGTCCGGAGGGAGCGCAGACTGCCGCGCCGGGGGGCCATGGGCAGGTTCACATCGATTACGAGGAGCCGAAAAACTCGGCCCACAAGGAAATCTTCGAGCTGATCAAGCAGCAGCGCGCGCTCGAGACGATCAGGGAGCTGCTCAGCCCGTTCCGGCTGCCGGAAGACATCTACATCAAGACGGTCGGGTGCGACGGCACAGCCAATGCCTACTTCTTCCGCGAGAGGGAGCTGCCGACGATCCGCCTGTGCTACGAATATTTGCAACAGGTCCACGACAGGTTGCCGAAGGTGACCACCAAGGATGGAATCGAGCCGCACGATGCGGCGGTGGGACAATTGCTGTTCGCCATCATGCACGAGTTCGGGCACGCGGCGTTCGACATCTACAACGTCCCGGTGTTCGGTCGCCAGGAGGACGCGGCCGACGAGTTCGCCACCTACGTGATCCTGCAGTTCGGCGGCGAGAAGGCGCACCGCCTGATCAAGGGCGCCGCTTATTCGTACGTTAGCTTCATCAAGGATCTCAAGGACAAGCCGAAGGTGACGCTGCCGCTGGCGGCGTTCTCGAGCGATCACGGCGCGCCGGAGGAACGCTTCTACAATCTTCTCTGCATCGCCTACGGCTATGATGCTAAGATCTTCGCCGGGGTGATCGACAAGGGCTATCTGCCGGAGAGCCGGGCGAAGGTCTGCAAGTACGAATACTCGAACCTGCGATACGCGTTCCGCGCCATGATCACGCCGCATATCGACCTGGAGAAGGCGCGCAAGGTGATCGAAACCACTTCGCTCGTCGAGGAAAACGCGCGCGCGTCCGCGCCATAGACGCATGAGATCGCGTCAAAGATCAAAGGGACCATTTCGCCCGCGCCTAGAACAGGAAGAGTCTTTGTATCCGGAACATCACGGTGACGACGTCCTGATCGGCGAGGGTGTAGATGCCGCCGGGCCGCGCGCCGTTCGCATCCAGCGTGATGCCGGCACCCTTGTAGGCGGTGCTGAGGTGCGTCCACATCAGGTCAATGCCGACGTCGAGATCCGGATAGGGGTTGAACATCGTTCGTGTACCAAGCTGCCACCAGCTGAAATTCGGCGTGCACGAGTTGCCGCTGCCCCCCGCCGGGATGCCCAGATCCGTCGCGGCACCGGATACAGGCACCCCGCACACGACCGTGCCCGGCGCTCCCGGCAAGTGCGAGTTGATGATCGCCTTGGCCGTGTCGTTGTAGTTCACCGCGACGTAGCCGCCATACAGCGACGTGCGCCACCTCGGGGTCCAGAAGTGCTGGACGGAGGCGTTGATGCCCCGCACCGTGGTCAGCTCCACGTGCGAGCCGAAGCTGCCCAGGCTGTCATACACGCCGTCGGTCACCCAGCCGAAGCCGGCATTGTTGCCGCTGCCGTACATCTGCCAGGGGCCGGTCGCGCGCGTGCAATAGCCGGCAGCGCCACGCGAGTAGCAGGCCTGCATGCCGAAGGTGTCGCCCTTGAAGCCGAGGATGTCGTTCAGCGTGAAGCCGCCGGTCACCGCGAAGCCGCGCTTGTCAGGGGGATGGCCGTTGATGGTCAGGTTGGAGCCGCCATAGTAGCCGCCGCTCGCGTCGTGCAAGGCGCCCGATACCTGCGCATAGCCCCAGGTCCGATCGACGCGCAGGTCGCCGACCACGTCCGGCATCTGCTGGCCCTTGTTGTCGAAAGAGATCGTACCGAGACCCCACACGCCGGGCACGGCGAAGTTGGCATCGAAGTGCCCGCGGCCGCCTTTCGCCTGGCCGTTGTCTTCCAGCGACACCGTGCCGGTGATGCCGCCGCCGAACTGCGCCGTGTATGCGAGGCCGTAGATGCCGAGCACGCCGCTGTCGCCCGAGATTCGGGAATTGGCGTAGCTGTACGGCGCCAGCGAGTTGATGTCGAAGTACGACCGGATGCGGCCCACCGTGAAGCCGGCGAGCTGGATGAAGCTGCGGTCGACCCATACGGCGTCGTCCACGGGGGCTGCGTTGCCGCCGCTGCCTTGGGTGGCGGTCGCCCACTGGCCGCCGACGTCCATGAACGAGCGCAGGGTGCCGTAGTCGGTCTGCGTGCGCAGATCGACGCTGAGGGCGCCCCGCACGAGGAATCCGAAGCTGGCGGTATCGACGCGGTTCTGCCGCCCCCCGCCCTGGTCCGTTCCTGCTCCCGGCGCGACGTCGGTGCTGGTAGCGGTCCTAGCCGCCTGAACGAAACAACAGGCCGATCTTCACGCACGTGTCCGTGGCGCCCGGAACGTGCCAGAAGCCGGCCCCGTAAAGGTTGCAGACTTTCGCGTATTCGACCGGCGCAGCTTGCGCGCCGGGTACCGCGATCAGGGTCACCGCCAACCCTAGCATTACCGTCTTCATGCCTCTCATGACGCCCCTCCACGGAAACCTGGAACGACCAATGCCGCCGCCTGAATGGAAACGCGGGCGGAGCGGTGAACCAATACGGATTCGGCCCGGCGGCCGCTTGAGGGGACGGTTTTCGGGACCCTGTTGCCCCTTGGTCACACGGCGGATTTCGACCCGTCGCCGTTCCATCTCCGGCTGGCCAGCCAAAATCTGTCCCGAGCAGCATGATCTTGCCCTATACTGGCCGTTGACGCGTCTCTTCTGGGCCCTACGCCAGGGACAGACTCAGGCAGCCAAGAGCCAGGCCATGTCTACGTTCTCTCGTCGAAGAGGCGGTCCGGTCGGAGTGCTGCTGCTCAGCCTCTGCTGCGCAGGGGGGTGGTCGATGGCATGCGCGCAATCGCGCGCCCCGCCCGACGCCGACGACGTGGTGCGCCGCTATGACGTCGGGCGGTTCAAGGTCAGCTACAAATATGGCTACGAAGTCTTGGATGACGCGTTGGAGCACAGCGTCGCCCGCTACGGTCCTTACTCGGTCGAAGCTGCCGGGACGGAGATGTCTGAGAACCGGCTGCGGCAGGAGGCCCTGAAAGGCGACCTCGTCAATGTCGTGGTGCAGAACGCCGACCATCGGGAATTGGACGAAGGGATGATCCTGATCGACATTCCGCTGGACAAGGGTCTGCAGGGCTATCGGATCGCGCTCATTCGCGCCACCGATCAGGACCGGCTGAACCAGGTGCGGGACATCGACGGTTTGCGGCAATTGCAGCTTGGAACGGGGGAGCAGTGGAGCGACGCCGCTATTTACAGTCACAACGGGATTAATCCCGTGACCGCGAGAAACTACGAGTCGTTGCTGTCGATGCTGGAACGTGGACGGTTCGACCTGTTCCCGCGCACCACAACGGGGATTCTTGCGGAGTATGACCATTACAAGAAACAATACCCGAGCCTGGCAATCGACCAGCATCTTCTCATCTATCAACCGTCTGCCACGTACATCTACGTTTCCAAATCAGCGCCGCGTCTGGCGGAACGGATCCGATTCGGGCTGCAGGAGATGCAGAAGGACGGCAGTTTCGACAGGCATTTCGAGAAGTACTTTTCCCCGGCGATTGCCGCGCTCAACTTGCCGCGACGAACGCTCATCGAGCTGGAGAATCCCCTTCTGCCGGCCTGGGCAAAGATCCGCAGGGTTGGGTGGCGCTGAAGCGACTCCCGCCATGATCCGCTGGAGCGCAAGTTGGATCGAAGCTTGAAGCAGATATCGGCTCTCGCCGGCTTGCTCGCCGCCCGCTGGCGCGAACGCTTGCGATCGCTCGCTGCGATCCGCCCCGGCCTGGGGGCGCGCCTGCTGGCTGGGGTTCTGCTCGTCAGCGGCTTCGTCACCCTCGTCCTGACAGCGATCCATCTATACCTCGATTACCGCCGCGATGTATCGGACATCGAGCGTCGACTCAACCAGATCGGCGGCAGCTACCTGGGCAGCGTGGCTGAAAGCCTCTGGGCCATCGACGAAAAGCAGTTGCGGCTCCAGCTCGAAGGAATTCTTCGGCTCCCTGATATCCGTGCCGTCGAAGTCCGCGAGGCTGG
>Ga0335080_10005855_pt1 | contig 12710 bp, 20 predicted proteins | sample Lox_Sample_34_FD_206720 | JGI IMG/M metagenome (GOLD analysis project Ga0335080, IMG submission 206720) | Soil microbial communities from Loxahatchee National Wildlife Refuge, Florida, United States - Lox_Sample_3.4 | ecosystem: Environmental > Terrestrial > Soil > Wetlands | place: USA... | reverse complement strand
GCCCAGCCACATGATGAATGCGCTGCCGGTGGTCAGCGTCAGCATCGTCATCAGCCGGAATCCCCATCCTGGGCTGAGAGCGAAGCCGCCCTTCTCGAGGCCGATCGCTATACCGAATGATTGAATCGCGCTCAGGATGACCGTGATATAGCGCGTCCACTGCGTAATCTTTTTGCGCCCGAGCTCACCTTCCTTCTGCAGTTTGGCCAGCGGCTCATAGACGACCGTTAACAACTGCAGAATGATCGAGGCCGTGATGTACGGCATGATGCCCAGAGCGAAAATCGTCATGCGGCGCAACTGGCCGCCGGAAAAAAGATCGACGAACCCCAACAGCGATCCGCTGGTGCTGCCCTGCGTGAAGAACGATTCCAGCTTGGCCGTATCGATTCCGGGCGTCGGAAGGTGCCCGCCCAACCGGTACACGAACAGCAGCCCTAGCGTAAACAGAATCCGCTTGCGCAAATCCGGAATGCGAAAGATGTTAGCCAGCTTCTCGAACATTACTGCCCCGCCTTCACTGTTAGGACCTCGACCTTGCCGCCTGCCTTGGTGATCTTTTCCTGTGCCGATTTCGAGAACTTGTGTGCGCTTACGGTCAGTGCGACCTTCAATTCGCCATCGCCCAGAATCTTCACCGGGTGCTTCGTCTTGATGACTCCGGCTTTGCGCAGGACATCGGGATTAATCGTTGTCTCCCCGAGTTCCGCCAGCCGCTCAAGACTCACAATGTTGAACTCCTTGCGGAAGATGTTGGTGAAGCCGCGCTTCGGCATGCGGCGGTGCAGCGGCATCTGGCCGCCTTCAAATCCGCGGATCATGCGCGAGCCACTGCGGGAGCGCTGCCCTTTGTGTCCCCGGGTGGACGTCTTGCCCATACCGGAGCCCATGCCGCGCCCCACGCGCTTGCGCTTCTCAGTCGCCTTCTTCGGTCGATGAATATTCGATAAGTTCATAATCAGCTCTCAGCTATTAGCGTTCAGCCTTTAGCCATCCGAATTACAGACGGCTGATCGCTGAATACCGACAGCACTAATCCACTACTTCAATCAAATGCGGTACCTTCGCCACCATGCCGCGAACCGCCGCCGTATCCGGGCGCTCGATCACCTGGTTCAGCCGGGTGAACCCCAGACCTTTGATCACCAGCTTCTGCTTTTCCGGGGCACAAATTGCGGACCGCACCCACTTCAACTGAATCGTCCCCGAACTCGTCTTTTTCGCCGTCATCTCAAACCTCAGTGGCCAGTGGTCAGTGCCAGCGACCAGATCTTCATGTTCTTGACTGGCCACTGATCACTGATCCACTGGCCAATTGCTTCTAGAGTTCTTCCGCTACCTTGCCGCGCAGACTCGCGACGCTTTCTTTGTTCTTCAACTGCTTCAGCGCGTCGAATGTTGCCTTGATCACGTTGTGCGGGTTGGTGGTTCCGATCGACTTCGTCAGAACGTTCTGCACGCCCGCCGACGTCATCACTGCGCGCACCGCGCCACCGGCGATCACTCCGGTACCTTCCGGGGCCGGCTTCAACAGCACTTTGCCGGAGCCGTAACGTCCGAGCACTAAGTGTGCGATGCTGGTCTGCGTCAAGTTCACCTTGATCAGGTTCTTCTTCGCCGACTCAATTCCCTTGCGGATGGCTTGCGGAACTTCTTTCGCCTTGCCCGAACCGTACCCTACGACCGCGGCCGATGGATCACCGACCACGACCAGCGCCGCAAAGGAAAGATTCTTGCCGCCCTTGACCACCTTAGTCACGCGGTTAATCGCGACCACCTGATCTTTCAGCTGGTACGCCCCTGCATCGAGTTTCTTCGTCACTGTTGGCATTATTAAACCTAGCTTTCAGCTATCAGCTTTCAGCTCCTAGCTCGTCCGCCCCCTCTGATAGCTGAGAGCTGACAGCTGAGAGCTGCCGTTAGAACTTCAATCCCGCTTCCCGGGCTGCGTCGGCCAAAGCCTTCACGCGCCCGTGATAAATGTATCCACCGCGATCGAACACGACCATGGTCACGCCCTTCGCCTTGGCGCGTTCGGCGATGGCTTTTCCCACCGCTTTCGCCGAAGCCACATTGCCTCCGGTCTTCCGCGCATCTTTCTTGCCTTCGGCCGTGCTGGCCGAAACCAGCGTTGTGCCATGGAGATCGTCGATCACCTGCACATAGATGTGATTTAGCGAGCGGTACACATTCAGCCGCGGACGGTCGGCCGTCCCCTGCAGCTTTTTGCGGATACGGTCGTGACTGAATCCGCGCTTTTTGTTCTTCGAAATCTTCGTCAGCATGATTAAGCCTTCAGATCTCAGAAGTCAGCCATCAGCTAAACCGGGCCCTTGCTGAAGCCCGAAGCCCGACGCCTGACGCCTGCTCTATTTCGCTCCCGTCTTTCCAACCTTCTTCTTCAGGCGTTCGCCTACATAACGTACGCCCTTGTTCTTGTACGGATCCGGCGGACGCAGCGCCCGCATCTCCGCTGCCACCTGGCCGACCTTCTGACGGTCAATGCCGGTCAGCGAAATGCGCGTCTGCTTCGGGTCCACCGCGGCATCCACGCCGGTCGGCAGCGGATACTCGATCGGGTGCGAGTAGCCGAGGTTGAACACCACCAGGGTCTTGCCCTTCAGTTCGGCGCGATACCCGATGCCGACAATTTCCAGTTCCCGCGTCCAGCCCTTGGTGACGCCTTCGACCGCATTGTTCACCAGCGCCCGAGCCAGTCCGTGCACCGCCGATTGCGAATCGTTCTCGCGAATCGCCACCAGGTTGCCGTCCTTCTGCTCCATCTTGATGCCGGCGGGAAGTGGCGTGTCCAGCTTGCCCTTGGGGCCCTGCACCAGAACCGTGTTTCCTTCAATCTTGACCGTGACTCCCTTGGGGATCGCGATCGGCTTTTTTCCAATTCGTGACATAAGAGCTTCTAGCTTCCAGCTCCTGGCTTCTAGCCAGGCCGCTTTGGTTTTTCAGTCCGGCTCGCACCGAATCTGTTTCAAGCTGAAAATCAAACTGTTTCACAGCGCAGTTCTTGGCTAGTAGCTGGAAGCTAGTAGCTAGAAGCTGCCGTTAGTAAATCTCGCACAGTAACTCGCCGCCCACGCCTTCTTTGCGGGCCTGGCGGCCGGTCATCACGCCCCGCGGCGTGGTCAGGATGTTGATCCCCATCCCGCCGAGCACGCGAGGAATCTCGCTGCGCCGCACGTAGACACGGCATCCCGGGCGCGATACACGCTCCGCTTTCGAGATGGCCGCCTCGTTGTTGGCGCCATACTTCAGATACACCCGGATGACCTTGTGGCCCTCTTCTTCCGTCGCCTTGAAGTTGGAAATGTATCCCTCCTCCTTCAGGATGCGGGCAATCTCCAGCTTCAACCGCGAAGCCGGAATATCCACCTTCTGGTGCCGGGCCTGGAGTGCGTTCCGCACTCTCGTCAGCATATCTGCGACCGGATCGGTCAACCTCATCGTCTGCTTCTCCTTGAGCCACCCGTTCGCTCCGCCCCTCGCGGAGAACCTGCAGCGGCTGGTTACCTCAGTCGTTCGTCGTTAATCTTCTGTCGTTGGATTCTTCGCTGTGCCGTTGCGAACGACCAACGACCAGCGACCAACGGCGCTTCTACCAGGACGACTTCGAAACCCCTGGAATCTCCCCGCGCAGCGCCAACTGCCGGAAGCACAGCCGGCAGATGCCGAACTTGCGCAGATAGGCGCGCGGACGTCCGCACAGCTTGCAGCGGTTGTGCTTGCGCGTGGAGAACTTGGGCTTTCTCGCGTCCTTGACTCGTTTTGCTGTAGTTGCCACTTAGCTTTTAGCTCCTAGCTACTAGCTTCCAGCTGTCAGCTCTCAGCTGTCAGCCAATTCCACCTAGTCCTGCTCGAAACCTGAAACTCGAAACTTGAAACTAGGTCCTGAAAGGCATTCCCATGTGCTTGAGCAACGCCCGCGCCTGATTATCGTTCGCCGCCGTGGTCACGATGGTGACGTTCATGCCCTTCTGCTTGTCGACTTTCTCGTAAGAAATCTCGGGAAAGATAAGTTGATCGTGCAATCCGATTGTGTAATTTCCCCGCCCATCGAACGACTTGGTTGAGACACCTTTGAAATCGCGCACGCGCGGAAGGACGATGCTCACCAGGCGATCGAAGAACTCATACATCCGGTCGCCGCGCAGCGTAACCATGGCGCCAATCGACTGTCCCTGGCGCACTTTGAACGCGGCGATCGATTTCTTCGCCTTGGTCACAACCGGCTTCTGTCCAGTGATCTGGCCGAGTTCATTCACGGCCGGATCCAGGACCTTGGCGTTCTGCGTCGCTTCGCCAACGCCCATGTTGACGACGATCTTATTCAGCCGCGGAACTGCCATCGGGTTCTTCAGTTCCAGTTCTTTCAGCAGCGCGGGAGCGACTTCCTTTTCGAAGCGCACGCGCAGCCGCGGGCGCTCCTTGGCGCTATGCCGTGCCTGCTCGGGAGCTTTTGACTCCTGCGCCGCTTCCTTCTGACCTTTTTTGTCCTTTGCCATGTGTGTTCAACTTCCTCTCACGGTTTCGGGTTGTCAGCTTCTAGCTATTGGCTACTAGCTTCTGGCTAAGACGTGTACCGGTTCGTGAGAACTCTAGTTTTATTCCTGCTGCTTTCGGCTCATCGCGACCAGCTAGTAGCCAGTGGCTAGGAGCTAGCAGCTACTTGTCCAGCGTCGTGTCGCATTTCTTGCATACGCGGACATTCTTGTCTCCGCGCACTTCGTGCCCGATCCGGACCGGCCCGCAGGTCGGACAGACCAATTGCACGTTCGAAATCGCGATCCGGCTTTCCTGTTCGGCGATGCCGCCCTTGATATTCCGCTGCGGATTCGGACGCACGTGCTTCTTGACCATCATCACGTGTTCGACGAGGATCTTTGCGTCGTTGGGAAACACGCGCAGTACGCGCCCTTCCTTGCCCTTGTCGCGTCCGGTGATGACCTTCACCGTGTCGTTCCGCCGGATGTCTACTCGCTTGTGTTCAGTCGTTGCAGTTGCCATATTCAATCCCAAATTCGTCGTCAGTCGTTCGTCATTTTTCCTTCGCAAGCCTTAGCCACCGTCCAGCGGCTAACGACCAACGACGGTGTTAGATAACTTCCGGCGCCAGCGAAACGATCTTCAAAAACTTCTTCTCGCGCAGTTCGCGCGCCACCGGACCGAACACGCGCGTCCCCACCGGCTCGCCGGCGTCGTTGATCAGTACCGCGGCATTCTGATCGAACCGGATGTACGTTCCATCCCGCCGCCGGTGTTCCTTCCGGGTCCGCACAATCACGGCCTTGACCACTTTGCCCTTCTGCACCTGGCCTTCGGGAGCCGATTCCTTCACCGCCGCTGTGATCACGTCACCCAAATTGGCATTCAATCCCGTCGAACCGCCCAGCGGCAGGATCATCTGCAGCTTGCGCGCGCCGGAATTGTCGGCGACCTCCAGCATCGATCTCATCATCACAGCCATGGCAATCTCCCTAACTCTGTCGTCAAACGCCGCGACTACCTAAGTCTTGTCATCCTGAGCGGGACGCTTCTTGTCCCGCGAAGGACCTGAGTGAGCCGCGCGAAGCGTCGTGCATTTTTGCGACGCGTAAAACGCGCGTCTGGCTCGCTTCCTTAATCTAGCTGGCCGCGTCCACGGCCGCTTCCGGCAGCAGCGCCGCCTTGCGCACGACGTCTTTGAGCTTCCACCGCTTGAGCTTCGACAAGGGACGCGTCTCTTCGATCCGCACCACGTCGCCGACATGCGCCTGGTTCGATTCATCGTGCGCATAGAATTTCTTGTGTCGGGCAATCACGCGCCCGTAGAAAGGATGCGATTTCTTCCGCGTCACCTGCACCACGATGGTCTTGTGCATCTTGTTAGAGACCACCTCGCCCACGACTTCTTTGCGGCGGCCTTGCGCCTTCTGTGTTGTTTCCGCCATTATTTCGTCTCCGTTACGGCGGCGCGCTTGCGCTCACCAAGGATCGTCTTGACCCGCGCGATGTCTTTCCGCAGCCCGCGAATCTTCTTCAGGCTCTCGGTCTGTCCCATGTTCAGCTGGAATTTCAGCTTGAACAGCTGATCGGCGAGATCCCGCTCCTGGTGGCTCAGCTCAGCGTCGGTTAAGTTTCGAATTTTGTCGACCTTCATAAATTCAGTTCCCAGTTGCCAGTACCCAGTTGCCGGTAAGGCAAAATTTCTTAGTGTGCGCCTTCGCGCTTCACGAGTTGCGTCCGCAGCGAAAGCTTGTGCGACGCCAACCGCATCGCTTCGCTCGCATCCTGGTGCGTAACGCCTTCCATCTCAAACAGGATCTTGCCCGGCTTTACCACCGCAACCCAGTGATCCGGCGCGCCCTTGCCCTTGCCCATACGGGTTTCGGCTGGCTTCTTGGTAACCGGCTTGTCGGGGAACACGCGAATCCAAATCTTGCCGCCGCGCTTGACGAAACGTGTCATGGCCACGCGGCTCGCTTCGATCTGGCGGTCAGTCACCCATCCGGGCTCCAGCACCTTCAGCCCGTAATCGCCGAACGACAGCGTCGATCCGCGCCACGCCTTCCCGGTCATGCGCCCGCGCTGCTGTTTCCGATACTTCACTTTCTTTGGCATCAACATAAGATCAGCTCTTCGCTTCTAGCTCCTGGCTTTTGGCAAACCCGCACGCGGAGCCGGAATTCACTTCGGCAATCTGCCTTCTTGCTTCTGACTTCTCTAGAATCCGCCTGCTGCGGACGGCTGTTGCGGCTCCCGCTTCTTCTGCTGCAGGATCTCGCCCTTGTAGACCCAGCACTTGACGCCGATCACACCGTAGGTCGTACGCGCTTCGCTGAATCCAAAGTCGATGTCGGCTCGCAGCGTATGCAGCGGCAGCCGCCCTTGCAGATACCACTCGGAGCGCGCGATTTCGTTTCCATTCAGACGTCCGCTTACGCGAACTTTGATGCCTTTGCAGCCGAAGCGCAGTGCCGAGTCAACGGCTTTGCGCATCGCGCGACGGAAGCCCACGCGCTTTTCGAGTTGCAGCGCAATCGATTCCGACACCAGCTGCGCGTCGAGCTCAGGCTTATGCACTTCCTGGATGTCGACAAAAATGTCCTTGCCGCCGGTGCGCTTCTGCAACTCGCCTTTCAGCTTGTCGATTTCTGCGCCCTTGCGCCCGATGATGATCCCCGGCCGCGCGGTCTTGATGATGATGCGCAGCTTGTTGCCCGGACGTTCGATCTCGATCGCGCTGACGCCCGCTGACTTGAGCTTGTCCTTCAGCTCATTCTTCAGCTTCACGTCTTCGTGCAACTGTTTGTCGTAGTCCCGCTCGGCAAACCAGCGCGACTTCCACGGCTTCGTAAACCCAAGCCGGAAACCATAAGGATGGACTTTTTGTCCCATTGCTTCTCCTCAAATCAGTTTCCAGTTTCACTCGAAACTGGAAACTCGAAACATGAAACTACTTTGCTACGGCCTTCTTCTTCCCAGAAGCCTTCGCCGCCGGAGCCCGTCTCCGCGCCTTCGCCGGAGCTGCCGGCGCCGATTCTTCACCAACGACCGTGGCTACGTCGCCACTTTTCCCGCGCTCCGCCAGCACCAGCTCGATGTGTGCAATGCGCCGCTGATACCGGTACGCACGGCCCTGTGGCGCCGGACGAATCCGCTTCATGCGCGGGCCATCGTTGGCGATCGCGCTCTTCACGTACAGATTATCGATCTCGACATCCAGCCCCTTCTCGGTAGTGAGAAAGTTCGCGTTATCGAGAGCCGACTGCAGCAGCTTGGCCACATGCTCGGCCACGCGCTTCTTGGTGAACAGCAGCGTGTTGCGCGCATCTTCCACGCGGCGCCCTTTGATCAGGTCCAGCACCAGCCGCGCCTTCTGTGGCGAAACCCGCAAAAACTTCTTTTCCGCTCGAAATTCCATAGTCAATTTCTCAGTTCTCGAAGCTCGTAGCTCGAGACTCGTAGCTCCCTTACGCCTTCGGTGCCGCCGGTGCTGCTGCCGGAGCCGCACCCGCCGCCGGAACCGGTGCTCCCGGTCCGCCAGGAACGCCAGCCGGCTTCGCTGCCGCTTCCGTCGCCGCCTTCATCGAGTGTCCTTTGAAGGTGCGCGTGAAGCTGAACTCGCCCAGCTTGTGTCCCACCATGTTCTCGGTCACATACACCGGAATAAATTTCTTCCCGTTGTGTACCGCGATCGTGTGTCCCACCATTTCCGGCAGAACGGTCGAACGCCGTGACCAGGTGCGCAGCACTTTCTTTTCATTGCGCGAATTCATCTGCTCGACCCGCGTCTGCAGGAAAGCATCGACGAATGCGCCCTTCTTGGTTGAACGTGCCATAAATTCAGCTCTCAGCTTTCAGCCGTCAGCTCTCAGCCAACAGCTCTTAAACTTTGTCATCCTGAACCCGCGCAAAGCGCGGGCGAAGGACCGTACGTCAGTTTCAATCACCAGCCGCAGCGATAAAGACCGCAACCGCTACTTAACGCTTACTTGCTCCGACGGCTCACAATGAACTTATCCGTCCGCTTGTTGTTGCGCGTCTTGTAGCCGCGCGTCGGCTGGCCCCATGGGGTTACCGGATGCCGACCGCCCGAAGTCTTTCCTTCGCCGCCGCCATGCGGGTGGTCGACCGGGTTCATCGACACGCCGCGGTTGTGCGGACGCTTGCCCAGCCACCGAGACCGTCCGGCCTTCCCGATCGTCACGTTCTCGTGATCGATGTTGCCAACCTGCCCGATCGTCGCGATACAGTCCTGCGAAACCTTGCGCGTCTCGCCCGACGGCAACTTCACCAGCGCGTAATCCGCCTCCTTGGCGACCAACTGCGCCGAACCGCCCGCCGAGCGCACCATCTGCGCGCCTTTGCCGGGTTTCAGTTCGAGGTTGTGGATCACCGTGCCGGGCGGAATGTTCCGCAGAGGCAGCGCGTTCCCCACGAGAATGTCCGCATCCGGACCGCTGACCACTTTCTGCCCAACTTTCAATCCTTCCGGCTGCAGGATGTACCGCTTCTCGCCGTCTGCATAGGCGAGCAGCGCGATGCGCGACGAACGGTTCGGATCGTATTCGATCGTCTGCACCGTGGCGGGAATTCCGGTCTTGTCGCGCTTGAAATCGATGATGCGCAGCTTCCGCTTGTGGCCGCCACCAATAAACCGCATCGTGGTGTCGCCCGAATTGCGCCGTCCGCCCGTGCGCTGCTTGGGTTCGACCAGCGGCTTGTGCGGATGCTTCGTCGTGATGTCGTCGTTGACGAGCGTGGTGCGATACCGCAGCGTCTGCGTCGTCGGTCTGTATGTCTTAATCGGCATAATCAGCTCTTTTCGGTCGTTAGTCGCTAGTCGTTGGTCGTTCGCCACTTCCATCGGCCAAGGACTAACGACCGACGACCAACGACGCTTTTACAGATTCTGCGCGTACTCCGGCATCTTCTCGCCGCTGCGCAACCGCACGTACGCTTTCTTCCAGTCCGGACGGTAGCCCGCGAACTTCCCGCGCCGCCGCTCTTTTCCCGGATACGTGGCCGTGCGCACTGAATGCACTTTCACCTTGAAAATCGTCTGCACCGCTTCCTTGATTTCGGTCTTGGTCGCCTTGGGAGCCACCTGGAACACCAGCGTGTTCTGGTTTTCCTTGATGGCAAGGCCCTTCTCGGTAATCACCGGACGGCGAATGATCTGGTATGCGCTCTTCATTACGCCACCTCCGCCGCTTTTTCATGACGCTGCCGGCGGCGTCGTTCCTGCGTCGGCTTCTTCGACGCCTCGTCTTCGCCGCTTCCCGCCTGACGCTGCTTCTTCGACACCGACTTCAGCAGCGAAACCTGCATCTTCTCGATCGCCGGATGCGAAATGATCACGCGGTCGTGGCGGAGCAGGTGATACGGATGCACTTCGTTCCCGCGAACCAACTCGAGCCCGTCGATGTTCCGCGCACTCAGTTCCAGGTTGCGGTTGTCGACTTTCGCAGCTTCGACCACCAGCACCGTCTTGTCGACTTTCAACGCGTCCAGGGCCTTCTGGAATTCCTTGGTCTTCGCTTCCTTCAGGTCGAATGCATTGACCACGATCAACTTGCCATCGGCAAACTTCGCAGCCAGCGCCGACCGCAGCGCGCCCAGCAGTTTCTTGCGCGGGAACGTGTAGTCGTAGCTGCGCGGCACCGGACCATGCACCGTCGCGCCATGCCGCCATAGAGGCGACCGGATCGACCCAATTCGCGCCCGGCCCGTGCCCTTCTGCTTCCACAGCTTCTTGCCGGAGCCAGACACTTCCCAGCGCGCTTTCGTCTTGTGCGTTCCAGCGCGCTGCGAGGCGCGGTAGTGCTTCACCGCTTCCCAGAGCAGGTCTTCATTGACCGCGCCGAAGATCTCGTCGGCGAGGTCGAATGTCCCGACCTTCTCGCCCTTCAAGTTGTGAATATCAATGGTTGCCATGTCTTTGCATTTCTGATCACTGGCCACCGGCCACTGATCACTGAATTTATGCCTTCTTCGCCGCTCGCTTCGCAGCCTTCAACGGATCGACCGTCGCAGAACCGGCGAATCCGCGACGCTCTCTGGGTGGCTTCTTCGCCTTGGTAATCACCAGATATCCGCCCTGCGGCCCGGGTACGCTGCCTTCCACAACCAGCAGATTCTCTTCCTTGTCGACGCCCAGCACGCGCAAGTTCCGCGCCGTCACTTTCTGATTTCCCATGTGCCCCGACATGCGCATGCCTTTGAACACGCGCGACGGGAATGCCGAAGATCCGATCGAACCGGTGATTTGGAACATCGAACCATGCGACTTTGGACCACCACCGAAGTGATGCCGCTTCACCACACCCTGGAAACCTTTGCCTTTGCTGACACCAACGATGTCGACAAACTTTTCGCCGTCGAAGATCTCGACCAGCACGCGGTCGCCGACCTTCACCGCGCCGTCACCGTCCGCAGCGCCTTCGACTTCGAGAGGAACTTCGCGCAGGAACTTCACCGGAGGAAGGTTGTTCTTTGCCAGGTGTCCGCGCTCGGGCTTCGATAGCCGCGATTCCTTCACGAATTCAACCAGGCCAATCTGTGCCGACTCGTATCCGTGCTTCACCGCCGTCTTGTGCTGTGTCACCACGCAAGGGCCGGCCTGCAGCACGGTGACGGGGCGAACGTCGCCCTTCGAGTCAAACAACTGCGTCATTCCGACCTTCTTGCCTAGAATTCCTGCAACCTTCGTTGCCATTTCCTTCTCTCCATCCAGCTTGGCTCAGTGGCTATTGGCTGGTGTAGGGGCGGACGCCTCGTCCGTCCCGCGGGCCAAGACCCGCGTGTCTTATTTGTGCTCTTTCCCGAACGCCTTGATCTCGACATCCACGCCCGCCGGCAGATCCAGCTTCATCAACGCATCCACCGTCTGCTGCGTCGGCTCGAGAATGTCGAGCAACCGCTTGTGCGTGCGGATCTCAAACTGCTCCCGCGACTTCTTGTCCACGTGCGGCGAACGCAGCACGGTGTACTTGTTCTTCATCGTGGGCAGCGGAATCGGCCCCGCAATCTGCGCGCCGGTACGCCGCGCTGTCTCCACGATCTCGCCTGTCGACTGATCCAGAACGCGATAGTCGTAGGCTTTCAACCGAATCCGAATTCTCTCTTTTCCAATCACTCTTCTTTTCCTAACCCCGCCGTCCTCGGCGGAAAGAACTTGCGGCAAGCTGCAAGCCGCTTTTTGCTTTTACTGACAGCTGACGGCTAATAGCTGACAGCTGCCTTACTGAATAATCTCGGCGATCGCGCCCGAACCCACCGTGTGGCCGCCTTCGCGGATGGCGAAGCGCAAGCCCTTCTCCATCGCTACCGGCGTGATCAACTCGATCACCAACTCCACGTTGTCGCCCGGCATCACCATCTCCGTGCCTGCCGGAAGCTCCGCCACTCCCGTCACGTCCGTCGTTCTCAAGTAAAACTGTGGACGGTATCCCTTGAAGAACGGCGTATGTCGCCCGCCTTCTTCCTTCGTCAGGATGTACACCGACGCCTTGAACTTCGTGTGCGGCGTAATCGATCCCGTCTTCGCCAGCACCATGCCGCGCTCCACGTCGTCTTTGCCAATGCCGCGCAGCAGCAGGCCAGCGTTGTCGCCCGCCATGCCTTCGTCCAGCTGCTTCTTGAACATTTCCACGCCCGTCACGACCGTCTTGCGCGTGTCGCGGAAGCCGACGATTTCCACTTCCTCGCCGACCTTGATCTTCCCGCGCTCAATTCGGCCCGTCACCACCGTGCCGCGCCCCGAGATCGAGAAGATATCTTCGATCGGCATCAGGAACGGCTTGTCCAGTTCGCGCGCCGGCTGCGGCACGCTCTTGTCCACCGCCTCCATCAGCGCGTCCACCTGCTTCTCCCACTTCTCTTCACCATTCAAAGCCCCTAAAGCAGAGAGGCGAATCACCGGCGCATCGTCTCCCGGGAATCCGTAACCCTTCAGCAACTCGCGCACTTCGAGTTCGACCAGATCCAGCAGCTCCGGATCATCCACCGCATCGCACTTGTTCAGCGCCACGACAATGTACGGCACACCCACCTGGCGAGCCAGCAACACGTGCTCGCGCGTCTGCGGCATCGGACCGTCGGTCGCCGCGACCACGAGGATCGCGCCATCCATCTGCGCCGCGCCCGTGATCATGTTCTTGATGTAGTCGGCGTGGCCGGGGCAGTCGACGTGCGCGTAGTGACGGTTCGCCGTC